>PVBE012145847.1_pt1 | contig 11420 bp, 9 predicted proteins | sample 1631181 | NCBI WGS metagenome assembly PVBE01 (sample SAMN08397723, study PRJNA350692) | Marine metagenome, whole genome shotgun sequencing project. | isolation source: water | place: Pacific Ocean | collected 2012-04 | reverse complement strand
TGCTCTGCTGGATAAGCATTTTCTGCGCAAGCATGGCGCCGACAAGTATTACGGCCAGGATTCCTAGGCGATCTTGAGCGATCGTCCGTCGGTCCGGACCATTCGGTCGGGGCGGCGGTATCTAAGGCGCCAGTTGTCGACCACCGACTGAATCGTGCTGAACGGAGCGGCGATGTCCATCAGGCCCCAGGATATGTCGGACCTGCTGGTGAACGTGTCTGTGTCGACCAGGATCGTAGACAGCATGACATTAACGTGCAGGCCTCGCTGATCGATAAGCCTGGACTTGTGCGGTTCGAGGGCTTTGAACTCTTTTCGTCCGCCCAGCAGCACGGTGCATGTGCCAAGTCGTTTGGGTATGGGCAGCCCGCCGAAGCATCCGGTCAGGCCCTTTCGCATCGTTTGCATGAATTTGGCGGCCTGTCTTGCGCTGTTCAGATTTGGGGGTATGGACGCCACAGCACAGATAAGTTTCGGAGAACTCTTTCCGTTAGTCGAAATAACTGTAGTAGGAAGATCTTGTCCGATGATAATGCTCTGGTGATTACTGAAGTCGCATTCGGCCAGACCCCGCCTCAGGTCGCCGATGAGTTCGCTTAAATCTAACATTGGGTGCTCCTTGTCTAGTCAACCCGCTAACACCAGTTTAGACGTCGCAGGACAGGAAATGGTTCCGAAAAAATCGGAATCGACTCGGAGATAGTTCCCTTTTACTTGACCGGGCTGGCGCCGCCAAGCATAATGCGCGCTGATTACCCCGCATGCGCTAACGCTTTTGGGACGCTTTTTTTTATGAATACAACAGACTTGCCCGACCTTACCGGGATAGAACTGCTCGTGCTTGACGTCGACGGCGTGATGACTGACGGGCGGATACTGCTCACCGGCAGCGGTGACGAGATCAAGGCGTTCAACGTGCGCGACGGCGCCGGTATGAAATACTGGAAGCGAGCCGGTGGAAAGCTGGCGGTGATCACAGGTCGAGGCTGCGACGCGGTGCTGAAGCGAACATCCGAACTGGATGTGGATTTTGTACGCATGCACGCAAAAGACAAACTTCCCGTTCTGCGGGAGGTCCTTGCCGAGATGAACCTTACGCCCGAACAGGTCGCCGTTGTAGGCGACGACCTGACCGACGTTCCCATGGCGCGGGTCTGCGGATTCTCCGTGGCGGTCGCCGACGCGGTTGACGAACTCAAGGCGGTGGCGTCGTACACTACATCGCTGCCCGGAGGCGCCGGTTGCGTTCGGGAAGTTGTCGAGCTGATCCTCAAGGCCGCAGGGAAGTGGCCTGGTATTCTGAAGCGGTATTTTCCGGATGATGAGGAGACGGACCAATGAAACGAAAGCTGATTCTGCTGGGCGGAACGTTTTTTATTGTTCTGTCGGTGGTTATTGCATACCAGGTGTTCTTTCCGTCTATTGTTTACGACGAGGCTACGGATACCGACGCCGGCATCCATCAGGACCTTATCCCCGACGGCAAGGGCGGCGTCGCCGACCCCACCTCTCCGTTCGGGTACGACCTTAAGATCATCGAGACCGACACGCGGGCGCCCGGCACGCCGTTAAAACGAATCTACTACGTCAAGTACTGGAAGAAACGCGACGACGGCGTTTACGAGCTTCAGGAGCCCAGGGTTACGCTCTACCAGAAGGATGGGCAGGAGATCACCATATCCTCCAAGACCGGCGAAGTGGTCGCCGAGTGGATCGAGGGCAAGCCCAAGGTCATCAGCGGGTTCCTGGCCGGCGACGTGAAGATATTCATAGACCGGACTAAAGACTACCGTCGCAGAGAGTCTCTTCCGCCGGAAAAACGCCCGGAAGTGGTGCGTATCTATACCGAGAAGCTAAGCTTCTCGAATCCCGACCTGAAGATTCACACCGAAGAGCCGATCAAACTGTTCTCGAAAGAGGGCGATATTTTCGGAAAAGGGCTGGTCCTGAGCTGGTCGGAGAATCCGCGTGAGCTGAGGCAGTTGAAGATCGTTCACGGCCAGAAGATGATCGTACACAACGCGGGGGGCAAGTCCCCGGTGTTGATGGTACCCGGCCAGAAGACCGACCCCGAAGATCAGGCGGTGGTCGAGACCCAGCCGGCTGCGGCGACCGTTGCCGCGGTCGCGACCCCGGCCTCTGCCGCCGCCTCCCAGCCTACGGACAGCGGAATGCGGTCCAACGTGTTTGTGGCCAATTTCTACGCCGGAAAAAAGGACGTCTACGTGCACAGCGGTGACAGACGCATGGAAGGGGCGAAGAAACTGTCGCTGACATTTGAGTTCGAACCGTCGTCGTCCAGCGTCAGCCAGCCCGAGAAGCCCGCCGAAGCGGATACTCCCGTAGGCCCGATCGACCCGGACGCACTGGACCACGGTCCGATAGATGTTCCCGACAGCGTCGACCTTTCCGGCACCGAGCCTGCGATACCGCTTCCCGACTCCGGAAAGCTGAAAATTGCCGCGACAGCGCCTGCTGTTGAGCCGACTACTAAGCCGGCCGCGACAAGCCGGCCGGCCCGATCGAAGAAACTCCAGCCGCTGATCATAGAATGGGACGGTCCGCTGGTGCTGGTGCCAAAGGGGCACACCCCCAAACCTTCTCGCAAGCGATACAACATTGTCGCCAAAGGAGATACTGTAACCCTGAGCGACAAGGAGAACACCGCCTCATGCGTTGATTTCACCTACAATAATCTCAGCCAGATCGGAACGCTGAAGGGCGATGCGAACAGGCCGGCCGAACTGCTGACCGCACAGAACGAGAGAATCGTTTCGGAGGTGATAAAGTTCGACCGCGCCAATGGACATGCGAATCTTGAGGGCAAGGGATACATGATTCGCCAGATCGCACACACCTTACCCAAGGCGCCGACCAGCCGTCCGACAACTGAGCCTGCGACCCGCCCGACGACGCAGATTGCAACCCGTCCTGCGACCCAGCCGACAACGCAGCTGACGACCCAACCGGCGACCCGTCCGACAACGCAGATCGCGACCCGTCCTGCGACCCAGCCGACAACGCAAGCGGCAACCCAACCGGCTGACCAGCGGGACCGGATTGACTGGAGCGAGTCGGTCCTGGCGATATTCGGCACGGACAAGGCCTCCGGCAGCCAGTACATAAAAGAAACCACCTTTAACGGTTCGGTCAAGCTCAGGCAGGGCAAGACAGGCGATTTCGTTAATTGCGACAAACTCTACGTTCAGATGGAGCGGAACGAGTCGGGAAGCGTAAAGCCCGCGCGAGCTATCGCCACGGGCAACGCCGTCGCCCGCCAGCAGGGCAGCGATATAAGCGCCGACAAGATTACAGTAACTTTCAAGGGCGCACCGGACGCCAAGAAGCCCGAAGGCGACGAGAGAGTCTCCCAGCGGGTAAAACCCGCGATTCTTCTGGCCGAGGGCAACGTGAAGGTTCGCGACGATCGCGGCAAGGAGCCCGTCTCGGCGACCGCCGATCGGCTTGAGAGCGATGTGGGCGAACGAAGCGCGATTCTCACCGGCGCCCCGGCCAGTCTTTCCCAGGGCCCCAATACTCTTTCGGGCCTGAGAATCGAACTTCGCCAGGAACGCCTCAAGTTCACCAAGCCCGGAAAGGAGCCGGTAATAGAGACCCGGCACTACGCAAAAGTGATAGGGCGGGGCGACATGAAGTTTATGACCGACAAGGACCTCAGCGGGAGAACGCTTGCCGATCCCAAGCCGATAAAAATTACATGGTCAAAGGGTATGGACTACCATCCCAAGGAGATCGTCGGCGGGGTCGCAAGGGCTCACAGTTCTGCGGATTTCAAAGGAGATGTAACCGTAGACAGCGGCGACGACCACATGGAATGTCGTGAAATGGAAGCCCTGTTTGTCGAGCCGACCAGGCGGCCGGAGCCGACCGCGGCGACCATGCCGTCAGGACCGGTCGCGCTGGAAGGGACCGGCGGTCCGGTGACAATGGCAAACTACTCGCAACGGAAACTGATAAAGCTCACCGCAAACGAGAAGGTTGTTCTCACCAGTAAAAGGACCGGTCCTAATGACGTGCTGCTGCGGCGTATGCGGTTGCGTGGAAAACGCCTGGTCTACAACACCATTACCGGTATCGTGAATATGGATAAGGCTGGGGCGATGCTGGCTGAGGATTACCGAAAACCCGCCCCGAAGACCAAGGCCGCCGCCGACGACACCCAACGCATGGAACGACCGATGCTGACGCTGTTCAAGTGGGACGATTCCATGGAGCTCAGCCAGAAAGAACGCGTTGTTATCATGAAGGGCAAGGTCGAGATGATGCACCGCAGCGGGAAGTTCGTCCTGTCGAGAATACAGGGCCTGAAAGTGCCCGACTACGGAAAGGAAGTGCCCCTGGGCCGAAAGACCACTCTCCACTGCGACGAGATGCTCTCCAGGTTCGATCCGCCCAAGGAAACCAAGAAGACCAAGAAGACCAAGAAGACCAAGGAAACCAAGAAGACCAAGAAGACCCCTTCGGCGAAACAGCCCACCACCGGACCGTCAGATGCGCTTGACGTGGGACCGAAGATCGGGGCGCTGAAGCTCTTTAACGCCATCGGAAACGTGAACCTAACCGACGGCGGCAAGCAGATAGTCGGACAGCGACTACTCTACAGTCGCGACACGGAGCTCGTACAGGTCTACGGATATTTGCCCGATCAGCCCAAGGCCGACGCGATGATCATAGACAAGGACCGCGTCAGGAACACTGAGAAGATCGTAAAGAGCCCCAAGATACTCTGGTGGCGTGCGACCAAGGACAACGGCTATAGAGAGAAGATCGAGGCCGAGGAAGTTTCGGTGGACTGATCGCCGGTCAGCCGATGGTTTCGTTCATCGAACCGCTGCGGAAGCCCTGCAGGTCGAGCGTTACGTAGGCGTAGCCCAGAGCCTTGAGTTTTTCCACCAGCGTTTGTCGCAATTCCGCCGCCCGGACGACATCGTCTGCGGGTACTTCTATTCGCGCGATCGTGTCATGGTCTCGGACTCGGCATTGAACAAAGCCCAGGTCCTTCAGCACATATTCGGCGTGTTCGATTCGCGTAAGCTTTTCAGAAGACACTCCCTGTCCGTACGGGATCCGGCTGGCCAGGCACGCCATTGCGGGCTTATCCCATGTTGTCAGCCCAATCGCTTTGGACAGCGTACGAATTTCCGGCTTGGTCAGGCCGGCGTCCATCAGCGGATTGACCACGCCGAGTTCGGCTCCGGCCTCCAGGCCGGGTCGGAAGTCGCCGGTATCGTCGAAGTTGGCTCCGCATGCGACTGTGTCGAATCCGTTTTCCAGAGCGGCTTTCTTGAGCAGGGTGAATAGTTCACTCTTGCAGTAGAAGCAGCGGCGTTCGGGGTTGGCCGCATAGTTCGGATCGTCGAGTTCGGCGGTCTGTATCTCGATCAATTTGGCCCCGATCTGTTCGGCCAGCTTTCTGCCTTCCTCCAGCTCGCGTTGCGGAAGGCTGGGTGATATTCCCACCGCCGCCAGTACGTTGTCCGATCCCAGCGCCCGCACCGCCAGCGCCAGCAGCAGCGTCGAGTCGACCCCGCCGGAATACGCGACCACAACCCGCCCGAGCGTGCGGAGATGCTCCATGCACGCGGCCAGCTTGGATTGAAGTTCGGGCTCCAGACCACTGAATTCGTTGTTTATTTGTGTCATTGTTGAGACATTGTAAACCCTGGGGAGCGAACAATCAAACCGGAGCTGTCGGCGGGTTGCCCCCATTCTGCAATGGTGCTATGATAACCGCACTTGTTAGAGGCTCCGAGGCATGGAACAGGAAGTGCTGCTATGTTGACATCTACACGCTACCGAGACAAATCCCTAGCCGCCGAAGAGACGATCCGCTCGGCGTTCGAGTTTGAAAACGACACCGCGCCGTACATGATCAACGACGTGAACTACTGGCTGTTTGGGGATTTGCCCGCCAACATCCCGGCGGACTACTGCGACGAAGATCCCACGTCAATGATCGATTTTCAGGTGCGGAAGATCGAGCGGCACATGGACCAGTACGATGACATCTACATCCCGTTCCTGATGCCCTGGTACGGTACGGGCGTTCTGGCAAGCGGGTTCGGCGTGGACATCGTATTTCAGGATAAGATGGACCCCGCGGTCGACATGTCGAAGATCACCGACGTGGCGCAACTGAAGGACCTTCGCAAACCGGACCCCGAAAAGGACGGGCTGATGCCTCGCGTTCTGAACGCCATCAGGCAGATGCGCCAGCGGACGGACCTCCCCGTGGGCGTGACCGACTGCCAGGGCCCGCTGACCTCCGCACTGCAGGTCCTGGGCTATGAGAAACTGATTTACTGGATGTTCGACCATCCCGAGGCGATCCACGATCTGATGCAACTGGTCACCGACGCGCTGATCGAGTGGGTTACGTTGCAGAAGCAGGCGGCCGGTCAGGAAATGACCGACGATGCGTACGTGCTTGGGATCAAAGTTCCCGGCGGGTATGGCGGGGTGTGGATGTCCGACGATGACTCGGTGATCTTCGGTCCGGAGTTGTATCGCGAGTTTGTCGTGCCGTACAACAGCCAGGTGCTGCAGGCGTTCGGAGGCGGGAGCATCCATTACTGCGGAAACGCCAACCAGCACATCGAAAACTATCTGGCCACAGAAGGGCTGACGAGCATCCAGAATCTGAACCTGGACAATCTCGACGCCGCGGCCCGGATGCGCCACGCCCTGGCCGAGCGGAAGATACCCTACCTGGTCGCCGACTTCAGCGTCGCCGACGAGCGTATCGATGATTACTACCGCACGCTCTTCGATAAGATGGGCACGCGAGGACTGATCGTAACTACGTACGCCGCCCCGGCGATCACGCTGTCCGAGGGGCAGTACGCCCAGGCCAGTCGCGACCCGCTGGCGGTAGGCAAGGAAATCGAGCGGGCTATCAGAAAATATAATCGACCCACCGCAGGCGCCTAGGCGCCGCGATCGGAGACTCCCCATGGCTGACCAGACCGTCGCATCGCTGTTCACCCAGTCAATTTCCCGCGAGGAGATAAAAATCTCCCCGTCCGATCAGCAGATTCTCCGATCGCTGGCCGGCAAGCTGGCCCAACTGGCGTCACGCGATATCGAGCAGGAAAAGGCCGACCTCTGGCGGCGCCATAACGCTCTGGAGCCCACGCGCCCAGTGGTGTTCTGCGATCCGGAGAACGGGTGGAACGAGATTGTCACGCCCGATCAGATCGGCTGCGAAGGTCAACTCGCCCGCTCGTGGGAAACCCATCTTCGCAAGGAGATATTCTGGGCCGACTCGATGGGCGACGACAAGGTTGTCGAACCGATCCTGCGCGTCAGGCACGTTTACACCGAAAGCGATTGGGGCATGCACGAGCGGATAACCAGGACCGAGGCCCAGGGATCGTACAAATGGGACCCGCCGCTGAAAAATTACGATCTCCTGGATAAGCTTCGCTTCCCGACGATCGACGTAGACCACGAGGCGACCGAACAACTGGTGGAACTGGCCCGTCAAACGTTCGCCGATCTCCTTACGGTGGAGCTCAAGACCCAGTGGTGGTGGACGCTGGGAATGACATGGACGCTGATAAACCTCCGCGGGCTGACGCAGATGATGCTGGACATGTACGACCACCCCGACGAGCTGCACCGCCTGATGGAAATCCTCCGCGACGGACACCTGGCCAAGCTAGATTTTCTCGAAGAAAACAATCTGCTGAGCCTCAACAACGACAACACGTATGTCGGTTCGGGAGGCTTTGGTTTCACCGATGAACTACCGCAGGCCGACTTCACCGGCCGCGTGAGACTCATCGACATGTGGGGCTTCTGCGAAAGCCAGGAAACCGTCGGGGTCTCGCCGGAGATGTTCGAGGAGTTCGTCTTCCCCTACCAGATGCCGATCCTCGAGCGGTTCGGTCTGAACTGCTACGGTTGCTGCGAACCGTTGGACAATCGCTGGCATGTGGTCAAGCGATTCCCGCGGCTTAGGCGGATCTCGGTGTCCCCCTGGGCGGATGTCGAGAAGATGGCCGAGAACCTCGGCGCCGACTACATCTATTCGTACAAGCCTGCCCCGGCCGAGCTGGCCCGAGAGAACATTGACGCCGACCGCATCCGTGCCGAACTGCGCAGCGTGCTGGAGGTCACTGCAGGCTGTCGCATGGAAGTGATCATGAAGGACAACCACACGCTGGCCAACACCCCCTCAAACGCCACCCGCTGGTGCCAAATCGCCCGCGAAGAGGCCGAAAGGGCCTGGACCCAATGAGATACATTTACCTTTGCACACTAGCGGCCGCGTTGGGCGGTTTCCTGTTCGGATACGACACGGCTGTGGTGAACGGCTCAATTGAGTATCTTGTGCAGGATTTTGACCTGTCGGCCGGCCTGGAGGGATGGGCCGCCTCCAGCGCGCTAATCGGATGTATTTTCGGCGCCATGTTTGCCGGGATGATCGGCGATCGCTTCGGGCGTAAGAGGGCGATGCTTCTGTGTGCCGCCCTGTTTACGGTTAGTGCTGTAGGGTCGGCGATACCCCAGACGCTCAGCTTTTTTGTCTGGGCGCGCTTTATCGGCGGCCTCGGAGTTGGAGGAGCTTCGATGCTGTCTCCAATGTATATCGCCGAAATATCACCGGAAAAGATTCGCGGAAGGCTCGTCTCTATATACCAATTGGCGATTGCGGCCGGTATTCTGATCGCGTTCCTGATCAATATGCTCATTCAACGCATGGGCGATCAGGCGTGGAACACCGATATGGGCTGGCGTTGGATGTTCGGATCGGAAATAATTCCCGCGATCATGTTTGGCGTTGTACTTCTGGTTGTACCGGAAAGTCCACGCTGGTTGATGAAGATCGGACGCAGATCCGAAGCCATGGCGATTCTCGCAGGCATCGCCGGACAAGCTCACGCCGAACTCGAGGTCGCCCATATCAGTGAGTCTCTCAAGCACGAGGAGGGGAAGTTTTCCGAACTGTTCACTTCAGGCTTCAGAATGGCCCTGATCGTCGGGGTCTTTATGGCCATATTTCAACAACTATGTGGAATACAAGTGGTTATGTATTATTCCACAAAGATAATGAAATCCGTGGGAAGCAGTACCGATGCGGCGTTCATGTCGACCGTGGTCATGGGCGTTGTGATGGTGGTGTTTACATTTGTGGCGATCTGGCTGGTCGATAAGGTCGGCCGCAGAATTCTGCTGATAGCAGGGACCACAATTCAGTGTGTTTCATTGACGATCGTAGGACTCCTCCTGCACTTCGGCGGAGATCCTTATGTCGTGTTGTTATTCCTGCTGATTTTCGTGGCGTCCTTCGCCGCCGGCATGGGTCCGGTCATGTGGATTGTCGTCTCCGAAATCTTTCCCACCAAGGTTCGCGGGCGGGCCATGTCCGTGACAACATTGACGTTGTGGGCGGTGTGCTACGCCATGACACAGACATTTCCGGTATTGCTCGAAGAAATGGGCGGAGCCGGCACGTTCGCGATCTACGCCGCCGGCAGCCTTCTGAGCATACTGTTCATCGCAAAATTTGTGCCCGAGACAAAAGGACGGACACTGGAGGAAATAGAGGAAAGCTGGCTGAAAAGAGCAATATCAAAAGGTTGATAACGTTGATCGTATTGCCTGGCCAGCCTGCCGAGATTTTCTCAGAGCAGTAGGGTTAGTGGTTCGCCCAGCCGACCAGTTGTTAATTATCAGTTGCACAATAAGAATGCTTGGAGACCTTGAGATTCATGAAAAACACGAAACTAACTGTGATAACCGTCCTGCTGGCGATGATGTTGACTGTATCTTATTCGGACGCTCGAGAAAAAGACGCCTCGTCCGATGTGAAGAAAAAGTCCAAACGCAGCGACAAGTCCGCCAGGGCGTCGAAGAGTTCTGCGGAGTATCAGGTTCGTCGCTACGCCGCGATATACGGCTTGAGCCAGGAATCCCAGGATAAGCTCACCAAGATATTCGAGGCCCAGCAGAAGGACCTTGCCGATCACCAGAAGCTCTACGGCCCGAAAAACCAAGCCATTGACGAACAGACCGACAAACTTCGCGAACAGATCGCCAAACTCCACGAGCAGATCGCCGAGTTGGAAAAGTCAAATGGTGATTCGGTAAAGGCGCTCAAGGAACTGAAACTCGATCACCAGGCTGAACTGGACGGTGTAATCACCACTCGCTACAAGATCGCCCGAGTCGCCAGGTCCCTCAAGGGCGAGGACCGCAGCGGATACTGGAAGTACCTGCCTAAAGAGACCCAGGAAGCCTTCGACCAGCAGTGCCAGGCCGCCGCGGTCGAACTCGTAGCCTCGGAGAAAGCCGACTCGCGACGCGATTTCAGTGCCGCTCGGGTCAAACTGAACGAAGCGATGGCCAAGGTGATCACGCCGGAAATGCGAAAGACGGCTGAGACGCAGCAGTTGAAGGATTACGTGCTGCGCGGTCTGACCCGCTACGGCCTGACTGAAGACCAGAAGACCCAAATCGGCGCCCTGTGCGACAAGTCCGTCGCCGACAAGGCCGCCGCCCAGGCACGGTACAATCAATTCATCAAGGACTACGCCGCCCTCAGGCGCAGTATGTCCAAGTACAAGGGCAGCCTGCACTACCACGAGATTCGCACCGAAGCAGTCAAGAGCATCATGACTGAAGAGCAGCGAAAGAAGCTCTCGGCCAAATACCGGGCCTCGAGCAAGAAAGTCAAGAAAGACAAGTCCAGCAGCAAGAGAGACTCCGGCAAGGCGACATTGTAGTAAAGGGGCGGACTATATGGTCGATGAACTGCTGAAGAAGAAAGTTCGAATCATGTTCGGCCGCAGCGGGTCGGATTCTCGGATTATCGACGAACTGTTGATCGAAGGTTTTGCCGTCGAGGACATCAAAGACGCTATCGAAGAATGCCTCCGGGACCGCAAAGACCGTCTGAGAACCGGGCGGATAGTCTCCAGGACGTTGTGCGCAGTGCTGTTCCTGGTCAGTCTGTCGGTGAATATCCACTTCTTCACCTGCTCGAAAACGAGCCTTTTCATATCGCCGGAATGGTTTGGTGCGATGATGTTCGCCCTGGTCACGTTCTTTCTCATTAAGAAACCCTACGTCCCCTAGTCAGATTGACCAGACCGTAGAGCGTTCTGTTATTCGGTGTAAAACCTTCAGTCGCCGGCTAGAATGTCCCGAGCGACTGATGGGATGTCGCCGCGCGAACCGGACATTTTCAGAGAACGAAAGTAATATGAGTATAGATTTAAGGTTCTAGTCCCAAAAAGTTGGTGTTAATGGTTTCATAATAATGGACATCGCGTGATCCTTGGTGTGTCAAGACACTTTACCACAAATACTTGAGCACGAAAGGAACAACGCGATGTCCACGCTGAGTATATCACATTACTTCCCCTTTAATGGAATCAAAATCGTCAGCCAAG
>PVBE011175450.1_pt1 | contig 11420 bp, 9 predicted proteins | sample 1631181 | NCBI WGS metagenome assembly PVBE01 (sample SAMN08397723, study PRJNA350692) | Marine metagenome, whole genome shotgun sequencing project. | isolation source: water | place: Pacific Ocean | collected 2012-04 | reverse complement strand
CTCGTGAACCAACAGACGCGAGCCGGCGCAGCAGACCTGGCCCTGGTTGAACCAAATGGCGTCGACGACGCCCTCGACGGCGCTGTCGAGATCGGCATCGTCAAAGACGATGAACGGCGATTTGCCGCCGAGCTCCAGCGTCAGGCGTTTGCCGCTGCCGGCGGTGGCCTCGCGGATCGCGCGGCCGACCTCGGTCGAGCCGGTGAAGGCGATCTTGTCGATGTCGGGGTGCCGGACAATCAGCTCGCCGGCGGCGCCGTCGCCGGTGACGATGTTGACGACACCGGGCGGCACCTGCGCTTCCTGGCATAGCTCGGCGAAGCGTAGTGCGGTGAGCGAGGTGTACTCGGCCGGCTTCAGCACCACGGTGTTGCCGCTGGCGAGTGCCGGCGCGATCTTCCAGGCCAGCATCAGCAACGGGAAGTTCCAGGGCACGATCTGGCCGACGACGCCAAGCGGCTCGAAGCCGGCAAACTCGGTCTCGTGTAGCTGCGCCCAGCCGGCGTGGTGATAGAAGTGGCGCGCTACCAGCGGCACGTCGATGTCGCGGGTCTCGCGGATCGGTTTGCCGTTGTCCAGCGTCTCGAGTACCGCCAAAAGGCGCGAGTGCTTCTGTACCAAGCGCGCGAGCGCGTATAGCACGCGGGCGCGGCCGTGACCGCCGAGGCCGGCCCAGTCCGGCTGCGCGGCGCGCGCCGCGCTCACCGCCGCATCTACCTCGTCGGCCCCGGCCTGAGCGATGCCGGCGAGCGGCTTGGCGGTGGCCGGATTGACAGAATCGAAGCGATCGCCGCTCCCGGGCTCGACCCAGCCGCCGCCGATGAAGTGGCCGAAGGCGGCGCCCTGGGAGGCGATCCAAGCCTCGGCGGCGGCCGCGCTTTCGGGCGCCGGGCCATAGTCCATCGATGCGAAAATGTCGGCCACGGTCATGGGCGTCCGATTACCCCTTGGGGTGGCGGAAATCGGCGGAATAGCGGCCGGTTGCGCGGTGCTCGAGCTGCCGCTCGATGTCGGTGAGAAGGCTTGAGGCACCGATGCGGAAGAGCGCTGGATCGAGCCACCGCCGGCCCAGCTCCTCCTTCATCGCGATCAGGTAGCCAAGCGCCGTCTTGGCGGTGCCGATGCCGCCGGCGGGCTTGAAGCCGACTTGGTGGCCGGTGCGTTCGTGGTAGGTGCGGATGGCACGGGTCATGACCAGGGCAACCGGCAGGCTTGCGTTGGTCGGCTCCTTGCCGGTCGAGGTCTTGATGAAATCGGCGCCCGCCATCATGCACACCAGGCTCGCCCGGGCGACATTGCGCAGCGTTCCAAGATCGCCGGCGCCGATGATGGTCTTGAGCGTGGCCTCGGCGGCCGCCTCACGGAAGGCGCGGACCTCGTCGTAGAGGGCCGTGAACTCGCCGGCAAGCACGTGGCCGCGGTTGACGACGATATCGATCTCGCGCGCGCCGGCGGCGACCGAGGCGGTGACCTCGCGTACCCGCTCGGGCAAGGGTGAGAGCCCAGCGGGGAAACCGGCGGACACCGCGGCGACCGGCACGGCGCTGCCCGCGAGCGCGGCGACCGCGGTCTCGACCAACGCGTGGTAGACGCACACCGCGCCTACCGCAAGGTCGAGCCCGCCGGCACCGAGCGCCTCGAGAATTTCCGCGCGGACGGGCACTCGCGCCTTGGCGCACAGCCGCCGCACCCGTCCCGGCGTGTCGTCGCCGCTGAGCGTCGTCAGGTCCATGCAGGTGACGGCGCGCAGCAGCCACGCGGTCTGCCACTCCTTTTTCACCGTGCGCCGGGTGGTGAGCGTAGCCGCGCGCCGCACGACGGCGCTGCGGTTGACGCGCACGTCCTCGAGCCACTCGAGCTCCAGCGCCATGCCGGGGTTGCGCCGCGCCGCGCCGGCAGCGGCGGACACCAGCCGCACGCTGCTTGGTTCCCTACCCGTCATCGGGCTCAGTGTCGCCCATGTCGCGGAGGAAGGCGAGCAGAAGGGCCGAGAGATCGGCGGCCGCGGCGGCCGCGGCGCCGAGGGTTTGCTGGTGGGTGATCTCGGTATCGGTCATGCCGGCGGCGAGGTTGGTGAGCACCGCCAGGCCGGCGACGCGGAGGCCGGCGTGGCGAGCCACGATGACCTCGGGCACCGTGGACATGCCGACGGCGTCGGCGCCGAGCGCGCGGAAGGCACGAATCTCGGCGGGGGTCTCGAACGAGGGTCCGAGGCAGGCGAGGTAGACGCCCTCGTGGAGCGCGACCCCGAGGGTCTGGGCGGCGCGGCGAAGCCGGGCCTGGAACTCGGCGTCGTAGGCGCCCGACATGGCGGGAAAGCGCTCGCCGAAGCTGTCGTCGTTGGGGCCGGCGAGCGGGTTCGCGGGTAGCATGTTGATATGGTCGGTGAGCATCATCAGGCTTCCCGCGCCGGCTTCGTGGCGAAGGCTGCCGGCGGCGCAGGTGACGATCAGCGCCTCGCAGCCGGCGGCGCAGAGCGTCCGCGTCGGCGTCTGAATGGTCTCCGGCGCCAGCCCCTCGTAGAGATGAGCGCGGCCCTGCAGGCAGGCCACCGACACGCCGCCCCATTCCCCCAATACCAAACGTCCGGCATGGCCTTCGACGCCGGTCCGGGGGAAGCCCGGCAGGTCGCCGTAGTCGATGGCGAGCCGGGTCTCGATCGCGTCCGCCAAGCCGCCGATGCCCGAGCCGAGGATCAGGCCGACACGGGGCGCGAACCCCGGCGCGCGCTCGGCGATGACGGCGGCGGCGGCGTGCGCCTCAACGCTCATCGGAGGTCAGGTTGCCGGGGCCGAAGCCGTGCGGCAGGAGCTCGCCGAGGCTGAACGAGGCCCGCACGCCCTCGGGGCCGCAGACATGGACGGGGGTATCGGCCGCGGCGAATTCACTGAGCTTTTGGCGGCAACCGCCGCACGGCGTACATAGCGCTTCGCCCTCGCCGAGGACGACCACCTCGACGATGCGACGCTCGCCCGCGGCCACCATCACGCCGATGGCCGAGGCTTCGGCGCACTGGCCTTGGGGGTAGGCCGCGTTCTCGACGTTGCAGCCGGCGTAGAGCGCGCCCGATTCGGTCCGCAGACAGGCCCCGACGTGGAAGCCCGAGTAAGGCGCGTGGGCGTGGCTTTGCACGGCCATGGCCTCGTCAATCATGTCCTGGGGTGCGCTCATCGTTCCTTGATGTAGGGAATGCCGCTCGCCTTCGGCGGGATCGACTTGCCGACGAAGCCGGCCAATACCAGGACGGTCACAATGAAGGGCAGCGCCTGGATGGCTTGGACCGGAATGACGCCGACGACCGGCAGCTCGACGCCCTGGAGGCGGACTTGCACGGCATCGGCGAAGGCGAACAGGAAGCACGCGATCAGCGTCGGCACCGGCCGCCATTTTCCGAAGATCAGCGCCGCCAGCGCCAGATAGCCCCGTCCGGCCGCCATGTCGCGCATGAACATGGCGGCTTGCGCGAGCGAGAGGTAGGTGCCGGCGATGCCACAAAGGATGCCACACACGATCATCGCCCGGTAGCGCATGGCGGCGACCGAGATGCCGGCGGTGTCCACGGCCTCGGGGTTCTCACCCACGGCGCGCAGGCGCAGACCGAAGCGGGTCTTGTAGATGATCCAGCCGGCGAGCGGCACCGCGGCGAGGGCGACATAGACGATGACGTTGTGGCCCGAGATGAGTTCGGAATAGACGGCCCCGATCACCGGCAGATCGGCAAGCCGCTCGGCGAAGGGGAAGGCGAAGGGGCGAAATCGCTCCGCATCCACCAGCATCGGCGTCTGGCCGCCGATGTGGAACCAGGCGAGCCCGAGCGTTGGCCCCAGTCCGGCGACCATGATGTTGATCGCCATGCCCGAGACGACCTGATTGCCGTTGTGGGTGACGCAGGCGAAGGCGTGGATCATGGCCAGCATCACCGAGGTCAGGATCCCGGCGCCGAGCCCGACCACGGCCGAGCCCGACACCGCGGCGGCGGCACCGGAGGCGAATGCAGCACCCAGCATCTTGCCCTCGAGCCCGATATCGACGATGCCCGAACGCTCGGCGAACATTCCCGCGAGCGCAGCCAAGATGAGCGGCGTTGCGACCCTGATGGTGGCGTCGATCACCAGCACGAGAAAGGTGATGGACTCGCCCATGCCCTTACTCGGCCGTCGCCACGGCTTCCACCGCCGCCCGGCGGCGGCGCACGAACAGACCCTCGATGGTGGGCCGGAACATGTGCTCAAGCGCGCCGCTGAACAGGATGACGAGACCCTGGATGACCACCACCAGGTCGCGGGTGATGTTGGGCATGTCGAAGGCGAGCTCGGTGCCGCCCTGGTAGAGCGCGCCAAACAAGACCGCCGCGAGAAAGATGCCCACGGGATGGTTGCGCCCCATGAGCGCGACGGCAATGCCGACGAAGCCATAACCGGCGGTGAACTCAAGCAACAACCGGTGGTGGACCCCGAGGATCTCGTTGACCCCGACCAAACCGGCGAGCCCGCCCGAGATGCACATGGCCAAGATGATGTTGCGCGAGGGCGAAATGCCGGCGTAGACGGCGGCCCGTTCGTTCTGGCCGACCGCGCGTACCTCGTAACCCCAGCGCGTGCGCCACACGAATATCCAGACGAAGACCATGAACATGAGCGCCAAGACGAAGGACAGGTTCAGCGACGAGCGCCCCACTTCGACGCCCAGCGCCGCGAGGACATCGTGCACGAAGGGGAGTATGGCGTTGTCCTCGAAAGTACGGCTCTCGGCCGCCTGCTGACCCGGCTTGATGAAGACCTCGACCATCAGATAGATCATCACCGCGGCGGCGATGAAGTTGAACATGATCGTGGTGATGACGATGTGGCTGCCACGCTTGGCTTGTAGGTAGCCGGGAATGAAAGCCCAGGCGCCGCCGAACAGTGCGGCGGCGCAGATCGCCAACAGAATCACGATCGGCGCCGGCCACCCGTCGATCGCGAGCGCCACCATCCCGGCGCCCAGCCCGCCGATGTAGGCCTGGCCCTCGCCGCCGATGTTGAACAGCCCGCAGTGAAAGGCGATCGCCACCGCGAGGCCGGTGAAGATGAAGTTGGTCGCGAAGTAGAGGGTGTAGCCGATGAACTCCGTGTTTCCGAAGGCGCCCCGAACAAGGAAGACCAGCGCCTGAAAGGGATCCTCGCCGATCAGGGCTATCAAGAGCCCCGAGAGAATCAGTGCGACGAGAAGGTTGACCCCCGGCACCACCGCGTGCGTGACCCAGCGCGGGGTCTGTGCCGGGGCGAGAGTGGTGTCGCTCATTCGCCGGCCTGGCCGACCGCGGCCCGGCGCTCGCCCGCCATCATCAAGCCGAGCATCTGCTCGGTGGCCCGGCCCTGCGCCACCTCGCCGATGATCTCTCCCCCGAACATGACCAGGATGCGATCCGAGAGCGACATGATCTCGTCGAGTTCGACCGAAACCAGCAGGATCGCCTTGCCTGAATCGCGCATGGCGATAAGCCGCTTGTGGATGAATTCGATGGCGCCGATATCGACGCCGCGCGTGGGCTGGCCGACCAAGAGCACGTCGGGATCGCGGTCGAGCTCGCGCCCCAGGACGATCTTCTGCTGATTGCCGCCCGAGAAGGACGAGGTGCGCAGGCGCACGGCCGCGGGCCGTACGTCGTAATCGTGCAGAACCCGATCTACATCGGCGATCACGGCGCCGCGGTCCATGATGATGGCGCGGTTGTAGCGGCGGTCCCTGTGATAGCCGAGGATGCCACTTTCGCTGGCCTCGAACGAGACGATCAAGCCGACGCGGTGCCGGTCCTCGGGCACGTGACCGAGGCCGAGCCCTCGCATCGACTTGGGCGTGGCCTTTTTCTCCCCGCCGATCGCGGTCAGGCCCTTGACGCGGACCTGCCCCGCGCTCGGGGCGCGAATCCCCGCCAAGGCCTCGAGGAGCTCGGACTGGCCGTTGCCCGCGACGCCGGCGATCCCAACGATCTCGCCCGCGCGCACCGCGAAGCTCACGTCCTTGAGGCGTTGCACGCCGCTGCCGTCCACCACGCTTAGGCCCTCGACCTCGAGAAAGGTCTCGCCGGGATGGGCTGCGGTCTTATCGACCCGCAGGAGGACGGTCCGCCCCACCATCATGGAGGCCAGATCCTCGCGCGAGGTGGCCGCGGTTTCGACGTTGGCAACCACTTTGCCCTGGCGCATGACGGTGACGTTGTCGGTGAGCGCCATGATCTCGCGGAGCTTGTGGGTGATCAGGATCACGGTCTTGCCCTGGTCGCGGAGCGCGCGAAGGATGCGAAAAAGGTGCTCGACCTCTTGCGGGGTCAAGACGCCAGTGGGCTCGTCGAGGATCAAGATGTCGGCGCCGCGGTACAGCGCCTTCAGAATCTCGACCCGCTGCTGGAGGCCGACCGGGATCTCGCCGACGATGGCGTCGGCGTCCACTTCCAAGCTGTAATCACGCTCCAATCGCTCGAGCTCGCCGCGGGCGTGGGCGAGGCTAGTTGCCAACAGGCCCCCGGTCTCGACGCCGAGCACGACGTTCTCCAGGACGGTGAAGGTGTCCACTAGCATGAAGTGCTGGTGGACCATGCCGATGCCGAGCGCGATTGCCTGCTCGGGGCTGCGGATGCCGGCCGGCCTGCCGCCGACCTCGATCTCGCCGCGGTCGGCTTGGTAATAGCCGTAGACGATGCTCATCAGGGTCGATTTGCCGGCGCCGTTTTCGCCGACGATGCCGTGGATCGTCCCTTTGGCGACCGAAAGCGAAACCGCGTCGTTGGCGTGGACGGTCCCGAACCACTTGTCGATGCCGCGCACCTCGAGCGCGGGCGGCGTGACCGCTGTCGGTAGGTCCGAGGGGGCGGTCATGACCGGACCGGGGCCGGCGTCGCGACCGAGACGCGGCCTCGCCGTCGCGTCTCGGTCGTCGCCGTGCGCCGTCGCGGCGTTACTCGGTCGCCGTGTAGTCGGTCACGGGAATCGAACCGTCGATGATGCCGGCCCGCGCGGCCTCGATCTCGCCCTCCATGTCCGCGCTGATGAGCGCGCGGTTATGCTCGTCGATCGAGTAGCCGACGCCGTCCTCGGCGAGCCCAAGGATCTGAATCCCGGGTTGCCAGGTCCCGTTCTTGGCGGCCGTGAAGGAATCGTAGACCGCGACATCGACCCGCTTGATCATCGAGGTCAGCATGGTGCCCGGGTGGAGGTAGTTCTGGTTCGAATCGACGCCGATCGCCAACTTTCCGGCGTCCTTGGCCGCCTGGTACACGCCAAGCCCGGTGCCGCCGGCGGCGGCGTAAACCACGTCGGCGCCGCGGTCGAACTGACTGCGTGCGAGCTCGCTGCCCTTGGCCGGGTCGTTCCAGGCCGCCGGCGTCGTGCCGGTCATGTTCTGGTAGACCTGGATGTCGGGGTTGACGTACTTCGCGCCCTCGACGTAGCCGAGCGCGAACTTGCGGATAAGCGGAATGTCCATGCCCCCGACGAAGCCGACCTTGCCGGTCTTCGAGGCCATGGCGGCGGCCATGCCGACAAGGAACGAGCCTTCGTGTTCCTTGAAGATCACCGATTGAACGTTCGGCAGATCGACCACCATGTCGATCAGCGTGAACTTAACGTCGGGGTACTCCTGGGCCACCTTCTCGACCGCCGCCGCCTGGGCGAAGCCCATGGCGATGATGACGGTGGCGCCGCGCCGCGCCATGTTGCGCATCGCCTGCTCCCGTCCCGCGGGGTTGGTGACCTCGAAGTCGCGGTACGCGATGCCGGTGTCGGTCTTGAACTTCTCGGCGCCGTTGTAGGCGGCCTCGTTGAACGACTTGTCGAACTTGCCGCCCATGTCGAAGACGACGGCGGGCAGGAACTCCTCGGCGGTGGCGGCGCCGGCGAGCGCAAACGCGGTCGCTGCCAAGATCGTGAGAAGAGTGCGTTTCATGGGATCTACCTCCCCCTTAGGGCATGGCCCTAATCTTCTAAGCTTATGAAGCTAGACTACCCGAGGGCGGCCGCCCGAGACCAGTTTAATCTGCCGCCAGAGCCTGCGCCTCGAAGGGGCCGGCGACGCGCGGCCACAGCGGGCGATCGAGTTTGGTCAGCGGAATCTCGGCGAAATCCGGGGCCACCACGCCGGGCCCGGCGACGTAAATGATTTCCCGTGCGATCGGCGCGAACCCGGCGTGAAAGTGCTGGGCCGATTTGACGATGACGACCTTGTGGGTTCGTGGATCGAGGCCGAGGTTCGTCATTGCGTCGGGGTTGAAGGTCTGGGTCCGGACCGTATTCAGCACCAGGTTGACGCCGCTCGCCGACACCCACGCCGTATCCCCCATCGCAGCGGTGGCGGTGCCGAAGCTCTGGGTGGCATCCGCGACGGTTTTCCGGACCGTCACGTCGAGGTCGAGCGGCGCTCCCGACAGCGCACCACATTTGCCGCCCACGCGCAGTCGGAAACGCGCGCCCTCGCCCGCCTCCATGCACAGCCGGACTGCTACCGGATCCCAATGGGCACAGCTTGCGACGCCCTGAACCCCGCGGGCGATGACTCGCTCGAGAAGAAACGTCGCATCGCTCGGCGCCCCGCCGCCGGCGTTGTCGGATACGTCGGCCAGCACTACCGGGCCACCGTCGATCTCGAGCGCGCGGTCGAGCGCGGCATCGATGGTGAGGTGTTGGGGCGCCGTCTCGTCGCGCATCTCCCATAGCTCGCGGCCGAGCCGCTCGGCGATCTCGGCGCCGGCCTCGGGGGCATCATCGGTGATAACCAGCATCTTCGCGCCGATGTTGGCCACGTCGCCCCAAGGGAAACCATGGGCGAATGACACCGAAAGGACACGGCCGGCTCCCTCGATCTCGGCCATGCGGTCGACGAAACCGCGCGTCGGCTCGACCGGCGTCCGCCACAGGCTGAGCATGCGGCAATCGTAGACCGCGATGTGCGGCTTCACCCGGCCCAGGTGGACGGCCTCACAAATCGAGAAGACCTCTTGGGCGCGCAAGGCGGCGTCGACGTGGGGGTATTCCTTGAAGGTGACGATTGCGGTGGCGCCCGCCAGCATCTTGGCGGTGACATGGCAGTGAAGGTCGAGTTCGACGCCGATCGGCAGGTCGGGACCGAGGATGGTCCGCACCCGTTCGATCAGGTCGCCTTCGCAGTCGTCGTAGCCCTCGGCAATCATGGCGCCGTGCAGGCTAAGGAGGACCATGTCCACGGGCAGCGCAGCCGCGAGATCACCGAGAATCTCGTCGCGGAAGGCCTCGTAGACGGCGCCCACCGTGGGCGCGCCCGGCTGCGCGAAGGCGCATAGGCTCTCGATCACCTCGCCGCCGCGGGCCTCGGCCATGCCTCGCCACACCTGAAGCGGCGCCGAGAAAAGGGTTTCGGGATAGCGGGTCGCGTCGCCGTGGTGGAGAAGCGTCTCGCGGAACGCCTGTTCGCCGGTGGGGATTGGGGAGAAGGAGTTACTCTCGGTACCGAGACAGGCGATAAAAGTCTTCACGGCGGGTCCTCGCGTCGGTCAAGGGCGCCGTCGTGTCGGACGGCCACCCCATACTAGCCGAGCGTGTCGAGGCCGGCGCGGATGTCGGGTAGCGCCGCCTCGGCGGCGGCGAAGGCGACGTCGATGGCGTCGCGCGCGCGGTCGAACTCGAGGAGCCCGATATGCCCGAGCCGCGGCGTGATCGAGATGTCGGGCGGATCGCCAGCCAAGCGACTGCGGCTCAACCGGTCCTGGATGATGTTGAGTGAGGAGACCATGACGCCGAAGACGCTGGGCGCCTGCTGCTCGGTGCCGAAGAGCTGGCGGGCGAGCGCCTTGACCAGGCCCTGGCCCTCGGCATCGCCCGGCTCGGCTAACTCAAGGCCGCTATCGGACAGCGGGGGCTCCGACACCGGTCGTCGAAAGCCGCCGGCGATATCGGTGTTGAGGTTCACGGCGATGACCATCTGCGCCCCCATGGCCCGGCACACCGAGACCGGCACCGGGTTGACGAGGGCGCCGTCGGCGAGCCACTGCGGCCCGAACTGGACCGGCGGGAAAAGGCCCGGCAGCGCGAACGAGGCGCGCATCGCGTCGATCAGCGGCCCGTCCTGAAACCAGACCTCGTGACCGGTCGAAAGGTCCGTCGCGACGGCCGCGAAGGAGGCCGGCAGGTCCTCGATAAGGGCGTCGCCGACGTTGGCGTGGATCAGCCGCATGAGTCGCTCGCCACCGATGAGCCCGCCGCCGGAGAACCGCGGATCGACCAGGCGAACCAACCGCATGCGGCTGAGCCCGCAGGCCCAGGTCTCCAAGAGATCGAGATGCCCGGCGAGCGAGATGCCGCCGACCAGGGCGCCGATCGAGGTGCCGCAAATGACGTCGGGAACGATGCCGGCCCTATCGAGCGCGCGCAGGACTCCGATATGCGCCCAACCCCGCGCCGCGCCCGAGCCGAGCGCAAGTCCGAGCCGGGGACGGGAGGTGGCGTTCTCTGGGGATCGGGTTCCGGGCATGATCGTGCGCGGCTCGCGTCGGGTTGGAGGGGCGCGAAAACACGGCCCGCGCCCTCGCCCGGCGCGGGCCCATCCCCCTCTAGGTGGTCATCGACACGCTCCCCGACAAGGCCGCGACCGAGGCCATCAGCGCGGATTCGAAGGATGCGCGGGCTGTGCCGCGATGGAGACGGCCATGGCCTTGGCGAGGAGCGACCGGGCCATCTGTGTTTCGTTTTGTTCTTGCCAGAGGCGCCGGGCGTTGGGGACTGGCGAGCGGATATGTTCCTTGTTTGTACGAGCCACAACGGCCTTGCGCGCGGCGGCGTCGAGCGCTATAGTTCCGGTCCCTGTTTGGGGAAGGGCCCGGCTTTGGCCGGATCCGACGGTGGTGTTCGCGCTCGCTAGTGGCGGGCGCGCGTGTCGCTGCGCTCTTTAACATCGTGAATAGGAAGGGATGCGTAGGCGGCGGTGTGTCGATTGTATACGCCGGCGCAGACGCAAGTGAGATTCATGCGCCCACGTGACTTCGGTCGCGGGGCCAGGGATTTCACGTCGTTTGTGCGCAGGCAGGTTTTGGGTCCCGGCGGGTTCGCCCATCGGGGTCCAATCAAACTTGAGAGTTTGATCCTGGCTCAGAACGAACGCTGGCGTCAGGCTTAACACATGCAAGTCGAACGGGGCGCATCCTTCGGGGTGTTAGCCTAGTGGCGCACGGGTGAGTATCGCGTGGGAATCTACCCAGCAGTACGGAATAACTCCGGGAAACCGGCGCTAATACCGTATACGCCCTTCGGGGGAAAGATTTATCGCTGTTGGATGTGTCCGCGTCGGATTAGGTAGTTGGTGGGGTAATGGCCCACCAAGCCTGCGATCCGTAGCTGGTTTGAGAGGATGATCAGCCACACTGGGACTGAGACACGGCCCAGACTCCTACGGGAGGCAGCAGTGGGGAATATTGG
>PVBE010148835.1_pt1 | contig 11420 bp, 8 predicted proteins | sample 1631181 | NCBI WGS metagenome assembly PVBE01 (sample SAMN08397723, study PRJNA350692) | Marine metagenome, whole genome shotgun sequencing project. | isolation source: water | place: Pacific Ocean | collected 2012-04 | reverse complement strand
TCTTCTTCTTCATGACTGCTCCTGCAACTGCTTGCGATCAATCTTGCCGTTCCGATTTTTGGGTAGCGAAGGCATCGTCTGCACGACCTTCGGAACCATGTAGGGGGGAAGGATTCGCTTGACGTCGGCGAGGATCGCCTTGCCGTCGACGTCGGAGGTCGTCGCGACGTAGGCGAGGATCTTGCCCATGCCCTGCGCGTCCTTCTTGTAGACGACGGCGACTTCGTCCGCGTACTCGAGCGTGGCGAACGCCGCTTCGATCTCCTCGAGTTCGATGCGGTAGCCCATGTGCTTGATCTGGTTGTCGATACGACCCCTGAAGTGCAGGTTACCGTTGGGCGCGCGGCGCACGAGGTCGCCGGTGCGGTAGGTTAGCTGACGGAAGCGATCGTTGAATGGGTTCTGGATGAACGACTTCGTCGTCCGCTCCGGGTCCCGGTAGTAGCCGAGGCCCACGTTCGGCCCGAACAACAACAGCTCTCCGAAGTCCTGATCCTCGGCGTCGACCGGATCGATCTCGTAGCCGAAGTTGGGGGCGATGTTGCCGAGCGGGGCGAGATCACCAATGTCCTCGAAATCGACGTTGCTGATGACGTACGACGAGCAGATGCATGTGCACTCGGTCGGCCCGTAGACGTTGACCAGCTGGACTCGAGAACCGTAGAGGTCGTACAGTTCCTTGAGCTTCGGCTTCGGGAAGCCCTCACCACCGAACACGAACGCCCGGAACGTCGACATGTCGTCCGGCCCCAACGCCCGCGTCGTCAGCAGGTACACGAGCATCGACGGCACGGAGAACCAGATCGTGCAACGACCATCGGTGACAGCCTTGACGAGATCCTTCGGTCGCTTCGCAGTGTCCGCGTCGACCGGGCACATCGTGGCTCCGTTGAACAGCGAGACGTAGAAGTCGAAGACGGAGTTGTCGAAGTAGACCGGGTTGACGTTGGTCAGGGTGTCGTCCGTCGTGACGTCCAGCGCGTCACGACCCCAGGCGACGAAGTTCATGACGTTGCCGTGGGTCATCCCCACGCCCTTGGGCACCCCGGTGGAGCCCGACGTGAACATGATGTACGCGGGATCGGTCGCGAGAACTTCAGCCGTGATGTCCAGGTTCTCGTCGGAGGCGAGGTCTGCGGCGTTCCGAAACGCGTTGCCCGCGAGCGGTATCTGCCGGATGGCGCCGTGATCCTCGAGGTAGTCCGGCGCGTCGGCTTGTGTGCCGTCGAACAGGATGAGCGCCGGCGCGCACGTCCGGATCATCTTCTCGATGCGCTTGGCTGGACTCGTCGTGTCGAGGTTGCTGTAGGTCACGCCGACCTTCAAGCACGCGAGCATACAGGCGTACGCGTCGACGGACTTGCGATTCAGGATGCAGACGACGTCACCGCGAACGAGGCCCGACTCCAGGAAAACGCGTGCGACGCGATTCGAGCGTCGGTTGAGTTCGTCGTGCGTGACTTCGGAAGTATCCGGGAACCGCAGCGCCGCGAGACTCCCGTGCTCGCGGGCGATACCGTAGTACTTTGAGCCGAGATTGTAGACGTAGCCTTCGGACATCATGAGAGAAGCGGGCTAGATCCTGATACCGCCATCGAGCTCGATGACGCGTCCGTTGAAGAAGTCGTTCTCGATGATGAACCGCACCGCACCCGCGACGTCTTCAACGTCGCCCAAGCGATTCAGGGGCGTGTTCTTCTTGATGTACTTGATGTGTCCATCGCTCAGAGCTGAGCTGGTCGAGGGCGTATTCATGAATCCAGGTGCGATGGCGGCGGCGCGGATCCCCATGACGCCGAGCTCCTTCGCCCACGTCACGGTCATCGCGTTGACGCCAGCCTTGGCTGCCGCGTAGGCGGATTGTCCGGCGTTCCCGCACGCCGTGATCGAACTGATGCTGATCACGACTCCCTTCAAACGACGCTGCAGCATCGCGTCCGCAAAACAGAGCGTCATATAGAACACTGTGTTGAGGTTTACGTCGATGGTGCGGTGCCAATTGTCCAGGCTGTGCTTGCGGTCATCCCGAGACATCAGGTTGATCAACGGCTCGCTGTGTATCATCCCGGCGTTGTTGATCAGGACTGTCGGCGGCGCATCCGACTCGAACGCCGACCGCACCGTGTTCTGCACGGCTTCGAAGTCCGTGAGGTCACACACGTGTGTGTGAAGCGCGGGGTTTGCCGCTGCGATCTCATCGAGCGCGCCGACGTTCTTGTCGATCACGTGGAGCGCGCGCAGGCTCCCTGAGAGGCTCTCGACGAGGTGCTTCCCGATGCCGCTCGCGCCGCCCGTGATCAGTCCGACTTGCTCGCTGAGGATCATGACGTGGGCTGAGACCTCGCCTCGATGATCTTCTTGACGTCTCCGAGGCTCCGCATATTCGCGATCTCGTCCCCGGTCAGCTCGAACCCGAACTCACCCTCGAGGATCGTGATGAACTGCATGTGGGACAGGGAATCCCACCCCTCCATTTCCATGAGCACCTGGGAATCCTGAAGTTTCGACAGGGTCGCACCGAAGGACTCGGAGAGCAGTTGGCTGAGCTTTTCTTGATGGTCGGCTTGCACGTTTCGAAGATGTGGTGTCTTTCGGATGCTATCGGCGGGATTGGGTGGATTCCATTACCACGCCGGGACCTCTTCGAGTCCTGCCTCGGGACGGGAAGGGGCACGACCGTGTATGAAGCTGCAACAGTCGGAGCGGGGATAAATCCGCGTCAGCTGCAGTTGCCTACCGGACGACATGAGTAGAGTAGTAGTCTCTCCCGTTTCTCGCCCACGGTGCTCAGCGAACCCAAATCGATGTCGATTGGCCCCACGGGGTATGCTCATGCCAACTACGCTGCCGCGCTGCGGGAGTTTGGAAGGCCGCGGAAAATGCACGCGTGCACCGGCTGGGTCCTCGAGCGAGAGATCGCCGGCGCAGGTCACACCGACCTCATGGGCTGCTACCCGATCTTCTCGTGCGGCAACTGGTCGGGATTGGCGAAGGACCTCGAAGAACTCGCGGCGCTGCCCGAGTCCGATGCCAGGGCTCCGGTCAGCATTTCGATGGTCCTCGATCCGTTCGGCGACTACGACACCGAGGAGCTGAAGGGCCTGTTCCCTGATCTCTGCCGCCCGTTCAAACAGCACTTCGTCGTCGACCTCGAACAGGACCCGGCCGAGTTCGTGGGCTCGACGCATCGTCGCAACGTGCGCAAGGCGCTGAAGAACCTCACCGTGGACGTCGTCGACCAGCCGGCGACGCTCGTAGACGTTTGGCACGGCCTCTACGAGAACCTCATTGCGCGCCACGAGATCACCGGCGTCTCGGCGTTCTCCCACGACAGCTTTGCCGCACAACTTGACACTCCAGGGATGACGATGTTCCGGGCGAGAGCGGGCGACGAAACCGTCGGGATGGTTTTGTGGTACAGTCAGGGGTCACGCGGCTACTACCACCTCGCCGCATACACCGAGAAGGGCTACGATCTGAAAGCCTCCTTCGCAATCTTTTGGACCGCCATCGAGAAGTTCTCCAGCGAACTCAAATGGCTGAGCCTGGGCGCGAGCGCGGGACTGTCCGGCGACGGGGTCGATGGTCTGAGCCGTTTCAAGAAAGGATGGTCTACCGAAACGAGGACCGCCTATTTGTGCGGGAGAATCCTCGACCGATCCACCTACGATCAGCTGAGCATTAGACGCTCGGCTGTGGAATCACCGTATTTCCCGGCCTATCGAGGCGGGGAGTTCAGCTGACATCACGCCATGAAGACGACAGCCGAGAGCAAGACGTCAGTCTCCGAACTTGCGATCTTCGGTTCCAAACCGGCCTTCGACGACCTCGTCTACGTCGGCCAACCGACGATCCCCAATCGCAAGGAGCTGATGTGCCGAATCGAGGGGGTCCTCGACCGCAAGTGGCTGAGCAACGCCGGGCCGTGCGTGAATGAATTGCAATCTCGCCTCGCCGAGATCCTCGGAGTGAAGCACTGCGTCGTCATGAACAACGGCACCACCGCGCTGGAGATCGTAACCCGCGCCGCGAACCTCGAGGGTGAAGTGATCGTGCCATCGTTCACGTTCATCGCGACTCCCCACTCCCTGCAGTGGCAACACATCACCCCCGTGTTCTGCGACATCGACCCGAAGACGCACAACATCGATCCCGCAGCGGTCGAGAAGCTCATCACGCCAAACACGACGGCGATCCTCGCCGTGCACCTGTGGGGCCGGCCCTGCGACGTCGAGGCACTTCAGGAGATCGCGAACCGCCACAACCTCAAGTTGCTGTTCGACGCAGCACACGCATTCTCGTGCTCGCACCAGGGCAAGCTGATCGGTGGATTCGGCGATGCCGAGGTGTTCAGCTTCCACGCGACGAAATTCTTCCACACGCTCGAAGGCGGTGCCGTCGCCACGAACGACGGCGAGCTCGCGAGAAAGCTAATGCTGATGAAGAACTTCGGGTTCACCGGCTACGACCGCGTCGAGCACGTCGGTCGGAACGGCAAGATGAACGAGATCTCCGCGGCCGTCGGACTGGTTGGCCTGGACCATCTCGCGGACCTCACAGAATCAAACCGTCGCATGCACGCGGAGTATCGCACCCTGCTCGGCGGCACGCCCGGGATCGAACTCGTCGATTACAACCCGGACGAGAAGAACAACTACCAGTACATCGTCGTCGAGATCGACGAGGACGTACTGGGTCTGAGCCGGGACGAGGTGCTCGCGATCCTGCACGCAGAGAACGTGCTCGCGCGCCGTTACTTCTACCCCGGCTGTCACCGTATGGAGCCATACCGCTCCTACTTCCCCAACGCGGGGCTCATCCTTCCGAACACGGAGTGGTTGGCAGGTCGCGTGTTGATCTTGCCGACAGGAACGAGCGTGACCCTGCAGGACATCCGCACGATCTGCGGCATCATCAAGTTCACCGCCGACAACAAGGTCGAGATCAAGCGCCACGCCGAAATGCAACTGCGACTGCAGGGTCCGCGGTTCGGTGAGACTGGCGTCGGGTCGGAGACCATTCTCTGATCGGAGTCTTGGCGTGAAACTCGGTGTCGTCGCAGCGGTGAACAAGCACGACGTGCTCGAACAAAACCTCCTCCGGTCCCCGATGATCGCGGAAGGGCAGATCCCGCTGCAGACCGAGGAAGGCCACGCGACCTGCTCGTCCGCGTACAACACCGGCATGGACGCGATCGACGCGGACGTCATCGTACTCGCCCACCAGGACGTCTACCTGCCCCGCGGCTGGGAAGAGCGGTTGATGAGTTGCGTGTCGACGATCGAAGAAGAGGGCACCGACTGGGGGGTGCTCGGCGTCTACGGTGTCCGTGAATCCGCGGAGCACGTCGGTCAGGTGTGGTCCACTGGCTTGCAGCGAGAACTCGACTCCCGCGTGGAGACCCCCCAAACGACCGTATCTCTCGACGAGCTCGTAATCGTGGTGAAGCGCGACGACAGGTTGCGGTTCGACGAGTCCCTCCCGGGCTTCCACCTCTACGGCACGGACATCGTGCAGACGGCGCTCGATTGCGGCATGAATACGCTCGTGTTCCCAGGCCCCGTCATCCACAACAGTTCGCCAGTCCGCCGCCTCCCGTCGATCTACTGGCAGGCCCACCGCTACCTCAGCCAGAAGTGGCGCGGGCGCATGCCGATCCCGACGTGCACGGTGGGGTTGCCCACGAGGATCCAGGACCGGATGCGTTTCTTCGCGCGCCACGTGAGGGATTCGATGCTGACACGACCCGAACCGGCGCAGCGACTCGAGGATCCGGCGGCGAAGGCGCGCGAGTTGGGGTACGAGTAGGTCAGGCTTTTCGATCGCTACGAACTTCGGGCGGGAGGAGTGGCGGATTCGATCACAGCGCCTACGCTGCGCTCGCTGCGTCCTCTGGATCGCGCCACCACCCACTCATGATCTCCCGTATCCCGTTCGCGCTCGGCCTGCTCGTGACGACTGCCGTCTCACAAACCCCCCATCATGCGATTCCCGGCGTGAATCAAAAGGGACTCGATGCGAAGGTGCGTGGTCTCGTCGCGTTGGGAGAACTCGGTTGCGCGAGTTGCCACGCCGCCGGCACGCTCGCGTCGCGGCTGACGACCCGCACCGCCCCCGACCTCGCGGCCGTCGGGCGCCGCCTCGACCCGAAGTACATCGCGGCGTTCCTCCACGATCCGCAGGGCACGAAACCCGGCACGACGATGCCGCACGTGCTGGGGGTCCTCAACAAGATCGATCGTGACGCCGCGGTCACGGCGCTGACCCAGTTCCTCGTTTCGCGTTCCACGCAGCGATTCACGCCCACCGCTCCCGATCTCGTCGCCGCCCGCCGCGGGCGGGATCTGTTTCACAGCATCGGATGCGTGGCATGCCACGCGGCACGCGATGACAAGGGGCAGGAGATCAGGATGGCGGACTCGGTACCGCTCGGTCGGTTGGAACGCAAGTACAGCGTCGCGAGCCTGACGACGTTCCTCGGGGATCCTCTCGCCGTGAGAAGGTCTGGACGCATGCCGCACTTCAAGTTGACGCCGCGAGAGACCGCGGACCTCGCCAACTACTTGCTCGAGAGCTCGAGCGTGTCCGCGCGACTGAAGTACACGCTCTATCTCGGTTCGATGCACGAAGGGCTGAAGCGGCTGAGCGGCAAGGAGGTTCGGAGCGGAGTCGTCGACGACCTCGATCTCTCCCGCTTCACGTCGTACCGCGACGACTTCGCGATCCGCTACGAGGGTTTCGTCCGCGTTGAGGCCGCCGGCAAGTACACGCTCGAACTCTCGTGCGATGCGGTCGGCTCCCTGCAGATCGGCGGCGCGCCGCTCTTGTCGATCAAAGCCGGCGGGACCGAGCACGCGACCACGGAACTCGCAGCAGGACGCCACGCGATCGAGCTGACGTATCTGCACATCAGAGGAGATCGCAAACTCAACCTCTCGTGGTCGGGGCCGGGAATGATCAGGCACACGATCCCCGCCGCGGCCTTCTCGGCACACAAGGTCAAGCCGCAAGCCCGCAAACCGCTGCGGCTCGACCCGAAGGTCGTCGAACTGGGCAAGGCATTCTTCACCAAGCTCGACTGCGTCCGGTGCCACTCGATGCCGGGCGTGGGGTCCGCGCCACCGCGCACCGCGATGCGAGACCTCGATCTCGTGAAGGGCTGCCTGTCCAAAGGCGGCAAGGGACCTCGATACGTCCTCTTGCCAGAGCAGGCGAAGGACATTCGCACGGTGCTCGCGAGGGATGCTGTCGAGTTGACTCCCGAGCAGGAGATTCAAAAGCACATCGTCACGTTCCGTTGCGTGGCCTGTCACCAGCGCGGCGAGGTCGGTGGAGTCAGCGAACTCCGCAACGATTACTTCCAGAGCATCGGCGAGAACCTCGGACCGTCTTCGCGCATCCCCCCGCCGCTCACCGGTGTCGGCGCGAAGTTGCAGGCTGATTGGCTGGCCAACACCCTCGCCCACGGCCAGTCGATTCGCCCAACGATGAAGACGCGAATGCCCGGTTTCGGGCGCGCGAACACGGCGCGGCTCGCGACGCTGTTCGGCGAAAACGACAAGCTCCCGCCCGTGAAGCTCGCTCCTCCTCCGAAGGACCGCAAGAAAGCCAAGGCCATTCGCGACATCGGATCCCAGCTCGCCGGGGACAAGGGCATGAACTGCATCGCGTGCCACCAGTTCGCCGGGCGCAGCTCGTCGACGATGATCTCGGTCGACCTCATCGAGACCACGACGCAGCGGCTCAAGAAGGACTGGTTCTACCACTACATGATCAACCCGGTCCGCTTCCGAAGCGACACGATCATGCCGCTGTTCTTTCCGGGAGGCGTCTCCACGCGCAAGGACATCGCCGGTGGAGACACCTTGGCTCAGATCAATAGCCTCTGGGACTACCTGGCGAAGGGCCGCAACGTGCGCGCGCCCCGCGGGCTGTCGCGCCCTTCGATGGAGATCGTGGTGAAAGACGAAACGGTGATGCTGCGCCGCAGTACGCAGAACACCGGCAAGCGCGGCATCTGCGTCGGGTTTCCCGAGAAGATCAGCTACACGTTCGACGCCGAGACCCTCGCCCTCAACCAGATCTGGTGGGGAAAATTCATCGATCCAGGAGGAGTGTGGAACGGCCAGGGGAGTGGCCAGGTGGGAATCAAGGAACGTGAGAGGGTCATGTTGCCGAAGGGACCGACGTTCGCGTCCCTGAAGGACCGCGAGGTGCCGTGGCCGACCAAGACGCGCCGCGAGCTTCAGCACGAGTTTCGTGGCTACGAACTGGACGCCACCCGGCGGCCGGCCTTCGAATACGAATGTGAAGGCGTGAAGATCTTCGACGCGCCCACCGCGGTGCGAGCCGATGCGAACGGTCGAGCGATCCTGCGGCGCAAGCTCACGTTCGTGAGTGACAAGGCCAAGACCCTGTACTTCCGCGCCGCGCTGGACAAGAAGATCGAATCCGTCGGGCAGGGAGTGATTCACGTCGGCAGGTTCCTGGAGTTGCGCGTCCCGCCGGACGGTTTCCTGATTCGCGACACGTTGGTCAGCGACAAGCCCAGCAAGGAGGTCGTGATGGCCATCGCCATAGCACGCGGCAAGACCGAACTCGTAGTCGACTACGCGAAGAGGGAGGGGAAGAAGTGATACACCGAGCACTATTCATCACACTGGCGTTCTCGACTGCACTCGGCGCACAAGAACTCGGCGACACCTGGGGGACCATGCAGGAGGAGGCGAAGTACTACCGCATCGTCGACCTCCAGATCCCACGCGATCTCGCGCTGGAGGCAGGCAGCATGTGCATGCTCCCGGACGGACGACTCGCGGTCGGCACGCGGCGCGGCGAGATCTTCATCATCGCCGGCGCGTTCCAAAAAGTCCCCGAGGTGAGGTTGCAGAAGTTCGCGAGCGGCCTCGACGAAGTTCTTGGACTCGGGTACCGCGACGGCGCGTTCTACGTGACGCAGCAGACCGAGGTCACCAAGATCACCGACAAGAACGGCGACGGTCGCGCCGATCGATTCCGGACGCTGAGCGACGCGTGGGGGTTCCAGCACTACCACGAGTTCTCATGGGGCTCACAACCGGACCCGGAGGGCAACATCTGGATCGTGCTCGGCCTGTCGAGCTCCTACCACTACAAGGCCAAGTTCCGGGGCTGGGCATTCAAGATCTCGCCGGAGGGCAAAGCGACCCCTATCGCGAGCGGTATTCGCAGCGCCGGCGGTGTCGCGCCGAACGAACACGGAGTGATGTTCTACGCAGAGAGCCAGGGGCCCTGGAACGGTTCGTGCTCTCTCAAGCACCTGAAGCCCGGCGGTTTCATGGGCCACCCGGTCAGCTTTCCAGCGTACGAATTCGCGCCGGCTCTGACCAAGCCGATCGAACCGCAGACGCGGTCGCGCCTGCACATCGAAGCCAAGCGTGTGAAAGAGCTTGTGCCTTACGCCGTCGTGTTCCCCTACCGGAAGATGGGGCAGTCGATCTCCGGCTTCCGGGTGGATCGCACGGGAGGCAAGTTCGGCCCCTTCAAAGACCAGATCTTCATCGGCGACTACAGTTTGAGCATCGTGATGCGCGCGACGACCGAGAAGATCAACGGCGTGTGGCAGGGCGCGTGCTATCCGTTCCGCGAGGGATTCAGCACGGGCCTCCTTTCGCTCGAAATCTCCCCGAATGGCTATCTCGTCACGGGAGGCACGAACCGCGGTTGGCCAGTACGCGGTAGTCGGAAGTTCGTGCTCGAACGCCTGGAGTGGACCGGCGTGACACCATTCGAGATCGAGCGGATCAGCATTCGACCCGATGGCTTCCATCTGAAGTTCACAGCGCCGATCGCGCCGGCGACGGCCGAGAAGCCCGGGACGTATCAACTGCTCGCCTACACGCACATCTACCGGCAAGGCTACGGCAGCCCCGAGGTCGACCCGTCCAACCCGAAGGTCAAGCGGGTTGTCGTGGCGCTCAATCGCATGAGCGCACGCATCGTGGTCGAAGGCATGGTGCAAGGTCACGTTCACGAGTTCGATCTCGCGGGTCTGCGGGCCGCGGACGGTCGATCGCTGTTGCACGCCAAGGCGTATTACACCGTAAACGAAATCCCCGGGAAGTGAGTTCAAGCTGAAGGCATCGCGCGACTCTTGATGGTGAACCGGAAACGGGGGACGCGAACTCCCACAATGCGGAACTAACCTGCGCGGCGCGCCGTTTTCGCTGAGCACCAAGAAACTCCGACGAAACGTCGCTTACGCTACCATCGACGTCGCTCGCCTTTGCCAGACCATGCTTCCAACCGCGCACCAAAATCAATGCATATACAACCCACCTTCATCGTAACCGCCCTGACCGCGGCCTTCTTCGCTACCGCCTCGACACCGGCACAGACCACCGCCGGTCGCATCGCCTGGCTCCCGTTGCCGTTCGCCGTCAAGGACGCAAACGATGTCAACAAGACAGGCGAGTTGTGCATCGCAGCCAACCTCGGCCCGGAAGTCTGTGAGACGGTCATCAACGGCGTGCACTTCCAGGCCGATCGTGCCCACTGGACGAAGAAGATCCTGGTGCGCGGAGGAGCGGTCATCCGCAGCCAGATGTACTGGCCCGATCTGAAGAGCGGCGGCTACACCCTCAAGATGCCGTTCAACCGGGCTGCCGGCATGGGTGCGCCCACGCCAACCGAAGGGGAATACAAGGCCGGGCTCGGGCACGGACGACACAAGAGCCCCACGTACCCGGCGACCACGGTTTGCTCGATCGAAGGCCTGACGCCGGGCAACGATTACCTGATCCAGATCTGGTTCGCCGACAGTGGCGGCCGAACGAACGAATGGGATGACGGTCAAGGCGGTCGAGAAGGCAAGGGCGGCATGTTCCTGACATCAAACAACACGGCCAAGGGCGAGTTCGCGATCGGCAACTTCACGGCGGCTGCGAATGGGATCCAGACCTTCACCAACTACCAGCAGCACCTGGATACCAGCACGACGCCTCCGCTCAAGGAGACCAGGGGGATATGCAACATGATCCAGATCCGCGACGTCACCGCCACGCCAGGCGTCGCGCGGGCGACGTACTACGGCATGGGCACGCCCGGCACGAACAAGCAGCCGTTCCTCGGCGGTTCGAAGTGCTCGCCGGCCATCAGACTCAGCGGTCATCCCAAGATGGGCACCTCGATCATCTTGTCCGCCGAGAATTCTCAGGACAGCGCCAGCAACGCCATGCTCCTTCTCGGCCTTCCAGTCAACGTGGCCTTTCTCTCTGGCGTGTTGCTCGTGAATCCCTTGATGTCCATGCCGCTTCCGATGCCGGCACCAGCTACACCCTATGTCCACACGCATGAACTGCAGCTCCCGCTGACCGTGCCCAACTCGGCAGGCACCATATACGTGCAGGTTCTGCAGCGCGACTCGGGTGCCAAGGAAGGGG
>PVBE010829106.1_pt1 | contig 11421 bp, 2 predicted proteins | sample 1631181 | NCBI WGS metagenome assembly PVBE01 (sample SAMN08397723, study PRJNA350692) | Marine metagenome, whole genome shotgun sequencing project. | isolation source: water | place: Pacific Ocean | collected 2012-04 | reverse complement strand
TGGCGCTGTTGATGCGCAGGCCGGAAGACAACCGCTGGAACGACTGGCCGAGCTTGTTGCTCGACCCCAACAGGTTTCGCTGCGCGTTGAGCGAAGCGACATTGGTGTTTACGAAGATACCCATTTTCATTCACTCCTTGAATTAAAGGAACGCGGACGAGGTTTCTCCTCTGTTACGTCCGTGTTCCATGTGACGCGCATCATGCGCGCCACAATCAGCCAGCCGAAGCCAGCCAAAGAACGACTCGATCACGGCCCGGTCAGCGACCGGGAGACCACCTCGAGTCAGGTGGTCAGATGTCTTTCAGACTCCCCGTACGACGCCTCCCGACGGGCGACGTCGCAGGATCGCGTCGTTGCTCTGTCTCTCAAATTTCATTACTCGCTCCCGTATCTCAAGACCGCCCAATCTCCTCCGATCGCCCCGGGCGGTCTCCGGGAAAGCGACCCCTCCTTGTCATTCACGCGACCTGAGGCCGCGCCCCGTCAGGTTTGAGCGCTCCTCGCGCTCGCCCCATCGTCCGAGGCTGCGTCACCCCCGGGGTCGCCTCTGGGTCGTGCGTGGTGTGCGAACCAGGTCGCGTCACCACCCAGCGCCAGTGAGGCGGCTTGCCTCGGGGGCCCCTGCGTCAGGCGTGTCCAGTCACGCGGTGGACCCTGGGATAAGCGGCCACCTCGCGGCGGCCCTGGTCCCATGTGTGGCCACCGGAACGGAGGCCCTAGGGCCTGCCGCTCCGATGGACACGAGGGTCCCCGCGATAACCGGCTCACCCAGCTATCAGGGGGTCCTTGCGCCTGCCGGATGAACCCGTGGGGCGGCCCACGATGCATCCGGCCGTTGCCCGGGACGGTCAATCCCGGCTGCTGGTCGATTCGCCCGCCGCCACGACGTTGGCCACGCGCTGCGCGGCGTCGCGAGTCTTCTGGACGCCCATTGGGCGCCGACCAGCACTCGAACTGTTCTCCTTCCGAGCGCTCGTCACATGGGGCGAGCGGTCGTGGATCCATCCACCGCGACGGGGCCTGAGTCGGCGTGCGACGCGGCGGCCCTCGATGAGGAGGGCTCGCTGGCATCCGGCCGAGCGCTGTGAGCAGCGTCTCGACCCGATGCGCCAGCTCCCGACCCGCGCTCGAGATGAGCGCGCGGGTATCTGGCACGTCTCTCGCCGACTGCGCCGCCGCTCGCATCTCCGCGGCGACCCGCTGGAGCAACGCGTGCTCCGGGTCGGGCGGCCACGATGGCAGCGCTCGCAACCGCGCCACACTGCGGGCGGCGACGTGCATCTCACGCACCACCCGGGCGAGGACCGCCACAGGCGGACCTCCATCCGAGCGGTCCGGCGGAGGCGGCGGCGGGCGACGTCCGTCGTCCGCGCCACCAGGCGGTGGCTCTTGACTGTCTTGACTCATTCTCTCTCCTCCGGCGTCGTGGTCGGCGGGGTGTGTCAGCGCTGATGCGCGGCGCACTCCGCTCCCGTCGTCGGCCCTGTCCTTGGGCGCGCCACCAGTGGTGGCGCGGAAGCCTCGGGCGCGCTTCCAAGCGGCCCGGTTCATATCTCCTATCTGTTGCACGCCGCGGTCCGGCGGGCGCTCTTCATCACGCACGCCGTCATCCGGCGCGCCGTTCATCGACTGCTGTGTCGCACTCGTCGGAACACACGGGCCTCGTGGGCTGGTGTGGTCCGATATGTGTTCCGTCAAGGCCGGCTCCGGTGGGACCTGCATGCCGTCGGCACGCGTCCACTCGAAGCCGCCTCCATCGGGCGGCGGACCGCCCGAACCCGTGTACTCGCCAGGCCGCGCAGCGCTGCGGCGCGCACCTGCACCGTCGCCGGGCCCCGGCGACCCCGTCTCTCGCGGCGCGCCGCCGCGGTCCCGTCCCCCCTCGGGGCGGGCGCCATCCGTGGCGACCGCGGCGTCGTCCGACACCCGCGGCACCGGCGTTCTGCCGGGATAGATCGGCTCCGTGTGGACCCGACCTTCTTCCGTGTCCCCGGAAGACCTCTCCGGCGGTGAGCCACGCCCGGCGTGGTCGCCCTCGAACACCGGCGGCCTGGTGCCATCGCGTGCTCGAGAGCCGTCACCATGCTTGTGGAGCTGCCGACTGGGCGTCTCCACGAACGCACGCCATGGGATCCACCGCCGTGGCGGCGCGCCCCCTCGCGTGTCCGGGGTCTCGGGCGGACCATCGGCGACCGGCCAACGGGTAGTCGAGCTGAGGCCGGCGTCCGTTGGCGGACCCGGTTCATCTGGGCCGTCTCCATGGCCTGTGCCGTCGACCTCGCGAGGTCGATCCGGCGGCCTGACGCGTGGCGCGGTCCGCTCGGTCTCGCCGAGGGTGGCCGCTACAGGCGGACCATCCGACGCGTCTATCTCCGGCGGCGGTCGTCCACCGTCGTCCGGAGGCGCACCCCTGGCGTCAGCCGTGGGCGGTGAGGTCGATTTCGGGCCCTCACGTTGCTGAAGCCCGCCGTACGCCGACTTCGGTCCATCCGGATCCCGTCGATCGGCCCGTGCGGGTTCCCTGGCGGCGGGGTCGGCGTACCCTTCCGAAGCGCGAGGCTCCGGCGGGACGGCGTCGTCGTGGAGGGCCTTCCCTGGCCCTCGCATTCGACGTGACCCGAGTTTGCGGTCACCAGGCTCCGGTTCACGCCCTCCATCCGAAGGTCGGACTTCCGGCGGGGGGTCCTCGACTCGGACCCCATCCGAGGTCCGTGGCTCCGCGGCGGTTGTCGCCGCAGGTGGTGCGCAGGGGTCCAACACCCTCGGCTGAGATCGGTCGCCAACGCCTCCAAAGGGGTCCCGCAGACGCGTCTCACCAACGACCTCGCTGGCCTCGGGCGAACCGCGAGACAGAGTCGCGAGGTCGGCGTGTGAAACGCCGCTTCTCCGCGTACGTAGCCCATCCGAGGCCGTGGCTTCGGGTAGAGGACCATGGCCGCCGACCGCAGGCGAGGTGCCCACCTCGGAGGGGCGTCCGTCCGACGCGCGCAGCTCCGGAGGCGGCGGTGTCTCCTCCTCCGCAGCGGTCGGGCCGCGCGGCCTGGCGTCGACCTGGGACGGTTCATCCGACGCGTCCGGGTCCGGCGGTGCGCTCCAGGCGTCCCTGCGCGGTCCATCCGTGGACCTCGGGTCCGGGCGTGCTCCATCGACCGCGGCGTTCCAGCCGGGCTCGGGGGGCGCGTGGTCCTCGACCCCGGGCGCAACCCTGTGGCCGTCTGACGTGTTCGGGTCCGGCGGGGCCGCGTCCCTCCCATGTGCTTCGACGTCCGCCGCGGGGGGACGGCGCGATGCGGCCGTCCGGGTGGCGTCGCCAGGCCGCTCGGGGTCCCCGACAGCGGTCGGCATTCTGCCTCCGCGCGGCGGCGGGGCCTCGGGCGGCTCAGCCACGCGCTCCATGCCTCGCGGCACCTTTGGCCGGCCACTTGCGCACGGCGGTCCATCCGACGCGCGCAGGTCCGGCGTACGCGGCTCCGCGGCCGCCTGTTGGTCGGGCGGACGGGCGCCGAGTCGGTCCGGCGGCGCCGGCTCGTCGATGTGTCGGCCGGGCGTGCGCGGTCCATCCGACGCGCGATGCTCGGGTGGCGCGAGCTCTCCTGGGTCCGGTGGGGCCGGGTCGCTGACCGGTCCAACCACGGCGCGCACCTCGGGAGGCCGAGCGACGCGTCGGTCACTCTGCAGCGAGGCGCCGAGATCCGTGTCCGTCCTGGGCGCTCCCGGCGGAGGACGGACTTCGGGCGTGAGGCCGTGGCTGTCGGGACGCACGCGCGTCGACCCTCGGGGGTCCGCGGTCGTCCGCTGGCCCGTGCTGGGCCGGACAGCGCCGACGGGCTCCGCCAGAGCACCGTCTGGTGGCGCCCGACCTTTGTCCACTCGCGACAACCAGCGGTCGTCTGCCTCCCTGGCGGGACCGTCTGACGCCCCCCACCCGACCGGTCCATCCGACGGACGGAGCCCGGGCGTGGTCAGCGCCGGAGCGGACGTCTCGGTGTCGAAGCGGTCCGGTGGGGCCGGGTCGGACGCGCGGTGGTCTGGAGGCGCATTCGGGATGGCCAGGTCGTCGAACCTGCTCGGCGTCGTGACGCACCCGTCCGACACGCGATGGTCGGGCGGCGCGGCGTCGACGCGATGCGGCGCGTCCATGGGCCCGGTCTCGCGGCTCGAGGCGGGCGACCCATCCGAGGGGCGCAGCTTAGGTGTCGTCGCACCGAGCCCGTCCGAGGCGGCCGGGTCGGGTGGCTGCGCGTCGATCCCGTCTGGGGGGACCAGGTCGCGGGTGTGACCCCGGGAGTCGGGCGGTCCTTCGGATGCACCGTGCTCGGTCGGCGCCTCGTGTAGGCGGTCCGGAGGATCCGGGTCGACACGTGGGCCGTCAGGCACCGGGGGTCCGTCCGAAGCCTGGTGCCCCGGCGGTGCGGTGTCCGGCCGGTCGGGCGGGGCCGAGCGCAGCCCGTCGTGGGCCGACGTGTCGGGCTCACGGGGCTGATCGCGTCGCCCATCAGAGAGGCGCAGCTCGGGCGCGGCGGACGGGATCGGTCCGTCGGGTTCACGGTCCGCTGGCGGGCGGAGCTCGGGCGTGGCGCCGTCGAGCCCACCGAGGCGGTCCCTCGAGCCCCCACCGGGCGCGCCGCCATCGTCGGCCGCACTGGCCTGGCGATCCGGCGGGGCCGGCTCACCGACCTCGCGGCTGATGGCCGCCGGTCCGTCCGAAGCGTGTCGGTCGACGTCGCGGCTCGAGGCGGTCGTGGCGCTCGCCAGACGGATCTCGGGCGTCAGCGCTCCAGCAGAAGCTGCGGGCATCCCAGGCGACCGTGGGTCCGGCGGATCCGGCTCCGGTCGGGTCCCTGCCTTCGAGGGCATCTCGCCCGTGAGATGGAGCTCGTCCTCCGGCACGACGCCGGGGTCCGGCGGGGCGTCGAGCACCCGAGCGTCCGGCATGTTCACGACACGGACCTCGGGCGTCGGCGGCGCGAGCCAAGGGTCGTCGACCCCACGGCCCGGGCGGATCTGTCCGTCCGACGGACGCACCTCGGGTGTCGTGACGACGGGTCGCGCCATGACCTCGACCGGCGTGGCCTCGACCGGCCCGTCGCGAGACCCGGGGGTCGGCGCCGGAGCAGGGGCCGCCCGGGCCGAACCCGTGTGGTCCGTGCCCCCCGCCGCATCTGAGCGACGTAGCGCGGCCGACTCGGCCGCAGACGGAGTCCGTGGCGAGACGTTTCGCTCCGGAGGGGCTGCGTCTTCGAGCCCTTCGTCTGGCGCAACGGGTCCGCTCGTACCAGACGCCTCGAACCGAGGGCGATCGCCCGGGTCCGATGTGTTCGGTCCGTCCGGCACTCGCACGGGCACGGGGGCCTCGGGCGGTGGGCGCTCGTCTGGCGCGCGTCCCTCGTCGCTGAGCCCGTCGGACGGGCGCAGGTCAGGCGGTGCGGCTCGCAGCGGTGGTCCGCCCGAGTCGTGCGCCTCAGCATCCGGTGCGTCCGTGCCGTCCGGCACCTGGCGGCCGTACGGGATGACTTGCGGCGGCGGACGCTTCGGCGGACCGTGCCTCGTGCCCGTCCCGGCGGCGCGCCGAGCGGTCTCCGGTGCGCTGCCTCCGTCCGGCCGATGAACGGGGTGCCGCGGTGGGGCCTCCTTAGCGCTACACCGTGCATCCGGTCCGTCCGAAGCTCTCAGCTCCGGCCCGTCCGACGCGCAGTGCGGCACGTCACCCGGATCCGACCCGTCAGACGCTCGCGTGTCCGGCGGATCGCGCCACAGAGGCGGGCCGTCGGAGCTCCGCGGGTCGGGCGCAATAGCCAGCGGGGGCGGACCCTCCGCGACCTGGCCGTCGGGCGCCTCGAGGCCGTCCGACGCTCGAGGATCGGGCGGCGCCGGCCATGTGGACGAAGCGCGCACGACAGAGCTCTCGGGCCGCGCCGACTCGGGGCCATCGGAGGCCCGCAGGTCGGGCGGGGCGGCCTCGATTTGCGACGGATCACTCCCGTCGATCTCCCCATCAGGGGCAGGGGAGCCATCCGCAGCGCGCGGGCCAGACCTGGCCGCGGGCACGGAGAGCGCATCATCGCGCTCGGGAGCCAACCGGTCGCGCCCGTCCGACGCACGAGGGTCGGGCGGCGCGGGTTGGAGTGGCGGGCCTTCTGTCGCCGCTCGCTCGCCGTCCGGCAAGACATCTTCGAGCGACACCTCGGGCGGGTCCGGCACACGCAGGTCGGACGGATCTCTGGCCAGGCGCGGAGACTCGGCGGTCCCTGGCTCGGAATGGAGCCCATCCGAGGCTCGAGGGTCGGGCGGCGCGTCTTCGAGTGACGCGTCGTCCGCAGCGAACGCCGCACCGGACGGGTGCAGAGCACGCAGACCAAACGAAGCGACTTCGAAGCGTGGCGCGTCGTCGCCGCCATGCCTGGCGGTCGTCACACGACGCGGGTCCGGCGGACCGCCTTCGAGGCCCGATGTGTCCAAAGCGGCGAGCGCAATGTCCGGCGGACGAGGCTCGTCGACCGCCCGGTCGTCGGGCGGAGGCGGCGCGTCCATGGCTCCGAGCTCGCCGTCCGGCAGACCAGAGCCGTGCGCGGTTCCGGAGTCGGGCGGAGCCGCCTCGAGCGGCGGTTCGTCCTCTCCGGCGCGGTCCGGCAGAACGGGTCCATCCGAAGCCCGAGGGTCGGGTGGAGCGGCTTCGAGCGGCGGATCATCCTCCGCGTCGTGCCGGCCGCCATCGAGGCCCAGTCCATCCGAGGCCCGAAGGTCGGGCGGAGCGGCTTCGACTCGCGGGTCGTACCCGGCGTCGTCGGCCGGGTCCGATGGCCCAGGTCCATCCGAGGCCCGAAGGTCGGGCGGAGCGGCTTCGACAGGCGGCGCGTCCCCGGGGTCGTGCTTTGGCTCCGGTAGCGCTCCATCTGAGGCTCGAGGGTCAGGCGGATCTTCTAGGGCGTCGCGCTCGGCGCCCGGCGATTGTGGCCCATCCGAGGCCCGGGGGTCGGGCGGGTCGTCGTGCTCCGGGTCCGACAGACGCGGCCCATGCGAGGGCCGAGTATCGAGCGCAGCGGTCTCCAACCACGGGGCGTCATCGGTGTCAGGCGGACGCAGTCCATCCGAGGTCCGGTAGTCGGAATCCGGCACAGCGTGCCCGTCCGAGGCCCGGGGGTCGGGCGGATCGGCCTGCTGGAGCCCATCCGAGTTCCAGGGTTCACACGGTGCGAGCTCGACCGAAGGACCGTGCGAGGCCTCGTGCTCGAGGTCGTGCGGGCTCGGGTCGGCCCCCGCGCGGGGGTCCGGCGGGGCGGCGCGCAGACGCACGTCGTCCGATGCATGCGGGTGCGGCGGAGGGCCCGCGCGGGTCGAGATGTGCGGGGGCACGGGTGCCGACAGACCAGGCCCATCCGGCGCGCGTGCGTCCCGGGGCGCACCCTCGAGGCGCGCTAAATCCGGGCCGTGGCGGTCCAGGACAGGTAGCGCGGGCCCATCCGACCGACGTGGGTCGGGCGGCGGGGCGCGGAGAGACCGGCCCTCCGACTCGGCACGCCGGCTGGCCAGTGAATCGGGCTCACGCGAGGTCCGAGCGCTCCGCGCCGCGCCATCGAGTAGCGGGACCTCCGAGGCGCCGTGCTGGCTCACTGAGGCGGCAGCTTCGTCCGGGTCGGGCGGAGCCGTGCACAGATGCGGTCCATCCGCGGCGCCCGGCTGGGCGGGCAGCACGTCGGCGCCGGCTCGCAGGCCCGCGTCGGGCACCGCGTCTTCGAGCGGCGGACCGCTCCCCCTGTCGTCATCGACGGCCGGCGTGCCCGGCCCGTCCGAAGCCCGAGGGTCGGGCGGAGCGGATTCGATCGGCGGGGCGTTCCCCTTGGGGCCCATCGCGTGGCGCGAGGCGGGCCCACCTGGCGTCCGAGCGCCCGGCGGGGCCACTTCGGACGGCGGGGCGTCTGCACCGACGGGTTCGACGTCTTGCCCACCAGGCTCGTCCGACGCCCGAGGATCGGGCGGGGCGGCTTCGAGCGACGGATCCGTCGCCTCGAACTCGGTCTCCGGCACGTCGGGTCCATCCCCGTCGCTTTGGTCCGGCGGGGCGTTCGCGTGCCGTGCCGAAGCCGGTCCGTCGGCGCCCGAGGTCTGCCAATCCGGCGGAACCGCCGGCATATTGGGCCCATCGGACGCGTCGGGAGCGGGCGGTTCGGAGGGCACGCCACTCGGGGGCGGACCGTCTTTGGCCTGATCATCGGTCCCGACGACCGCGGGTCGATCGGGCGGGGCGGCTCGGAGCGGCGGGTCGCGCAGACTCCGCCCGGCCGTCTCATCCGCCTCTGGTGGCGCGGTGCCATCCGAACGCCGGCCCGGGTCCGAAGGGCGGATCTCGGGCGTGGTCGCATCGTCCGGGTCGCGCGGCAGGCCGCCGCACGGTAGACCCTGCAGCTCGTCGTTGACTTCGGGCCCATCCACTTGCCGGCGGGAGGCCTTCGCAGCGTCGCCGGCCCGTCCACCTCCACCCGCTTGTGTGGCCGCTCCCTGGCGGCTCTTCAGCTCGGGCGCTGGGTGGGCGTCGCCGACGTTCAGCTCGCCGTCACCGTCCGACGGACGGATCTCTGGCGGCGGCTCGTCGTCGACCCTCGCGACTCGCGCCGTCTCGGGCGCAAACAGCCCATCCGAGGCACGGACGTTGGGCGGCTGCCCCTCGGTTTGGGGCGCCTGCGGCGGATCCGTTTCGACGTTGGGCTCGCGGTCCGGCGTCCCACTCGACGCGCGCTGCGGAGCCATCGCCCCAGTTGCATGCGTGTCGGGCTGACGGTCGGGCCGCCGGTTCGGGTCAGGCGGCCGGGCGAGCGGGACCTCGGCGGCATCGGCGCTCACCTCGACGTCCCCGCCTCGCCGCGTGCTGCGGTCGGGCTCGGGCTGAGGCCCATCGGGATCGAACGCCGAGAGGCTGGCTCGCGGCGGGGCGCCGCGGCTGCGTGCTGTGCGGGTCGTGACGGCGGCGGGTCGCATCTCGCGGTCGCCTGGCTCGTCTGGCTCGAGCGGTGGAGCGCCGACCGTCGGGAGGGCCCCGTGACCACCCCCGTCAGGGGCGCCCCCTCGCTCGGTCGGCGCCCACCCCTCGATGACCACCGTCTCCGATGGCCGTTCGCAACAATCGGGGGACGCGACGGAGGCGACCGACGCCTCGCCGGACGCCGGGCGGGCGTGCGGCGAGCCGAGCTGCGGCGAGGAGGGCCGCGTCCAGGCGGGCTGCATCAGCCGGCCGGGATGCGGTGCATCCTCGCCGCCGACCTGGTCACACCGAGCGCTGCCGAGGGCGGCGCTGGCGGAGGTCGGCTCGGTATCGTGGTCGTCTCGTTTCATCGTTCTCGTCGTCTCGTGGCTCGCCGTGAGGGCCGGGCCGGTCACCTCGACCGCCTCGCTTTCGAGGCGGACGAGGAGACGGGCTCGACGCACGAGACGGGGCCGGCGGTGCGCGGGCGCACCTCCGGTGTGGCGGCGGTCTGCACCGCTGCCTCCCGTCTCGTTGGAATGCGTCTGAGTCGTCTCCGGTGTTCGCGCTTACCCGATAAGCGCCAACGCCTGCTGCGGCTGCTGGTTGGCCTGCGCCAGGATGGAGGTCCCGGCCTGCTGAAGGATCTGATGCCTTGCCAGCGCTGCGGACTCGAACGCGAAGTCTGCGTCCAAGATCCGGCTCCGCGCGGCCGAGATGTTCTCGACCACGTTGGTGAGGTTCGACACGGTGCTCTCCAGGCGGTTTTGGACCGCACCGAGCTCGGCTCGGTCCGATGACACCTGTGCGATCGCCCTGTCGATGACCTCGATAGTGCGGTTGGCCCCAGCTCGACTGAGGACGTCGACCGTCGAGACCGCGTTGGTCGAGGAGACCCCCACAATCTCGTTGTTACTGACGAAACCCCCTCGCGCGGCGTTGGCTCCGGTCACCCGGATGAACTCGTCGCTGTTGATCTCCAGCGCTGCGAAGGAAACGGTGTCGCCCGCGGCACCGGCATTGAGACCGGTGATCGCGCCGCCCGTGCCGACGGTGTTCACCTGGATGTTCCGACCGTTCACTGCGGTCAGCACCAGGTCGTTATTCGAGTCGAGCGAGGCCACCACCCCGGTCTCGGAAGACTCTGCGTTGATCTCCGTGACGAGGATGTCGTCTGCGTCGGACTGGGCCACCGTGAAGCCGGTGATCGTGACGCCGTTGATCTCGACGTAGTTGGTGGAGTCCAACGTGCCACCGCCGACGTCGGTTCCGGTGTTGACGACCGTGTCGAGCGCACGAGCCGTGACGCCGGTGTGCTCGGACGAGTCGTTGATCGCGGTCGCCTTGGCCAGAGCCGAGGAGGTCGCGAGCGAGGTGGAGACGGTGTCGTCCGTGCCCGTGGTGGCGCGGACGTCCACCCCGTTGATGGTCACGTCCCCTTCGGAGAAGGCGATCGAGGTGACCGCGTCGGTGGTGAGTACGGCTGCCCGGCCGAGCGAGCTGGCACGAGCGTCTTTGATCGAGAACGCGAGGGTCTCGCGAGCTCCGGCGCCCACATGGAAGAACGTCTGCACGTTCTTACCGTTGAGCACATTCTGGTTGTTGAAGGTCGTCGTGTTGCCGATGCGGTTCAGCTCGCTGATGAGCTGGTCCACCTCCTCGTTGATCGATTCACGGTCGGCCTTCGTGTTCACGTCCGACGCCGCCTGCACCGCCAACTCGCGAATGCGCTGCAGGATGCTCTCGGACTCCTGCATCGCACCCTCGATGGTCTGAGCCATGCTGATGCCGTCGTTGGTGTTTCGAACCGCCTGGCTGAGGCCTCGTACCTGCGAAGTGAATCGCGTCGAGATTGCCAGTCCGGCCGCGTCGTCTGCAGCGCTGTTGATCCGCAAACCACTCGACAAGCGCTGAAAAGACCTCGAAAGGTCCGTAGAGCTACCGAGAAGGTTACGGCGCGCATTGATCGACGCGATATTCGTGTTGATGAACAGACCCATTTTGCTCTCTCCTTGAGATTCACCAAACGCCAGACAGACCTGTCTGGTTTGGAGCGGCGTCCATGCCGTATGTGAAACACGTGCGGCTGTGTCGGGGGTCGAAGTCCGATACAGACGCTTGGTTCAACCGAACCAATGTCAGAGACAGCTTCGGGAAGTTCCGGTTTTACCCTCGGCTGACACCCACAGCATCGTCGGGGTCGCTTTGGTCTTGAGGAGTGCTTGGTCGTACTAGTGACGAGATGAATACACGTCAGATAATCTGCAGAACTAACGGACTGAAATAACCAACACGGATAATGAAATCATTCGATTAGCCGCGATTCGTGTTGGTTCAACCCGTAACGAGCAATGAGAACAACGTCTGGTAAACGAGCATGGTATAACGTATGCGCAAAAGCCAGTGCCCGAAGCTTCGACACACTCGGCTGAATCAAACATCAACGATGAGCAATATCAAAG
>PVBE012039320.1_pt1 | contig 11422 bp, 9 predicted proteins | sample 1631181 | NCBI WGS metagenome assembly PVBE01 (sample SAMN08397723, study PRJNA350692) | Marine metagenome, whole genome shotgun sequencing project. | isolation source: water | place: Pacific Ocean | collected 2012-04 | reverse complement strand
TCATGTACTTTGTCGGAGGACAGGGGTAGTGATGAAAGGCAATTCGATTCTCCATTGAGGGCACATTATTGGATTCAGTCGAACGAGACAACAAACCGGTCATGGTTGACTTGCTCGGCAGTCTACCTGGCCCGGCCCCGGCCACCTGACCGTGGACGCCATCCGATTCCTACGTCATCGTGGCCAACTATGCCAGCGGCAGCGTCTGCATGCTTCCCATCGGCCCGGACAGCCACCTGCAAAAGCGCTGCCACTTCATCCAACACGAAGGCTCTTCTCGAAATCGGGGCGCCGGTTTCGAGATGGTCGTAGCGCGGGCGCACTCACAGGAGATTTCCGATCAAGCCGGGACGCCCGCCGACGGTCTCCAGGGTGAATGACTCGATCGCGGCGGCCCGAATGGTCCCGGTCTCCTGTAGCGCGGCGGTGAGCCAGCCGGCGGTGATCGCATCGGTACTTTCAGGAATGGGAAGCGGGCTCACGAATGGCCTTTCGTGCGGATCGACCACTGAGCGGTATAGCACAGGCGGGGGTGTACTCGCGTGGCTTGCGGGCGGATTCGGAAGGTGCGCGGAATTGTGGAATGGAAAGGGGCGGGTGATACTGCGGCGAGCTATTCGCACCGGGCGATCGATACGCCCGCGCAAGGAGTCTGGCCGATGAGCGCGCCGATCCGGGTAACCGTCTGGAACGAATTCCAACACGAAAAAACCGACGCCGCTGTCCGCGAGATATACCCGGACGGAATCCACAGCGTCATCGCCGGCTTTCTGAATCAGGAAGAGGGGATCGAGGCCGGCACGGCGACCCTGGACGAGCCCGGACACGGTCTGACCGAAGAGGTGCTGGATCGAACCGACGTGCTCACATGGTGGGGGCACATGCGGCACGAAGACGTGTCCGACGAGATAGTCGATCGCGTACATCAGCGCGTATTGGACGGGATGGGGCTGATCTGCTTGCACTCGGCTCACATGTCGAAGATCTTTCGGAAGCTCATGGGCACCAGTTGCCTGCTGCTGTGGCGTGAGGCCGACGAGCGGGAGCGTGTCTGGGTACTGGAGCCTTCGCATCCAATCGCGAAGGGACTGGGCCCATATTTTGAGGTCCCTGAAGGCGAGATGTACGGCGAGCGCTTTGACATCCCAGCGCCGGACGAATTGGTATTCGTCAGCTGGTATCAGGGCGGCGACGTCTTTCGCAGCGGCTGCTGCTTCCGACGCTCGATGGGGCGGATCTTCTATTTCAGCCCGGGACACGAGACCTTTCCGATCTATCACCAACTCGAGATTCAGCAGGTCATCGTCAACGCCGTGCGCTACGTATCGCCGTCAGGAGCGGAAGCTCCGCGACTCGGCCGCAACACGATCCCGCTGGAGGAAATACCCGGGTACGTTCCGCCGGAGTACGCAGAGGTTACCTGACGTTCCGGTCAGACGGCCGGGCACCGTCGCTCGTGTTCGCGGTGACCGCAACGTAAGTCCGCTGCTAGCACAATACGGTCGGAAATCGAGGAGGTCGCGATGTCAGCATTCAACGGTCTGGGGATGAATCTGGGCAATCTCTCCCGGCATTCGGACGCGGTGACGCGATCGATCAGCGCCGAGAATCCGACCGGCGAAAAAGGTCGGGGCGGAATGGCGACCGAAGGCTACGGCGCCCGGGGGGCGCGCAATCTGGGCCGGGGGTGGAAGGTATCTCCGGCGGTATGGGTCCAGGCTGGCGAGGTCTTCACTCTCGCCGAGATCGAAGGTCCGGGTGCCATCCAGAGCATGTGGTTCGCCGGCCTGACGGTCCGGCGCGAATGCATCTTGCGCATCTACTGGGACGGCCAGGAGCACCCCTCGGTCGAGTGCCCGATGGGCGACTTCTTCGCCGTTGGCTGGGGCAAATTCGCCCAGGTCAATTCGGTCCCGGTGGCCGTCAATCCGCGCAACGGCGTCAACTGCTACTGGGAAATGCCGTTCCGCCGGAACTGCCGGATCACGCTGGAAAACCGCGGGTTCGAGAAGGTTCCGTGCTACTACCAGATCAACTACACCCTGACCGATGTGCCGGACGACGCCAATTACTTCCACGCCCAGTTCCGCCGCAACAATCCGCTGCCATTCAAAGAGGTACACACAATCGTCGACGGCGTCACCGGCCGCGGTCACTACGTAGGCACCGCGATGGCCTGGGGCGTCAACAACGACGGCTGGTGGGGATGCGGCGAAATCAAGTTCTTCATGGACGGCGACGGCGAATTCCCCACCATCTGCGGCACCGGCGTCGAAGACTATTTCGGCGGCGCCTACAACTGGGACGTAGACGGCGAATACGTGGCCTACTCCACCCCTTACCTCGGCATGCACCAGGTGATCCAGGGTGGGGAGACTTACCGGGCCAACCAGCGATTCAGCCTGTACAGGTGGCACGTGATGGACCCCGTGCGCTTCAAGCGTGACCTGAAGGTGACCATCCAGGCGTTGGGCTGGATCAACGACCCGAGTGTGCGCTATCTGCCTCTGCCGGAGCAGTTCCAGGATGTGGAGGCCACGGCCGAGGGACGCTACCTGCCGCTTCGGGACGACATTTCCTCGGTGGCTTTCTGGTACCAGGAACTGCCGACCGCGCCGTTCCCCGAACTCCCGGACCGCGACTACCTGGAGATCATCTGAGCAGGCCGTGCCCGCTTCGGGATTAAGTTGCTGAGTAAGGCAGTCCACGCCGGGGACCCAGGGCGTCCCCCGCCGCCGGCCTCTACGGTCTGGCAGCCGCCAAACATCTCCTTCGAATTCTGCGATAATCAACATCCGCTTCGGGTGCCGTGCACCCGCTGGTGATCGTTGGGAAGGAAGGTGAGCAATGAGGCTTGGCGGTCTATACCCGGTATACAAACCGCAGGAGGGCCTGACGCGTGCGGTGCTTCAGAACCGGGGAGCCCCCTCGAACATGCGTTTCATCCTCCCCAGTTCGATCGAGGACTTCGACGACATCGTCCAGAAGATGGACCGTTACGGGCTGTCGGCAATCGGCGCCCCGGCAAACATGCAGGGCCAGGACCCCGACGAATGCGCGGCGTTCGGCGAGCGCGCCCGGGAACTGGGCCTTCTGGTCGGCGAAGCGAATTTCAGCGGCAATCTCATGTCGGCCGACGCTGAGACCGTCGAGCAGGGGATCGAGGGCGCGCGCCGGGCTCTGCGCAACGTCGACCTCATGCAGTGTCGCACACTGCATATCCTGGTCGGGACGAAGGATCCGTCCAACCACATGCTGGCCGCCCATCCCTACATGTACACCGACGAGTGCAAGGCCGAATTGCGCGAGGTCCTCCTTCGAGTGATGGACGGGCTGGACCTGCAACACACTCACTTTCTCATCGAGCCCTTCAACAACACCTTCTTCTATCAGCCGGAGGACATCCGCGAGTTCCTGGACTCGGTAGGCCACCCGCGGGTCGGGTTTCAGGCCGACGCCGTGAACATGATTGCCTTTGACACTTATTTTGACACCACGTCGCTCATCAACCGCACGTTCGACCTGCTGGCCGACTACATCTTTTCGGCCCACGTGAAGGATCTGCGCTGGGACCCCCGGCACCTGATCCTGAAATGGGACGAGGTGCTCATCGGCGAGGGCGTGTTCGATCTCACCACCTACCTGCGGCGAATGGACCAACTCGACCCGGACACCCCCTGCTACTGTGAGCACCTGCCCGACGAAGAGTCCTACGCCCACAATTTCGCTCGGGTGCATGAAGCGGCCGAGGCCGCGGGGGTGAGCATCCTGACCCGCGGGGTTGACGGTGACAATTGAGATCGACGTCGGAGGGGCTGTTTTCATATCCGGATGCCGGAGGCGGCAGACGTATACCTGCTATCCGGCCGGCAGGCCGGCCCGCGACTGCGGGGGAAGCGAAAAGATGACAAGATGATGTACGAACTTCGAGTGTATGAAATCCTGCCCGGCCGCATGGCGGCGATGCGGGCGAGGCTGGAGAAGGCGACGGTTATTTTTCGGAAGAACGGTTTCGACATAGCCGGGGTTTGGACTGAGATCGTGGAAGGTGAAGACCCTCGACTCATCTACATCACCGTGTTTGATGATGTCGCGGACCGGGAACGCAAGTGGGGCGCCTTTGTCGAGGACCCAGACTGGCTCACGCTCGAAGCCGAATCCGAGCAGGACGGCAAGATCGTTGCCGGGGTAACCTACACGCACATGGACCCGGCCTCGTTCTCGCCTCTACAGTAGACGGTCGCCGCCGGGCACCGGCGGGCGATGTTGCCGGAGGCCCTGAAACTGAAATACCGCCCCGGCCAGCGAGGGAATCCCGCTCCGGCCGCGGCCACGACCCACAGTTGGAGGCGACAGGTTGAAACTCCGGAAGATCGGCATCGGAATAATCGGCACGGGCAGTATTGCGCGCGGAGTGCACATACCGGGCTACCGGGCGATTTCCGATCAATGTGAAATCATCGCGGCCGCCGATATCTCCGAGGACGCCCTGCGTGCGGTCGGCCGGGATTTCGATATCCCGAAATTATTCGACGACTACCACGACCTGCTGAAACTCGACGAGATCGATGCCGTCAGCGTGTGCGCTTCAAATCCGATCCACCACCCCGCGACCCTGGCGGCGCTGGCCGCCGGCAAGCATGTGTTCTGTGAAAAGCCCCTGGCGCTCAACGCGGCCGACGCTCGCGAGATGGTCGCCGCCGCCCGCGCCGCCGACCGCATCCTCGCCGTCGATTTCCAGTCCCGCTTTTTCGCCCAGTCCGAGCTGCTCAAAGGCTATATCGAACGCGGCGACCTCGGCGAGATCTACTATGTCCGCGCCGCCTGGAATCGCCGCCGAGGCCTCCCGCCAAAGGTCAAGGGTGCCTTCCATTCGAAGGAACTCAACGGCGGCGGCGCTCTGATCGACGTCGGCGTGCACGTCCTCGACGCGGCCCTCTGGCTGATGGGCGGGCCGAAGCCGGTCGCCGTCACCGGCGCCACCTACCTGAAAATCGGCAATCGTGCCGAAGGCGGATTCAACCCGTGGGGCCCTTATAACCACGAAGAGATGGACGTGGACGACTTCGCCCTGGCGATGATCCGCTGCGACAACGGCGCGTCGCTGATCCTGGAGTGCAGCTGGGCGCTGAACATCGACACCGAGTACTACAAGATCTGGCTGGCCGGTGACAAAGCCGGGGCGGAGCTTGAACTCGGGTTTTCCAGGGACCCGGCCACCGTACCTCTTCGGATCTTCAAGACTGAGGCGGATACCTGGGTAGATCTCACTCCCAGGGACTATGCTCCGGTGCCGTCGCCCCACGCGGCGGCGGTGGCCGACTTCGTCAAATCCGTGCGCGAGGGGACCGAGCCGAAGGCGCCGGGCGAGGATGCTGTTCGCGTCCAGGAAATCGTCGGAGCCATCTACGCTTCGGCTGAAAGCGAGGCCGAGGTCCGGCTGGACTAGGAAGGGATACCGGCAGCCTGCCAGAGACCCCGCCGCTAGGCGCCTGCCGGCGCGGAGCGGTCGGGAATGCCGAGCACGTCCCGAGAGTACTGCCACGAACGCAGGTTCCCCTGCCATTCCTGTGCCGCCAGCATCTCGGGAGTCGCGTCGCCGCCGCGGTCGGGATGGACGTGGTAACTCTCGGCTTCCGCCGGCCAGGTGCCGCCTTCCTCCACCATCGCCAGGAAGCGCGCCAGCTGCTCCGCCGGCATCGACGACCAGCCGGGTGTCCAGAAATCCGATCGCAAGAACGGCAGCCGCTCGGGGCCGTTGTCGAGGATGATCTCCAAGTTCCAGGCGCAGTCCGGGTTCACCGAGTCGATGATGTCGCGGATCTCGGCCAGTCGCGCCGATCCGATCCCCAGCACCGCCCACTGCACGATCACACCGTCGGCTGTCCGTTTTACGGCGCTGTCCCGCATGTGGGAGGAGACGATGCGGTCTTTGAGCAGCTCGGCCGCTTCGACCGGGTCTTCTAGCATGCAGAAAGGATTGCCCGAATCGTAGGTGACGCCAACATTGTCGTCGCCCGCGAGTTCCAGGAGGTGCAGCATCTCGCGCGCGGTCAGGTCCCAGTGCAGCTCGGGGGCCAGGTATTCGATGCCCCGGGCGCGCGCCTCCGGAAGCATGTCCCGCAGCAGCGACGCCGTGTCCTCGATCTGCGTCAACAGCGGAACTGCCGCGTCCCGGGTCAGGTTGCCCGAGCTGAGGACGCCGCGCAGGATAGTCGCCCCGAGCTGTCCGGCGATCTCTATCCAGCCGCGGACCCGGGCGCGGACCGCATCCTGCTCCGCGATGGTCGCCTGCCGCCAGGCATCACCGTGGGGATTCCAGTTGAACCCGGCCGCCTCGATGGTCATCCCGGCATCCTCGGCGGCCAGCCGCATTCGACTGTACGTCGCCGTATTGTCCACTGAGAGGCCGTCTACGGTGAACATTAAATTGGCGGCGCCGAGTTCGATGCACTGCTCGGTGAGGGTCAGTGGGTCCCACCGCTGGTGCCGCACGCCGTAGTCGTCAATACCCAGTCGCATCGGTCAACCTAATTTCTGTCTAGTCCCCGTACCTTCGAGCACGGAACTGGCACCGCCACTGCCTCTTGCTCGCGCCGGGTCAGGTTTGCTCGCGGATGACGAACACTTTTGGTCGGACCTCAGCCTGCTCTCAGCGCGCCGGATCGCCTTCGGGTTCGGGCGCGCCATCAAGCACGAAAACTTCGTTCAGCGTGTCTTGGTCAAGAACCGGAGAATCAGCATACAGGTAGCACGCCGCCGCCCGGGACAGATGTTCACGGTAGAGCGGCGGATGGTTGCTCTGGCATCGGTCGAAGGCGAGTGGGCAGCGATCGACGAACTTGCAGCCGGTGGCGGCGACATCGAGCGCCTCCGGGTCACCGGCGATCTCGCCATCCGCACCCCAGGCAATTTCGGGATCGGGCTGCGGAATCGATGAGACCAGGAGCTGGGTGTAGGGATGTTTGGGATCACAGATTACCTGTTCGACCGACCCTGCCTCCACCACCGAGCCCTTGTACATGATGAGGATGTTATCTGCTATCTGGTAGGCCGTTGTCAGGTCGTGAGTGATGTAAAGCACCGATATCCCGAGGTCGCGCTTCATCAGCCGGATGCCCTCCAGGATGGTCGCCCGCAGCGAGGCATCGACCATGGAGACCGGTTCGTCGGCAACGATAAGGCGGGACCTCAGCAGCATGACCCTGGCGACCATTACGCGCTGGCGTTGCCCACCGCTCAGCTGGTGCGGAAAACGCCCCAGGGTCTCCGATGGCTGCAGTCCGACCATATCCAGGGCCTGCTCAATTAGCCGGTCGGCCTCCGTTTTGGAGTCAGCGAGGCTAAATTTCGCGACCGGGGTGGTGAGCACGTGATCAACCTTGTAAAACGGGTTAAAGGACTCGAAAGGGTCCTGGAAGATAGGCTGGATCTCGCGCAGGTATGCCCGCCGCTGTTCGCGGGATAGCTCGTTCACCGAATCGCCGCGGTAGATCACCTGGCCGGATGTGGGTGCGATGACTCCCAGCAGGAGTCGGGCCAGCGTGGTCTTGCCGCTGCCGCTCTCGCCGGCAACTGCCAAGATGGTTGGCGAGTCCTCATTGATAGACATTGTCACATTCTCAACCGCCACTGTCTTCCGACGGCGAATGACGCCAGCCGAAAAGATCTTGGTCAGATTGACGGTTTCCAGGAACAGAGTCACGCTGTCTCGTGCTCGTACAGGTGACACGCTACCCAGCGTCCACCGTGGGAGATGGTCGCCGGTACGTCCCGGTCACACGGCTCGAAAACGCTGGGGCAACGCGGGTGAAACGGACAGCCCGGGGGAACGTTGATCAGCGCGGGCGGCGCGCCGGGAATACCAACGAGGGATCGCTTCGCCTTGATGGTCGGCACGCTCTCGATCAGCAACTTTGTATAGGGGTGCTGGGGGTTGGCGAAGAGATCCTTGACGGGGCCCAGTTCCGCGAGTTTCCCGGCGTACATCACCCCCATGCGATCGGCGAACTGCGCCATGAGACCCATGTCATGGCCGACGATAAGAACCGCAGCACCTATCTCCTCTTGCACGGACCGAAGCGTCTCCATCACCTGCCTCTGCACCACCACGTCGAGTGCGCTGGTGGGTTCGTCGGCGATGATCACGGAGGGACTGAGCGACGTGCCGATCGCGATAGCAACCCGCTGTTTCATCCCGCCGCTCAGTTCGTGCGGGAATTTCCCGCCCACGTCATTAAGAAGCCCCACCCGCTTAAGTTGGAACTGAACACGATTCCTCAATTCGTCCCGAGACAGATTCGGCATGTGAGTCCTGATGCCGTCCGAGAGTTGGTCCCGTATGCGCATCACCGGGTTCAGCGAATTCATCGCACCCTGCGGAATTAGCGCCATTCGGTCCAGGCGCATCTGCCGCAGATCCCGGTCCTCAAGCTTTAGCACGTCGCCGGTACCCTCCAGCAGAATTTCACCCCCGGCAATGCGGGCCGGCGGCTTGTGGAGGCGCATCAGCGCCAGCGCCAGCGTGCTCTTGCCGGAGCCTGATTCGCCCACCAGGCCCAAGCGCTCACCGGGTTGCAGATCGAAACTGACCCCGTCCACTGCCTTCACCGTACCTGCGTCAGTATCGTAATACCCTCTTAGGTCGTTAACCGTAAGAACAGCAGCATTACTCATCACACTAAATCCAGGACGTCCCTAGAGCACATCTATAATCCAAGAAACTTTTTTCCCTTGTAAGCGCACACATTCTTTGTGGATCCTCTAGCCTTAGCCAGCCACCCAGGGACTACCGTCTGCTGATTCAAACGCTACCAATCATCATCAGCCCCCTCCGGTCGCCCATCGCTACGCCCATAGGCCGGAGTCGGATAGCCCTGGTTTTTTCCACCTTTTTCAAAAAACATGTCATGCTGCTTATCAGCGCTAAAGCCAACTGTTGGCTCCCGTGTTGCACCATCATCAGGCCCCGCATTTGGTGAAGCATCTGGAGAGGCCCCACATCCAGTAGCAACAGCTGATAAAGCGATAGCTGCTAGAAGAGCTCGCCTCCCGACGGGACGAACAATCCCCTCGGTAATATTACGTTGCACAACTCCTCCTTATGGAGCCCGATGACCAATATTCTTTTTTCCGACTGAAATTTGACAATCCCACCCGGATCAATCGATCACCAGCCGACCAAATAGACTGCCGGGAGATTTCGACGAATCGAAATCTCCCGGCAGAGACTACTTAACTACTTAGCAGCCTTGATTCCCAAAACGGAATGGAGGAAGCATCCCCACCATTGTGATGGTGCCTGATAATTGTTCTCGTTATCAGACCAGTTCGTCCAGTACTCATAGTTGTTAGGAGTCAACAACGCAGTCTGGACTAAGGACACTATCGGCATTTCCCGAAGAATGATCTCCCAGGAATCGCGGAACAATTTCGGGTACTCCGGATCATCCAGAAGCATACCGGACATCTTATCTACAATTGCATCGAACTCAGCATTCTCGAACCGTGAACGCTGGCCGCTGGCAACCTCACCAATTGGCGCCGAATGCTTGCTGTGTAGAAGTTGCCAGGTGCCCCACGGATCGGCCACGTTGACAGTATTACCGCCAACCAGCTGCATATTGGTCAAGATATCACCGCGGGCTATCCCATCGAAAAAGGCACCGGCCTCGGTGATCTTAAAGGTCGAATCAAAACCAGCAACCCGAAGCTGATCGGCCAGAATAGGAGCAACTCGCTCCTGGTCAGCCTCACCGCCACGTATGTGGATCTGCATCACGACGTTATTGCCGTCGCCATCAACCCAGAGGTCATCATCGCCCATCGTGTAACCCGCAGCGGTCATATGTTCAGCACTCTTATCGAGGTTGAAGTCACCTGCCGGGTACTTGTCTAAAAGGTCGCTCTCAGCTGTGCGAAACGAGTTCATAGCAGGGGTCAACGGGAAGAAAACATCTGTTGGAGTAGTAATGCCCTCGTAGGCAAACTCCACGATCTTTTCCCGATCGACCGCGTAGGAAATAGCCCAGCGAACATCCCGGTTATCAAACGGCGCCGCCTTTAGATTGAAGGCCAGGTGCCTTGGTGCCGGGTCAAAGTAGGCATACGGCAGGCTAGGGAAGAACGATCTAATATTTGGGTTTTCCGCGTTGATCTTCTCGTAAAGACCACGAGGAGTGTGCCAGAACGTATCCATCCCACCCGCTATGGCCATGGCTGCCCGCTTCTCTTCGGTCGCGACGCCAACAAAGATTACTCTCTCCGGCTCTGGCAGAGACAGTGGTGTCTTGCGGTCGTTTCCCCCAATCGGTGGCTTGGCTTTGGCACCCCACCAGTTGTCATTGCGGTCCCACACAGTCTCTAGCTCGGTAGTACCGGTCAATGTATAAGGACCGGTGAAAACGGGCCATCGTTTATCCGGGTCGTAGTTCGTAAACGTTGCGGGATCTTTGCCGTTCCAGATGTGCTCTGGCACGAAGTACATACACCAGTAAAGCGAGGCGAACAGCAGCGGCAACAAACGGGGACTCGGCTTGTTCATCTCAATGGTTACCTTGTGGTCACCATCTGTCGTTATGTTCTTGAACCACTCGGCCGCTTCACCCGCTCTTCGTACGTCAGCGGGTGCTTCTCGAAGCATATTGAGTGTGAAGGCAATGTCTTTAGACGTGAATGGCGTTCCATCAGACCATTCGACACCCTCACGAACCTTCATCTCCATCTGGGTGTAATCGTCGTTATATCGCCAGTCCTCAACCTGCCAACCCTCAATCTTACCGGTCTCCAGATTGATGTACGTAGGGGCTTCAATCATGAGTTGATGTGAACCTGTATGCATCAGCATGCTGTTGCTGAACGGGTTAAAAACTTCCGGGTTCGCGTTACGATTGGAGATGTTCTCGGCTATCAGGGTCAGATTTCGCGGAACGCTGCTTCTCGGTGGCGTAGCACCTCCTGCTGCTGCAGGAGCGGCGGCCTTCTCAACCTCTACGACAACCTCTTTGATGATCTCTACCGGGACTTCCTTGACGACCTCTACTTCCCTGATGACCTCCTCTTTCACCACAATTTCCTCAGTGATGACCTCCGGATCTCCACAGGCAGCTAAAAGTGCCGACCCCCCGGCCGCTACTGAACCAGCTCCAAAGACCTTTAACCATTTCCGTCTGCTAAAATCTCTTGTATCCATGTTGCGCCTGAGATCTCCCTTCCTTCAGTAATCTATCCAATGTTTCCCCACGGACAGGATCAGGCCACTCTAACCGCACGCTTCCCCACAGGCAAGACTTCGCTACTCGGCGAAGGCTATAATTCGGATCCAGTTGAGAATAGTGGATTCTGGATCTATAAGTAGGGAATGAGCGGGTAATCAGATGTCACTGGGATACGTCCTCAGACGCCTTGGCATGTTTGTCCTCAT
>PVBE012628355.1_pt1 | contig 11423 bp, 11 predicted proteins | sample 1631181 | NCBI WGS metagenome assembly PVBE01 (sample SAMN08397723, study PRJNA350692) | Marine metagenome, whole genome shotgun sequencing project. | isolation source: water | place: Pacific Ocean | collected 2012-04 | reverse complement strand
CCGAAGGTGCTTTCATCGTTCGACTTGCATGTTTTAGCCATGCCGCCAGCGTTCAATCTGAGCCAGGATCAAACTCTTCAATTGAATGATATCGCCACGCCCGAGAGCGTGACGCTTCTTCGTAAGAAGAAAATGAAGCCTGGACGGTCCGACACCCACGCAAGGTGAATGTCGGCGGTCTTGCCGGGTTCCAGAGAACCCGACCCGATGTCTGGCTGTTACACCGGTTGTTTTATGAATCATCACTACCTGTCGAACCCACCGAAGTGAATTCGACGTTAGATCGTGTATCTGGAATGACTCGATCTGGCATCACAAGAATGTCCATTGGACGACGGGCTGTGAACTCGTCGCCCTGGTTCCACCTTCCCGACAGACCGTGTGAAAGGCCTGCCGTTCCGGTGACATCCTCGCGGCGTCATCGACTGTCCACTTGTCAAGGAACATTGCCGCCCGAAATAGGCGGCAAGCGGCCCATCATACCACCACCCCCACAGGTGTCAAGCCGCTGAGCTGGGTAAATACGCCGTTTTGAGGGCCTCTGTTCGGTGAATTCACCGAGATTCTTGGCGGTCGCGATCAGGGTCTGCCACTGCGATCACAGCAACTGTGACGCGACGTGCTCCGAGGCCTATAAGAAAACGGCTTGCCAATTCTAGGGTGCGTCCAGTGGTAAATACATCATCCACGATGATGACATGCGCCCCAGCAACTCGAGTCTCTGCCCCACGATAGACCGACCACCCCTTGGCCGACGCAGCCAGGCGACCGGTTCTCGCCCTGCTCGCTTGAGTAGGCCCCCACCATCGCTTGAGGACCGGCACCAGCCGGTTGCCAGCGGCGGCGGCGGCGGCTCGCCCAAGAAGATCCGCATGGTCCAATCCCCGCTGCCATCTTCTCAGTGGCGGCATGGGAATGGCGGTCATGACTGCATCCCGCGCTAGGGAACCACCAAGTTCAGCTCGAAGTAGGTTGCCCAACCGATAGCCCAGAGGCTGGGCCAGTTCCCACCACCGGCGGTACTTCAAATCGCAGACCAGGCCTGCCACTGCAGGGCAATAGGGCTTCAGCCTGATGATCTCATCCCAGGGCTTGGGGGCGTCTGGACATGCCCAGCATGCTTCTCCATCCGCCATGGTCGCCTCCACCTGAAGGCCGCATCGACGGCACCATTCCCCCCGGGGGCCAATCAATTGGGATCGAACCCACGGTTCCGCTGGTGGAAGTGAACGTCCAACCCACAGCGATGCAACGCGTCGACAGCGGCGGGACCACGTCCGTTTGGTGCGATATCGCATGGATTTGATCATCGCCCCCAGCGTCCCCCACCCTCAGATTCAGGCGTTTATTCTCCACAATCGCCCACAGCACATCTTTCAGAACACTCAGGCCGAGGCCTTGGTTGGACAAAGCATTCCACCAAGCACCTCATCTGCCGCTGCCTGTGATTGGACCAGCGCCAGGGGCAAAAGGCCCGAAATTTCAGTGGTGTCCAGTTGCTGGGCGCTGGCGTAGAGCCCCAGCATGGTCGATGCGGGGGCCGCTGGCCGTGTGATCAGCAGCACCGCAAGGCGGCGTTTGGCCGCTGAATCCATAGAACAGACCCAATTTAGTATGACATTCTCGGACATAGAGATCCTCCGCCTGAGTTCATGCCAGGCATCACGACAATGCCGCTGAGGATGGTCTTCTTTCGGCCTTTAAGAGCCTCGCAGGGGCAATAGAAGTTTTTTTGTGCGGACCTGAAAGAAGTCGTCACACAGTGGATCATCCTCCCAGTGCATCAAGCGGTTAGACCGCTGAAGACCTGTACGAGGAGACATGGCCCAATGACTAGGCCCGAAACAGCAGAACGCATCATGCAGATATTTGAAGACCGCTTTGAATCGCTTTATGCGACCCTTCGCCCGGCCATGTCGGCCAGCGACACCCACCGGGTCCTCAACTCAGCCCTTGGGCATGTTGCGACCAATCAACTGACACGGCAAGACAACACAGGACTGGTCGAAGATCATTTGATCCGTACAATCCAGGCCCTGATTGCCGTCCGTATCCGTCGCCTGCAAATCGCAGCCTCAGACCTCAATAACCAAGACTCGACCCCGATGAATCCGGGCTGCTCGGGCGATCGTACCTGAAGGACACACGTTTCATGACCAACAGCAACAAAAACAACAAGCCATCCAAGATCGACCTGCGGGATGAGGCTCGGCTGAGCAAGGACCGCGTTCGAACGCGACTCCAAGCCATTATCGATGAGCATCTGGTCATCGACCCGGCCATGACCGACGAGGCGTTGCAGTCTTCGCTCTTTGAAGAACTGCCTTGGAAAGACTGCTCCCCCTCAGGTGAGTTTGAAGCCATCACCTCCTAATAACACAACCACATCCCTCCTCTCTCACGACCGCAGACTCTTTCAGGTTGTGAGCACAAAAGCACGCCCCGACCGCCGAGGCGTGCTATTGCGTTTGATCTACATTGGACCGTTGGTCAGCTGGCTGCCATTCGTCGCAGTACTGTGTGCAGGATGCCACCATTGCGAATGTAGTCGACCTCCACTGGAGTATCGACTCGCAGTCTCGTCATAAACTCGGTCACCGTGCCATCGGTCGAAGTTGCCTTAACCGCAACTGTCTGCCTCGCCGTGAAGTCCACGCCCCAGTCAATGTCAAAAGACTCTTCGCCAGTGAAACCCAGCGAATCCGCAGTCTGGCCATCGATATATTCCAAGGGCACAACGCCCATCCCGACAAGATTGGAACGGTGAATGCGTTCGTACGACTCTGCAATCACCGCTCGAACACCAAGTAGAAACGTCTCCTTGGCCGCCCAGTCCCGCGACGAACCCATGCCATAGTCCTTGCCTGCCAGCACAATCAGCGTCGTTCCGGCCTGTCCATAGTGTTCAGCAGCATCAAAGATAGTCGTGACCTCGCCGGTGGTGAAGTCTGTCGTCCAGCCACCTTCAGTTCCAGGTGCCAGCTGGTTCTGCACACGAATATTGGCAAACGTCCCGCGGGTCATTACTAGATCATTCCCACGTCGCGACCCATACGAGTTGAACATCGATCGCTCAACGTTGTGATTCGTCAGCCACTGTCCGGCCGGTGACTCCGCCGCAATCGAACCAGCCGGCGAAATGTGGTCGGTCGTAACTGAGTCTCCCAACTTGCACAGGACACGGGCCTTGGATACCTCAGGGATACCAGGAAGATCCGCTGTCATACCGACAAAGAATGGAGGCAAGTGAATGTACGTGCTCTCGGGCCATCCGTAAATCGCACCTTCGCCGACAGAGACATCCTTCCACTGCTGACTGCCCCCAAAGGCATCGCCATACTCACGCTCGAATTGCTCCGGGTCGATACTCGCAGACACCACTTCGTCGATCTCACACTGCGATGGCCACAGGTCAGCAAGGCGAACATCGTGTCCATCGGCGTCCTGGCCAAGTACGGCGGTGTCCATTTGAAAGTCCACAGTTCCCACTAGGGCGTACGCCACCACCAGAGGTGGTGATGCCAGATAATTGGCCCGCACGTCGGGAGAAATACGACCTTCAAAGTTCCGATTGCCACTGAGCACCGATGTCGCGACAATGTCGTGGGCTTCAATGGCGTCATGAATTGGGTCAGGCAGTGGCCCCGAGTTACCAATGCAGGTTGTGCAGCCATAGCCGACGATGTCAAAGCCGATGGCGGCAAGATCTTCCAGCAGGCCAGCCCGTTCGAGATAGTCGCGAACCACCTTTGATCCTGGTGCCAAGGACGTCTTAACCCACGGCTTTCGGGTCAGGCCTCGTGCGCGGGCATTTCTTGCCACGAGTCCCGCCGCCACCATGACGTCCGGGTTGCTTGTATTGGTACACGATGTAATCGCGGCAATCACCACGGCGCCATCTTCAATCGTACACGTCTGCCCATCTATCACCACTTCTGCTGGCGCTGTGGCGACAGCGGCCCCGCCATCATCGCTGCGGGCCAGCGTCGACGTTAGATCCTTGTGCCAAGTCGACTGCATGTCGCTGAGCGTAATGCGATCCTGCGGTCGCTTCGGGCCAGCCATCGACGGCTCGACCGTCGACATGTCCAGTTCCATGGTCGATGTATAGACCACCTCATCCGACGCATCATGCCACAGCCCTTGTGCTTGGCAGTACTGCTTGACGGTCTCAATGTGCGCGTCGCAGCGCCCTGTCAGTTTCATGTACTTGAGCGTTTGCTCGTCAACCGGAAAGAAGCCCATCGTCGCGCCGTACTCGGGCGCCATATTGGCCAACGTAGCTCGATTGGCCACCGGCATGGTCGCTAGGCCTGGCCCGTAGAACTCAACAAATTTTCCCACGACACCGTGCGATCGCAGCATCTCGGTTACCCGAAGTACCAAATCTGTCGCAGTACATCCTTCCGGCAGTGATCCGATGATCTTGAAACCCACGACTTCTGGAATCAACATGGAGATGGGCTGACCCAACATGCACGCCTCAGCCTCGATGCCGCCCACACCCCAGCCCACAACCCCCAGACCATTGATCATCGTGGTGTGGGAATCAGTCCCAACCAAGGAATCCGGATAGAGCCACTGGCCATCATCCCACACGACCTTACCGAGGTACTCAAGGTTGACCTGATGCACAATACCAGTCGCCGGTGGTACAACCCGAAAGTTATCGAACGCCTGCTGCCCCCACTTCAGGAACGTGTACCGTTCGCCATTGCGAGCGAACTCCAGTTCCGAGTTGATCGTCAGCGCCTGCGCAGATCCGTAGGCATCAACCTGCACCGAATGATCGATCACCAGATCACATGGCACCAGTGGATTGACCTTCGCAGCCGATGCGGCGTCGCCAGTCATCTCGACGATTGCCGTTCGCATCGCAGCCAAATCCACCATCGCCGGAACGCCCGTAAAATCCTGCAATACAACGCGACCTGGCTTGTGGGGAATCTCCCTAGGGCTGACTGCCGTGGCGTCGTAGTTGGCCAGTGCCTTGACATCATCCTGTGTGATGGTGTGGCCGTCGCAGTGTCGCAAGCAAGCTTCCAAAAGCACGCGAATTCCAAATGGAACTGATTCCAACTGAACGCCAAGCGAGTCTGCCAAGGCCGGCAGCGAGGCAATATGTCTGCTGCCAAGAGGCGTTTCGATGACTTGGACGACACCGAATGGATCATTGAGTACGGGCACGGGAGTTCTCCTGTCTTCAGATTGCACAGGATATCGATGTGCGGCTGATCAAGACAAATCGGGGCGATCAGGATTGGCAATCAATCGAATATCTGGCCGCGGGCCACAGACGATGTGCCCGTCAGGCACGCTCTTGGACAAGAACACGCCACCAGCCACAACACAGTGATTGCCGATGCGAGTGTCACCACCCAAAATAGTCGCGGCTGCGTACACGGTCACATGATTCCCAAGCGTTGGATGACGCTTGGTGCCACGCTTGATGGCGCCCTGCTCGTCCTTTTCAAAGGACCGAGCGCCCAATGTGACACCTTGATACACCTTGCAGTAGTTGCCGATGATCGCAGTCTCGCCAATCACGACGCCCGTGCCATGGTCGATAAAGAAGGACTCACCGATCGCCGCGGCAGGGTGAATGTCGATCCCCGTGTCGCTGTGAGTATGCTCCTGCATGATGCGGGGAAGCAGTGGCACGCCGACCTGAACCATGGCATGGGCAAATCGGTGCGTGGTAAGTGCCCGAATGCATGGATAGCACAGCATCACCTCGTCGATGTGTTTCGCGGCTGGGTCGCCATCATGGGCAGCCTGCACATCCAAACTCAGTAGGTCACGAATGGCTGGAAGTGCTTCAAGCACCTCAGCGGTCGCTTCCTCCGCGCGTAGTTTGGCGTTCCCCTCGCCCCAATGAATAAAGGCACCTTCGATTTGGTGCAGGAGATCTTGATGAAAGTCTTTAAGTTCCTGCTCGAGCCGGGGCGAGAGCGTGCACGCGTCAAAGTCGCGGTGTCCATGCAAACCGGGGAATAGAATGCCCCGGAGCCGCTCAATCAGATGCCGAGCCGTGTGGGGGTCGGGGAGATGATCGGCAAAGGCTCGCGCCATGCGTGCATCGCCCGCCGTCGCCGCCGCCATCTGTTCCGCCAACCGCACAATATCCACTGTCCCGTCTACTTTCTGCTGTGTACACGCTTGCGCTGTGATTCGCCAGAGCCGACAACGGACAGGGTGGGATTCGAACCCACGATAGCCCGAAGGCTATACCGGTTTTCGAGACCGGCGCGTTCAACCGCTCCGCCACCTGTCCTGAGGCTTAGTGGGGCATTGTAGCGGCAGATACTTCACGGTCCTGCCACGACCGGGTTCGCCACCGAACCGACACCCTCGATCTCAATCTCGATGACATCACCTCCTCGCAGATACCGCTGCGGTGATTGTTGCATGCCAATGCCCGCTGGGGTACCGGTAAGTAGCATCGAACCTTTCAGCAGTGACGTCCCGCGTGACAACTCAACGAGTAACTCGACCACACTCATGAACATCTCGGTGATGCACACCTCTTGCATCACGTCTCCGTTGAGACGACTGATCAGTCGGCGTGGCGCCTCCAGATCAAAGTCGCAAGTTGACACGCCCTGCCCAACCGGGCAGAAGGTGTCAAATGACTTGCCTCGTGCCAGTTGTCCCTCACTTCCATGCTGCTCCCACCAACGACATGTCACGTCGTTGGCTGGCATGCAACGAGCAATCGCCCCACGCGCAGCCTTGGCATCGGCGTCCTTGATGGTGTCGCCCAACTCGATGGCCAGTTCTGCTTCAAAGTCAACCATGTCATGTGAACGACAGGCTTTGGGAATGATGATCGGCTCATCGGTACCAATGAGTGAGGCTGGATTCTTCAGAAAGAACACCACATGATCTGGTGGTGGCGGACCACCAGGATGCTGGTAGTTTCGTCCAACAGCTAAAATGGCAGGCGGGTAATTCATGAAGCACGACCTGCAGAGCGAATCAACGGCCACAAGAGAATGGCCTCGATAATCATCCAACACTCAAGCAGCAGCATCACGCCTCCAATAAGGACAAGTAACCACTCTTCGCGATCCACCCAAGCCAGTTCTGCGCCGGTTCCGGTGAAGATCTGCGCGCCCATCGCCCATGCCGGTATCGCCAGCATGAACACCATGGGCATGATAAGAAACCAAGTCGGGCGGCCGCCGCGAGCGAGAAAGAAGGCGATCACGAGAAAGGCCAAGCCTGCGAGCAGTTGATTCATGCCTCCAAAGAGTGGCCACAGCAGGAGTCCGCCGGTGCCAGTCGATGCCCACGTCCACTCGCCCCCCGCAGCGGGAATGGCTGCGAGCACTGCGGCCAGACCCACGGCTACCGCTGTTGCCATGAACCGACCGGGAAGCGACCATGCTGCAGTTCGTACCCGGCCGTCCCCGCGATCAAGTGTTGAGACGAGTTCCTGCACGACGTAGCGTTGCAGTCGGCACGCGGTGTCCAGCGTGGTACCGGCGAAGGAGGCGACCAGCACACCCATGATCGCTGTAGCGATCACGGATGGAATGGACATGGCCCGAAGAAAGTTTCCCGCCCCATCGACAAATGCAGCCACTTTGGCCCCGAGTCCCCCTGCGGTACCCCAGTCCGCGTAGCGTTCGCCCCAAGCGGCAGCCCCAAGCAACTCCCCACCATCTCCGCCAGAAGTGCCAAGCCCAAGGCCCGCGGCGCAGGCGAGAATGACAATGATGGCCAAGAAACCTTCGAGCAGCATGGATCCATAGCCCACCGACAGCGCATCGGTTTCGCATTTCAGTTGCTTGCTCGTCGTGCCACTGGCCACCAGACAGTGAAAGCCACTGATGGCCCCACACGCAATGGTGATAAAGAGAAATGGCAGCATATGTGGTGCGCCGGGCGGATCAAGATCCACGACTGGCGCCACCAGTTCCAGTGGGGGTCGCGTACCAGCCACGGCTGCGCCGCCAATAAAGGCGGCAACCGCAATACCCACAAACACTAAACCAATCGACGTGATTAGTTGCAAGCTGTTGATGTAGTCACGTGGCTGAAGCAATACGCCAACTGGAAGAATCGACGCCACAAAGCAGTAGGCCAGAAGCAGCAGCACCCAAACCATGGTGGGAAGCGATGCCAGCGCGGTGTTGAACTCGCCCAACACGCCGACATTGCCAAACACAACACTGAGATACATGGCCGCCAACGCAATGGCTGAGGGCACCAAGAGCCCGACGTTGTTCCTTCGGAGGACCATACCGATGACGACCGCCAATGGAATCTGCACCACGCATGGAAAGATCGCCACGGGAAAGAGGCGAAACACCGCAGCGATGACCAAGCCAAAGATCGCCAACACGATGGTCAAACCGATACACAAAATGGCCAGAAAGAGCAGCCGAACTCGTCGATTGATCATGCGGCCAGCAACATCGCCGATGGTTTGGCCTTCGCTGCGAAGGCTCACTACCAAACTCCCAAGATCATGCACAGCACCAATGAAGATCGACCCCAAAACGACCCATAACACCGCTGGTAGCCAACCCCATATGACCGCGATGGCTGGCCCGACGATAGGGCCGGTTCCGGCGATGGATGTGAAGTGATGACCAAAGACGACGCTTCGGGGGGTTGGCACGAAGTCCACCCCATCTTCCAGCGTGGATGATGGCACTGGAACGTCGCAACATAGACCAAAGACTCGGGCGCCAAGCCATCGTCCGTAGAGGCGGTAGGCCACCATGAAACCAATCGCGGCCAAAATGGCAATGAGCAGGGTCGTCACACAGCCATCCTCCGCAACATCATGTCATCGAGTCTACACTCGCGGCTCGGTAGACTGCCCAGCCAGACTCGTCACCAAACCCGTCAGGAGATTCAGATTCCGATGCTGACCATTGAGATCGTTGCCGTCATGCTTGTCGTCATGGGCTTATCGCATGTGATGTGGTCGGGGACTTGGGGAGACTTGAGCATGAACATGCTCAGCGGTCGCACTCCTGCGGCCATGGGTCTGATTGGCGGTGGGATCGCGCTACTGCTTGGGCTGATGATCGTGTTGTCCGAACCGCCGACCGACGGGGCATTGGTGATCGCCACGGCGGTTGGGTGGCTGCTCATTGCCAAGGGAGGCTTGTGGCTGCTGCTTCCACCCCTGCTGCTGCATCTGCTGCCTCGACGCGCCTCCACCTTCGCGACGCTCAATGTGGTCTGGGGATTGATCGCGGTGATTGCCGGGGGCGTATTGATCTGGGCGATCTATCAGGCACGTCTGGCCGACGCTCCGATGTACATCCCACCACCGTGATACGCGTCGCGGTGCCGGACGTGCATCATCTATCACTCAACGACGGCGAAGCATTTCCTTGAGCTGCAACTCCGCGATTTCGATCATCTGTTCGAGTTGAGCACGAGGCTCGACATTTCCGCGACACGCATTGGCCGCACGATCCCACCAACGCAGCCACTTCTTGTAGATCTGGATGCGTTTGCGAATCCCCTGCACGTTGTCTCCCAGTTGAGACAACTCAACGCGAGACTTCTGGAGATAGTCCTTGCATGCATCAACCGTTGCATGCCAGTCATCGTGAAGGTCCTGGCCTGTACCAATTTCTCTCCAGCCCCCTTGGTGCAGTAACTCCCCAAGTTCATCCTTCGAGTTCGCCAAGCCGATGGCCAGTTTGCACTCCACCGCTTCTTGTGAGTTGAGCGTCAGCACCTCGCCGTATTCATTGAGGATGTTGTCGCCCTCAAGACTATTGAAGAACTCAACGTCTCCAGTATCTGGATCCACGGAGTAGGACAACAATGATCGAGGGTGCTGACCACACTTGAAGGGAACCGCCATGAGCGGGCTGCGTCCAGACTTAACAAGCACCGGTTTTAAGTCGTTGTCCGCACCCTGAATCTGGGCTTCCACGGGTTGTGCCTTGCCATCTCCACCCAACGTCGTAATCGAACCAAGGTGGCCTTGGGACTCGAAGACAATGACATCACAGGCAAGCGATGTTGATGCAGCCGCCGATGTTGCATCCCGAACCCACGCCACGACACGGTGTCGCTTTTGGGCTTCGTAGATCGCATCTCGAACCATCCACCACTCAACGACATACCCGCCACCCGAGGTGATGTGCAGCACAATGGTTTGGCCAGGGCCCAGTTCGTCAGCCTCCGCTGCGATGGCATCGATTTCTTCGGAACGGAACTTCTCGCCGACCATGCCGGACATGGGCAGGTAGAAGGTCCCGCGGATCGCAGAATCTGATTCGCTCTCCGCTGAGTCACTTGTGTCACTCGGCGCCGGCTCAGGCTTTTGTTCCGCTGGCTTGGGTGCTGGCGCACCGTCTGGGCCGCTCCCAATGACTTCTCGTATATCGCTGACAAAGATCGGCGTCCGCGGCGCGTTTGGTCCAGAAAGGTACAGCCATCCTCCAGTCTGATCGAGTTTGGTGATGGTGCCGCTGGTGATTTGGCGAAGCCTCCGCTCCATGTAGACAATCTTGACCCGGTCGCCGATATGACCACGCCAAGTGCGACCTTCTGGAAGCAGAATGCGAATGTCCTCGCCCGCGGGCGAATCTTGAGCCACCGCCGGAACGGACAGGCAAAAACCAAGCAGCAGGCAACAAAGCAAAGCAGTGGAACGAAGCATGTCTACACCCTCCTAGAGGCAGGTCTTCAGTGTGGCGTTCGATTCTACCGGCTCGTGTCCCTCGAGGCCATTATGTGCCGTCAGTCTCCTAGAGGCAGGTCTTCAGTGTGGCGTTCGATTCTACCGGCTCGTGTCCCTCGAGGCCATTATGTGCCGTCAGTAGGTGTAAGTCAGTAGGTGTATTTGTCCGGTGAGCGACCTTGTCGGCGTTCGATTCTGTACCAGCGACGAGGTCTTCGCAAAAAGACAGCCCCGCAACCTTTCGGTTGCGGGGCTGAAAGAGCCGGCAATGACCTACTTTCCCGCTGAACAGTATCATCGGCGGCCCGGGCTTCACTTCTGAGTTCGGGATGGGATCAGGTGTTTCCCCGGACCTCTAGTCACCGGCAATCCCGGTCGCAGCCTTTCGGCTGCGACCGAGGTATGTCAAGTGGATCTGATTGATTTATATCTGCATGCTCTAGGCATGCCTATCGAGTCGAGTATTGAACACTCCGTTCTTGGGAAAGAACCCAAGGGGAGTGCCGCCATCGGTTACACCGACGGCGAGGCCCGGATGGCACGAGAAAGCCATCGACCATTCGTACCGCTTCGCTGAAGGTATCTCTACCCTTACACGTGCGGCCGATCAACCTGGTGGTCTTCCAGGGGTCTCTCATTCAAATGAACGTGCAATACTCATCTTCCGGGGGGCTTCCCGCTTAGATGCTTTCAGCGGTTATCCCTGCCTCACTTAGCTACCCAGCGATGGACCGAGCGGTCCAGCTGGCACACCAGGGGT
>PVBE011516719.1_pt1 | contig 11423 bp, 8 predicted proteins | sample 1631181 | NCBI WGS metagenome assembly PVBE01 (sample SAMN08397723, study PRJNA350692) | Marine metagenome, whole genome shotgun sequencing project. | isolation source: water | place: Pacific Ocean | collected 2012-04 | reverse complement strand
TGAGGGAAAGATTTGGTCTGTTGATCGATCATCCCGAAGATCGAAAAAAATATCAGCCAACTTAGAGAGACTAGGGACTAAATGTTTGGAACTATTGGTTGCTGATTCGAATGAATTATTACTAAAGCATCCCGAATGGGAAGGATTTTTTGATCGTATTCTTATTGATGCGCCTTGCTCTGGATTGGGTACTCTTGCTCGCCACCCTGATGCAAGATGGAGAATGAATCCAGATAATATCCAGGAGCTTGTTGCCGTTCAAAGTCGGCTACTTAACTCGTTGGCTCCTTTATTGAAAAGTGGAGGCACATTGGTCTATTCAACTTGTACTATTCACCCTGAAGAAAATTTTAATCAGATAAAAAATTTTCTTCAATTAAAGTCCGAGTTTTTATTGGAATATGAAAAACAGATATGGCCTGGTGAGGAAGGAAAAGGTAGTTTATAGTCTGAACGTTTGAACATTATATCTGTAATATTTTGATTATTTTGTTTACAATTTATCAAATTATTAGTCAAATACTATTATTTTAAAATAAATAATATTCATATGACTATTTTATTATAAAATAAAATGATTTTTTTCGCTCAATTGAACAAAGAGGTAAAGGTCATTTTTCCCTAAACGTGAACGTATGGCATTGAATAGTAGGGTTTCGAAAAGTGGTCCCATGGGGATGGCAGCGGCATGGGCTATTCCCGAATTTAGGAGGCTTGTAATTGGAAACGGAATCAACATGCTTGGGACTGCTATTTTCTTCATTGGCATGGGGTGGACAGTAGCACAGATAGGGGGTCCTAAGGAGTACGGGCTGATCTTCACATCTTATTTCCTCGGCCATCTGCCTCTGCTGCTGTATGGGGGGATGGTAGTTGACCGAATGCCTAGAAGAACGGTTGCCTTGGTAGCAGACATAGCTCAAGCAATTATGGTCACCATAGCTGTTGCAATTCTACTATTGGGTTTTGGAGAGATAAAGACGCTGCTTGTTGTCGCATTCTTTACCGGAGGTGCGGGAGCATTCTCAATTCCAGCTATCGGGGCCCTAATTCCGGATCTTGTCGAGGAGGAATTGCTCCCTCAGGCCAATGCAATCAGAGGGGTGGCTATGACTGGGGCATGGATGCTAGGGCCACTGATTGGCGGATTCTCCGTTGCTGCATGGGGGATCGAGGTTTGCCTAATTTTGGATGTAGTTACTTTCGCTTTCAGCGCGCTGGTGCTCTGGACTATCCCTGAGATTTCGGTTGATAGAGAAGAGAGTGGGGACCTTCGCGAAGAGGTTGCTGAAGCATGGTCATTCGTGAAGACCCAACCCTGGCTTTTCGCGGGGATAGCGATGTTCATGATTTGGCACATTGGAGACTCTGCCATCGAAATTGGCATCCCATTCATCATCGAGAACAATGGACTTGGTGCCAAGGAGTTTGGAGTGTTCGGAGCGGTTGGTGCGGCCGGTGCAATGATGGGTTCGGTAATTGGTGGAATCAGGCCTGTCTCGAAAGAAAATAGAGGCTTGGTCTTCTACGTGCTAATCGGGGGGATAGCTTGGTGCATGCTGATGTGGGCAATGCCTATCCCATTCCTATTGATACTTGTTTTCGTGTTGCTGGAAGGAGTCCTAGGAGGGACCTTGGGGGTGATCTGGCGGACGACCATGTCTGATAGCGTCGACCAGCATCTTAGAGGTAGAGTGAACTCTCTTGATGCTATAGGCTCCTTGATATTCATTCCCCTCTCCCCACTAATTGGGGGTTGGATGATTGAGGAGACGAATGTCCTAACTACTTTCTCTGTTGCCGTCTCTTTCATGGTTCTCACGACAATGGCTGGATTGATCGTCCCATCCTTCAGGAGATTCGAGAGGGTCGACTCCGAACTCTTCCCCATCAATGTCGATCAAAGTCAATCTGACTGATGTCGACTGAGAACCAGTTCTCGTACGCTCTCTTCTGGAGTCTCACTACCACTGCCAGAGTAAGAAAGAAAATCATCCATGAGAAGGGGGTCTTTCCCAATCTGACAGGGATCTCTGTAAGAACGAGGCCGTCGAACAAAAGACAGGCCGTAACGTAAAACATCCTGCCGGCAGTGGTCAAAACGGTCTCTTCCTCTTGAGCTAGGACCCTCTTGAGTCGGTTCTCTCGCCATCGGTCCGAGGATCGCTTCAGACGCCAGAAGGATGACTCTCTCTCACCCCTACTATCGAAGGTAGGAGGTTTTGCTGGACCTTCCTTTCCGTCCGTGGATTCCGTCATTCCTCCTCCTTGACCCAGTCTGGAGGGGTCTTAGGTTCCGTGTAGTCCTCCGTGCAACACGGACACGGTTGTACCCAGTGCCCGGGGGAGACCTCCCTGAGGGAGAGGTCCATCTCTGTGCTCTTCTCCCATTCAGGGTGCTTCATCCTGTGTCCGAATGCGCATCCTGGAGGGGGGTCGACAGGAGAGGGTACGTCTCCCTCTACGGGTAGTCTGTCGCTTCTGGAGCTAGGGTCCGGGTTCGGTATGGCCGAAATCAGGACCTTGGTGTAGGCGTGCCTAGGGTTGCGGTATATCTCGTCAGCATCGGCCAGCTCCACAACCTTGCCCAGGTACATGACTGCGACCCTATCAGAGATGTGGCGAACAACTGCTAGGTCGTGGGAGATGAATACGAAAGTCAGGTCCCTGTTGCTCTGGATTTCCTCCAGGAGATTGAGGACCTGGGCCTGAACTGAGACATCCAGTGCGCTGGTCGGCTCGTCCAGCATAATGAACTCGGGGTCGAGTGAAAGGGCCCTAGCGAGGGCAATCCTCTGCTTCTGCCCGCCAGAGAACTCGTGAGGAAAACGATTCATGTGCTCCCTCTTCAGGCCTACTGACTCCAATAGCTCCTCGACCTTCTTGGTGAGCTCTACTCCCTCGCATATTCCGTTAACCTGCAGTGGCTCTCCCACAATCGACCTAACGGACATCCTTGGGTTCATGGAGCCCCCTGGGTCTTGGAAGACTATCTGCATCTTCTTCCTGATCTCCTTGTTCGGAATATCACGAATGTCCTTGCCGGAGTATCTGACTGTGCCGTCGGTGATTGGAATGAGGCCCATCAGAACTCGCCCCAGTGTTGTCTTCCCGCAGCCTGACTCCCCGACTACCCCGAGGGTCTCACCCCTCCTGATGTCTAGGTCTACCCCGTCCACAGCCCTTACGTGACTCCTGACCGCAGAAAGCATTCCCCCCTTAATCGGGAACCACTTCCTTAGAGACCTCACCTCGATCAGATTTTCTCCTGCCATTATCTCACTCCCACCTATCCTGCGACTCGTCCAGGCAAATCGGGCATGATTCTACCCAGTGACCATCCTCGATCTCCACCATTTCGGGCCTGACTTGCAGAGTCTCGCCGTCCCTTTCCATCCTCTGGCAGAACCGGCACCCATTGACGAACTCCGAGGGAGTAGCCACCTGGCCTGGGATCGCTGGAAGCACCGAGCCGCGCATGGATTCCATGTTAGGAGTGCAGGCGATCAGCCCTCTGGTGTATGCGTGCATGGGGTTGTCGAATAGTTCCACGACTGGGGCCCTCTCTACAACCCTCCCTGCGTACATCACCGTGACGTCGTCGCACATCTCTGCGATCACTCCGAGATCGTGGGTGATGAGCAGTATTGCGGTTCCCTTCTTGTCCCTTAGGTCTTTCATCAGCTTGAGTATCTGCGCCTGGATTGTGACGTCAAGGGCGGTTGTGGGTTCGTCCGCAATCAGGAGTTTTGGCTCGCAGGCCATCATCATCCCGATCATGACCCTCTGCCTCATCCCTCCGGACAACTCGTGGGGGTACATCTTGGCGACTGACTCTGGATTGGGTATCCTGACGTCACCTAGGATTCCCTCAACCTGCCTCGTATGGGCCGGGTCGAGGACCAGGAAGTCCACCCACATGATCACAGGCAGGGCCAGCAAGGAGCATATTACGACGATTCCTGCCAACGCTGAGAGTGGCATCCAGAACATTAGGAAGATCACTATGAATGAGGCTAGAAGGAGCGGGGTATTCTGAATTATCTTGCGTGTCAGAGTTGTTCGACCCACATAATCGAGTAACTGCTCACGAAGAGGATCTGGCCTTCGGTTAAGATAGTAAGGCATAATTATGACATCTATGACGATTAGGAGGATAAATCCGAAGAGCCCAATGGATGCCTCAATCACAGTCATGGCGAATGGGTTTTCTATAACCATGTCCGAATCAATAGCATCCATGAAGAGTCCCATCGTAGTTAGTACTAGGACGGTGATGACCTTGGTTGGATACAACAAGTAGGAGATGAATGGATCCGTGGAATCCCACAAATGGGCGGCGAAAACAACGGCCATTACGAAAGTGACCACCATGGACTGGCGTGGGAACGTAAGGAAGGACTTCCTCACGAGGAGTGCTGGGCTTGCCAGGGCGTGCCCGATTCTGCGGGAAACGGGAGTCTCTGCCTGAACTAGCCTGCCGTGCTCCCTCATCACCTCCGATATCTGCTTCTCGATAGTGTACAGTGGGTTCAGAGCAGACATTGGCTCCTGGAAGATCATGCTGATCTCGTTCCCCCTGACCCATCTCATGTACTTCTGGTGCTTCCTGGACTCTCCCTTTGTCGCGAATCCCACCATCCAAGATATCGCCATTATGGAAGCCGAGACCAGGAGCGCCTGTCCCGATAGGATCGGGTCGATCAGGATGATCCCGAAGAAAGAGGCTATCGAGGCGAGGACCCCGAAGGCCGTTAGGCGGTCTGTGATGCTCTGGATCCTGGCGTTTTCCGGGGTTTCCCTGAACAGCATCTCCTCCCCTTGGTACTTCACACTCCCCTCGTCAACCTCGCAAGTAGCTAGCCCGATTGACACCAGGGATGTAACGGACTTTCCACAACCTGACTCCCCCACTAGGCCCATGATCTGTCCCTCCTCGACACTTAGGTCGACGGATTGGAGGGCCTCTATGGGGCCATCCAGCGTATCGAAGTGGACCCTAAGTCCCTCTACCTCAATTATCTTCTTCGCCACCATCTCACCTCCTGTTCTTGGGATCCACTACGTCCCTTATTCCGTCCCCAAGAAGATTGAATCCGAGAACGGTGACGGCTATGGCTAGCCCGGGATATAGCATCAGCCAGGGGGAGTCGAGGAAGTACCGTCTGCTCTCAGATATCAGAATGCCCCACTCCGCGGTCCCCGGCTCGGCCCCAAGTCCGATGAAAGAGAGTCCTGATGCGGAGAGTATTGTCCCTCCGATGTCTAGGGTGAATGCCACTAGCAGCGGTGCCCATGCATTGGGGAGGATGTGCCTGAACATGATCCTCCCGGAGGGTGCGCCAACGCTCCTTGCGGCCTCTACGAATGCCATCTCCTTGACGTACAGAACCTGGCCTCGGATCAGCCTCGCGTATCCCGGCCATCCGGTGAATATCAGAGCCGCCTGTACCTTCCACAGTCTGTCGAAGTCCTTGATCACGACTATCTCGCTACCCTCTGTGCCTGAGAAGCTGAACAGGAGGGCCAGCGATACGAATACGGCTATCGTCCTGAATGTCAGATACCTCCACGGGTTGGTCCAGTCGAGCGATCCCTTGATCCTAGTCCACCCTCCGTCGAAGCTGGTGTCCAGGAAGAACCTCCTGTCGGCGAGGGAGACGCCAGCCAGGATGGATACGATAAGCAGGGCAGACAGGATGCGCCAGGACCTGCTCTGGGAGTATCCGAAGAAGTCGGACCATGCCAGAGGAGGGAGGCTGGTTACGAAGAACAGGGTCGCGAGTATGCCGATGATGATGCCCCTGTTCTTCATCAGGAATGCCATTGAGCGTTCAGAGGCACGGTCTTCCAGGGGGACGGTCGACGAGAGATATGTGCTGGATATCGAGGCCATCACCAGTATCGGAACCAGGACGCCCAGCCAAACTGGGATGGTGAAGCTGGTAATCTGGTTCATTGCGGCTACGAATGCCATGGCCAGGATCAAGCCCGGGATTGCGAAGAAAATGTCGCATATCCTCATTATCACCTCGTCCACCCTACCTCCGAAGTAACCGCTTATGCTACCCACTATAGTGCCGATAGTTACAGTTAGGACTGCGACGGTTATCCCTATCTTCAGCGAGACTCGAGACCCGTACAGGACCTTGCTGAACAGGTCCTGGCCCTGGTCATTTGTCCCGAAGATGCACACGTCGTAGCCGTCTGGTAGCCACCAGTGGTGCATTTCCTCGTTGTCGAACTCGTAGGTAATCCAAACCCCGTTTCTGAGGGACTTGTTCTCGTATAGTTCCTCGGAGAGGATGAGCAGTGACGAGTTGTCCGGGTCTATGGTGATCAGGGAGTAGTTCAGATCGTATCCCTGGTAGTCCTCGATCTTGATGATCTTGACCACTGACAGAGTTTCACGGTAGTAGCCGTCCGCTATGTTGTCCCCTACCTTGTCGTCGGACTGGGCGACCACCGTCTCGGAAAAATCAGCTACCCTGGGGTCTGAGATGATCTTCTGCTCGTGCCAGTCGCATTCCTCTGAAAAGGGGGCGACCCTGCGTGGCTCGTAGTCTATCAACCACTTGTCCTCAGTGTCTGTTAGATCCCTGTATGGGTGCTCCACGGCAATCTTGTCTGCAAGAATTGCGACCATCGAGACTGAAAGGACCATGATGAGCCCCATCATCGCCAGCAGTGACCTGCGATATATCTTCCAACTTCGACTGAGGTCGCTGCGAAACTGGGATAATGCCTCAGATAGTCGTTTGCGGCTCTCAAGCCTGTCCAATTCGCCCTCTTCCCAGCCCTTCATTCTAGCCTCACCCTTGGATCAATTATTGCGTAGGCGATGTCAACGATTAGATTGGATAGGAGGAAGATTACGGAGGTAATCAGAGTCACCCCCATGATGACTGCGAAGTCTAGGTACTGGATCGATGTCACTGCGACCCTGCCCATTCCGTTGAATGCGAAAACCGTCTCAGTGAGGACTGCCCCTCCGATGGCGCCTCCAATCGAGAACCCCAGTATCGTCACGATCGGAACCAGTGCGTTCCTGCATGCATGCACCACAACTACCCTGAACTCTGAGAGTCCCTTGGCCCTGGCCGTCCTGACGTAGTCCTCGTTCAGGACCTCCAGAAGGCTTGCCCTCATGTACCTGAGAAGAGAGCCTGCCGAGGCGACTCCCAGAGCAGTGCATGGGAGGGCGAGGTGCACCAGGGTGTCCTTGAACAGTTCCCCCCTTGAGTTGAAATCCTCTGGCATGGTTGCCAGTTTGTCGCTAGAGACGAACCAGCTGTCCACGAGATGGAAGCCGGTCCCCCCCGCGGGGTAGAAGGAGAAGAACCCGTCCTCTGGGTAGGTGTAACTAGGGTCGTGCCTGCCGTATATCGGGAAGCATCCCCCATCTGTGCCGAATATCGGATCGCATATTCCTCCGTTCTCCGTCCCCGTCGCCAGGTAGAGTTGCAGCATCATCGCGAACCAGAAGATTGGCAGGCTGACGAATGCTATGGCGAAGAACCTGGACACGTGGTCGAACATCTGGTCCTGCCTGACGGCGCTGATGATGCCGAGAACGATGCCGAGAGGATAGGCAATTAGAAGTGCGAAGAAGGACATCTCCAGCGTAATAGGTGCAGCATCCCTTACCACATCAACTACCGGACGATGGTATGTCAGGGAGTCGCCCCAGTCCCCCTCGGCGAGGTCGGAGACGTACCTTCCGAACTGTGTCACGACAGGGTCGTCCATCTTCAGTCTGATCCTGTTGGCCTCATAGGCGGTGATGGGAGTCCCATCTTCTTTGTAATCCACCACGAGTCCGCACTTGTCTCCGCACTGTATTGCAGCGGGGTCCCCTGGGATGATATGCGCTATTGCGAATGTGAAGATTGCGACCCCGACCATCACGGGAACTAGGAGGAGTAGTCGGCGGACTACGAACTCGTGCAGCTTCACAGTTACTCCCCGGTTGGCGTTTTGTCCCGGGCCTTATGACAGTTGCCAGTTACTGCCGTAGGCATCTCACTACCGGGTTTGTTTGGGCTCGACGGCAGCCGCCTGGTGGCGGCCGCCGCCGGCCTTACGTTTCTCGACTTACCTATGAGCAGGAGCCGACTAGCTCGCCGTTGACCTCTGGGAGCTTGTCGTAGTCGAACCAGTGAGCAGACCCAATGGCCACCCAGTCAGGTGAGCAGATGTCGTCGTGCTTTACGCCGATTCCGTTGTACTGACCGATGATGATCATGTTGGGGTCTTGCGCCCATGCCGCGAAGGCATCCATGTATGCCTGCTCGCGAGTGGAGTCGTCCTGGGACTGCCTGCCGGTTAGCAGGTGCTGGTCCACGACGTCATTGTGGTATCCGGTACCGTATGCGTCTCCGCCGATGTCGTGGCTGCCTGCGAACGGCGACCAGTAGTTGTCTGGGTCCAGGTAGTCAGGAGCCCATCCGCTGAAGCGGATATCCCAGGTCCTTGTGTAGTACATGGTCAGGTACTCTGGCCATGGCTTGGCGTCACCGGATGTTGCGACTCCCATTGTTCCAAGGGCCTCCTCTAGCTGTGCGGCCATGGCAATTCGGTAGTCATTACCCTCGTTGGCCATCACTCTGAGGACGTTTGGCAGGCGGCACTCTGTGCCATCCCTGTCCGCCTCTGCGACCACGGTCGGCTCACCGCCGTGGGTTAGCGAGGAGCAATCGTACTGGCGGATGAATCCTGCATCCTCCAGAATCTGCTCAGCGTGTGCCAGGTTGTAGGAGAAGACCTCGTACTGGGTGTCCGCGTACAGGAACCCTGTTGGGATCGGACCGTACTGCGGGGCCAGAGAGTTGTCGTAGGTCTCCCTTCGGTGCGTCTCGTAGTCGAACGCGTAGGATATTGCCTCCCTGAGGGCGGCAGTCTCCATGACGTTGCAGTCGTTCTCATCCACTCCATCATCGCTGCAGTCGTGGTTTAGAACCAGAGTCGAGTTGGAGTCAGGGTTGGTGTTGTCCTCGCCTGCGTCCAGAACCTTGGGGTTGAGGTTGAATGCGGACAGGGTCGTAGTGAAAGTTTCCCTGTATGTGCATATGTAGCCGTCCTTGCTAGCCACGTTTGGCTTGTCGTCAAGGGCTGCATCCTCTCCTGAGTCAAGTGCGCCATTTCCGTTCTCGTCTATGTAGCAGAAGTTGACCAGGTCCTCAATGTTGATGCTGCCGAAGTCGACCTCGCCGTCGGTGAAGGCAAGTAGCCTTGTGGAGGCCTCGGTAACTATGGACATGGTGTGCCTGTTGATGTTGTAGTCACCACTCTCCCAGTACATCCAGTTGGGAACTAGGACGATCCTGTCCTCGCGCACCCATGACTGGACCAGGTATGCGTTGGTACCTGCTCCGAATGGGCCCTCATCCAACCATGCGTGGCAGAAGTCGTCGGATGTTACGTTGCCGTTCTCATCCGTCTCGACGACCCTGTTGGCCTCGCATAGTTCAGCGTTTATCACAGCGCCAACAGTGTAGGCGATGGTGGATATGAACGCGGAAGATGGTGCGAACAGAGTTACGCTGAATGTGTCGGTAGCGTTGTCGTGGGTGAAGCTGTCTCCTCCCCAGTCGTGGTGGTTGCCGTCTGCGTCGTTGCAGTCGAAGGACTGGTCTAGGATCCAGTTAACGTGGCTTGCAGGTCCTCCGTATCCAACGACCCTGCACCACGAGTATACTACGTCACCAGCGTTCATCTTGTCGCCGTTGCTGAAGTACACGTCGTCACGAAGTGTGAAGGTGTAGGTCAGACCATCTGAGCTAACGGTGTAACCAGTAGCGAGCCTTGGCTCGATAATCGCGTTACCGCTGCCGTCACCGGCGTACCTGTACAGAGTGTCGTAGACCTGCTCGATAACGTCTCCGGAAGCGGAGTCGTATGCGTCGCCTGGGTCGATTGTCGAAGCGTCTCCGATGGACATCTCGACGATCTCACAAGGGTTGTTCGAACCCTGCTCACGGCACTTCCTCGAAACCTCGAGCTCGTATAGAGCCTGAGAGAAGTCGATCGTGCCAGCCGCGTAGTCGGCCATGATGTCAGCCTGTGCGCGCCCGTAGTCGCAAGAGCCATCATCCAGTTCCGCTGCTGAGTCGTGGTTGTTCGCTGCTGTGTCTGTGCAGCCCCTAACCAGTGTCTCAACTACGGTCTCAGTGACGGTCTCAGTGACGGTCTCGGTATTGGTTACGGTCGTGACGCATGCGTTGTTGTCGCTGTCTAGCGTGTAACCGTCTCCGATTGCGTCGCAGTCAGCCTGTGTCAGCGTCCTTTCCACATCATCCCCAGCGCATCCCGCTAGGGCTGATGCAATCATCAGTGTGCATAATAGAAGAGCATTCGCTTTAGCCTTCATCGCCTCATTGAGAAGATGTTGTGTATTTAGTATCACCCTAAAAAACTGCTATTTTTGGCGTTCTGGGCAGAAAATGGTGTCAAATTAATAAAACGATTACTCGGTTTTCATAATGGTCGTTTATGGTGGACGTGCCGAGATTTGAACTCGGGGCCTCTTCCATGCCAAGGAAGCGCGCTTCCAAGCTGCGCCACACGCCCAGTGACCTGACGAACTGCGACGCCCATTTAAGGGGGACGTGAGGAGGGGTTGATGTGTCATCCGAGGGCAATGAAGGGGGCGAGCCCCAGATTCCAGATGGGTTGATGGAAGAGTTGTCCAAAGAGTTGCAGGGAGAGGATGCCCCATTCGCCAATAGCATGGAAAGGGACTTGGAGTTGAAGTGGCTGGACGATGGTGAGTCGAGGCTTGGATACACAAGATTCGAGTGCGATCATAACGAGATTTACCGCAGGCGAAGGCTTGGAGTCCCCCCGGGGCCAGTGACCATAGCTCTGAATCGAATACTGAGAGACGATCCGGCACTTTTCCGTCACACCCTAGCCCACGAGCTCCTCCATGCTGCTGGTTTGCTGGATCATGATGACTTGCACGCGCGCATAGTCAGCAAGGTCGCACCTGCGCCGAAACTCAGAGACTCGCCAGTACTAATGAGGCTGAGAGAGCAGGTTCTCGAAGGCCTCCCAGAGGGGCAATGGATCTGTGGCAAATGTGGGCACGCATGGGAAAGGAGGAGAGTGACCAGGCCAACAAGGTGCCCTAAGTGTGCAAGCAGGTTCGAGGCGAAGTGAGGGTTCATCTAAGTGAGGCTCCCGGAGTAGGTCACGGGCGATTGGTGTAGTCTGGATATCATGCTGGCCTTCTAAGCCGGTGACACGGGTTCGAATCCTGTATTGCCCACCACCTAACCTAGGCAGGTATCACGAATCTCTCATATACGCGGGGCAGGTCGGATGGACTCGCAAACTGGAGGATGATTCACAGTGAAGAGAGGTTCCCGTGCTTGGAAAAAGCAAGGGAAGCAACGCTGGAAGTGGCGAAAGAAGAAGCTCCG
>PVBE011055644.1_pt1 | contig 11423 bp, 10 predicted proteins | sample 1631181 | NCBI WGS metagenome assembly PVBE01 (sample SAMN08397723, study PRJNA350692) | Marine metagenome, whole genome shotgun sequencing project. | isolation source: water | place: Pacific Ocean | collected 2012-04 | reverse complement strand
CTAGCACCGCTAAGTCAAGTTGCTGCAACGCCACAATGGACAGTCTGGTGAACTCCCGAAGGGCGGGCCTCTCAGCGTTCATCTGCGGCGTTGCTTTCGCTTGATGGAGCGCAGGCTACGACGGCGCAAAAGCGCCTTGCAGCTAAACGCTGAGAGACCCGCTGCACCCGAAAATTAACCCTGGTCGAGGTACTATGTATTTAATCCCTATGAGAAAACTATCACCGCTACTTGTCGCCAGGATTGGCGGGTAAGGTTTTTAGCAGCTCATGGTGCCGCCAAGCCATCGACCTCCATGCGTTCGCTTCCCGCTACAGTCACCGAGATACCATCTATCGTGGTAAATGCACGAGTGCCCAGCTGGAACTTATATACCTGGTAAGTAATGGAATTCGCACCATCTCGAATCAGGGTAACATCGAGAACAGTGTGGTCATCCTGCCACTGATAATAATACATCGATGCGCCGAGCCCGATTATCAGGGTAAGAAACATATAGGCAGCAATACGCAGTTCTGATGAGCCATCAGCTGCCTTTGTAGTCTGAGCCACCGCCTCTTTGGGTTTTTTTTCTTTGGATGGAGAAGCCCTGGCTGCAGATTTATTACCTCGCCTGATGAACGTAAAGGCAGCAATTATAACTGCCAGTGTGAGTAGTAATTTACCAAACATAAGGGTCCTGCCAGTTGCAGGTGATTAGTATTAACCAGGTTGCTCATCAAGCTGCGCGTAAATTCCATTTCTTTTTGCTTGTTTTATATCCATACACCAATGTCCTGCCATTCGTAGGTTAGCAGCCGTACTCCATTATTCCCGAGCCAGGGTCAATCCTACTGAGGAATGCTGAATAATAACAGTAGCAGACGTCGCTATCTCTCCCTCATGCCTTGTTGAGACTGCTTCCTACAGGTGTAATAATCGCCAATCTCGCCCAATACATTAAGAATATGCCGGTTCGGGCACAGAAACGGGGCGGACCGGATTTTATCCCAGTGAAAGACTAATTGATGGTTGGTGGTCTCAGACTACTCCTTCACCCAAGAGATCGTACATTTTGCAGAGTAGCGAGTCAGAAAATTCAATCTATGCCCCCGAAGGCATGCCGGCGTTGGATTTATCGGGGAAATCGACTTCGTTTTTCGAATTCTGGCCGTCATGGTTAATGTATTTGCCAGTTGTCATACTGTGGTTACTGTTGGCCTTGCGCTATCGTAGTTTGAGTCTCCCCTTGCTTGCTAATCCCGGAATACCCCTATCTGGCATGGTAGGTGTGCCGAAATCAGCGGTGTTTGATCTGGCTGGTGAGGAGGCAAGGAAATGGATACTCCCCTGGCTGGAATATCAGGTTTCTGAGGCAGCCATTGCTGAGCAGTGCCAGATTGTCGAGGATTTAATCGATAAGGCAGGGCTGCAAATACCAATCGTGGGCAAGCCTAACATAGGTTGTAGGGGGGCCGGTGTGCAGTTGATACAAACTCCGGCTGAGCTGAAAGATTACCTTCAGCAATTTCCTGTAACCGGCGTAATCCAGTTTCAATCTCTGGCCGATTGGGATGCCGAGGCGGGCGTGTTTTACGTGCGATATCCAGGGCAGCCCAGTGGTGAGATAACCTCCATGACGCTGAAATACACACCTTACGTTCTAGGCGACGGTGAGCATACTCTCGGTGAGTTGGTTCGATCTGATCCCCGCGCTGGTGAATTAATCCATCTATACAAGAGCCGGCACGCAGAAAACTGGGATAAGATTATCCCGGCAGGAGAACCATTCAGGCTGGTATTCTCAGCCAGCCATTGTCGTGGCGCCATATTTCGTGATGCCCGGACCTTGATTTCAGAGGATCTGTTACGCAGGCTTGATTCGATCTTCGACGATATACCCGAATTCTATTATGGTCGGCTTGACATCAAGTTCAGCGATGTCGAGACTCTTCGCAAAGGTGAAAAGTTCGCTATTATCGAAATAAATGGAGCCAGTTCCGAGTCTATTAGCATATGGGATCGCAATGCCGGTTTTTTCGCCGCAGTGGCCACCTTGATGAAGCAGTACCGCACCCTGTTTAAACTTGGTCAGGCCAATAGAAAAAGAGGTTATAATCCCCCGGGTGTGGCCGCTCTCTACAAAGCATGGCGGTATGAAGCTAAATTGGTAAGAATCTATCCAGAAAATGACTAATCCCTGTAAATTACCTGTTAAACCCCGCTGGCTGGCAGCAGTACTTGAAAGAGCGCTGGGATTGTCGCCGCTGGCCAAGGTCTACGATGGCCGGCCGGCTACCTCGACGCCAGCTCAGTTTCTGAAATATTCGCTGGATGCTCTGGGGATTAGCTTAAAGGTCAATGGAACCGAGAATTTTCAGGAAATTCCCACAACAGGTCCCCTGCTCATCGTTGCAAATCACCCGCTCGGCGGGCTGGAGGGTATGGCAGTCGCATCAGTCCTGTCCGAATTCAGACCGGATCTGAAAGTGCTGACGAATCAAATCCTGACTCGCATAGAAGAATTATCGGAGACTTTCATTGGAGTTGACGTGCTGTCATCCAATGCTGCAAGCGGCAATGTGTCGGGTATAAAACAGGTTCATAATCACCTGAAAGGAAATGGTGCTATTTTGATATTTCCTGCAGGAATGGTCTCAGCTCTCGATGTAAAGCAGCGTACCATTCGGGATCGGCGCTGGAGTCGATTGGTCGGACAACTCGTCAGGCGTTACGAGGCAGTCAGCCTGCCAGTCTACGTGGGTGGAAAAAACAGTATGTATTTCTATGTGGCCGGGGTAATTCATCCACGGCTGAGAACCTTGCTATTACCACGACAACTGTCTAATAAGCGTGGATCTGAATTAGCTTTAACTATCGGTAAGCCAATTTCAGCGCAGGAGCTGCGTCACGCTGACAGTCCCAGGGCCATTGCGGAATATTTGCGTATCAGCACCGATGCATTGGCCAATGGGGAGAAACGATTAAAGACTACTCCGATAAAGTTACCAGCTTTCGGCATAGATAAGCAGGATAGTGATCTGGCAAATTCCATTGATTCCCTACTGGACTGCCGGTCTATCGAGCACGATGAATTCGATGTGTTTTGTGCGCCATTCAATAGATTGGGCCCGATAATGGATCACATTGCCATAGCACGGGAGATTACCTTTCGATCAGTTGGGGAAGGCACCGGCTTTACTCAGGATTCCGATCAGTTTGATCCTCACTACCAGCATTTGTTTCTGTGGGACAAGCAACAGGGACGCATTGCCGGTGCGTATCGAGTTGGTCTGGTTGACAAAATTGTTGCCGAGCAGGGGGTAAGCGGACTTTACAGTCGTTCTTTGTATAAATATGACAATGCCTTTATCAATAAGCTGGATGGCGCGGTCGAGATGGGTCGCTCTTTTATTCACCCTGACTATCAGAGGCGCCCAGTGGCACTTAATCTATTGTGGCGGGGCATCGGGAAGATTCTGGTTGAAAACCCGCAATACCACACCTTATTCGGTTCGGTCAGTATTTCACGCGAGTACAGTGATCTGGCTCGGGCACTCATAGCCGATACACTGCTCACCAATTTTCGCGCTTCTGGCTTTGAGGATCTGGTAAAACCGATTACGCCCCATCGCATTGTCAACCGCGTGTGGTCAGACGAAATGCTGGCTGAGTTATCCAATATTAAGATGCTCAGCAAGTTAATAGGCCGCTGTGATCCAGGCAAAGCCATGCCAGTGCTGCTCAGACATTATCTATCACTCAAGGGGCGGCTGGTTTGCTTTAATATCCATTCAAAATTTAACGATTCTCTCGAAGGCCTGATAATCGTTGACCTGCGGCGAACCGAGAGCAAAACAGCAAGTCGCTTTATGGGTGCCGAGGGCTATAAACACTTTATGTCATTTCATCAATTGCAAGATTCAGCCTAACAAACATATAATTCCCGCATGGCTAGGCTATATGCAACCCTTCAGATAATCGGGGCAGTCGTTTTAGGTGTTATTGCGGCAGCAACGGCTGTCAATATGATTCTCATCGCCACCCGGCCAGATACGATCTCTGTGGTTAATGTCATCGTCGGACAGACTTTGATTATCGTCTGTTTAATCGCTCTGGCGAGATTGCTGATCCTCAAGGGAATACATGCCTTGCGTGCATCAGGTCGTTCCAAGCCAGAATCCTGATTGCTTCACTATCTGGTTTCGTGTATTGGTTTTGCTGCGCAACTTTAACCGCCCCACTGTGGCTGCCCCGAGCCGAGTAGTAGTCATAAATAACACAGGGTTTCTGCACAGGCGCTGGAGAAAGGAGTATAATCCTGCGCTTTTGACGGCGATAACCCGGGTAAGCGATGATTGTAAATCAAGACATCAATCGATTTAGTCACATGCAGCAGGGCTGTGTCGCCACAATCGGTAAATTTGATGGTGTGCACCTGGGACACCAACTCATTCTCGATCAGCTCAAGCAAAAAGCCGAGCAACTAAATTTGCCGGCCCTGGTGATCCTGATCGAGCCTCACCCTGAGGAATTCTTCACTGCACCAGGCGAGGACTGTCCTGCCAGATTGACAGTATTGATGGAGAAACTTGAGTTGCTGGAAAGTTTCGGAATTGACTGTGTTTACCAACTGAATTTTGATAAGGCACTAAGTCAAGTGAGTGCGGAGGACTACATACAGAATATTCTGGTTGAAGGGCTAGGCCTTGCTTCTTTAATCGTGGGTAATGATTTTCGCTTCGGACACAACCGTCAAGGTGATTATGAATTACTGCAAACTCGAGGTATCGAAAACAGCTTCGAAGTCATCGAAACTTCGACCTATGAAAGAAATGGCCAGCGCATTAGCAGTACCTTTATCAGGGAACAGCTTGCCAGAGGAGATTTTAAACTGGTTGAGCAGTTGTTGGGACGCCCGTATTCGATGAAAGGGGAAGTGGTAAGAGGTCAACAGTTAGGAACCGATTTGGGCTATCCAACCTGCAATGTGAATTTACACAGGCGGCGGATTCCATTGCATGGAGTCTATGCCTGCGAAGTCAGGATAAACGGTGACCTGCAAAGGGCAGCAGTGAATATAGGGTATCGCCCAAGCTTATCGGATGATGGAGAAGCGCTACTGGAGGCGCACTTACTGGATTTCGAAAAAGATCTGTATGGTAGGTCAATAGAAGTAATTTTTCGGCACAGAATTCGCGAGGAAATAAAGTTTGATAGCCTTGATGAATTGACGAAACAGATAGAGTTAGATGTGGAAAAAGTCAGAGTACTTTTTGCTTAATTCGAATTGGGCAATGGGATGGAAATACTGACTGAAGATTTCGTGCTTCAGTTTGAAAGTTAAGTTGGAAAGAATGAAACACTAATGAGCGATTATAAAGACACACTAAATTTACCCAAGACGGCATTCCCAATGAAGGCAAGCCTGGCTCAACGCGAGCCAGAAATGCTGAAGAAATGGCAAGATATGGCGCTGTACCAGCGCATCTGCGAGAAAAACAAAGATAAGCCTAAATTTATTCTGCATGATGGCCCACCCTATGCAAACGCCGAATTGCATTTGGGGCATGCCATTAATAAAACCCTCAAAGATATAGTGATCAAGTCAAAGCAGATGAGTGGTTTTGACGCGCCCTATATACCTGGCTGGGACTGCCATGGGCTACCAATCGAACACATTGTAGAAAAAAAGAAGGGCAAGGCTGGCACAAAGATTAGCAAGGCGGAGTTTCGCCAAGCCTGTCGTGAGCACGCTGCCCGACAGATCGAAATTCAAAAACAGACGTTCATGCGGTTAGGTGTGCTCGGCGATTGGGATAATCCTTATCTAACGATGAATTTCTTAACAGAGGCGAATATTGTTCGGGCACTGGGTCAGGTTATTGCCAACGGTCATCTGGTCAAAGGTTATAAACCCGTGTATTGGAGCGTGGTCGGTGCTTCGGCTCTGGCCGAGGCTGAGGTCGAGTATCAGGATAAATCCTCCTTCGCTGTTGATGTGCGTTTTCAGGTAGCCGACGCGGCTGATTTTCTATCCCATTTCAAAGTAGAAGATTCCGCTGGGATTGCTGATCAACTTTCTGTCGTTATCTGGACCACGACGCCCTGGACACTCCCTTCCAATCAGGCAGTTTGCCTGCACGCGGAACTGGACTACGCACTGGTCCGCTGCGATCTCGGCAAAGGGTCAGAGGTGATCTTGTTGGCCAATGCAATGGTTGAGGATGTACTGCAGCGCTACGGCTGTAAGAGTTATGAAACACTCGCAGTCATCAGGGGGACAGAGCTCGAAAATCAACTGTTGCAACATCCTTTTGTTGAGCGGAAAGTGCCGGTAATACTTGGCGAACACGTCACCCTCGAGGCAGGTACAGGTGCGGTTCATACAGCGCCTGATCATGGTGTGGATGACTTTAATGTGGGTCGAGCTTATGGCTTGGACACATTAAACCTGGTGGACGAAAATGGTGTATTTACCGCCGCTGCGGGTGAATTTGCCGGGGTCCATGTTTATAACGTGGATGAGCAGGTGATCGATGTGCTAAGAGAACACAACGCGCTGATTACCGTAGATACCATTACTCACAGTTATGCCCATTGTTGGCGTACCAAGACGCCGCTGATATATCGAGCTACACCCCAGTGGTTCATCAGTATGTCAGAGCAAGATCTGCTCGGATCGGCGTTGGAAGCGGTGAAGAAAATAAAATGGATACCCGACTGGGGTCAGGCCCGTATCGAGCTGATGTTGCAGGGCAGTCCGGATTGGTGCGTCTCCAGGCAAAGAACCTGGGGCGTTCCAATTACCCTTTTTGTACATAAGGAAACCCAGACCTTACATCCGAATACGGCGGAGCTGATAGAGCAGGTGGCTCAGCGCATTGAGATCGAAGGCATAGAGGCCTGGTTTCAGTTGGAGCCAGAGGAATTATTGGGTGATGACGCTGCTCTTTACGAGAAAGTCAGCGATACGCTGGATGTCTGGTTTGATTCTGGTGTTACCCACTATTCAGTACTGCAGCAAAGAGAAGAGCTGGGGTATCCAGCGGATCTCTATCTGGAAGGCTCGGACCAGCATCGGGGCTGGTTCCAGTCGTCCCTGAAAACAGCAATAGCAATGAATGGCACGGCACCTTATAAGCAAGTGTTAACCCATGGTTTTTTTGTGGATGCAGAAGGTAAAAAAATGTCCAAATCGTTGGGCAATACAGTCGCTCCACAGCAGATATACAAACAGCATGGTGCAGACATACTCAGGCTGTGGGTGGCGGCCACGGACTATCGCGGTGAGATGGCGGTGTCCAAAGAAATATTCAAACGGGTTGCCGATGCCTATCGGCGCATTCGCAACACAGCCCGGTTCATGCTCTCCAACCTGAATGACTTTAGTCCATCGAGCCACCTGGTACCACAGGCAGAGATGCTGGCTCTGGATGCCTGGATCGTGCGCCGTTGTCAGCAATTGCAGAAGGAGATCATCGGGCATTATCACGACTACAATTTTTTGAATGTGTATCAGAAATTGCACGGATTCTGTGTGATTGAACTCGGTGGCTTTTATCTTGACGTGATAAAAGACCGGGTATACACAACGCAAGTGGATAGTAACGCGAGACGCTCAGCACAAACTTCGATGTATCATATTGTGGAGATGTTTAGCCGCGTGATGGCGCCTATCTTGAGTTTTACTGCGGATGAAATCTGGCAAAACATACCTGGAGAGCGTACCGAATCCATATTTCTATCAGATTTTGATCAGGCCATTACTGACTTCATAGAATCTGCAGATTTTTCCGATCAGTTTTGGCTCAAGCTCATGGCTGTGAAAACCGCAGTGAACAAGGAACTGGAAAACAAACGTGCAGAAAAAGTACTTGGTTCCAGCTTAAGTGCCGAGGTGGTTCTGTATTGTGATGAGGAGCTTACTGGTTTACTTACCAAGCTTGCCTCTGAATTACGCTTTGCATTTATCGTTTCCAATGTATTCATCTTGCCAGTAGATGAAGCTGGAGCAACTGCAGTTGAGACTGGCATTAGTGGATTAAAGGTGAAGGTTGCAGCATCCGGGCACAGTAAATGCACTCGATGTTGGCATCATAGCGAAGACATTGGAGCAGATATTGCTCACCCTGAAATCTGTAGCCGCTGTGTTGAAAATATTGCTGGTGTTGGTGAAAACAGACAGTTCGTCTGAGCCGCCCAAAGCAGTGATTCCCCTGACATAGACTATGAGTAAAGATGGCAGTATTCCCGTAAACGCTGGTTGCAGTATCGCACTGCATTTTTCTCTGGCGCTGAATAATGGTGAAGTGATAGATTCAAATTTTGACGCTATGCCTGCCACATTTAGATTAGGTGACGGAAATATGCTACCTGGCTTCGAGCAGGTGTTGCTTGGATTGCGGGCTGGCGAGTCAGTAGAGACGTCAATATCCCCTGATAGAGCTTTTGGTGAGGTCAATAGCAGCAATAGTCAGACATTCCCCATCGACAAACTCAGGAATTTGTTAGACGATGAGTTATTACCTGCAGAGGTAGGGACGGTGATAGCATTTAAGGATCCTGCAGGTTTCGATCTGCCCGGGGTTGTGAAATCAATATCCGAAGAAACCATTGTTGTGGATTTCAACCACCCCTTGGCAGGTAAAACCATTGTATTTAAAGCCTCCATCGTTGCTGTGATGGCGGCCGATGCAGAAGCCGTTGAGATTTAGCTCTGAGAAATGAATATTCAATCACTGTCTGATGTTCAAACTTCTATCAAACTGGCAAACCCGCGTGGGTTCTGCGCCGGAGTCGATCGTGCCATCGATATCGTGAATCGGGCACTGGATATTTTCGGTACACCGATCTACGTGCGGCATGAAGTGGTACACAATAAATTTGTGGTAGATAAGCTTCGCAGGCGCGGTGCTATTTTCGTGGATGAACTGGCAGATATTCCCTCGCTCGATAACAAGGGCAGATCCTCTATTGTAATATTCAGTGCCCATGGTGTTTCACAAGCTGTTAAACAGGAAGCCAGGAAAAGGGGGTTTAAAGTATTCGATGCCACCTGTCCCCTGGTAACCAAAGTTCACCATGAAGTCATAAAATTCAGCGAGGCGGGTCGGGAATGTATCTTGATAGGTCATCAATTTCACCCTGAAGTCGAAGGCACGATGGGCCAGTATGATGCCAGTTGCGGTGGAAAAATATACCTGGTCGAATCAGCTAACGATGTGGAAAAATTGCGTGTGGCGGACCCGGATAAGCTTTCCTTCGTCACCCAGACCACGCTGTCCATGGATGACACATCCAAAGTAATCGATGCCCTGCGCAGTCAGTATCCCTCCATAGAGGGTCCGCGCAAAAAAGATATCTGTTATGCGACACAAAATCGTCAGGATGCGGTGAAACAAATGGCCCTGGAGTGCGATTTGCTGCTCGTAGTCGGATCACCGAATAGCTCGAATTCCAACCGTTTGAAAGAATTAGCCGAGCGCAGTGGCTGTGATGCCTATTTGATTGACAGTGTGGATGATATTGATCCGGCCTGGTTTGAAAATAAAGCCCGGTTTGGGATTACCGCCGGGGCATCGGCTCCTGAAATACTCGTCCAGCAGGTAGTGGAACGGCTTGGGCAGGCCTGTCACAAAGAACCTGATGATCTGGAAGGAGTGGAAGAAAACATCGTATTCAGCATGCCGAAAGAACTGCGTACTTGATAGGGGACACGAAAATCGATAAATGGGACACTAAAAAGATAGTAAAATAGCGATCTATGTTGCCGGCATTTCTGGCTCTTATTTATCTCTGCCAAGTATTATTTTACTACTTTATAGTGCCCCTCGTCGGTCCTGTTATATACGTCGGTTTAATCTCAGGATTTGGCTGCTGCTGGATCCACCGTCAGGGTCGATGTTCTGGATTACTATAGTAAGCACTCAGCTATCAGGCGAAAGTGTTTTCGCCCCAATCTGTACTGTTCCGCTACTATTTCTAACGGTGTACTCCACCGTTCTACCGTTGACCTGATAGTAAGAGATGGTGTTTTGAGTGCCGACTGCACCCATGGTCGCAATAGGAACGCTTACCCCGTCATATCTGTAGCTGGCTCCGCTGCCCCCAATGATACCATCATCGTCAATGGTTACGATCAGATACATATATCCTCCGCCGCCCGTTTCTGCGTAGGTTCGAACCATAGAGGCTGGAACTTGTGCACCACCGAAATCTGAATTAGTAGCGTCGAGATCCCAGGTACCGATAAATGGGTTTCCTGATTGTGCCGATGCAGCGAATGAAAGCATGCACACACATGCAGCCAGAAACAATTTTTCAAGCTTGATTTTCATTATTCTTTTCCTCTATTAGTATTATTTTTCTAATCTCTCTCATTCAGAAATCACAGATTCTCAATGGCGATAGCCGCGACTGCTAGAGGATGGTCGATTTACAAAGTCTAGTAGAATAGGCCCTAAGAGATCGATACTCTACATGGGATCAAAAATGATAGCAATAAACTGCATGGCAGTTTGACTTGCCACCATTGTGCCCGGCAAATCATGCTACAGCTAGTCAAGCTACTCTGAACTAACCGGAAGTCACGAAGGCAGCACTAGTGGTGATATGGCTAGGGGAATAAGGTATTCATTATTCAATACTGAATCTATTCTGATATCGCTAGATGAATCATCCACCCTATTCTGTGCGGCTACCGCCATAGTGCCCCCAAACCAACGCACCCTAGAATCTGGCCGTCAGCCAGACCCAGAATTTATCGGTATCGGATTTGCCGGCTGCTATATCTCCCCTGGAATACCTCGCGTACTTGATGCCCAGGGTATAGTTTTCTGCAACTGGATACACAAACTGCAAATCCAGCTCGTCACCAAAGTCATCAACCAGCGGGGAGTCATCGTCGGCGTCAAATTCGTGATAGACCACCGACCAGTTACCTGAGAACGCCTGTCCGCTGAGATTCAGGTAGGTATCTTCCAGGCCCTCAGCCGGTGTGCCAAGAAACTGATCCCCCCACCCGTTGTGTGCGTGCAGGGTTGCCAGCGGAGTTGCAAAACCGTAGTCACCGTCGTCCGAGCCCAGCACTTCGTACCCTATCCGCACATTCACTCTGTTGAGTGTCACACCACCCTCTACGAGGTAATAGTCTGCATCGAAGTCCAACCCCCCGCTAGTATCGGATTCCTGGTCGGCATATTCCAGTAGATAGCTCATGTCGAGTCCGTTGATTTCCCTGCTACCGCTGAGCCGCAGGCCATAGGTATCCAGTGAGTTATCGGGCCCGTCTTGTAGCTCAAGCAGATAGGCATAACCGGTTAGAGTGCCGATGGGAGTGTCGTACACGGCATGAAACAGGTGATCCTCAGAGTCGATATCGGCATCTTCGGCAAAGATGCGTTCACGCTCATCTATATAATTGTAACTCAGGTTCAGCCCCT
>PVBE010814582.1_pt1 | contig 11425 bp, 12 predicted proteins | sample 1631181 | NCBI WGS metagenome assembly PVBE01 (sample SAMN08397723, study PRJNA350692) | Marine metagenome, whole genome shotgun sequencing project. | isolation source: water | place: Pacific Ocean | collected 2012-04 | reverse complement strand
GATAACCATGATCCGCTGGACCCAATCCAGAGGATAAGTAAAATTTGAAACCAGAAATTTCACCCGCCCCGGCGTGAGATATAAAAATCAACAGCAATAGCCCGTAAAGTTTATTATCTCTGACGGTATTGGGAAATGTAGGTCTGTCTGCGGGTAACGAAGTTGCCATGAGCTCCCCACCACCAGATTTGAATTCTCCATGACTACGGAGTTGCCAGAGGTGAAATTACCCCCATTAAATAAAATTAGGTATTCGCTGCACTAACTATATCTCCCCCCCCCTAAAGACATTGCCCGTCCGGGTGCAACCTGATAGGTTCCGCGCCCCTGTGAATTTCAACGATATTTAACGGTTAGAACCCATGAAGATTAACGGCAATGCGATCCGGCCTGGCAACGTGATCGAACATCAGGACCGCCTCTGGCGGGCGGTCAAAATTCAGCACACCCAGCCCGGTAAGGGTGGCGCCTATTTGCAGGTGGAACTGAAGGACATCCGCAGCGGAACAAAACTGAATGAACGCTTCCGGTCTTCGGAAACAGTCGAAAAAGTCCGATTGGATCAGAAGGATTTTCAATATCTTTATGCCGAAGGCGATATGCATACCTTCATGGACAACGAAACTTATGACCAGATTTCCTTGAGTGCCGAAGCCATTGGTGAAGATCAGGTGGTGTATCTGCAGGATGGCATGGCAGTGATGATCGAAAGTTTCGAGAACGAGCCCCTGGGTGTTCGGCTACCCGATCACGTCACCCTGGAAGTGACTGAAGCAGATGCCGTGGTCAAAGGTCAGACGGCCTCATCGAGTTACAAACCGGCGGTACTCGAAAACGGCGACCGGACTCTGGTGCCGCCCCACATCGAAGCGGGCACGCGTGTCGTCATTGCCACCGAAGACGGTTCTTACGTCGAGCGCGCCAAAGACTAGTCTCTTAACCTAAGGCCTTATTACCATGCCCGTTCAGTCGGCCAATATAACCGTTATGATCAAGGCCGCCCGCCGGGCCGCCAATAAGCTCAAGCGGGATTACGGCGAAGTCGATCAGCTACAGGTCACCAAGAAGGGACCAGCGGATTTCGTTACGGCCGCCGATATCAGGACAGAAAAAATTCTCCGGGAACAGTTGACCGAAGCCCGGCCTGATTACGGTTTTCTTATGGAAGAGACCGGCGAAGTCGAGGGCAATGACCCCGACCGGCGCTGGATAATCGATCCGATCGACGGCACCACCAATTTCGTTCACGGCATCCCCCATTTCGCGATGTCCATCGCCTTGGAAGAACATGGTGATCTGATCGCCGGCGTTATCTACGAGCCTATCAATGAACAACTGTTCTGGGCGGAAAAAGGCCAAGGCGCTTATTTGAATGACCACCGCATCCGCGTTTCCGGCCGTGCCAACCCGAGCCAATCGATCTTCGCCACCGGCATTCCTTTTATGGGACGGGGAGCGGAAAAGGATCACGATACATTTTTGGCGCAAATGAAAGCGGTCATGGCCGTGTCTGCCGGGATCAGACGATTCGGCAGCGCCGCGATGGATTTGGCATACGTGGCTGCCGGGCGGTTCGATGGTTTCTGGGAAACCGGCCTGGAGCCCTGGGATATCGCTGCCGGAATTGTCCTGGTCCGTGAAGCCGGCGGCATAGTCAGCGAACTCGATGGCCGCGACCGCATGCTAGGCAGCGGTTCGATCCTAGCCGCCAACCCCAATATCCATCAGGAATTAGGCGATATTCTCCGCCAGGCAGGAAAGTAGTTTTCGCCGGGCGCTGACTCCGCCACAATTTCGACATATCCATCCTCTAGTGAATTCGTCACAGGAGCCAAGTATTGGCTCGCTGAAAGTTGCCATTGATTGGTTGAACGGCGTGCGTGGCTTGGGTATGTTAGCGCTATAGGGATGAACAGCAATTCATTTTATGAGGGGAAAGCTCAAAATGATGCACCCAAAAAGTCTTATCAATAGGCTGTCAACAATCACCGTTGCTACCATGATCGCCGCCGCGGGTTTCGTATTTTTTGACACCGGCGCCAATGCCCAACTAAGACCCTGGAATTCCAACAACGAAGTATTGGTTGATATGAGCGTCGTGGGTGACAGTGGCTTCGGACCGGGGCCAACAAGTTCAGTTGCGCTGCCGAGTCTCACCGGTGATATTCTTGATCCGCCCAACAGAATGCCGCGCTCGCGTATTTTGGCTACACGCCCGCCGTCAGCCGGCGGTTTTGGTGAAGTCGATCTTCCGCCGGTAAAATTGAAAAAACCGACACGGCGCAGCACTGCCAAACGGAAAACCCGGAAAACAAGGGCTAAGATGATCCGCAAGAAAAAGGTGGCGGTGATGAAATCCGCACCGCCTAAACCGGCCACCAAATTGGCCCCGGCATCCAAGGCAAGGCCAAAACCGAAAGTTAAAATGGCTGAAGTAAAGCAACCCGCCGCACCAAAACCGAGCGCTGCGCCCCCGCCCCCGCCGGCCATCAAAGCCCCTGAACCTGCGGCTAAAAAGAAAGTTGCTCCATCGAGCCAATCGACCGAGCAGGCCTCCCGGCCCAGCGGCAGCAAAGCCGAACCGGCAACCAATGTAACTTTCGCCTCCGGTGCCGCCAAATTGTCGGACGCCGGCAGAAAAACACTGGAAAAAATGGCCGCCAGCTTAAAAGCCGACCCGAGCAGACGCATGCAACTCCTGGCCTATGCTGGAGAGCCTAATTTGTCGGCCAGCAAAGCGCGGCGGCTGTCGCTTTCCCGCGCCTTGTCCGTTCGGACCTTCCTGATATCCAAAGGGGTGCGCAGTACGCGCATCGATGTCCGCGCCCTTGGCAACAAAGTCCCGGATGGCCAACCCAATCGCGTTGATCTGCGTGTATTGCCGCGGTAAGCGGTGTCATTTAATAATTGAGGTAGCTTCGTGAATAATCCGCAGCGTTTCGTTATCCGCATGATTTTATTCGTTATTGCGGTGGCGTTGGTTTGCGTGTTTCTGCTGGCGCCACTGCAAAATGCTTTTGCCGCTAACGTCGGCCTCAACGGATTGATCATTGGCGTCCTGCTGCTCGGGGTTATTTATAATTTCCGCCAGGTTCTTTTGCTCTATCCGGAAGTTACTTGGATTGAAAATTTTCGCAAATCCCAAGCCCAGCTATCCGAAGCACGGGCGCCAAAACTGCTGGCGCCGATGGCGACCATGCTAGGCGAGCGCAAAGACAGTTTGAGCCTATCGACGCTGTCCATGCGGTCCCTGCTGGATGGCATTGCATCGCGGCTCGACGAATCGCGGGATTTGTCGCGCTACACCATTGGTCTGCTGATTTTTCTCGGTCTTTTGGGAACCTTCTGGGGATTACTTGAAACCATCGGATCAATCCGCGATGTAATCGGCGGCCTGACAGTCACCGGCGGCGATATGGCAGCCGTGTTCGAAAGCCTAAAATCAGGTTTGGCGGCTCCCTTGGGCGGCATGGGCACAGCCTTTTCATCTTCGTTGTTCGGTCTGGCAGGGTCATTGCTCCTGGGCTTTCTCGACCTCCAGGCGAGCCAAGCGCAAAACCGGTTCTACAACGATCTGGAGGAATGGCTGTCCAGCCTGACCCGCCTGTCTTCAGGAGCTTTGACCGCAGAAGGTGAACAGTCGGTACCGGCATATGTTCAGGCTTTATTGGAACAAACCGCCGAAAGCCTGCAAAATCTACAGCGCACCTTGGCCCGGGGGGAAGAAAGCAATATCGCCAGCAATAACAGTCTGGTGAAATTGACTGAAATCCTGGGATCACTTGGAGATCAGATGCGCGCCGAGCAAAACCTTCTGGTCAAGCTGACGGAAAATCAGAGCGAATTGAGGGCTATTCTGGATCGCCTGGTTACGTCCAGCACCCAGAACATCGGCGGTCTCGACGAAGCCACCCAGACACACATAAGAAATTTGGATGTCTATGTGGCCCGCATGCTTGAAGAACTGGCTGTCGGCCGGGATGATGTGATCCAACAGGTCAGAAGCGAAATTAAGCTGTTGGCGCGTACCATCGCCGCCGGTTCAAATCAGTCCTCCGGCCCTACCTTGGATTAGGAATAGCGGCCATGGCCTATCTCGCCCGCCGATCACAAAACCGCACTGATATCTGGCCGGGTTTCGTCGACGCACTGGCGACTCTCCTGATGGTAATTATTTTTCTGCTGATGATTTTCGTCATCGCGCAGTTCTTTTTGGGCGAAGCACTGTCCGGCCGAGATCAAGCGCTGGACAGGTTGAGAAGTCAGGTAACGGAATTGGCTGATTTGCTCAATCTTGAGCGCAAAACCAATGCGGACCTGAGGAAAAATGTCGCCCAGCTCTCGGATGAACTGTCGGTGTCTGTCGCCACCCGCGATGACCTAGTGCAACAGCTGAAAGCCATTACCTTGGACGCGGAAACGGCTGAGGAATTATCAACTAAACTAAAGGTAGATTTGGCCAGCGCTTTCAAAAACACCGAAGCCGACAAATCAAAAATAAGCGACCTCACCAACAACATCGAATCTCTCAAGGCACTACGGGAGGATTTGGAGAATAAGGTCAAAGAAGCCCTGATCAAATTGTCCGACAAGGATGAGCAAATCATTACCGAAAAAAAAATCTCTAAAACCGCCCGTGCTCAGGTTGCCTTGTTGAATCAGCAAATCAAGAAGTTGCGCCAGCAGATTGCTCTGATCGCTAAGACACTGGACGCTTCGGAAGAAATTGCCAAAAAGCAGCGGTTGCGTATCGCTAATCTGGGAAAACGTCTGAACACCGCCTTGGCCAGCAAGGTTCAGGAACTGTCCCGTTATCGCTCGGAATTTTTCGGAAAACTGAGGGAGATATTGGGCAAACAGAAAGGCGTAAGGATCGTCGGCGACCGTTTTGTATTCCAATCCGAGGTCCTGTTCGGCACTGGGTCAGCTCAATTGGGACAGGAAGGTATTGCCCAAATGCTTCAACTGGCGGAGCTTCTTAAAAATATCACAAAAAAAATTCCATCGAAAATTTCCTGGATTTTGCGCGTAGACGGTCATACCGACAAAGTACCTATTCAAACCTCCCGCTTTCCTTCAAACTGGGAGCTCTCTACTGCCCGCGCCATTTCGGTGGTGAGATTTCTTGTTGACCAGGGGATACCTGCAACTAATCTCGCAGCTACCGGTTTTGGCGAATTCCAGCCCATTGATCCGCGAGAAGATGAGATCGCCAACCGCCGCAATCGGCGGATCGAGCTAAAGCTGACCCAGCGCTAAATCTAGGACCACCCGAACATGGCCAGCAACTTTACACCCAACCCCGAACAGCTCACACTGTTGCCTGACATCACGGGTAAAAAAATAAATGGCGTTGGTGAAACCGAAATTCGCCAGCCAACACCAATTTTCTGGCATGATCCGGAACGCATCGCCCATGGTGATCTGCAAGCCTGGTTTTATAAAAACGGGCGATCTGAAAAGGTGCGCTCGATCCGGGAAGAAACCATGAAGGTGATGGCTACACCGATATCCGAAGTCACCCAGGAGAAACCCGATTGGTCGGCAAGCCAGTGGACAGAAAATCTTAAACAGGCCGCCCTTGAAAGAGAGGCTGATCTGGTCGGTATTGCCAAGGTTCGGCCTGAATGGATTTTTGAGGGCTTCGAAGTTAAAGAAAAATGGATTGTCATCCTGGGCCTAGCCATGGTTTTCGAAGAAATTTTGGATGCACCCGGCCCGCGCACACAAGTTGAAGTGCAGACGCAATACGGCCGCGGCGCCAGGGCTTCCCATAAATTGGCTTCCTGGATACAGGAACAAGGTTGGACGGCGAAGCATCATGGCGGCCCGCGGGCGGGATCCATGCTTATCATACCGGCCGCGCTGGAAGCTGGTTTTGGCGAACTCGGCAAGCACGGCTCCATCATCAACCGGCAATATGGATCATCGTTCCGGCTCGCCTATGTATTAACAGATGTACCTTTGATCGAAGACGAACCGGTTGAAATAGGCGCCGACCGATTCTGTACCAATTGCCAGCTTTGCACCAAAGGGTGCCCGGTTGACGCGGTATCCCCGACAAAGGAAATGGTCCGCGGCGTTGAGAAGTGGTATATCGATTTCGACAAATGTATTTTGTATTTCAACGAGCATAACGGTTGCGCCGTATGTCTGGCCAAATGTCCCTGGAATAAAGACGGCGCCGCCCCTCGATTGACGGACAAACTGACGCGGCGGCTAAGTCAAAACCGATGAGCAAATTCGGTATGTTCTAGATCTTTTGCACTTTCGCGGATTTCTAGGTCTGGCCTATCGACAAACAATTCTATACAAACCTCTCAATATTTATCATAGCTTCGAACGTCTTTTATGCTCATTCTATTTATCATTGTTTTTGTCAATTTGGTCGGCTTTGGAATCATCATTCCGCTGCTGCCTTTTTTCGGTGAGCATTTCAACGCGACCCCGGTAGAAGTAACAGCCCTGATGGCGATCTATTCGGCGACCCAATTTGTTACGGCGCCGCTCTGGGGGTTTCTGAGCGATAAATACGGTCGCCGCCCCATACTTATTTTTACCCTCGCCGGCACGGTAGCTTCCTACATCTGGTTTGCATTGGCCACCGATCTCACGACTCTGTTCCTGTCCCGCGCCCTTGCCGGAATTATGGCTGGCAGCATTTCCACCGCTTTTGCCTATATGGCGGACATCACCGATGAAAGTAACCGATCCAAGGGAATGGGACTCATCGGCGCGGCATTTGGACTAGGTTTTATTGCCGGACCGGCAATCGGCGGTTTGTTGGCGGGCAGCGATCCGGCCACCACGAATTTTCAACTTCCGTCCTTTGTCGCCGCTGGCTTCTCTTCTGTCGCTCTACTGGGCGCCATTGTTATGCTCAAGGAATCACTCTCCCCGGAAATCAGGTCGCAGATGGCTCAGCGCTCAACCGTGGAGCGCTGGAATCTTTTCAAGAAAACAATATCCCGTTCGGATATCGTCAACATAATCATCTTGACCTTCCTTGCCATTTTCGTCTTTGCCGGTCTTGAGGCGACCTTCGCCATGTGGTCGGAGCGGCAATTCGGCTGGGGCGTTGAACAGAACGGCTACATCTTTGCTTTTATCGGGGTAATCAGTGCCGTAATTCAGGGCACTCTCATCGGGCCAATCTCCAAGCGGATCGGTGAAATCGGCATGATCAGGCAGGGATTTCTGGCTCTTGGTATCGGTCTTGCCATTATTCCCTTCTCCAATAATCTGCCGCTGCTGCTGGCGGCAATGATTATTGTCGCTTACGGTTTCAGCATTTCAACGCCGGCACTCAACAGTCTGTTATCGTTGAAAGTGCCGGCGGATCAACAAGGCGGCGTATTAGGTATCGGGCGCTCCGCTTCGACCTTGTCTCGCGTATTCGGCCCCATCGGCGCCGGCTATCTTTTTGCCTTTCTGGGGCGGGACTGGCCGTTTTATATTGGCGCCCTTTTGATGCTGGCGGTTCTTCTTTTGAGTTTGAAACTCGTCAAACAAACCGTTTCCGACACCGGCGATGGCTCAAATACCCAAAATCAGAATACCTGATGCGTTGGCGTTACCCAACTCTTTTATTTTGCAGGTCAGTGAGAGCTTGCGTCGAATGAAACCCTTAGGTATATAATGCGCCACTTTCCGCGGAGAAAAGCGATGAAAAAAGATATACACCCAAAATACCACGAGATCACGGTCACCATGACCGATGGCTCGACTTTCACCACCCGTTCCACCTGGGGCGAGGCAGGCGATACAATGAAACTTGATATCGACCCGAAATCCCACCCTGCATGGACCGGCGAACACCGTTTGGTCGATAGCGGAGGCCAGGTTGCCAAATTCAACAAACGCTTTCAGAACATCGGTCTCAAAAGCTAATTTCGACCGTACGTTTATTTTAAGGCGCAGATATAGTGATCTGCGCCTTTTTTAATTCGCAGACTTTTATCAAGGTATACTAAGGACAATGTGGGAAATATTCGAAATCGTAAATTAAACCCCTGTTTGCAAAACAGGTTGATTGCCTCGGCCACAACATGGAACTATTTGGTTCTTAATGAATATTCGTATAGTTTCTTAATTAAAGTAGCAGCAATAAATAATGTTGGGGCTGTCCCAGATAACACATAAAAGGTGTTATCATGGGCATTATGAGAAAGAGCCGTTTAAGCAGGCAAAAACAGGATAGACTGGTGGAGCATTTTGTTGATGAAACGATCAGGAGCTAGGAGGCCGCCTTAGCGCGTTTTTTCCCAGAATTTTTCTTTTCGTCATCTTCTTTTTCCGGATCCCGCAAAACGTAACCGCGACCCCAAACCGTATGGATATAATTGTCATTGTCGGTGGCGTTGGCTAGTTTTTTACGTAATTTGCATACAAAGACGTCAATAATTTTGAGTTCAGGCTCATCCATACCGTTGTAGAGATGATTGAGGAACATCTCCTTGGTCAGAGTGGTGCCTTTCCGCAGAGATAAAAGTTCCAGAATTCCGTATTCTTTGCCAGTCAGGTGAACCGGCTTGCTTTCAGCTTCTACCGTGCGGGCGTCCAAGTTGACAGCCAGTTTACCGGTGCGAATGATCGATTCGGCATGCCCTTTCGATCGCCGGACAATTGCGTGAATACGCGCGATCAATTCCTCTTTGTTGAAGGGTTTGGTCAAATAATCATCGGCACCGGTGCCAAAACCTTTAACTTTACTGTCGGGTTCCGTCAATCCGGAAAGAATCAGTACAGGCGTTTCGACTTTTGATGCGCGTAGTCCTCTAAGAACTTCGAACCCATCCATATCGGGCAGCATCAAATCAAGAATTATGATATCGTAATCATACAGTTTACCGATTTCCAAACCATCTTCGCCGAGATCGGTGGTGTCCAAAACCATACCTGCAGATGTCAGCATCATTTCGATGCTTTTTGAGGTGGTCGGATCATCTTCTACGAGAAGCACACGCATAGCTTAACTCTATCTGATATCATTTTTCCGAGACGTTAACAAATTAACCATATGACGCAAAGATCACTTATTCAAGTTAAGTTATGCCAGTTCAATCATTTATTACAACTTGATACGTCAAGTCTGAGAATCAAAGGAAACTTGGTGGGAAAACTAGTGTGGCAATTTTTTGATGATTTTACTATTCCTTAAAGGCTTGAGAGCCATATTAGGGAGGTATAAATAAAACTTAAATTGTGGGTTAAAGGCAGGTGGCGGCGTGGCTGTCTTATTGAAGAATATCGTAAACCAGATTGACCGGTTGCCGGGCTACAATGTCTACGGCCGAGTCACGTCCGTCTTAGGGATGCTAGTAGAGGTCGCCAGCGCCGAAGGCATCCTTTCCATTGGCGATCACTGCCAAATTTTAGCTCGTCGGGGACGCAAGGTCTTATGTGAAGTAGTCGGGTTTCGTGACGGGCTCGCCTTGGTGATGCCGTTTTCGACATTGGAAGGTATCGGTCTCGGCTGCTCGGTGGAAATAGCCGCAGCCGATCCTGTAATCTATCCCGATGAAGCTTGGCTCGGGAGGGTCATCAATGCATTTGGTGAGCCTATCGACGGCAAGGGGCCGTTGCCGACCGGATCAAAGAAATATCTCGTTCAGAACAGTCCGCCGCCGGCTCACCGCCGTCAACGCGTGGGCGATAAAATTGATCTGGGCGTGCGGGCGATGAATGCCTTTCTTACGGTCTGTAAGGGGCAGCGTATGGGGATTTTTGCCGGTTCGGGTATCGGTAAATCGACCATACTTTCGATGATGGCCCGTCACACAGACGCCGACACCAGCGTGATCGGACTCATTGGCGAACGGGGACGGGAAGCTCGGGAATTTATAGAAGATGACCTGGGTGAGGAAGGAATGAAGCGCAGCATCGTGGTGGTCGCGACGTCAGACGAACCACCGTTGGTGCGCCGCCAGGCGGCCTATTTGACGATGGCAGTGGCGGAATACTTTCGGGATCGGAAACGCGATGTCTTGTGTCTCATGGATTCAGTTACCCGGTTTGCCATGGCGCAACGGGAAATTAGTTTGTCAGCTGGCGAGCCACCTGCTACCCGTGGCTACACGCCAACGGTATTCGCTGAACTTCCGAGGCTATTAGAGCGAGCCGGCCCCGGAACCATTGATCAAGGTAGTATTACCGGACTGTTCACCGTATTGGTCGAAGGCGATGACCATAATGAACCGGTCGCTGACGCTGTCCGAGGTATTTTGGATGGCCATGTTGTTCTTGACAGAAACATTGCCGAAAGGGGAAGATACCCTGCTGTGAATATTCTGCGCAGCATTTCCCGCACCATGCCCGATTGCAACACAGATGCGCAAAACGCCATTATCGATCGGGCTAAACAGCTGGTATCAGTTTATGAAGACATGGCCGAGTTGATTCGCCTGGGCGCCTACCGTCAAGGATCGGATCCTCAAGTAGATGAAGCAATCCACTATTTCGCCAGCATAGAAGAGTTTCTCCATCAAGGCAAGGGGGACTCCACTACCTTGGAGCAGTGCTACGTAGATTTGGCTCAGCGACTGGATATGAATTACGGACCGGATGGAACTCTGGAAGTTCAGGCGGAAAATCCTAAGGAAGGAGTAATCTAGGCTTTGGACAAGGGATATCAGACGCTGATCAGATTGCATCAGTACCACGTTGACGAAAAACGCCGGGCGCTGGGAAATTTACTTGGGCAAGTAGCCAATCTAGAAAATCAATCAAGTGAACTGGAAAACCAAATTCTGGTCGAACAGGATGTAGCCCGTTCGGCTCCTGAGAATGTCGGAATGTTTTATGGTGATTACGCAGCCGCAGCGGTCCAAAAGCTGTCTGACCTGACGCAGGCGATCACCAAAGTAGAAAGCCACATTACCGTTGCCCAGGATGAAATGCGTACAGAATACAAAGATTTAAAGGTCTACGAAATATCCCAGGAAACGATCGACACGGCAGAAAAAAAAGAACGAGACCGCCAGGAAACGGCCTTTCTGGATGAACTGGGCCAGGAAGCGTACCGCCGCAAGGGCTAATTTAGCTATATCACTTTTAAACGCGCCAGAAGTCAGGGGGGTGGGATCTGAATTGGGTTGCCTGTCTTCGAGAAGGACCTGGTGATTCTGAATGCCACTGTCTGATTTCACATCAGACCGGATATCTACCTGCAGCCAGCGGGCGACGACTTTGTTATTGAGATCATCCAATATTGCCGCGGCGGCGGCTTCTAGAGCATTTCTAGATTATTCTGACGCATATCCGTCAGCGATAAAGTATTTTCTTCATTCTTCCGACTTGAAGAGATCACAGACCGTTCCGATGGTTTTCCACAATTCTTCAACGCTTCGCGGCTTGAGGCGCTTGATGTGGGCCTTGAATTTAGCGAAGGCGAGTTCGATAGGGTTGAAGTCAGGCGATCACACCT
>PVBE013009716.1_pt1 | contig 11426 bp, 8 predicted proteins | sample 1631181 | NCBI WGS metagenome assembly PVBE01 (sample SAMN08397723, study PRJNA350692) | Marine metagenome, whole genome shotgun sequencing project. | isolation source: water | place: Pacific Ocean | collected 2012-04 | reverse complement strand
GCCCGCAGCTCATGTCCGAGCAGGGGCCGCTGGTGTTCGCCATCCTGGTCGCCATGGTTCTGGCGAATATCCTGTTCCTGATCCTCGGTTACCTCGCCATCCCGCTGTTTGCCCGCGTCGTCACGATCCGAAAATCGATCCTTCTTCCCCTGACCGTGGTGTTCGCCTTTGCCGGCTCCTACGTTCCGCGCTCCGATCCGTTCGATCTCCTGATCCTGGTGTTCTTCGGGGCGTTCGGCTACTGCGCCAAGAAGCTATCGTTCGACGTCACGCCGATGGTCATGGCCTTCCTGCTGGGCCCGACGATCGAGTATTCCCTCGGCCAGACCCTGATTCTGGCGCAGGGAGACTTCCTCCACTACGTCTTCGTGGAGCGTCCGATCACGGCCGGGCTTCTGCTGATGACGCCGGTGATCGCGTATCTGATGTGGCGCCGCGTCACCCGCCTCCGGCGCGATAGCGAACGGGTCGCGCGGGATTGATCGCGGCTCGCGTTTTCCACTTCATTTCGACATCGGCGAAAATCATGGTAATGATCACGGTATCGTGATGGTCGGAACACCGGTCGGTCGCGAGCCAATAAACCTTGGAGGCGGCAATGCAATTTGGGTCATTCTTTCGGCGCGCCGCGGCGGGCGCGATTCTCACGGCGCTCGGAATCGGATCGGCCGTCGCGGCTGGGTTCCCGGAGAAGCCGATCACGCTCATCCTGCCGGTCGGTGCCGGCGGATCGCATGATCGCAACGCCCGGGTGTTCACCAGCGTCATTCCGCAGTATCTCGGAAACGCGATCATCGTGAAGCTGATGCCGGGCGCCAGCGGCCAGATCGGTACCGCCGCGGCCGCGCGCGCCAAGGCCGACGGCTACACGCTGCTGTTCACCCACAACTACTTCGATCAATTGCAGCAGCACGTAAAAAGGCTGCCCTACGATACCAACCGGGATTTCGTCACCATCGCGCAGCTCAACTCCGGCGATGCATCCGTCATCGTGCGCGCGGACAGCCCGTTCAAGACTTGGCAGGACCTGGCCGGTTCCGCCAAGAAGAACCCCGGCAAGCTGAAGTTCGCCCATAGCGGCGTCTGGGGCGCGGTCCATGTTCCGGCGATGCAGCTCCTGCACGAGGCCGGCATCAAGGTCACCATGGTTCCCTACAAGGGCGGCGGGCCGTCGCTTCGCGGCTTCCTCGCGGGCGAGGCCGATTTCACCATGCAGTTCAGATCGACCATCCTGGCCCAGGGCAAGAAGGTACGCGTCCTGGTCAGCGCCGGCACGAAGTCTCAGTTCGCCGGCGTGCCCACGTTCAAGGATCTCGGCTATTCGGCTGATATCGGACAGATGCGGCGCGTTCTGATGGCGCCCAAGGGCATTCCCGCCGACCGGCTTCAAAAGCTTCGCGCGGCGCTCGCCAAGGTCAACAACGACAAGACCTACAAGGGGCTGATCAAGCGCATCGGCGAGAATCGCGCCTACATCGACGGGCCGGAATACGAAATGCTCCGCCCCAAGCAGAGCGCGACGTACAAGGGGCTGGTTCGAAGCCTGGCCAAGAAATAGCGCCCCGCCGCGGGGATTCTACGCCTCCCCGGATGGGTCGACCCTGGTTGGACCCGGTCCTGCGTCGGGCATGCATCGAGCTTCCGGAGTTGGCTCGAAGCGGCCCTTCGCCGAGCCGAGCCACTGCCCGAGCTACCCGGCTCAGGTCGTCCGATACCCCTCCGGCACGTCGTAGCTCGCCATCAGGTCTTGCGCGATGGCCTCGAGTTCGTCCCACGGCGCATTGATAAAATTGTAGTTGCGCACCGAGAACGCCGGGCCGACGAAGAATTTTTCGTATGACGTCGCTCGGCTCGCGTGCTCGGAACCGATCAAGTCCCAGGCGAGCTTGAACAGCTTCATGCGCTCGACCGCGCCGCCCTCGCTGGTTGCCCAGTAGGTCTCGAACAGCTCTCGGAGCGCCGGATCGCGCATTACCTCGATCGAGGCCGGAAACTGGAACATGCCGCCGCCCATAAGCTCGCGCACGATGTCGAGCACCGCCGAGTGGTTCTCCATCGCCCAGTGGATGGCGGCGTACATGTAGCGCCGATTGAACAGCACGTAGCCGTGCTCGATGTCATGAAAAGCGTGGATCTGGGCGTCGATCATCGCCGAATAGCCGGCTTCCATGGCGGCGAGGCGGGCCAGGGTCTCGCGCACGGCGGGGATCTCGTGCGCCGCGGTCGCCTTGGTGATCAGGCTGGCGATGCCGACCACGAAGCGCAGCTTCTCGCGGAAGCGCACGTTGCACTGATGGTTCGACATCACGTGGCTCGGCGTCTGGATGAAGATGTTGCGCGACAGCGCCGGGTTGTCGTGGACGATCACCTTGCTCCATGGCACCTCGACGTCCTTGAACACCAGCATGCAGTCGCTCTCGTCGTAGCGCGTGGTGATCGGAGCGTCGAACCGGCTCGCCCCTTTGTCCGCGATCGGCGGGCGCGACCACAGCGTCAGGCCGGGCAGGTTGAACGGGATGACGCAGGTGATCGATTCGGCGAGCCGGTCGGGCGCGATCGGCAGGATGTTGCCGACGATCACCTCGTTGGCGATGGCGGCCCCGGTGGCCAACATCTTCATGCCGTTGAGGATGACGCCGTGCTCGGTCTCGCCGGTCACGCGGAGCGCCGGGATGTCGAGGCCGCGCGACAGGTAGAACTCGGGATTGCGCGCGCCCTGCGGCGGCACGATCGCGTAGGTCGCGAAGATGTCGTCGCGCCGGCAATGCTCGTAGATCGCCAGCAGGTTCTCCTGGTGGCCGCCGTCGGTATCGAGGATCTCGGGCTTCATGGTGATGCCGGTGATGTTGCCCGCCACCGCGTCGGGCGATCGCCCCAAGAGACCATGGCTCCACCTCGTAATAAAGGTGTGCGCTCGCGTCCGGCGTTCGAGATCCTCCTTGCAGCGCGGCCTGAGATAGTAGATCGAATAGCGCTCGCCATCCTCCTCGTAGGACATGAGGTCGCGGTTCTCCGGCGTCGCCTTGAGGTCGTAGAGCTCGGCATAGGTGTGGGCGATGTCGCGAAACGCTGGGTGCTCGGTCGCGTCGTCGACCCGTTCGTCGCCGATATAAATGACGCGGCCGTCGCGAATGCTGTCGAGATACTGCTGGCCGGTGCGTAACATGACGGTGTCCTCTTCGCTGCGCGGTAAAGCCGCAGTTTAACGGAGGATCACCGGTCTGTGTGGCCTCGCTGTCACGCGTTCAAACCGCCATGAGCCGGTGGCTCATAGCGGTTCGAACGTGTTCTTGCCGGCCGGTCAGGCGGCCTTGATGTCGCTCAGGAACTGGTCGACAGAGGCGCGCAGCGTCTCGGACTGGCGCGTCATCTCGCCCGACGCGGCAAGCACGTCGGCGGCCGATCGCCCGGTCTCCTCCGCCGCCGTGTTGACGCCGGTGATGTTGCTCGACACCTCCTCGGTTCCGGCCGCGGCCTGTTGGGCGTTGCCGGCGATTTCCTGGGTCGCCGCGCCCTGCTCCTCGACCGCCGAGGAGATCGCGGTAGCGATCTCGCTGGTCTGGTCGATGGTCTTGCCGATGCTGCCGATGGCCGCGACCGCCTCTTCGGTCGCGCTCTGGATATCGCCGATCTGCTCGCCGATCTCCTGCGTCGCCTTGGCGGTCTGGTCGGCCAGCGACTTGACCTCGGAGGCGACCACCGCGAAGCCCTTTCCGGCGTCGCCCGCGCGTGCCGCCTCGATGGTGGCGTTGAGCGCGAGAAGATTGGTCTGGCTGGCGATGTCGTTGATCAGGTTGACCACGTCGCCGATCTTCTGGGCCGCCTCGTTGAGGCCCTGCACCTTGGCGTTGACGCGCTCGGCCTCGCTCACCGCGTTCTGGGCGATCTCGCCCGACTGGCTCGCCTGGCGGCTGATCTCGGCGACCGAGTTCGACAACTCCTCGGCCGCCGCCGCCACGGTCTGGACGTTGGCGGCGGCCTCCTCGGTGGCGGCCGCCACCGCGGTCGACTGCTGTTTGGTCTGTTCCGCCGTCGACGACATCGCCTCGGCCGTCAGCCCCATGCGCGACGCCGCCTGCTCGACGGATTGGAACACCGTCGATACCTCGCCGTCGAACCGCGACGTGATTTCCTCGATCATCGCGGCGCGCTCCTGGGTCTTGCGCTGCTGCTCGGCCGCCTCTTCGCCCTTGCGGCGCTCCTCATCGGCCGCGGCCTGGTTGGCGCGCTCGCGCTCCTCGGCCTGCTCGCGTTCCATCTGGGCGGTTTGTTCCGCCAGCCGCTCGGCCTCTTGCGCGCTTTCCTTGAACGTCAGAAGCGCCTGCGCCATGTCGCCGATTTCGTCGGTGCGCTCGGTGGCCGGAACCTCGACGCTCTTCTCGCCGCCGGCCAGCCTGGTCATCGCGCCGGTGATGGCGCCGATCGGCTTGACGATCGAGCGCGACGTGATGATCGCCACCACGCTGGCGATCAGGACGCCGGCGACCAACAGTATCCACTCGATCGACTTGAGCAGGGTGACCTCCGAAGCGGCCGCGTTAGCGTCGTCGGTGAGCAGCTTCTTCTGGTTCGCCACCATGCCGCCGGCGCGGCTGCCGCCGTCGGTCTTGGCGCCGAGCAGGGTGGTGAGCAGCTTGCCGGCGCGCGGCGCCGCCTCGCTCACCAACAGGTAGTTGGCCATGTTCCACTTGTTCGAGCCGCGGATCGAGAACATCCGATCTGGCAGGGGCAAGAACGCGGTGCGCGCCGCGTCGAGCTTGGCGAAGGCGGCTTCCTGCGCCGGATTGAACATATGCCGGTTGGCCTTCAAATCGGCGAATCGCCTCTTGTTCTTGGTCCACATCGTGTTGAACCGCACGTGGAACTTTTGATCGCCGGTCAGCAGGAAGGCACGGATGTTGGCCAGTCCTCGGGCCGTGGTGCCGCGCACGTCGGCCATCATGCCGAGCAGCGCCTTGCGTTCCGGTGTCGCCGGCAAGGTGGCTTCGATGTTGATGATGTTGGTGATCTCACCAACCATGACCGCCGCCTTGGGCGCCGCCTCGTTGACCAGAACCTTGGTCGCCGGCGTCTCGTCGGGCGAATTCGCGACGTTCTCGACCTTTGCCTGGGCCTCGCGGAACTCGTCTAGGACGGCCTTGAAATCAGTCCATTTCCTGACGTTGTCCGGATTGGTCCAACTGGTGGACAGCCGGTCCATGTCGGTGCGGATGGTATCCATTTCCACCCATGTGGCGGCGCGTCCGGCCTTGAACGCCGGGTTGCCGGTGATCATCCAGCCGCGCAACGCGGCGAGAGAGGCGTTGACGCCGTTGACCATTCCGAGCGAGGCGTTGGAGGTCGGGACCCGAAGGTCGACGATCCGCACGGTGCGATCGGCGATGCCGCCGACCATCCACAGCGAGATCCCGATTGCCACCGCGAGGATCGCGCTGATGGTGGCGAAGCCTGCGTTCAGCCGGCCACTGATCTTGAGGCTCGCGAGACTGGAAATCATCTTCATTCTTCGGTGTCCTTCGAACGAATTGCGGGCCGGATCAACGGGTCCGGCCGTCAGCGGGTTCTATGAGGCTTTGGCGTGCCCACCGGTTCTGTGCCGATGGCTCAGGTGTCGGCGGCGGCTTACGCTCGGTTTTGTTGATACTTGGGCTGTTATTCCAGGTTGATTTGTCGTGCGACGAATGGTAGCGATTCATAGAAAATTCGGATTAAATCATTCTTAAGTTCGACCCGAATTACTGGGGGCCGAAACGAGGTACGCGGCTGGCCGGCGGAGCGATGGCGCGTCGTCGCTGTTACAGCGTCCGCGCGACGATCTCTTTCATGATCTCGTTGGTGCCGGCGTAGATCCGGTGAACGCGTGAATCGGCCCAGGCGCGGGCGATGGGGAACTCCCACATAAAGCCGTAGCCGCCGTGCAGCTGGAGGCAGGCATCGAGCACCTTGCCCTCGAGCTCGGTGAGCCACATCTTGGCCATCGCCGCGGTCGCGGCGTCGCACTGGCGCTCGGCGTGGAGGGCGATGCAGCGGTCGGCGAACACGCGCCCGACCTGGATGTCGGTGGCGAGCTGGGCCAAGGTGAACCGCGTGTTCTGGAACTCGAAGACCTTGTTGCCAAAGGCCTCGCGCTCCTTGGTGTAGGCGACGGTTTGTTCGAGCGCGACCTCGGCGGTCGCCATCGCCCGGACGGCGACGATCAGCCGCTCCTGGACCAGCTCGTCCATCAGATAGCGCCAGCCGTCGTTGGCGTCGCCCAGCATGTCGGAGGCCGGCACGCGGACGTCGTCGAAGAACAGCTCCGCCGTGTCCTGTGCCTTGAGGCCGATCTTCTTGAGATTTCGCCCGTGGCGGAAGCCCTCGGTCGTGGTGTCGACCAGGAACAGCGAGATGCCCTTGGCGCCGAGCGAATGGTCGGTCTTCGCCACCAGCAGCACCAGGTCGGCATTGATGCCGTTGGTGATGAAGGTCTTGGATCCGTTGATGACGTAGTCGCCGCCATCCGGCACCGCGGTCGTCCGGACCGCCTTGAGATCCGAGCCGGTGCCAGGCTCGGTCATGGCGATCGAGCCGATCGCCTCGCCGGCCGCCATGGTGGGCAGCCAGCGCCGTTTCTGGTCCTCGGTGCCGTATTTCTCGATGTAGGGGGCGACGATGAATGAATGGAGGTCCCATCCCGGCCCCGTGGCGCCCGACCGGCCGAGCTCCTCCAATACGATCGCATCGAACAGGAAACCCGCGCCCGAGCCGCCATACTCCTCTCCGATCGAGGTCCCCAATATCCCGGTCTCGCCGGCCTTCCGCCAAGCCTCGCGCGGCACCAGGCGCACCTCCTCCCAGTCGTCGTGGTAGGGCAGGATCTCGGTCTCCAGGAAGCGCCGGACCGTGTCGCGGAACAGCTCGTGCTCGGGGCCGAAGATGGTGCGCGGGATGCCGAGGCCGGGGTCGTTGCGCATGGTTTGTCCGCTCATCGAATTCTCCTTGTCGGTCAATGCCGGGCGAGCGCGCGGCCCGGCGTGGCGCCCGTGTGCTCGCCGCCATCAAGCACGATCTCGCCGTTGACGATGACCCGGTCGATGCCGTCGGCGAATTGGTGGGGGGCGTCGAACGTCGCGCGTTCCGCCACGCTCGCCGCATCGAACACGGTCAAGTCCGCGGCATATCCCTCGCGCACCAGGCCGCGGTCGGCGAGGCCGAGCGCTGCCGCCGAGGCGCCGGTCATCTTGTGGATCGCATGCTCCAGCGGCAACAGGCCGAGATCGCGGACGTAATGGCCGAGAATACGCGCGAAAGTGCCATAGAAGCGTGGATGCGGCATGCCCTGGCCGGTGGTGCCATGGGGCGCGACCGAGTTGCCGTCGGAGCCGAACAGCACCGTGGGCGAGGCGATGAAGGTGCGGACGTCGTCCTCCGAGATCGAGTCGACCAGCACCCGTGTTTGGCCGCGGTCCTCGACGATGTAGTCGAGCGCGGTGTCGAACGGATCGGTGCCGCGCTCGGCGGCGATGTCGGTAATCGTGCGCCCGCCGTAGTGCTGCTGGTTGGGCGAGATCGAGATGCGGATCGCGTCCCACGACGGGATGCGGCCGAAATTATTGAGCCCGGCGCGACCAACCTCGTCCTTGATGCGGGCGCGCGTCTCGGGCGCGCCGAGGCGCTCCAGCATGGCGCCGACGCCGCCCTCCTGCAGCCACGGCGGCATCAGGTTCTTGAGCGGGTTGCTGGCGGTGGTGTACGGGTAGAGGTCGGCATCGATGGCGATGCCGAGTGCGCGCGCCGCGGCGAACATCTCCAGCAGACGCCCGGCGCCGCCCCAGTTGTCCAGGCCGGACAACTTGAGGTGGACGATCTGGACGTGGACGCCGGTGCGCTCGCCAAACAGAATCGCCTCGGCGACGGCGTCGAACACGCCGTTCGATTCGTCGCGCAGGTGGGTGAAGTAGGGCGCGCCCCGCGCCTTCAGGACACGGCCGAGCTCGACCAGCTCCTCGCCCTCCGAATACGACCCCGGCGCGGTGAACAGCCCCGACGACATGCCGAAGGCGCCGGCCGCCAGCGCATCATCGAGCAGGCGCTTCATGTGGTCGAGCTCGTCCGGCTCGGGCGGGCGGTCCTCCATCCCCATGGTCATCAGCCGGAGCGTGTTGTGGCCCACCAGCATGACCCGGTTGACCGACGTCGCAGGGTAGGTCCGGACGTAATCGGCGAACGAGGTGTCGACGAAATCGAGCCACGGCGCGCTCGGGCCGAGATATTCGGCCAGCGCCTCGGCCTTGCCCGGCAGCGCCGGCGCGCAGGAGAAGCCGCAATGGCCGATCACCTCGGTGGTCACGCCCTGACGGATCTTACTCTCGGCCAGCGGCATCAGCGGCAGGGTCCAATCGGAATGGGTCTTGATGTCGATGAAGCCGGGCGCGACGATCCGGTTGGTCGCGTCGATCACCCGCGCGCTGCCCGCCGCGATGTCCGGGCCGACCGCGACGATGCGCCCGTCGCGCACCGCGACGTCGGCGCGGCGTGCCTCGGCGCCGGTGCCGTCGACGACCGAACCGCCCCGGATCAGGATCTCGTCCGCCATCCCGCGCTCATCCCCGCCGCGTCGTGTCCCATGGCGATCACTGTAGTGGCTCCGGTTCGGCCCGGCTAGGGGCCGCGCGCCGAGTGAGGGGGGAGCTTCTTGTTGCGTTCAAATTCTCTCCGGCAGGTCGACGCCGACTTGGTTCGCCGCCTCGCCGAGCGCGCGCCAGGTGCCGGGGGCGATGGGGATGCCGTCGCGGCTGCGCTGCTCGAGCACCCGGTCGCCGCGCTCGCCCGGCACCAGGATTTCTTCTGTTCCGGGTGTCTTGGGCAGCGCCTTGATCAACTCGACCATGCGGTCGAGACTGGTGCCGTATGCCGCGAGGTCGATGAAGGCGGCGATGTCGATCGCCAGCATCAGGCCGTTCTGGTTGTGACGGCGCTCGCCTTCGGCGCCGGTGAGCTCGGCCTCGACCAGCGGGTTGCCGACGAGCAGGCTGGTGATGCACTCGAACATCAGCGCGAGGCCGGCGCCCTTGGGCCCGCCAAGCGGCATCGGAATCGCCGCCTGGCCCGGGTCGGTGGTGGGCTCGCCCGCGCCGGTCAGTGCCCAGCCCTCTGGGATGGTGGTTCCGGCGTGGCGCGCCTGGGCGAGCTTGCCGAACGAGGCGATCGCGGTCGCCATGTCGAGCACCAGCGGTGCGTGGTCGCCGCCCGGAACCCCGATGGCCAGCGGGCTGGTGGCGACGCCCGGCGCGCTTGCGCCGTGATAGGCCATGTTGGGAAGCGACGTGGTAGTGACGATGCCGGCCATGCCGTCCCGCACCGCCTGGAGCACATAGTATCCGACCGCGCCGGCGTGGGTCGAATTGCGCACCAGGGCGAGCCCGATGCCGGCTGTCCGCGCCTTGTCGATCGCGCGCGTCATGCCGAGGCCGAAAGCGACCGGGCCGAGCGCGCGGTCTCCCTCGATGACCACCGAGGCAGGGGTCTCGCGGATCTCGCGAATCTCGGGGCGCGGGTTCATCAGCCCGAGGCCGATCAGATACAGATAGCGCGGCAGGCGCAGCACGCCATGGCCGTCGACGCCGCGCAGATTGGCCCACACCAGGATGTCGGCCACCGCTTCGGCGTCGTCCGGTTGCATGTCTACCCGCATGAAGACCTCGCGCGCGAAAGCGCGGAGCGCATCAGCCTCGACGCATATCGGTCCCTCGTTCATCACCACTTTCCGTTCACCAGATCACGCGGGCGATATTGCCCCGCCCGACGGTGCCGGTCCAGCGCCCGCGTTGCGCGTTACGCCGGCCCTGGATAGACTGGCCGCCGTCCCGGTCAGGGGGGGGTGTTGGGAGGAGCCAAGCATGGAACATCCGGTCACATTTGAATCCGACGGTCTGACGATATCGGGCGTCGTGCACACGCCTGACGATATGGAGCCGGGCGAGCGGCGTCCCGCGATGATGGTGCTGCATGGCTTCGGCAGCAACAAGTCGAGCGGCAATTCCATTCAGCCGGCCAAGATGTTCTGCGACTGGGGTTACGTCACCATGCGCTTCGACTTCCGCGGATGCGGCGAGAGCGAGGGCGAGAACGGGCGCATCATCTGCCTCGAGCAGGTCGCCGACACCAGCAACGCGCTGAGCTATCTCCAGACCCGCGACGACGTCGATCCCGAGCGCATCGGCGCGGTCGGCTCGAGCTTCGGCGCGGCGGTCGCGGTCTATACCGGCGGCGTCGACGAGCGCCTCGCGGCGGTGATCTCGTCCGGCGGCTGGGGCGACGGCGAGCGCAAGTTCCGCGGCCAGCATCTGGGCGAGGAGGCCTGGGCAAAGTTCACCGGCATCCTCGATCGGGGCCGCAAGCTCAAGCAAGAGACCGGCGAGACGCTGATGGTATCGCGCTGGGACATCGTGCCGATCCCCGAGCATTTGCGCGCCAACCTGGCCAAGGGCTCGCACATGGAGTTCCCGGTCGACACGGCGCAGAGCATGTATGACTTCGTCGCCGACGACGTGGTCGGCAACATCGCGCCGCGGCCGCTTCTGCTGCTGCATTCGAGCGTCGATTCGGTAACCCCGACCGAGCAGTCGGTCGAGATGTTCAAGCGTGCCGGCCAGCCCACCGATCTCCATCTGTTCGCCGAGACCGACCACTTCATGTTTGGCGAGGAGAACACAAGGGTGATTACCGTGGTGCGGGACTGGCTCGACAAGTATTTCCCGGCCAAGGCCTCGGTCGCGGCTTAGGAGCCTGTCCGGGAATCCGTTTTCGGCCTGTGTCTTTATTTCTACCGATGATAGCATGTGACCTTAAAGTCATATGGCAATCGGGGAAGCGGCGGGGCTATGGGCCTGGCCTGGCCCGGTCCACGAGGGCAACGGCTCGATGCAGGTGATCGTCGATGAAAGCGCGAGCGCGGAGCAGCGCGAGGCGATGGTCAAGATCATGCGCGGCGAGGATACCGAGCCCATGACGACCATGTGGTCGGTGTTCCACACCATGTGCACAAAGGAACACGACCCGCTGTTCCTGCCGATTGAGTTCGACGTCGACGTCGATGCGCGCGTTGCGCGGCTCAGCGTGCCGGGCGTGGTCGAGACCTCGGGCGAGCCGATCCGCAACCCGGTGACCGGCAACATCCACCGCGCCCGCATCGACCTGCCGCACGGCTTCGAATACGAGCTCGCCGAGATCGGCTCCGGCACCACCAAGAGCACCCACGAGATCGCCCTCGACTTCGAGAGCAGCTACGGCCAGTTCGCCGAGATCCACCTCGACAGCAACGGCGTCGTCCGGAGTTAGTGAAATGCACGCGACCAAAGAGTCCCCCTCTCCCCTTGCGGGAGAGGGTCGGGGTGAGGGGTAAGCGCGTCTGCGCGTCAAAAGAGTCTTTTCGCCGCCTATCGGCG
>PVBE011852602.1_pt1 | contig 11426 bp, 13 predicted proteins | sample 1631181 | NCBI WGS metagenome assembly PVBE01 (sample SAMN08397723, study PRJNA350692) | Marine metagenome, whole genome shotgun sequencing project. | isolation source: water | place: Pacific Ocean | collected 2012-04 | reverse complement strand
CGCGGCTCGGTGGCGGAGCCGTCGGAGGGGAGAGGTGCGTGCTCGGCACGTGGGCGTCGCCGGATGCATGCCTTCGCGAGCCCGAGCCCGAGACACCAGGGCGGAAGGGAGGCCTTCCGGCGACTCGAGGGTCGCGAAGAGGCCAGCGAGCGTGAGAGAATAGGGCAGTGAGAGGCGCTAATGCGAGCTATCCCTCACGCCCTCGGCGCTGTCGGGGTTCCAGACGACCTCCTTGCCGACGCGAGCCCTCATCACGTACCGGGCGGCCTTGCCCTCGAGCGTCTGGAAGATGGTCTTGTCGAGGTCGAAGTCCGGGATGGGCTCGACGCGTACGGCGCCCGCGTGGTCCAGGACGCTGCCCTGGGCGATGGCGGCTTTCCGCTGGTAGGTGGGCTCTGGGCGCTGATCGGCGGCTTGCTTCATGGTCTGGACCTCGCTGGGCGGCGTGTATCCGATGCCGGGACGCTAGCCCCGGAGCAGCCGGAACGGCAGCGCCAGGAGCACGAACACCAGGGCCGTGGCGGCCTGCGCGGCCCCGACCGGGAAGTCCCAGAGGAACGCCCCGAGGTAGCCGAGGAACGCCGCCAGTCCGCCGCCGACGAGCGCCAGGATGAGCGCCACGTTCAGCCGTCGCGTCGCGAGCAGGGCGGCCATTGCGGGCAGCACCGAGAACGCGAACACCGGCAAGGCTCCGAGCGCTCGGGTGGCGACGCTGGCGACCAGCGTGACCAGGGCCAGGAAGCCCAGCTCGAGCAGGCGGACGGGGACCTTCTGGACTCGAGCGCCATCCGGGTCGACCCCGACGAAGACCAGTCCACGTCGCGCCAGCAGCACGCCGACGATGGCGAGCGTACCGACAGCGCCGACCGCGACCAGGTCCTCGGGTCGGACGAGCACGGCGGTCCCGAACAGGATGGCCTTCACGTCGTGGGCCTCGGCCGCGATGCGGTCTCCGAGCAGGATGGCTCCGCCGCTGCCGACCAGCCAGACCAGCGCCAGGATGGACTCGCGCGACAGGTGGACGCGCGCCGGATTGATGGCGAACACTGCGGCGGCGAGCTGGCTCACTCCGACGGCCCAGAAGACGGGGTCCACCTCGGTCCCGGTCATCATGCCGATCCAGAAGCCCAACACCACGCCGAACCCGGCGGACTGGGTGATGGCGGCCGTCACGAAGACCATGCGGCGCAGGACGATGAAGACGCCCAGCAGGCCGAGCGCCGAGCCCGCGATGACGCCGGTCAGCACCGCGTCGCGGAACAGGTCCCAGGCCTCGAAGAAGTCGGTGACGGTCACAGGACCTGCCCGTAGCGTGCCTGGAACGCGGGGTGCGCGAACACCTCGTCCAGCGGCCCGCTGACGATGTTCTGGTCGTCCTTGTCCAGGAACAGGACGTTGTCGGCGTGGGCTCGGGCCACGTCCAGGAAGTGCGTGACAACGACGACGGTCAGCTCGTACTCGACCCGCAGTCGGGCCAGGAGCTCCATGACTTCACGCTCGGCGACCGCGTCCATGCCGACCGTCGGCTCGTCCAGGAAGACGAGCTTGCTGCCGGTCGCCAGCATTCGAGCGAACAAGGCGCGCTGCTTCTGGCCTCCGGACAAGCTGCGGAAGGTCCGGTCGGCAAGGTCCGCGATGCCCGTGGCTTCGAGCGCCTCGTCCACGGGGTTGGCCAGGGGGCGCAGGAAGCTCCAGCCGTGGATGGTCCCGCTCTCGACCAGCTCGCGAACACGCACCGGGTACAGCGGATCGAAGGCCAGACGTTGGGCCAGGTACGCCGGCTGGGTGGACAGCGTGACGCTGCCCGAGACCGGCTTCTGCAGGCCCAGCAGCGTGCGGAAGAGGGTTGTCTTGCCAGCCCCGTTGCGCCCGAGCACCGCCCAGAACTGGCCGGGCTCGACGGTGATGTCCACCGCGGGCAGCAGCGCCTTACGGGCGTACCCGACGCGCAGGGACTGGCAGGACAGCAGGCTCAATGGTTGGCGTGGTCGTGGCCTTCGGCCTCGGTGTACAGGACCCACACGGTCTCGACGGCGGCGGGTCCGAACGTCACGGTGGTCGCCTCGTCGATGTCGTAGTGCTCGGGCATCTCGTCGGGGCAGTCGGGGTTCGGGGTGCTGTCACCCAGGTCGGTCAGGCCCTCGGTGCCGACGAACAGGACGGCGCCGGCGTGATCGAGGTCGAACGTCGCCGAGTACGTACCATCGCCCAGGTCGGTGAGCGTGATCTCGCTGGGATGGCCGAGCTCGATCTCGTCGCCTTCGACCAGCGAGTGGTGTACTTCGCCGGCGACCTCGCAGGCCTCGTGGAAGACGTCGTGCTCTTCTTCTTCGGCGCCGGTGCAAGCGAACAGGGTGGTCAGGAAAATCATCGTAGCTCCATCGTTGGAATGGGAAGGGGGAGGGTGATCGGTGGGTCCTGGCCGTCGAAGCCGGTCCCGTCGAAGATCAAGGCGGCGTCGAGCGAGAACGCCTCGGGGGCGCTCCGATCGACGTCCAGGGTGAAGGGGCCGAGCGCGTCGCCCGACATGCTGGCCCACAGCTCCTGGCCGTCGACCGTGCCCTCGAAGCGCAGCTCGGTCACGTCGATCGAGAGGCGGCGGAGGCTCAGCTCGGGCAGGTCCTGAGGGCACGACGAGAGCGTCAGCGTCTCGCCGGCGAGCGCGTCGATCGTCCCGTCGATCGGCCAGGAGAGAGCGGTCTCGAACGACCCCCCGCCGATCTCGGCCTCGATGGTCGCGTAGTCGACCAGCTCGCCGTCGTCGGCATGACAGTGGCCGTTGTGGCACAGGCTGTAGCCATCGGGCGGGTCCTGCTCGGAGAAGGTCACGCCGCCGATCAGCTCTTCGACGCGCAGCTCGGCCACGTCCAGCTCGAGCACCTGGAACTGGACCCGGGCGCCCGTATCGGTCAGGACCAGGCCGTCGCCCAGATCGCGGGCCTCGGTCGGGTCGAAGGCCACGTCGAGCAGGACCTCGTCGAGCGACGCGTACCCGGTGCCGGGCTGCATCGTGCAGGCGGTCAGGAGGAGGATCACAGCGCCCCCTCCATGCTGTCGACCCAGGCGTCGATGTGGGCGACGTACGTCTGCCGCGGGAAGTCCGTGCCGGCCGTGAGGGTCAGCAGCGTGGCCTCGGCCTTGTCCGCGACCAGAGAGGCGCTGGTGGCCGGGTAGAACGACTCGATCAGGACGAGCTGGACCCCGGTCTCCTTGGCTCCGTTGACGGTCTTGGCGATGTGGCCGGGCGTGGGCGGGATGCCGGGCTTGGGCTCGACTGCGCCGACCACCGAGAAGCCGATCCAGTCCGCCAGGTAGCTCCACGAGCGGTGGTACCCGATGACCGGGGCGCCCTGGTAGCCGGCCAGACGCCGCTCCCACTCGGGCAGGTGCGCGTCGATGTCCGCGGCGAAGGCCTGGGCGTTCGCGGTGTAGACCTCGGCGAACTCGGGGTCCAGCTGGCCGAATCGGTCCGCGAGGCCGAGCGCGACGTCCTTCATGCGACGCGGGTCGTAGAAGTAGTGGGGGTTGCCCTGGCCGTGCACGTCGCCCATCGCCCGGTCGACGGCGCCCGCCGGCTTGTCCAGCACCGTGACGTACTGGCTGCAGTCGATGTTCCCCGTCGCACCGGACTGGACGTCCTTGTTGCGCGAGCCGGTCACCAGGGTCGGGAGCCACCCGATCTCCATCTCCAGGCCGACGTGGACCAGCGCGTCGGCCTTGGACAGCTTGACGGCCAGGTTCGGCTTCGCGTCGACGAAGTGCGGGTCCTGGGTGGGGAGCGCCATCGACGTGACCTTCACGTGGTCACCGCCGACCGCCTGGGAGACGGCCGCCAGGTCGGGCAGTGTGGCCACCACGTTGAGGTCGGCGTGGGCGAGGTTCAAGAGGGCGAGGAGCATGATGTTTCCTGGCTAGAAGGCGTGGCTGCCGTGGGCTCCGACCGCGAACTCGAAGGCCAGGAACACGCTGTAGAGCGGCGCGTCGATGCCGGTGTCGCGGGCGCCCTGGAGGCGGAGACGGGAGAACTCGGTGGGCCAGTACGTGGCCGCACCGGACCAGCGGTGGCGGTTGGCGACCCAGGCCGGGTCGAGCGGGTCGCTGCCGGTCGACGGCGTCCCCAGCTCGTGGCGAGCGCCCAGCCCGACGCGCTGGTTGCGCCAGGTCAGGGCGGTCAGGCCGGTCCAGTCCGTGACCAGTTCGCCCGGCAGCTGGCGGCGCCGCTGGATCCACTCGCTGGTCAGCGCGATCTGGTGTCCCGACGCGCGGGTGATGGGTCGGTACTTCAGCGTCACGTCGCCGCCGAACAGCTCGGAGCGGTTGTCGCGTCCCGTGCCGTTGGGGCCGACAGCCCAGGAGACACCGGCCAGCACCGACAGGTCGTCGTGCGGCGCCAGGAACGTCTTCGCCGATGCGGTGGTCTGCAGGTCGAAGGGCCCTTCGACCCCCGAGAAGTCCGACCACGACCGGTTCGTCGCGGCGCCGCCGAGCATCGTCTCGCTGACGACGAGCTCCAGGTAGAACGGCGTCGGCGCAAGCCAGCTGCCTTCGACGCCCAGTCCCCGGTTGCCCTCGGCGCCCATCACGCGACCGGTCACCCAGGGCTGGTCGGCGAAGTCCCACGTGTGGGGGTGGGTGGGGTTGTGGCGACCGAAGCGCGTCAGGAACTGCCCGGCGCGGATCTGGGTGCCGCCAGGCAGGCCGAGGGTGGTCGCGTAGACCTCTTCGATCTCCACGCCGAACTGGGCGAAGACGATGTTCCCGTCGAAGCGGAAGTAGGGGTCGACGGCCTGGCCCACCGACAGCTCGAGCTGTTGGAGGTTGAAGCCGTTCTGCTGGGGATCGTGCGCGCCGGTCTGCAGGGGATCCCCTGAGAAGCCGGCCGCTGCGATGTCCGCGATGAACGCGATGTCGGGGTTGAGCGCGTTGCCCTGGGCGAACGCACTCGCAAACAACAGATGAAACACACCCGTGCCATTGCTGGAGGAGACAAGGACGGGCGATCGAGCCCGTCGAGAACGTCATCCTCAGGCGGGCGGGCTGGTCTTCGGCGCGTCGACGAGCGGCGGGCCGCGGGGGGCCTGGCTCGGGTCGAGGAGCACACTCCGGGCGCTCGGGAGCAGCAGCGGCGCGGTGCTGGCTGTTGCGAGCTCGATGGTGTCTTCGCCGACGAGGTCGAACGCGCAGCCGTGTTCGTGGCCGTCGGGTGCGCTGACGTGGACACCGTCGGGGATGACTTCGCCGCCGTGGACCTCGACGACCTCGCCGTGTTCGGCGCAGACGACGTGCTGGGTCTCGATCTCGTGCACGGTGGTGGCGAAGCTGGCGACGAGCCAGGCGACAGCACCTAGGAGCAGGAGGACGCGCTTCACGGGTTCAACCTATCCCATGCCGCGCGGCGCAGCGAGCTTTCATCTCGGGTGCGCCTCGAAGAAGGCCCACAGCGCGTGCGCTGTCTCCAGGTCGTGGTTCTGTTCGCCGGCGAACGCGTCCCAGGTGTCGCTGGTCTGCTGGTCGATGCTCGGCGGCACATGGCCCCCGCCCTCGGCGACGTACCGGACGACATCGGCCTCGGTGCAGCTCCAGGTCTGCAGCTCGACCGTCGAGCCGTCGTCCTGGTCCAGATCGGCCAGGGCCTCGGTCGCTCCGTCCCCCGAGCAGCCGTCGAGTGTGTGCCAGTACGCCAAGGTGTCCTCGGCCGAGAGCATCTCGCCGGGGCCGGCGTTGCCTCCGTCCCAGGGCATCGTCTCGTCGGCGGTCCCGACGATGAAGGCGATGGGGATGGGGCCGGTCGGGTCGCCGCAGTCGTTGTTCGCGGGCTGGGCGGCGTTCACCACGCCGACGCTCGCGGCCAGCGACGTCGCCTCGCGAGCGATGCGCTGGGTCATCAGGCCGCCGTTGGACTCGCCATTGACGTGGATGCGGTCTTGGTCCACCGACACCTCCGCGGAGACGCTCTCCCTGTCGAGAGCGATGACATCGACAAGGCTGGCCACGGCGCTCGAGGAGCCGCGGAGTTCCCCCGGGCCCTGGAGAACCTGGTCGCCGCCTGGCGCAAGCTGCGCAACGCCGGCATCCGACGCTTCGTCTTCACCGCCGACCACGGCTTCCTGCTGCTGACCCACCCCAAGCGCCTGCCCCAAGGCCACCAGAACCAGCCGCGCTCCCGCTACATCCTGCGGGACGAGCTGCTCCGCGAGCGGGCCCTGCAGCGCGTCGCGCTCCACGACCTGGCCTACACCGGCGCCGGCGCCGACCGCGTGCTGCACATGCCCCGCGGCATCGAGCTCTTCGACCGCGGGGACCGCGACGTGCCCTTCGTGCACGGCGGCAACTCCCTGCAGGAGCGCTTGGTACCAGTGCTCACCGTCGAGCACCGCGGCGCCCCCGGCGGCGGCAGCGACACCGACTACCGCATCCAAGCCCAGCGGGGCGAAGGCATGGCCGAGTTGCAGTGCATCACTGGCCGCGTCGTGGTCGGCCAGGACCTGTCCCTGGGCTTCGGCGGAGTCGCTTCATTTCGGGTGCTGCGGTTGTGTTGATCGCTGCTTCAGCCAGTTGTCGCCAGGGCAGTACACGATAGACTCTCTTCCTCATGCCAAGAGGAAGATATGCCAAGGGATAGGGCGCCAAAAACTACAGTGGATCCGGCACGAGACTTGCTCAAGTCAATACGGCGGGAGGTTCAAGAACGGGAGGACGAGGCCGAGCGGTTGACGAGAGCGCTGTCACTCGTTGCCGAGCAACTCGAACACCTGCGAGGGCAAGAGGCTGGTGTCCGCCGGCTCATTGCTTTCAGTATTGAGGAGGAATGAGCGAGGGTTGCGATGGGTGCCTGCCGTCGTTGGGCTACGTTTCCGCGCCCGGCGCAAGCCGGGTCTGTTGCTTCGCCGACAGCCTGGGGGAAAGACGTGGCTCCATGCAGTAATGGCACCGCTCCAGTGGCCGCGTGGTGATCTCCGCGTTGCCCCCTGAAATGGTCGGTGCAGATTGTGCGGCAACTGCAGCTGCCGCCGGGGGCTGGGTAGCTGCTTCGAATTGCCCTCCGCGGGGCGCTCCGCCGCGTCTTTGATGGGGGCCTGGGTTTCGGCGGGTGGGCGGTTCAGCATGGCGTCGCTGGTGCGCGCGATTGCCAAGTCGGCTCTTTGGGTCCGCTGCGTCGGTGTTTTCTAAAGTTTGCGATGTTCCGCCGTTCCGACTGCTCCGTGGTCGGGATTATTGGCGCAGTCGGGTCTTACGATCAGGCTGCGGATGCGCTGGGCGTTGGTCAACCGCGTTTCCGGCAGACGGGCGTACTATCGATATAAATCGATACCATGAGTCGGTATATCTACTCGCGGCGGGCTGTTTTGTCTCGATTTTCGCGCCAGCTAAGGCTATAGGATGATGGCCCGTGGGTGAAGGAGTTGCGTCGTGCCGAGCTTGGCGAAGGGTCTGAAACTCGGGCGGGCGCTGCGCGGCATGACGCAGTCCGAGTTGGCCAGCGCGCTGGGCCGGGTGATGCAAGCACACGGAATCGACGAGAATGGTGCGGTGAAGTCCGGCTACATTGGCATGATCGAGCGCGGCGAGAAGCGTGGCGGCCTGAAAATCGAACTTGCTGCCCCTCGCGCCTTGGGGATGTCCTCCCCGGCCTTCCACATGCTGTGCCTCACCCCTGGCGACTTTGGGGAAGGCGCTGTGGCGGCGTATGAAGCAAGACTATGCGCGGAGATTTTGTTTGGTCTCATCACGGGCGCCACGATCCCTGAGCCCGAGGTGAAACAGGACCGTGGTGTCCACGTGCAACCATTCCCTCGCACACTGATTCACCTTGACGATGAAGACCCGCTAGAGTTGTGGGAGCTCAAGAGGAAGTTCCAGGAGCGCGGCGACGAGATTGACGACCAAGCCGCATTGATCGCCAAAGTTGACGCCCTGCTCGATGCCGCGGTTTCCCGTGAAAAATCCCGGACCAGAGATCAACGATGGCGAGGGCTCAACAAGTTGGAGGCTCGCTTCGGACCAGGGTGCACCGAGCGCCAAGCGCTTACTCTCATTGACGATCTCATTCGGCACTACGACGACCACCCAAACCTAAGGCCCCTTCTTGAAGCAGTGCGCGAACTGGCGCGTGATGGAACTGTCTCGGACCGGATCTTGCGGAATATTTTCCCCCACGATTACGACGCCGAGAAATGAGTAGTCTCCCTGCCGCTGTTCGCACTCGCCGCAACTTCTTTTCGCTCCAGGAACGCCCGAATGAGTAGTGGTCAACCAATTCGACCTGGGGACTACTACCGCCGCTCGACCAGTACCCTCATCGCCTTCCGCACTGGCGCCCCCAGCCAAATCCACTGCCTCCGGGCCAAGGGCCGGCTGCTTAGCTGTTCGAGGAAAATCGGGCAACACGGATCTTGGCACTACAGCCGCACAACCGTGAACCTCTTTCGACCCTGGGTTCGCCTGGCCCGAGCTCGCCGATCTGATCCCGAGTGGTTTTCCTCCCAGTTTGCCTCAGACCCAATGCGGCGGTCAGTCGGGCCAGCAGCCTGGGCCCAGTTCTCAGACGACCTGGCCGACTGGGATAGGCTTGCACCGCTCCTCGGCCGGTTTCGGGGGAACCACCACGCCCTTTTCAACGCGCTCGTGACCGGCGGCTCTCAACTTGAAGAACTCGCAATCCGAGCACCTATGCTGACATGGCTCATCGCCAACGGCTTTCTGGTCAGCCCGCGGGGACCGAGCAAACGTCATCTTGGCAGGGTGCGGCGTCTCATGGCCAAGTTCACGCCGGCCGCAGTCCTGGACGACATGGGATTCCCTCACTCGCCTGGCGTCATTCGAGCATTCGAGCGCGTTCCGGCTGTTTCCGTCTCGAGCACGTTCGCCCTGGACCTAAAATCCTTGCTTGCCCGCGACCCTCAGCGAACCTTGGCCGCGCTGGGAAATATCCAGCGGATCAACTCCGGTGTCATTGGTGCGCTGATGGTTCAGCGTGAACTCGGCCTGCAACTGCGTCAGCGTTTCTTGGAGGAAATTTCGCGACAAACAACCTTTGATCGGCGCCCCCGGAAGCTCCACCAGGTACTCACGGCCCTGGAGGCCTGCGGCGTCGAGCGGCAGGAGCTCGTCTCGGTCAAGGGGCTGCATCGATCCGTCTGCAAAGCCCTCCGTCGGTATCAATCGCAAGGGCCAGCAAAACCGATAGAATTCGCGGCGGTGCCTTTGCCCGGGGAGCCCGGGTTGATCGAGTTCTTGCCTGACTCAAAGGCTACTTGGGAATTGGGTCGAGAGTTGGGAATCTGTATCGGGCGTGCCACTTGGACCAATCGGTTGAAGGAAGGCGCCTATCTGGCCTACCGTCTGGCGTGGCCGGAACCGGCGGCGATCGTTCTTCGAAGGACACAAGGGGACGGCGGACCGAATGAGGCACCACAGCACGGGATTGAATTGGCGGAGTTCCGTGCCGAGAACAACCGTCCGCCCTCATTGGGGTGTTTCCGAGTTCTCCGCGAATGGCTTGAGGCAGTTTGGGCTGAGCCAAATTGGGGCAGGTTCTCAGAGGAGATCGGTGATTGGGAAGAGCTTTGACCGGCACCCAGACTCCAAGAACGCTGTACCTCCCGGGTCGCGGTGACACCGTAGGACCGGAAGAACTGTTGCCACCCCCGGGCGACGTGGTCGAGGCAATCTCGTGGCCAACCACCTTCCTGCGAATACCGCTCGATGACGACTTTCTCGCTAGGACGTTTGCTGATCAAGTCGAGTTTCTGAGCGCTCGAGTATCGCCAACCGACTTGGTGCTTGCCCACTCGTTCTCGGCATGGATTGCGCTTGCGTACGCGGTTGGCCTCGCTGAATCTGGTGACCCCCTGCCGGAACTGTTGCTGATCAGCCCTGTTCTCTTTCAAGGTGGCACTGGACGACTCGGCTATCGCCCCCCAAGATCGGCCAAGATCCGCAAGTGGATGCTTGGCCACGATTCCGCCCCCGAACCAGCAGTAGACCATCTCCGAGCCCGCCTCCACATCATTTCCGGAGCGGACGACCCACAATGCCCAGCGTCTCAGGTTCGACTCTTGGGGGACGCTGGCTTCCGGGTAGACCTTATCGAGGGCGGAGGGCACCGCCTCACAGAGAACTGCGCCCGCGCCAAACTCAAAGACCTGTTGGGGATGCACGCCGCCAATAGAGGTCACAAGAACGCCGACGGGGCGAGCGAGCGAGACCGCACGATGCTGCCCTGACGATATCGAAAGGAACCACGCGTGGTTACACCTCGCCGATTTCCCCAGGCAACCAGGTACCAACGGGCTTGCTCACCGGCTTGCCGTGCAGCACCATGCAGAGCCTGCACATAGGAAAGAGAAAGGTCTGGTGTCCAACCGGCACTTCGACCCATTCAAGTGAAACCTCGTGCGTGAACAGAGAACCGTCTGTGTCGTCCTCGACGTCTGCGTTGAGCAAGGCGACGCGCTGCTCGGCGGTCCTCCTACAAGTCCAGCAGGATAGACCGGCACCCGCCCGAGCCGGCGTGCTGGACGGTGGCTTGGCGGAAGACGACGTCTCCGCGCTTGCGGCCCTTGTAGCCGGGCGCGACGGTGTCCTCGGACCGGCGCGAGGGCTCGGGCAGCTCCTCGCCCACGGGCAGCGCGCGGTGGCGCAGGGCCTTGACCGTGGGGTCGACGTCGAAGACGTGCCAGCCCTCGCCGAGGGTGTCGTAGGTCCGCACCGCCGGGTGCTTCAGGACCTCGTCGAGGCCGGGCAGTTCGGCCAGCAGCCAGCTCGCTGCCGGCCGGACGAGCTCCAGGTCCACAGCGTCCAGCGCTCGCGACAGCGACGACGGCGACACCAGCTTCTTGCGCCCCACCAGCGCGCCAAGCTGACGGGAATGACGCCCCGCGGCGTCTTGCCAGAACTTCTTGAACCCGACGCCGGCGCCGGCCGCAAAGAACACCAGCAGCGTGAGCCAGACGTCGAGTCCGCAGAAGCCGCCCTCGCGCCGGATGCGCACGTGCTCTGCGAGCTCATCGAGCCTCCCGCGCTGCCGGAGGTCAAGCAGCTGCACCGCTCCCTCCGTGACCGAGTCGGGGAGCCGGGAGAAATCCTCCGGGTTGAACGTGACCTCGAGCCTTCCACCTGCCATGCTGACCTTCCTCCGCTGGAGGCGGTCGCGGGATGTGCATGTGCCAGATGGCCCGCGGCCGACACCCTCGGGACCATCCCAGGGGATCGGCTTCTCTACAACGTCAGTGCGATGGATGCAGGCGTTCTCGGCCGACTCTCATGGATCCGGAACCAGTGGGGATGTGACTGGGACGAGCTGAAGTAGCCCAGTTTCTCTCCGTCGAAGGTCTCGTGAAGGTAGTTGTAGCGGAACTCGCAATCACGCGTGGGCTCGCCCATCCACGTGTGTGACAGCGCGAGGCCACCTTCGTAGCGGACTG
>PVBE010918452.1_pt1 | contig 11427 bp, 9 predicted proteins | sample 1631181 | NCBI WGS metagenome assembly PVBE01 (sample SAMN08397723, study PRJNA350692) | Marine metagenome, whole genome shotgun sequencing project. | isolation source: water | place: Pacific Ocean | collected 2012-04 | reverse complement strand
CGATTCGGGGTCCAGCGACGAAGAGGCGTCGTGAACCCCTTGGAATCAGGAAAGAAAAGATGGTGGAGGCGGCGGGAGTCGAACCCGCGTCCGAAATCACTCAGCCTCAGCGTCTACATGTTTATCCTCTGGTATCAACTCCAGCGGGACCCAGAGGCCCATCCCGCGGTGGAGCGGCAGCGACTTTTTGGATTATTTTTCGTCCCCTACGCCGGCACTACGCGACGCTCAGGACTAGTCTGCTCTTGACACGCCCGTCCGGGGTCACAGACAAACATTTCCCGTTCGGACGGCTCTACGGACTGTGTTTAAGCAGCGAGAGCGAAGTTGTTGTTGTTGTTGGCAATTATGCAAACTTGATGGCGATGATTTACGAGAGTGCTCATCCCTCTCGACATGCAGCCTTGGCCTACCGCGACCCCGTCGAAACCGTTTCGCCCCCATAAAAGGGAAAAAGCCTGACTCGGTGAGGTAGTCCACTCGCGATGTCAAAGAGCCGCGCCGACGACCGGCTGCACTGACAATGCTCCCCTCGGAGGCCATCGTCAAGGCGAATGGGGCTCATCGGCCAGGTTCCGACACGCGCTCAGGGCAGCACAACCCCCCGGGTCAGGACCACACGCATCGCGCTCTCGCCCCAGACCCGCAGCGTGTCCACCACCCCGGCCGGGACGCCGGGACAGCGGCGCTCCAGCAAGGAGAGGGCTTCCTCCAGCTCGTGCTCGGCCAGCCACTCGTGCAGGGCGCTGCGCTCCAGCTTGTAGCGGTCCACCACGTCGCGGCTGATGCAGCGCCCGAGCCGCTCCAGCTGGAAGCGTTCCCAGGGGGTGACGCCCTCGGGGGGCACGGTGATCTCCAGATCCGAGCTGACCCAGATGGGGGGAAGCTGCCGCTCGTGGCCCGCCCAGACCGCGCCGTCTGCGCTGGGCGCAAAGACGCCTCGTGCTCGCCGCACCAGCCCCAGCCGCTCCAGGCGACGCAGGGTCTTGCGCACCATGCGCTTCTCCACCCGATCCCAGGCCTCGGAGTCCAGAGCTCGAGGCTCCTCGTCCTCCAGGGTGGGGTAAGCCCGGAAGAGCACGGTCCGGTCCTGCTCTTCCAACAGCTCCTGGAAGATCATCTCGTCCACCGCCGGGCCCGCCAGCGCCGCGCGAATCGCGGGCAACACCGGGTGCAGGTCACGGTCGACCAGGCGGTGCACCAGCCGGTCCAGCGCCTCGCCGGTGGCGCCCTCCAGAGCGTTCTCCAGGCCCAGGTCCAGGTAGAGCTCGCGGGTCAGCGGCTCGGTCCCCACCACCCCCAGGGCTTCCAGGGCCCGCAGAGCACCGGCCCAGCGGGCATCGAAGTCCTCGACCCCCATGCGCTTGGCGAGCTTGCGCACGTCGGTCTTGCTGAGCTCGCCCTTCGCCGTCCTCCGCACGGGGACGGAAGCCAGCCCGCCCGCCAGCGCCGCCATGTCGTGGAGCAGCGCCACCGAAGACCCTGTGACCTCGCTCAGGTCCTCCGTCGGGGGCATCCAGGTCTCCTCGAAGGAGTAGGGGACCGGCGGGGGAGGGGGCAGGTCGCCCACCAGCACGTAGCCGCCGGGCACCTCTTCCAGCAGGCGCTCGGCCTGCAGCAGGCGCAGCAGCGGCGCCTCGTCGGGCCGCAGCCAGGCACCGCCGGCCAGCTGCTCGCCCACAGCGTGCCGCTGGGCGGCGTGCAGCAGCTCCAGCGCCTCCGTCGGGAGGCGGGGCAAGACCTTGTCCACCTGGACCTCGGGTGGCCTTCGCGCATAGCGCACCAGGACCGGGGTTCCCCGCTTCGCGAGCTGGGGCATCAGCACCCGCTCGAAGCCCGGACCCACGGCGCGGCGCAGCGGTCCCAGGACCTCGTCGACGTGCTCGTCGATGCCCTCCAGCTCGGCCCAGACCGACTCGGACCGGACGGAGAGAACGCTGACCGCTCTCATGCCACCACCTCGATGCGGTAAGGGTAGCCCTGCTCGGCCAGGAAGAGCTGACGGCGCTCCGCAAACTCCTGCTCCCGGGTCTCGGCGGTGACCAGGCTGTAGAAGAGGGCCTGGTTGTCGCCGGTCTTCGGCCGCAGCACCCGGCCCAGGCGTTGGGCTTCCTCCTGCCGGCTGCCAAAGGTGCCCGCGACCTGGATGGCGACGTTGGCGCCGGGCAGGTCGATGGCGAAGTTGCCGACCCGGGACAGAGCCAGGCGCGTGATCTCTCCGGCCCGGAAGGCGTCGAAGAGCCTCTGCCGTTCCGCCACTGGAGTCTTGCCGGTCACGATGGGCAGCGCGAACTTTCGGGCCACCCAGCCCAGTTGGTCCAGGTAGGTCCCCAGCACCAGCACCTGGTCTGCCGCATGGCGCTCCAGCAGCTTCTCGAGGACGGGGCCCTTGCGGGCGTTCTTGGCGGCGATGGGAAAGCGGGCCCGTGGGGTGGCGCGCACGTAGCGCAGGCGGTCCTCGTCGCTCAGCGGCACCCGCACCTCGATGCATCGAGCCTGGGCGATCCAGCCCTGTCGCTCCAGCTCCTTCCAGGGCAGGTCGAAGCGTTTGGGCCCGATAAGAGCAAAGACCTCGCCCTCGCGCCCGTCCTCGCGCACCAGGGTGGCCGTGAGGCCCAGGCGACGCCGCGCCTGGAGCCACGCGGTCTCTCGGAAGATGGGGGCGGGGAGCAGGTGCACCTCGTCGTAGATGATCAGCCCCCAGCCGCCTTCGTGGAAGAGCTTGAAGTGCGGTGGCGCGGCGTTCTTCGAGGGGCGCCAGGTCAGCATCTGGTAGGTGGTCACCGTCACGGGCTTGAGCTCTCGCAGACGGCCCGAGTACTCTCCGACGTCCTCTTCGGAGAGGGTGGTGTGACGCAGGATCTCGGTCTTCCACTGGTGCATCGCGGTGTGACCGGTGCACAGCACCAGCGTGCGCATGCCCAACTGCACCATGGCCATGATGCCGACCAGGGTCTTGCCGGCTCCGCAGGGCAGCACGACGACGCCGGAGCCCCCAGAGGGCCCGGCGTTGAAGCCGTCCACCGCCGCCAGTTGGTAGTCCCGTGGCGCGAACTCCCGGGTCATGGACAGAGCCAGCGCTTCGCCGTCGTCGTAGCCGACCAGGTCCTGCACCGGATGCCCGCAGCTGGTCAGGACCTGCTTCAGCTCGCCCCGACGGCGCGGATGGATGCGCACGGCGAGCGGGCCCTCGGGTTCGCCGAAGAGGTCCAGCGCCGGCTTCAGGTGACGCACTTCCTCCAGAGTCGCGGCGGAGTCCGCCTCCAGCCGTAGCCAGCGCCCGTCCCGCACCAGGCGCAAGGCGCCGTAGCGGGCCATGCGGGTGCGGATCGTGGTCGGGATGTTCTCGGGGACCGGGTACTTGGACATGTCCGTCAGCGAGGCGATGACCTCGTCGGCGGTGTGGCCTGCGGCGGCGGCGTTCCAGAGCGAGAGCTCGGTCAGCCTCCAGGTGTGTACGTACTCCGGACTCTTGACCAGCTCAGCGCAGGCCAGCAGCGCATCCCGAGCCTCGTCGGCGCCAGGCGATGCGACCTCCAGCAGGACCGTGTGGTCCGACTGGACGATGAGCGGGTTCTCGGGGCGGTAGGACACGGAAACTGGCGCCTAACCCGGACACTTCATCCGGCGAGGGGCCGCAGCAGGTGTTCCTCGGCCCGGATGCGCAGAAGCATCGGCGGCAGCATCAAGAGCGTCGCCTCGGGTGTCCCCAGCAACAGCCCCGTGCCCAGGCCGATGAGCAGCAGACCCAGCTCGCTGGGGTGGTGCATCCACCGGTAGATGCCGCTGCGCTCCAGGCGGTGGCCAGGGATCAGCTCGACCCCGTGGGTGAAGCGCTCACCCAGGGTGGCGATGGCCAGCAGTCGCAGCGCGACCCCCACGGCGAAGGGCAGGGCACCCCACGCGCTGCCCTCACCGTGCAGCAGGCCCCAGCCCGTGACGAGCAGCAGTGTGCCGCCGCTGAGCACCGCGTAGCCGCTCCCTTGGCGCTGGCGTGGCGCCAGGCAAGCCTCGGCGCAGGCCCAGGCGACCGTCAGGAGCAGCCAGGTCGTCACGCTGTGGACTCCAGGACGTCCGCGATGACCCCCTTGGCGTGGGCGCTGGTCATCTCCAGGGCCTTGGCGATCTCCGAGGCCAGGTCCTGCTCTTCGGCAGAGAAGTCCCCGTCCGAAGCCGCGACCTGTACGGCCGCGTTGAGCACCAGTTCCTTCCCTCGATCGTTCAAGCCCGCCGCATAGCTCCCCACCACCTCGGCGATTTCTCGGGGTGTGGAGCTTGCGCACTCCTCCCGCAACTCGTCGGCGTCGAGTTCCTCCTCCGTCAGGCCCGCGTAGATCGTGCGCACCATCTCCAACTCGGAGTCCTCGACCACCCCGTCGGCGATGACCATCTGGATCATGGTCTCGCGGATGGCCGTGTGGAACTTGGCCTTGAACTGCCTCTGCTGGTCCCGCGGGTCGTGGTCCAGCACCGCGGGGTCGAAGGTGCCGTCGCACTCCTGGCACTCGACGTACTCGCCGAGCAGGTCCAGGGGAATGCAGGGGATGAAGTACAGGGTGAAGAAGCGACGCACCCGCTTGTGTCTGTGGGCGCATTCGGACTTGCAGATGGGGCAGTAGAAGTCGCCCTTCTCGTGGTTGTAGGTGACGCCTCGGGTACCGAAGATGATCATGGGCGGAGCCTACCGGATACGACGGGTCCATGCTGCTGTTGCTTCTGGCTTGCAAAGGCCCCCCCGAGGACACCGCGACCGAGACCTGGGAGCCCCCATGGCCCTCCTGGACCATGGACCACTGGGTCTGGGAAGACGAGTCCACCCAGGAGAGCGCCCTGGCGCTGGTCGATGGCTACCTGGAGCGCGACATCCCGGTGGGTGCGGTCATCATCGATTCGCCCTGGGAGACCGGCTACAACACCTTCGCCTGGGACACGGAGCGCTTCCCCGACCCCCAGGGGATGATCGACGAGCTTCACGGCAAGGGGGTTCGCGTCTTCATGTGGATCACCCCCGGGGTGAACGTGGACGTCGAGGGCTTCGACGAGCTGGCCGCCAAGGGCTGGTTCATGCAGGCCAGCGCCGACAGTGGACCCAGCACGGTGGACTGGTGGAAGGGGGAGGGGAGCCTCATCGACTACTGGAACCCCGAAGCGATGGACTGGTGGCACGGCCAGATGGACCAGACCCTGGCCTATGGCATCGACGGCTGGAAGTGCGATGGCCTGGACTTCAGCGCCTCCTTCGTGCCCTACAGCCCGGCGGCGGGCCGCAAGGTCGAGCGCCTCGAATACAGCCACGCCTACTACCGGGACTTCCACGACTACACCCGGGAGAGCCTGGGCGACGACCGGGTCAACACCATCCGTCCCATCGACAACTACGGCTTCGACCTGGGCGGTGCTCCGGTCAGCTTCGGACCCACGGACATCACCTGGGCCGGCTGGGTGGGCGACCAGGATGGAGACTTCTCGGGGCTGCAGGCGGCGCTCAACAACTTCTACCACTCCTCGGACTTCGGCTACGTCATCTTCGGCAGCGACATCGGGGGCTACCGCGAGGACGGCAGCGAGCTGGGCCGCAGCAAGGAAGTGCTCATCCGCTGGGCTCAGCTGGGGGCCTTCAGCCCGATCATGGAGAACGGTGGCGGTGGAGCCCACGAGCCCTGGCGCTTCGACGAGGAGACCGTGGAGATCTACCGCGACTTCGTCGAGCTGCACTACGCCCTGTTGCCCATGCTGCACGCCGAGGGCGCGAAGGCCTTTCACACCGGGGGCACGCTCGTGAGCTTCCCGGACAAGGAGGGCTACGAGTACTTCCTGGGTCCGGACCTCTTCGTCGCACCCATGCTGGAGGAAGGCACATCCCGCGTCGTCGAGCTGCCCGAAGGCGAGTGGGTCTACCTCTTCTCCGGCGAGACCCTGTCGGGCACGGTCACCCTGGAGATCCCCCTGGACGCCTTTCCGGTCTTCACCCGGAAGGGCTCGGCGGTGGGTGAGGACCTGGCCGCAGCGCTCTAATTGGACCGCGTTGGGGGATGTGGCCTCAGGCGACGGGGACGCCCTGCAGTTGCCTTTGGAAGGGGACCTGCGGGAAGCTGACGGGCACCGAGGAGCCCCAGCGATTCGCGCGCTGACTCGGGGAGGTCATGAGCGAGGACATCAAGCAGAAGCCGGATCAGCTTCAGGAGTTGGTGGACGCGGGTTTCTTGCTGTACGTCGCGCGCATCGAGATCGAGCGCACCCGGCAGGGGACCTACTACCCGAGACACGACGACACCTGTATCGGTGACGTCTTCGCCTACGGACAGTGAAGCTCCGCCCCGCCGACCTCTGGCCGCTGGCGCTGCTTGTCGCGGGGTTGGCTGTCTGTTGGTACGGGGTGCAGCGGATTCTTCCCTCGGCGACTGTCTCGACCGTCGACCCCCCTGCTGCGCGGGAGCCGCAGCCATGCCCCGAGGTGGAGCTCCCGGGAATGCGCTGCGTGCCCGGGACGCCGACCTCGGAGCCGTGGTTCGTCAGCGATGCTCCGGTGGACGCGGCCGCCATGCGCGCCTGTGTCAGCGCCTGCGCTTGCGCCGGAGACCACGAAGGCCTGACCACGTCCAAGCAGGTCTGCGAGGCTCGAGGCCAGCGGCTGGCCACGGCCAAGGAACTCGAGACCGCCGCCAAGGACGGCCCACACTGCATGGCCCCTTTTCGAGACCTCGAGCGGCTCGCGGACCTTACAGGCCCCTGGCCCGGTTGGAAGCCCCAGGAACCGCCCCACGGGCCACGCTCCTGGTACGCCGAGGACCCGGTCTACCGCACCTGGTACGGCCGCGATCTCCCGCACTGGCAGACCTCGTACAAGGACCACGAGCACGCCCTCGCCTTGCTGAAGCTCATCCATGACGAGAATCCAGGGCTCACCGAGCTCCACGAGCTGGGTCGCAGTCACCAGAACCGGCCCATCATGGCCCTTCGCCTGACCGACCCGGCCGTGGCCGAGCAGGACAAGGTCGCGGTCTTCCTGAACGGTGCCCACCACGGCGATGAGCTGCTGACCATCGACTACGCCTTCGACGCCATCGAGCGCATCCTGCAGCGCCCGGAGTGGCTCGTAGCGATGGACATCTGGGTGGTGCCGGTGGTCAACCCCGACGGCGTCTGGCACACGGCGATGGTGGACCATGGCGGAAGCACCCAGGACGGCGGTCGCAAGAACGGACGCATCCCGACGGAGCTGTGCGGCGACACCAAGCAGCGTCGCGGTGTGGACCTGAACCGCAACTACCCCTTCAAGTGGATGACGGCGGGTGCCAGCGACGACGAGAACTCGTGGAAGTACGCCGGCCCCGAAGCCGGCTCGGAGCCCGAGGTGGCCGCAATCCTGGCCTTGGCGGAGGCCCGGCGCTTCGTGGCTGCGATCACCTGGCACACCTACGGCTCCACGGTGCTGCGGCCCTACACCATCCCCGACACCCGCAACCCGGAACCCGACCTCGCCAGAATCGTCGCGGAGCTCATGAAGCCCGGTGACTTCACGATCAAGAGCGCGCTCTACCCGGTCTCGGGCACGTACCAGGACTGGCACTTCCACCAACACGGCACCCTGGCCTTCATCGTGGAGGGCGACCGCCACAACCCGGTGCCTCGAGCGGACAGGCTGGCCGCGGTGGAGGCCGTGCGACCAGCCCTGGACGGCTTGCTGGGGCGCATCCTGGAGGGCCCTCGCGTCTACGGCTTCGTGCTGCACGACCACCCGGCCCGGGTGGAGGTTCGGATCGAGGGCTACCGCACCTACGAAGGCGAGCGCTGGACGGCGCGGCCCGACGGACGCTTCGACCGACTGGTGGTGGGGGAGGGGCCCTTCACGATCGTTGCGGAGGTAGACGGGAGGCGCGTTCAGACGACCGTCACCTTGGACGAGCTGCCCGTGGAATTGGATCTACGAGAATGACCTTGGCTTGAAGCCCGTACGTAGGTGTGTAGCCATTTCCGTCCAAGGAGTTTCTATGCCGCAGGTCGCAGGGCGTCCGCTGATCTTCCTCCCTGTCCTGCTGCTGTTCGCATGCGAAGCGACCACTCCTGGCGGTGGTGAGGGAGCAGGCTCCTTCGGTCCAGCCGCTGTCGGAGATGCCTGCTACGACACGCACATCCGAAGCGCACCCTGCGACGAGGGTCTCGAAGGGGAGCTGTGCTGGGACGACGCGTGGGCGGATCTGTCCTCGTGCCGGGCAGGGGAGAGCGCCCTCGCGGACGAGGGGCACAGTCTGGACAGCGACCAGGACGGTCTGACGAACTCCGAGGAGACCCACGTCTACGGCACCGATCCCCACGACGCGGACACCGATGACGACGGCCTGGACGACGGGGAGGAGGTGATGACCCACCTCACCGATCCCCTCAAGGCGGACACCGACGGTGACGGGCTCGACGATGGCGACGAGGTGAACACCCACAGCACGGATCCCAACGACTCCGACACGGACGATGACGGGCTCAGCGATGGCGACGAGGTGAACCAACACCTCACGGAACCGCTCACGGCGGACACCGACATCGACGGGCTCAGCGATGGCGACGAGGTGAACACCCACGGCTCGGATCCCCTCAAAGCGGACACCGACGGTGACGGGCTCAACGACGGCGAAGAGGTGGAGGAGTACGGCACCGATCCCCTCAAAGCGGACACCGACGGTGACGGGCTCAGCGATGCCGACGAGATCGATGCTCACGGCTCGGATCCCCTCAAAGCGGACACCGACGGTGACGGTCTCAGCGATGGCGATGAGGTGAATGAACACCTCACGGACCCGCTGATGGCGGACTCGGACCTGGACGGGGTCGATGATCCCGACGAGCTCTACTTCGGTACGGATCCAACCAACCCCGACACCGACAGCGACCTCTTGAGCGATTGGGACGAGCTCTATGGAGGCACCAACACCGACCCCCTCGTGTGGGACACCGACGGGGGTGGCCGCGGGGACGGCGACGAGGTGTTCAAGGACGAGACAGACCCCCTGGATCCTTCAGACGACCTCCTCGACAGCGATGGCGATGGGCTCAGCGACTGGGCGGAGAAAAACGAGTACGGCACCGACCCCTTCGCCGATGACACCGACGGCGATGGGCTCAAGGATGGCGAAGAGGTGGACGTCTACGGCAGCGATCCCACTGTGCGCGACACCGACGGGGACGGGATTGACGATGGCGACGAGGTGGACTCCTTTACGAACCCCGCCAACGCCGACACCGACGGTGACGGACTCGACGATGGTCTGGAGCGGGAGCACAACACCGATCCCAACGTTCAGGACACCGACGAGGACGGGCTGAAGGACGGGGAGGAGGTGTTGACCTACCAGACGGATCCCAACAACTTCGACACCGACGACGACGGGCTCGATGATGGGGAAGAGGTGCACGAGCACAACACCGACCCCAACAACCCCGACACCGACGGCGATGGTTGTGACGACTACCTGGAGGTCACGGGGGACTCCGACCCCCTCGACCCCGCCAGCAATGCCTGCGTCGTTCCCGTCGAATGCAGTACCGGTGGCGGCTCGGAGAGCGGTCTCGTCCTGGCCCTGCTTGGACTGATGATCCGGTACCGCCGCTGAAGATCCAGCCCTGCTGCGCTCGTCCTCGAGCGCCTCGATCGAGCCCCGCTCAGGGGCCTGCCAGTGTTTCCAACCAAGGAGCCCCGAGTGCCCATACCAAGGGTCGCAGTGCGACCTGCCATGTTTTTTGCCGCCTTGATCTTGTCCGCCTGCGGTGCCTCTGGGACCCCTCCCGGTGAGGGAGCAGCAGGCCCCTTCGGCCAGACCGGTGTCGACGAGGTCTGCTACGACACGCACATCCGCAGCGCTTCCTGCGACGAGGGAGACCCCGAGCTGTGCTGGGACGAGGCGTGGGCGGATCTGTCCTTCTGCCTGGCTGACGACGCTTCCTTCGCCGACTGGGAGCACAATCTGGACAGCGACCAGGACGGGCTGACCGACGAGGAGGAACTGAACACCTACGGCACCGACCCCCTCGACGACGACACCGACGACGACGGGCTGAGGGACGGCGAGGAGGTGTTGACCTACCACACCGACCCCCTCAACCCCGACACCGACGGCGACGGGCTGGACGACCGCGACGAGGTGATCGGCTACGACACGGACCCCAACGACGTCGACACCGACGGGGACGGGCTCGAGGATGGTGAGGAGGTCCACGACTACAACTCGGACCCGCTGTTGACGGACACGGACGAGGACGGGCTCTCGGATGGTGACGAGGTCTATGTCTACGGCACGCCCCCGGATGACCACGACATCGACGGCGACGGACTCAACGACGGCGAAGAAATCGCGATCGGGACCGATCCCTACAGCTGGGACACCGACGACGATGGGTTGAACGACTTCCAGGAGGTCTACAACACCGGCACCTCCCCCCTTGCCTGGGACACCGACGGTGGTGGCCGTAGCGACGGAGGCGAGGTCAACACGGACGGCACGGACCCGCTGTACCCGGCCGATGACCTCCTCGACAGCGATGAGGATGGGCTCACCGACTGGGACGAGAACAACGTATACGGCACGGACCCCTTCGCCCCCGACACCGACGGTGACGGGCTCGACGATGGCGACGAGGTCCAGGACCACGGCACGGACCCCAACATCGCCGACACCGACGGTGATGGGATCGACGATGGCGATGAAGTCGAGGAGCCCTGGACGGACCCCACCAAGGCCGACACCGACGATGACGGGCTCGAGGATGGCGACGAGCTGGAGCACGGCACAGACCCCAATGACAGGGACAGCGACAACGACGGGCTGAGCGATGGGGATGAGGTGTGGACCCATGGCACGGACCCCCTGAACCTGGACAGCGACGGGGACGGGCTCGACGACGGCGACGAGGTACAGGAGCACGGCACGGACCCCTTCGCCCCCGACACCGACGGTGACGGGCTCGACGATCCCGACGAGATCTGGCAGTACGGCACGGACCCCACCAACCCCGACACCGATGGGGATGGCTGCAGCGACGGCGAGGAGGTCGAGGACGGCAACGATCCCCTCGACCCCTGCCCCGAGTGCCATCTCCGGGGCGAGGGGATGTGCGACTTCATCACGCAGCAGGGAAAGGCCGCGGGTTGCAGCACCGGCGCTGGCTCGGGTCCCGGTCTCGTCCTGGCCCTGCTTGGACTGATGATCCGGTACCGCCGCTGAGGGCAGACGGAGTAGGCTGGGCGCGTGCATCAGCTCGTCGCCCTCCTCGTTGCGCTGGGGACCACGGTGAGCGTGGTGGTGGGAGCGGTCTTTTGGATTCGTCGTCCGCGGAAGCGGCTCCCCTGGCTCCGGGATCAGGTGGGAGGCCACATCGAGGACGGTGTGGTCGAAACCCGGGACGGCATTCGCGTGCGTCCCAGACCCGGAAACAAGT
>PVBE010778993.1_pt1 | contig 11428 bp, 6 predicted proteins | sample 1631181 | NCBI WGS metagenome assembly PVBE01 (sample SAMN08397723, study PRJNA350692) | Marine metagenome, whole genome shotgun sequencing project. | isolation source: water | place: Pacific Ocean | collected 2012-04 | reverse complement strand
TCAAATCGCTCCAGGCGATCCCGCTCCTAGAGCAGGGGGCGGCGCTCGCCTTCGGGATGGGTGATGAGGAGCTCAGCCTCGAGCTCGCCTCTCACAACGCAGAGGAGTGCCACACGAGCCGGGTGGCAGCCCTGCTCAATCGCCTCGACCTCTCGGTCGACGACCTCCAGTGCGGCGCGCACAAGCCCGGAGACAGCGACGTCTCCAGGGCCCTCGTGAACGCCGGTGAGGAGCCCACCGCGCTCCACAACAACTGCTCAGGGAAGCACGCCGGCTTCTTGACGCTCTCGAAACACCTGGGCGCGCCGCCCTCCGAATACCTCGCTCCTGACGGCGCGGTACAGGGCCTCGTGCGCGAGGCGATCGCTGCGATGTGCGGAGTAGACCCGGACACGTTGACGCGAGGGACGGACGGCTGCAGCGCGCCGACTTACAGGATCCCGCTCCGCTCCTTGGGGCTCGCCTTCGCTCGCATCGTTGAGCCGAGCGGCCTCTCCCCAGAGCGCCGCGCAGCGTGTGAACAGATGACAGCCGCGGTCGCGGCGAACCCGATCCTAATCGCTGGGAGCCGAGGCAGGATCTGCACCGAGCTCAGCCGCGTCACCAGCGGCAGGCTCTTCCCCAAGATCGGCGCAGAGGGCGTCTACGCCCTCGGAGATCGCGCCACAGGGAGAGCCCTCACAGTGAAGATCGATGACGGCGGGAAGCGCGCGCTCCACGCGGTCGTCGTCGAGCTCCTCAAGCGCTTCGAGATGATCAACGACGCAGAGGCGCGCGCCTTAGAGTCGTGGGTGCATCGGGAGCTCGTGAACCACGCTGGCCTCACGGTGGGTCGCACGGAGGTCGTCGCTTGAAGGCGCCCACAGCTCCCCCCGTCCTCAGCCCCGATGCTCACAAAGGTGACGCAGGCCGCGTGCTCATCGTCGCTGGGAGCGCGATGATGCCGGGCGCTGCGATCCTCGCCGGACGCGGTGCGCTGCGCGCCGGCGCTGGGCTCGTCACCATCGCTTGCCAAGATCGTGCGCTCACTGAGGTCCTCCCAGCAGCGATCCCTGAGGCGACCTACCTCGACCTCGACGGCAGGGCCTTCGGCGGACTCCTCTCAGAGCGCGCCGACCACGCGATCGCGTGCGGGCCTGGCCTAGGCGTCGCGGCAGGGATCAGGGACTTGGTGGACGTCCTCATCCAAGAGTTCACGGGCCCCATAGTGCTCGACGCCGACGCGCTCAACGTCCTCGGTCCGGAGCCGGAGCGCTTGGCGGCCGCGGTCGGACAGCTCGTCATCACGCCTCACCCGGGAGAGGCCTCGCGTCTCCTCGGTCGCGAGGTCACGGCGGAGCCGGAGGATCGTCGCGACGCTGCGATGGAGCTCGCGCGTCGGTCGGAGGCCGTGGTCTGCCTGAAGGGCAGAGGCACTGTGGTCACCGACGGTGAGCGCATCGAAGTGAACGAGACGGGGAACCCCGGGCTCGCGACGGCGGGGAGCGGTGACGTCCTCTCGGGGATCTGCGTCGCTTACCTCGCGGCGTCACAGCGGGATCCCTCGGACGGATTCGACGTCCTCAATGCGGCGCGCGCAGCGGTCCACGTCCACGGCCTCGCCGGAGACCTCGCGCGGGACGAGCTCGGAGAGCGCGCGGTGACCGCGAGCGACCTCGTGGCTCACCTCCCGGCAGCCCAGACGGCGCACCTCGCGGCGGCAACGGAGACTGAGCGATGATCTCCCTTTGCACGACGCTCATGAGCTTCGCGCTCTTTGTTCAAGACGCTCCGGCCGTCTCACCGGAGGTCACGCGGGAGTGGCGTGTCCGCGCGCTCGCCATGGGTGATGAGCCCTGGCCCGAGGACGTCACAGAGCTCGACTGGGAGGAGCGCTGCCTCCTCTTGGACGCCGCTCGCAGGGCGGATCCCGCCTCCTTGGACGAGCGCGCAGCGAGCTTCGTGGTGAGCTCGCTCTCTCACGACCACTCCAACGTGCGCGCCCTCGCGCTCGCGTCGATGCGTCGCTTGGACCGCGGGCTGCCTCCCGGTCGAGCAGAGGCCCTCGCAGAGGACCTGCTCCCCGAGGTGCGTCTGGAGCTAGCGACCTGTCTCTTAGGGGAGTGCGACCCTGATCTGCGGATGTGGAGACATGGTGAGCCCGCTACTGAGGCGCTCGAGCGCGCTCTGGCAGCGCGCGCGGTGCTCTTAGACCTCTCCTTGGATCCGGATAAGCGCGTGCGGGATCGCGCCTCGGCAGGCTTGCTCTCGCTCGGAGAGGTGGGGCTCGAAGAGCAGCTGACTTGGTGGCTCTCGACGCATGTCGAGGACGCAGAGCTCGAGCTCTTGCGCACCATCGAGCTGCTGTCTCGCGGGACGCACAACCCGGAGTTGGCGCGCTGGGGTCGGGAGCGCTTCAGGAGCTCAGGAGACCTCGCCCGCGCGGCGCTCTGGGAGACCTGCGTGGAGCGGCTCGGGCTGAAGCCTAGGGTTGACGTCTTGGCGCTCGGCTGGACGGCGCAGCTCTCAGATGACGACGGCGCGGAGTCCTTCCGAGTCAACCGCCTCCTCGAGGCAGCGCCTGCGGGCGGCTCTGAGCTCGCTGACCTCCTCATGCGCGAGGCGCGTGAGGCGACGGACGAGCGCGAGATGCGTGAGCTCGCCGCAGGCTTCGCGCTCTCTGTTGATCTCGCCGACGTTCAGCTGCTGCGGCGTCTCAGCTTGGTGGAGCCGGAGTTCTTGCGCTGGACCTGGGAGACGCTCTTCGGGCGCGCGGACTCTTGGGAACCCGACGTGATTAGGTCGTGGCTCTCGCAAGACCTCGGTGATGAGCTCCGCGGGGCCGTCTTCGCCGCTGTGGCTGAGACCCTGAGCCGGACTGGTGATGAGGGCTCGAGGCGTCTCGTCGAGGGGCTCCTAGCAGACGAACGTGACCCCTTGTTCGACTCAGCCTTCAGGGCGCTCTGTGACGCTCCCCGTCACGAGCTCTCGATGGATGTCCTCCACGAGGGTTGGAGGAAGACGGATGATCCGCGCCGAGGTGAGCTCCTCAGGTCGCTGCCACGGACCGTCTCACCCACGCCGTTCCGGCATGACCTCTTGCAGCGATGGCGGCCTGGTCGCCTCCGCGACGTGTCCTCCCTTGAGCTCCTGACCACGTTCGTAAACGACCCCGGAGTCTCACGTGCCGTGTGCACCTATCTCGCGGAGCACGTGGCCGAGTATGAAGAGAGCAGCCTAGGAGAAGGCACTGAGCTGGAGGGCAGGCTCATCAGCCTCATCCACGCGTCGAGGGCGCTCTGTGGAGAGGAGGTGTTGCGCATCTTGAACCGCGCGATGAGCGCAGGCTCTCTGCGATCCAAGGAGGTGGTCAAAGCTTGCGGCACAGCGATGAACGAGAGCCGCGCTGGCAGGCTCATGCTCGCTGACTGGGTCGAGGGCAAGGCCCCCTCCCGGGCGCGCATCGAGTCAGCGATCCTCGTCGGAGAGCTGCGACCACAAGAGGCTACGCATGTGCTGCTCGAGCGCTTCAACCACTGTGACCCGCCGCTGCGCGTGCGGATCCTGCAAGCCCTCGGCCGCCAAGGGAGCGGCGCCTCCCAGCGCTTCCTCGAGGGGGTCGCAGCGGGCGCCGGTCTTGACGCTGAGGTCGCGACGGAGGCGATCGCTGGGTCCAATCATTCACCTGTCGGGCGCGTCGCAGCGCTCGAGAGGATCTCTGAGCGCACGCCAGACCCAGAGGTCTTGCGCGCTGCTATCGCCGGGCTCGCGGACGCTAGCGTCGGTGATCTGGACGCGACACAGCGCGCGGGGAGCGCGCTCCTCGCGGTGATCGACCGCGTGTCGGAGCTCGAGGACTCGCCGCGTGACGAGCTGCTCGTCGCGCTCGCGCGCCTCGGCGTTGAGGAAGAGGCCTTCGGCGCGCTCTACCTTGACCTGCCCATCATGAACGCAGAGTCAGAGCTCGAGGCGCGCTTCAACGGGAGCTCGCTCCCCGCGCGTGAGTTCCTCTATCGCGGAGACCTGCGCGCCACGGCCCACCTCGCGAGCCTCGGGCGCTTGGCAGGCGGGGCCTGGAACCAGCAGCTAGACGCTGTCGCGAGGCGGGCAGAGGGGCGCCTCTTGATCCAGCTCGCTGCTGCGGCGCGTGGTGGAGAGGAGACAGGAGGTGTGGTCCGCAGGCTCCTCGTGGCTGCCGCGGTCTCGCTCGAGGGTGAGCCCTCCACGCCGGACGTTGAGGTGGAGCTGACTCGGGTCTACGCGACCCTGCTCACAGCAGACCTCGGCGAGAGCCGCTTCAAGAGCGCCGCGGCGTGGGCGTCGCGGCTGGGTCGAGACTGGCACCTCGGGGTCTTGAGCGATCGTGACCTCCAGCGCCTCTTCGGGGGCTCCACAGAGGCGCTCGAAGCCCAGGCCTTCTTGCCTGCCTCCGCCATCCACGCGCAGGCTCTCTTGGCCCTCTCTGAGGGCCGCATGGACGCCGCTCGCGAGCTGGCCGAGCGTGGGCGTGCCCTCGCGGGCGATTCCTCGCTGGCCCTCGAGCACCAGGCGATCCTCGAGGCCGCGCTCAAGACGGCGCGCTGAGTCCTCAACGAGGGCCGTCCCTGGATCCTAGCCGTGCGGGCGTTAGTATCGTCTGTTCACGTGACGTGATTACACCAGAGGAAGAGCCAGCACCATGACGATCACCCAAGTCCAGATCCCCGAAGGAGCCATCGAGACCCTCGATGACAACACCGGCTTCGTCGCCCTCGTCGACCGCATGGAGGTGGACCACGCGCTGAAGGTCGTCAACAGCGCGCGCATCTCTTACGAGAAGAACAAGGACGCCTACGACGAGAAGGACTCGGCCCTCTGCAAGTTCCTCTGGGAGCACGGCCACACCTCCCCTTACAGGCACAGCTTCTACACCTTCCACTGGAAGGCGCCGCTCTTCGTCTTCCGGCAAGCCTTCAAGTACCAGATCGGCAGCGGCTGGCGTGAGTACGAGGTGGAGGGCGAGACGGTCTCGTTGGAGGTGTTCGATGTGTTCTTCGACACAGACAAGGGCTGCAGCTGGAACGAGATCAGCGGGCGCTACGTGCAGTGGAAGCCAGAGTTCTACGTCCCGGCGCGGATGCGCTCGAACCCGTCGCACGGGAACAAGCAAGCCTCCTTCGAGCTCGGCCCCGAGTTCAATCATGAGGAGGAGCGCGCGCGCATGTTGGAGGAGTGCGAGGAGACCTTCCGTCGCTACACAGAGCGCATCGAGCGCGGCGTCGCCAAGGAGATCGCGCGCATGTGTCTCCCTCAGAGCCTCTACTCCCAGGCCTACTGGACGGTCTCGCTCCAAGGCGTCATGCACTTCCTCGAGCAGCGCTTGAAGCCAGACGCACAGTACGAGATCCGTCGCTTCGCGGAGGCCATCTATGAGCTCGTCGGCGATGACCTGCGCCGCCTGGGGGTCACCAGAGACGCCCTCGAGGGCTGAGGTCTGGAGGTCGGAAGCGTGCTATCTTGCGCGCAGGCCAGACGGGATGAACCCGCGCCCTCCGCGCGCGTATAGACCTCTCTAGCCCCCTCTATCATGCGACCCAACCTCCTCTGCACTGCTTGTCTCCTCTCGCTCAGCCTCGCGGCTGCCGCGCATGCCGTCCTCAGTCCCGGCGCTGTCGCAGAGCTTCAGGACGGTGGTGGGGCAGGAGACGACGCTCAGGCGGAGGCCCTCAAGCTCTTGGAGCGCGCCTTCCGCGAGCAGGGGGTGCGGCTCGATGTCGAGGCGCAGGCCTGCGCGGTGCCAGCAGAGGTGTGCATCCGTGAGGATCTCCTTGAGTACCTCGTCGTCGGCCCTGCCGGCGCCGCGCACGAGGCGCTCCTCTCCACCGAGGTGACGCCGAGCCTGCTCAACACGGCGCTCGTGACCTTGGGCGTCGAGCCAGGTGAGAACGCTCGGTGGGTCGAGGTCGACCCACCGCCGACAGCCGAGGAGGTGGCCGCTGGCGCGTCCACCCACGAGGTCATCGCTCCCCGAGGTGACGGTCTCTACCTCTACGTCGCGTGGCGCGAAGGCGAAGAGCGCTTCCTCTACAGGATCGAAGACCTCGTCGGGAACCTCGAAACGAGGCGCTCTTTGCGCAGGCACCCCTTCGTCTACATAGGGTCGCGCATGGTCCGTCCCAACCCGGATGAGGAGGAGGTCTTCGCCGCGGACTGGGAGGGGAACCTCGTGGCGCTCAGCTTCTTCCAGGCAGGCAACACCGTCCTCACAGCCTCTGTGAAGGAGTGTGTCAGCCAGACCATCTTCTTACCGAACACGTGGCTCCTGCCAGAGTCTAGGAGTCAGGTCATGCTCGTGTTCAGCCGCGAGCGCCTCGTCGAGCTCCCGAGCTCGCTGGCTGACGCCCTGCCTGTGCACGCGCCCAGCGCAGGGGAAGATGACTGACCCCGTCGTCCGTCGACGCGTCCGCTCTGCCTTCCACGCCCTCACGCTGGCGCGCGGTGTGGAGTGTGCGCTGATCGGTGGGGGCACGCTGCTCGGGACCCTCGCTGTCTTGGTCTGGGAGCGCAACTCGCTCGGCTCTTTGGACGCCTGGTCTGTGGCCTTGGCATGCGGAGCCTTCGCAGGCGCGACCTGGTGGCTGGAGCACAGCCCTGAGCCCGCCGGCGTGGCGCGTCGTCTGGATCGCAGGTTGGGCATGGACGGGATGCTCTTCACTGCGTGGGAGTCAGAGCGGGAGGAGGGGGCGCTGGGAGGCCTGCTCTCAGGTCGCGTCGCGGCGCGCGTGCCGAAGAGGAGGGCCTTGGAAGCCGTCCTGCCGACCTCTGCGCCGCTCTTGGTGCTGCCCTTCTTAGGTGCAGGGATGTTGGCCTTCGCCTTGGACGTCCGAGTGAGCGAGGAGGACCCGACGGAGCGGCTCCGCGAGCTGACTCGAGGCGCGCGGGGACACATCGCCCAGGCTGGTCATGAGGGCGAGCTCAGCCCAGAGCTCGCGGCGGAGCTTGAGGCCCTCGCTGCTGCCTCCGACCTCCTCTTGGAGGACCTGGAGACCTCGCCCTCGAGCACGACCGCTGCGGCTTATGAGGAGCTCTTGTCTGAGGTGGAGCGTCTGAGAGAGGAGGTCCCAGCGGGCGAAGAGGCCTCGAGGGCCCTAGATCAGGCTGAGGAGCTCTTTGAGGCGGCCAGGCTGGCGCTCGGTGAAGAGGCCCTCGTGGTGGATGGAGAGGGGAGCGGGCAGGGCTCTAGCGCAGAGGAAGGGGGTCAGGGCGGGCGCGGCGGCGCTCAGGGCGGCACAATGTCGGGGATAGATCCAAGAGCGGAGACTGCTCCCGACGGTTTGGCCCAGGAGACCTGGGAGGGACCCGAAGGCGCCCTCGGCCCCGGGACCCACTGGCCCGAGGAGCACCGAGGGGTCGTCCGCCGCTGGGTCGAAAAAGTGCGCAACCAGGAAACAGAGAGCGATGACTGAGACCGACAAGAACAACGAGCGCCTCGGCGTGTGGTTGGTGGGCGCCCGCGGGGCGATCTCCACCTGTGTCGCCTATGGGCTCGCGGGCCTCGTCGAGGGGCTCATCGAGCCTGTCGGCATGTGCACGGAGACTGAGGCCTTGAGCGCGCTCGACCTCTGCTCCCTCGACGACATCGTCCTCGGCGGATGCGACGTGTGCGCGCGCAGCCTCACGGAGTCTGCCGCGGAGCTCGAGCGCCAGGGCGTGCTCTCTGCTGCGCTCATCGCGGGCGCTGCTCAGCGCGCGACCGCTTATGAGGAGCGGATCGTCCCAGGGCTGCTTGACCCCGCGGACGGGACGCCTGTCTCAGCAGACCCTGAGAGCGAGCGCTTGGGCTCGCTCCCCTCGAGCGAGCAGGTGGCGGCGATCATCTCTGCGCTCGAGTCCTTCCGCGAGAGCACCGGCGCCTCACGCGTAATCGTCGTGAACCTCGCGAGCAGCGAAGCGCAGCGCGCGGAGTCGGAGTCCTGGGAGAGCTTGGCAGCCTTCGAGGCCGCCCTCGAATCCGGCGAGCCCCAGCCCGCCTCGGTCATCTATGCCTACGCTGCGCTCAAGTCAGGTCACCCCTTCGTCAACTTCACGCCGAGCGCTGGCGCGTCGATCCCGGCGCTCCGTGAGCTCGCGGAGGCCAGCGGTATCCCGATCGCAGGCAATGACGGCAAGACCGGCGAGACCCTCGTGAAGACGGTCCTCGCGCCCATGTTCACGGGCCGCGCCCTGAAGGTCCTCGCCTGGCAGGGCTACAACATGCTCGGCAACCGCGACGGCGAGGTCTTGGAGGAGCCCGCGCACAAGGCGGCGAAGCTGCAGAACAAGGACCAGGCCCTGCGGGAGCTTCTCGGAAACGACGACCTCCACTCCCAGGTCGCAATCGACTTCGTGCCCTCGCTCCAGGACTGGAAGACCGCTTGGTACTTCATCCACTTCGAGGGCTTCCTCGGCGCGAAGATGAGCATGCAGTTCACTTGGCAAGGATCGGACTCGGCCCTCGCCGCGCCGCTCGTCTTGGACCTCGTGCGGCTCACTGATGAGGCCGCGAGGGCTGGTCAGTCTGGAGATCTCGATCACCTCGCCTGCTTCTTCAAGGCCCCGCTCTCAGGCGGCACGCACGACTTCCACCAGCAGCACTACCGGCTGCTCTCGTACGCGGCGAAGTCCTAGGCGCCATGTCGGTTGGTCTCGCCCTCGCCCTGGCGCTCTCGTTAGCGCCGCTCCAGGGGGTAGAGGACCCGGTCTTCGAGGAGGACCGCCTGGAGGAGCGAGTGCTGCATCAGGGCTTTGACCGCCCGCTGGAGCTCGCCGTCTTGCCGGACGGGCGCGTGCTTGTCATCGAGCTCACGGGGAAGCTCTGGATGTACCACCCGGACCGCGCCGAGCTGAGCCTGGCCTTCGAGGTCGAGGTGTTCAGCGAGCAGGAGAACGGGCTCATCGGTTTGACGCTCGACCCGGACTTCGAAGAGAACGACTGGGTCTACCTCCAGTACTCGCCGCCAGACTTCGTCGGCCAGCACGTGAGCCGCTTCAAGCTGGAGGGGGACGTCCTCGACGCAGAGACGGAAGAGGTGATCTTCACCTACGAGGAGCAGCGCGAGGAGTGCTGTCACCATGCGGGCTCCTTGGCGTTCGGACCGGGTGGCTGCCTCTTCATCGCCTGTGGCGACAACACCCACCCGCACGGCGACTCGGGCGGCTACGCGCCGATCGACGAGCGCGAAGGGCGCTCGCCCTGGAACGCCTTGCGCACGAGCGCGAACACCAGGTCCTACAACGGCAAGGTCCTGCGTATCCGTCCGCTCCCTGGTGGCGGCTACGAGGTCCCGGACGGGAACCTCTTCCCCAAGGACGGCTCCATCGGTCACCCGGAGATCTACGTCATGGGCTGTCGCAACCCCTGGCGCATCGCGGTGGACCAAGAGACGGGCTTCCTCTACTGGGGCGACGTGGGCCCAGACGCTGGCGGCGACGGGGACGCAGGGCCGCGCGGTTATGACGAGATGAACCAGGCGCGCGGGCCGGGCAACTTCGGCTGGCCGCTCTTCATCGGACCGAACCGTCCCTACAAGATGCGCGACTTCGAGACGGGTGAGCTCGGCGAGGCCTTTGACCCCGAGCGGCCGGTGAACCCCTCGCGGCATAACACAGGCGCAGAGGTCTTGCCTCCTGCGCAGCCCGCGTGGATCTCCTACGCCGCAGGGAGCTCGGAGCCGCACTCCATCCTGCACGCGGGTGGCGGACGCACGGCCTGCGCAGGGCCCGTCTACCACTTCGACCCTGAGCAGGAGTCCGACACCAAGTTCCCGGTCTGGTTCGACGGCGCGGCCTTCATCTACGAGTGGTCCAGGAACTGGGTCATGGTCGTCCACATGGACGAGGCGGGCGACGTCGAGGAGATCTCGCCCTTCACCGGGCGCCTCGACTTCGTGCGACCGGTGGACATGTGCTTTGGGCCCGAGGGCTCGCTCTACGTTCTTGAGTACGGCACGACCTGGGGTCCGAACGAGAACTCTGCCTTGGTGCGCATCGACTACATCTCAGGCAACCGCGCGCCGAAGGCGGTCGCTTCCTCAGGGCTCGCGGTTGGGGCCGCGCCGCTTGAGGTCGAGTTCACTGCCGAGAGGAGCAGTGACCGGGACGGCGATGCGCTCCGCTACGAGTGGGTGCTGCTCCCGAAAGAGGAGCTCGTCGCAGAGGGCGAGCGCGCGACCCACACCTTCACCGAGCCCGGCGTCTACACGGTGGAGCTCCGGGTCACGGACCCCGCTGGCGCGCGCGGCGTCGCGAGGCTCCCGGTGCGGGTCGGGAACACTCCGCCCGTCGTCGCCTTCGAGGGCGTGCGCGATGGCGGCTTCTTCGACTGGGCCGAGCCCGTCGCCTACGGCGTGAAGGTGAGCGACACCGAGGACGGTGAGAGCGAAGGCTCGGAAGGCGAGGACCTCGTCTGGTGGATGGAGAACGTCTTCGTCGAGGCCTCCTTCGTGGAGGGGCCGGTGCCTGGCACGGACGGCTCGGCGCTTCCTGCTGATCCGCCCGGGCTCGCCTTGATGAAGATGGAGGACTGTTTCAACTGCCACGCGGTGGAGCGCCGCATCGTCGGCCCCTCCTTCCTTGAGGTGGCCGAGCGCTACCGCGGCGTGGAGGCTGCCTTCGAGGCTGCGGTCGAGCGTGTGCGCGTCGGCTCGAGCGGGGTCTGGGGTGACGCGCCCATGCGCCCGCACGAGGCCTCGAAGCCAGAGGAGCTCGGCGCGATGGTGCGCTGGGTCTTTGCGCTCGAGCCCGACGGCAAGGAGAGCGTGATTCGTCCTGGTCTCAGCGGCGCGCTCCTCCCGCCTGAGGCCGCCCCCTCTGGGGTCTTCGTGATGCGCGCGAGCTACACGGACCTAGGCGGCGGCCCGGTCGAGTCCTTGCAAGGGAGCGCCGAGCTCTTTCTGCGCACGCGGCGCGTGGAGGCCGAGCACTTTGTGGAGCCTCATGGCCTGAAGCGCAAGGAGCTCGACACAGCGAGCGGCGGCGCTTACTTCGGTGACATCACCGACGGCGCGAGCCTCTTCCTGCCGCGGGTCGACCTCACGGGGATCAAGGGAGCCCGCGCGCGCCTCGGCGTCGCCGGCAGCGCGGGGGAGGTGGAGCTTCATCTCGCGGAGGGCAGGGAGACTCTGCTCGCGACCTTTGCGGCCGAGGGCGAGGCCGCGCGCTTCTCGCTCCCGGAGACCGAGGCCAAGGTCTTCCTCCAGACGCCCAACGGGCGCTTCGTGTGCGCCGACTCAGCCAAGGAGAGCCGCGTCATGGCGAACCGCGACGGGGGCGGTCCGTGGGAGGTCTTCACGCTCCAGCCCCAAGCGGACGGGAGCTACTTCATCCGCTCCTACCAGGGGCACCCGCTCTACATCGACCGCGAGGAGGGCGCGCGCCTCATGGCAGACGACGCGGACGCAGCGCCCGAGCCCTTCCAGATCACTGAGGCTGC
>PVBE010729994.1_pt1 | contig 11428 bp, 8 predicted proteins | sample 1631181 | NCBI WGS metagenome assembly PVBE01 (sample SAMN08397723, study PRJNA350692) | Marine metagenome, whole genome shotgun sequencing project. | isolation source: water | place: Pacific Ocean | collected 2012-04 | reverse complement strand
CGTTCGAGGTGCCGCCGCGCATGAAGACGGCCGGGATCTTCCGCTGTTTCATCGCCGCTCTCCCGCCGCCGGCTCTCCCGCCGATCGCCCGACCGGGGCGCCCCGCGGCCCGTTCCTTACTCGCCGGCGGCGTTGCCCCCGGCGATGCGGCCGAACACCGCGCCCGACATCAGGCCGGTGCCGCCCGGATAGTTGTAGTGGAACAGGTTCCCGACCATCTCGCCACAGGTATAGAGGCCGGGGATCGGGTTCCAGTCGGTGCCGATGACCTGGGCGCGCTCATTGATCTTCAGCCCGCCGAAGCTGAACGTGATGCCGCCGGTGCAGGCGTAGGCGACATAAGGCGGCTTGTCGAGCTTTAGCGCCCAGTTGGTCTTCTCCGGGCTCAGCCCCTTGGTCGAGAGTCCGTCCTTCTTCGTCGGATCGAAGTCGTCGGCGGGATGGGCGGTCTCGTTGTATTTGTCGAGGGTGCTCAGCGCCTGGGCGCGGTCGTCGAGGTCGAGCTGGTTGACGAGCTCCGCCAACGTGCTCGCCTTGAACGGGTCCGTCGTCGAGTAGCGCGGCTCCAAGAGGGGCACCGTCTTCTGGTCGAAGATCTGATAGACCAGGCTACCCGGCTGGTTGAGGATGATGCCGCCGTACTTGGCGTAGGTGAAGAACTGGGTGTCCTCGCCCTCGTCGACGAAGCGCAGCCCCAGCCGGTTGATCATCAACCCGTAAAGGTACGACAGCCGGTTGGTCTTGTCGGTGAGCTTGCGGTCGCCGTAGTCCGGGGCGAAGAAGTTGATCGGGGTGGCGTGGCAGCCGCTCCACTGACCGAAGGGCATGGCGCCGATGGCGAGCGCCATCCTCAGCCCGTCGCCCTGGTTGTGCTTGGTGCCGCGCACCTTGGCGTGGTCCCAGGGCCGGCCGAGGAACTGGGCGCGCCACTGCTGGTTGCCCTCGAACCCGCCGCACCCGAGGATCACCGCCTTGGCGGTAATCTCCTTGAAGCCGTCGCCGGTGCGCACGCGCACGCCGGTGACCCGGGCGCCATCGCTTTGCAGCAGCTCGACCGCGCCCGATTCGTAGCGGATCTCGACGCCCCTCTCCTCGGCGGTCGCGAACCAGGTCTTCGACAGCCCCACCCCCTCGTGAAGCGCGCGGATGATGGCACCCTTCTTCCACTTGATGACGTTGTCGATACGGATGCCGGCGAGCGAAAAAGCGGGCTCCATCGGGACCCCGCCGACCTCGTGGATCCAGCGCACCGTCTCGTAGGAGTTGTTGATCAGGATCTCCGAGAGCTCGGGATCGGTGCGCCCGCCGGTCATGCGCATGAGGTCGGCCCTGAAGTCTGCCTTGGTGTACGGCTCGACGCCGGCGTTGAAGCCCGGAAACTCGTCCTCGGCGTCGGGCACGATGCGGTGCAGGTCCTCGACCGATTCGAAGGCGAAGCGCAAGAGACCGCCGCTCCAGTGGGTGTTGCCGCCGCGCATCCTGACGGGTGCTTTCTCCAGCGCCAGAACCTTGTTCGCGCCCTGCTCGCTGGCCGAGACGCAGGCCGCGAGCGCCGCGTTCCCCGCGCCGACGACAATCACATCGTAATCCGGCATGTCTTTCCCCCTGAGAGATGTCCTCGGAATGGTCGGTGGTTGGTTGCGAGTCGTTGTTGCTTGCGCCGGTCGTCTCTCCGCCCGCGTTCGGCGTCCAACAAAAACCCGAGCGGTGGCTCCTGTCAACAGGGGAGGGCACGTCGAAGCGGGACAATCCCGGCGCGATTGGACATAATGCGCCGGACGACCCATTCGTCCGCAATCGACGATCGGCCGGCGTCCGATCGGGGCCAACGCCCGCGCCTGCGCCGGAGCACCAGTGTGAGGAGCAGATGAGCACCAAGACGGCCGCCCGAGAGCCTGCGCAAACCGCTGCACTCGAGGCTTCGGTCTCGCAGGACCTGGCCCGGTTCGCCGAGGGGTTCGCCTTCGACGCCATCCCCGCCGACGTGCGCGAGCGCGCTAAGTACCTGATCCTTGATGCCGTCGGCATCGCCTTCGCCTCGACACGCTACGACTTCGCCCATCGGGCGCTCTCGGGAGTGCGCGCACTCGCCGGCGAGGGGCCGCACCGGCTGATCGCGCTCGCAGATCGCCTGCCGCTCCGCGACGCCGTTCTGGTGAACGGCATCCTGGTGCACGGGCTCGACTACGACGACACCCACATGTCGGCGATCGTGCACCCGACCGCGAGCGCGCTGCCGTCGGCGTTGGGCGTGGCCGAGCGCGTCGGCGCCCCGGGTCGCGAGCTCCTCGCCGCCTACGTACTCGGCGTCGAAGTGGCGACCCGGCTCGGCATGATCAATAAGGGCGGCTTCCACCACGTCGGCTATCACCCGACCGGGGTGCTCGGCCACTTCGCTTGTGCACTGGTGGCGGGCAAGCTCATGGGACTCAACGCCGGGCAGCTCGTCCACGCGCAGGGCATCGCCTATTCGGCCGCTTCTGGCCCGCAGGAGTTCCTCGACGAGGGCGCCTGGACCAAGCGCTTCCATCCGGGCTGGGCGGCGGCCAGCGGGATCACCGCCGCGGGCCTCGCGCGCGCCGGGTTCACCGGACCAACGCGGGCCTACGAGGGGCGCTTCGGGCTTTTTGCCACCCATCTCGGCGAGGGCGCGGCGAAGTCGGACTACGGTGCCGCCACCAGGGGGCTGGGCACGGACTGGGAGCTCTTCGACGTCGCGGTCAAGCCCTTCCCGGCCTGCCACTTCACCCACGCCTGCGCCGATTCCGCGCTCGCGCTCGTCGGCAAGCACGGGCTCACGCCGGCCGACGTCAAGGCCATGCGCGCGCTGCTGCCGCCCGACACCATCCCGATCGTCACCGAGCCGGTGGCGAACAAGCTTCGGCCCACTTCGGACTACGACGCCAAGTTCTCGATCCAGTTCATCGTCGCCGCCTGCATCGCGCGCGGCCGCTTTACCCTCGCCGAGCTCGAGGACGAGGCGCTCAAGGACCCGGTGATCCTGGGGCTCGCCGACAAGGTGGTGGCCGAGGCCGATCCCGACATGCCGTTCCCCAAATACTTCTCGGGCGGCGTGGTGATCACAACCACGGACGGGCGTGAGCTGGTGCACCAAGAGCGGATCAACCGCGGCGCCGGAGAGCGCGCGCTGACGGCTGACGAGATCTCCGAGAAGTTCTTGGCCAACGCCTCGCTCGCAGTCTCGCCCACCCATGCCGAGAAGGTGCGTGAAGCGATGCTCGCTCTCGATGGTTTCGAGGACTCCCGCGACTTTGCCAGCGCGCTCGCGCTCGACTGACCGGGGGAAGGCGCGATGGCACCAAGCGAAAGGCTCGACTGCCGGGAGAGCCTCACCGTCGGCGTGTGCGAATACGTCTACTACAGCCTCGAGGCGGCTGAGGCCGCCGGTCTCGGCCAGATCTCGCGCCTGCCGGTCTCGCTCAAGATCCTCCTCGAGAACCTGCTCAGGCACGTCGACGGGCGCTCGGTCACGCTGGCCGACGTCGAGGCGCTGGCGGGCTGGGGAGCGGCGCGCACCGGCGGTCACGAGATCGCCTACTTCCCTGCCCGGGTGATGATGCCCGACGCCTCGGGCGTGCCGCTGGTCGTCGACCTCGCGTCCATGCGGGGAGCGGTCGCGCGCCTCGGCGGTGATCCCGCCAGCGTCAACCCGCTGAAGCCGGTCGACCTCATCATCGACCACTCGCTCAACGTCGACTTCGCCAGTACTGCGGACGCCTTTCAGCGCAACGTCGAGGTGGAGTACGACCGCAATGGCGAGCGCTACGCCTTCCTCAAGTGGGGCCAGCAGGCGTTCCGGAACTTGAGAGTGGTGCCGCCGGGCACCGGCATCTGCCATCAGATCAATCTCGAATACCTGGCCCAGACGGTCTGGGTCTCGGAGGACTCGGACGGCCGCGTGCTCGCCTATCCCGACACGCTGGTGGGCATGGACAGCCACACCACCATGGTCAACGCGCTCTCGGTACTGGGTTGGGGGGTGGGCGGCATCGAGGCCGGGGCGGCGATGCTGGGGCGGCCGATATCGATGCTGGTGCCGGACGTGGTGGGGGTGTGCCTCACCGGTGAGCCGAAGGAGGGGACGACGGCCACCGATTTGGTGCTCAACGTGACCGAGATGTTCCGCGCCCACGGGGTGGTCGGCAAGTTCGTCGAGTTCTTCGGGCCCGGCCTGGATGCGCTCGCGCTCGCCGACCGCGCGACCATCGCCAACATGGCGCCCGAGTATGGCGCCACCTGCGGGCTGTTTCCGATCGACGCCGAGACGCTGAGCTACCTCGCCTTCACGGGGCGCGACCCGGCCCGCGTCGCCCTGGTCGAGGCGTACGCGAGGGCCCAGGGCATGTGGCGCGACGCCGAGGCCCCCGACCCGGTGTTCACTGAGACGCTCGAGCTCAATCTCGCCACCGTCGAGCCGAGCCTCGCCGGGCCCAAGCGCCCGCAGGATAGGGTGGCGCTGGGCCAAGGGGCGGCCTCGTTCAAGGCCGCGCTCCCCGAGATCGCCGGCGGGCGCGAGGCGCCGAGGCGAGTCGCGGTCCCGGGCCGCGGCTTCGAGATCGGCGACGGCGACGTTGCCATCGCCGCCATCACCAGCTGCACCAACACCTCGAACCCGGTGGCCCTGATCGCGGCCGGGCTGGTGGCGCGTAGCGCGCGGGCGCGGGGCCTGAGGCCCAAGCCCTGGGTCAAGACCTCGTTCACGCCGGGCTCGCGTGTGGTCGGCGACTACATGGCGCGGGCCGGGCTCCAGGACGACCTCGATGCGCTCGGCTTTGACCTGGTGGGCTATGGCTGCGCCACCTGCATGGGCAACTCGGGCCCGCTCGATGCGGCCATCGCCGGCGCCATCGACGCCGAAGGGCTGGTGGTGACCTCGGTCACGTCTAGCAACCGCAACTTCGAGGGCCGCATCCATCCCCAGGTGCGCGCCAGCTACATCGCCTCGCCGCCGCTGGTGGTGGCCTATGCGTTGGCCGGCACCATCGAGACTGATTTGACCGGCGACCCCATTGCCAAGGGCACGGACGGCGCGCCGGTCTATCTGAGGGATATCTGGCCGTCCTCGGGCGAGGTGCAGGCGGTGCTGGAGGCGTCCTTGAGCCCGGAGATGTTCCGCACTGGCTACGGGAGCGTGTTCGACGGCGATGCGCACTGGCAAGGGCTCGGCGGGGCCGCCGGCGGGACGTTCGCCTGGGAGGCTGCGAGCACCTACATCAAGGAGCCGCCGTTCCTCAGCAAAGCGACCCGTGAGCCCGCGCCGCTCGCCGACATCGCGGGCGCGCGCCCACTCGTGCTCCTCGGCGATTCGATCACCACGGATCACATCTCGCCCGGCGGCGCTATCGCCGCAAACGCCCCGGCCGGCCAGTGGCTAATCGCTAACGGCGTCGCCGAGCCCGACTTCAACTCCTACGTGGCGCGGCGTTCGAACCACGAAGTGATGATCCGCGGCACCTTCGCCAACGTGCGTATCCGAAACGAGATGGCGCCCGGCACCGAGGGCGGCTTCACTCGCCACGAGCCCTCAGGCGAGGTCGTCACCATCTTCGATGCCGCCATGGCTTACGCCGAGGCGGGTGTGCCGTTGGTGGTGGTGGCGGGCAAGGAGTACGGCACCGGGTCCTCGCGCGATTGGGCGGCCAAGGGCACGCGGCTCTTGGGCATCCGCGCGGTAATCGCCGAGAGCTTCGAGCGTATCCACCGCGCCAACCTGGTGTTCATGGGGCTGCTGCCGCTGGAGTTCACGGACGGGCGGACGCGCAAGATCCTCGGGCTCGACGGCTCCGAGGTCTTCGACATCGCTGGCATCGCGGCGGGCATCGCGCCGGGCATGGAGCTCGCCTGCACCATCGCCCGCGCCGACGGCGCCACCGAGACCATTCCGCTGCTCGCGCGCATCGACACCGCTGACGAGGCCGAGTACTTTCGCCACGGCGGAATTATGCAGTATGTGCTGAGGGAGATGCTGGAGGGGTAGGGGGGACAACCAGAATTACATCAACGCACTAAAACGTCGTCTGAGTTGCAACAAACTCCAGACAATCAATTGCGAGATTACTGTTGTATTCATACTTAAGAAAAGCTCGTTTCTTGAACTATTTGAGAAGTCGTGGTTTTTCGAATCCAGAAAATAATTCGCTTTCTGAGTAGATTTAAATGGTGTCGTTCAGAAATTGTATTTCTTCCGACAAGAGCGAAATCGTGGTCACTCGAGGCTGAGATGGGTATGAGAGCGGTCGCGCATCAAAGATCGACGGGATCGACGGGCAACTCTGGGATAGGCGGAAACGCCTCGTCGATCGGCGCGATCGTCGCCAGCACCGCGAGCACGGATTTGGGCCTCGCGGGCTTGATGATCAGCCGGTCGCTTTCCTTGCGCATGATGGGTCCTTGCCGGGAAGCTCGAACTCGTGGGGAATACGCACCGCCTGGTTGCGACCCTTCTTGAACAGCCTGACGTGTCGTTGGCGGACCATCGCAATCCCGATTTAGCATAGGCCGGAGCACATGCCAAACGAACCCCGGCTGTCCATGGCGTCAAGCCAGTTCGATTCGTTGGGGAGGGCGGTTCACCCGATCCGTTTTAAGTAAACTGCCCCCATAACCCCGTGCTCGCGTCAAAGCTCCGGGAACACCCGCGGCTCGTCGCTCGCCCACGCTTCGAGCGCGCGGATGATGTTGAGGGCCACCGCGTCGGCACCGAAGCGCTGATGCGCGTCCGCAGTCACTTCGCGCGCGAGCCCGGCGATCAGGTCGGGTACCTTGACCTTGGCCGCGAGCTCGGTGGCGTACGCCAAGTCCTTGTAGAGGAGCGTCAGGCGAAAGGCCGAGGTGCCCTCGCGCGCAAGCATGTTGCCCACGAGCTTCCGCCGGAGCGCGTCGGACGAGCCGAGCGTCGCCTCGGCCACGCGCGCGAAGGTCTCAAGGTCCAGCCCCGCGCGCGCGGCGAGCAGTGCGGCCTCGGCCACCGCGAGCTGGCTGGTGGCGGACAACAGGTTGTTGAGCGCCTTGACGATGTTGGCCGCGCCCAGCGCCCCGGCGCGGATCACGGACTTGCCGACGGCGCCCAGCACCTCGCGGTTCTCGGCCAGAACCGCCTCGTCGCCGCCGACCATGACCGCAAGGGTCCCCTTGCGCGCGCCGCCGACCCCGCCCGAGACCGGGGCCTCCAGGAACTTGGCGCCCTTGGCCTCGAGCGCCGCGCCGACGCGCTCCGACGTTGCTGCCTTGGAGCTGGTGGTGTCGATCAGGGTGAACCCGAGGGTCTCGTCCAGCGCCTCGGCGATGCCACCCGGCCCGAGTACCACCTCCTCGACAGCGCGGCTGTCGGGAAGCGAAAGGAAGACGACCTCGCTGGAAGCGGCCACGTCCCCCACATCGGCGCCCCTCTCGGCGCCCGCGCACTCGGCCGCCGCGAGCCGTACCCCGTCCGCGTCGAAGGCGCGGACCCGATAGCCCGCCTGCACCAGGTTCGTCATCATCGGCAGCCCCATGGCGCCGGTGCCGATGAATCCGATCCTTTTCTGCCGGGTCGCCATACCGAAGATCCCTTATCCAGGAACCCTAGCGGTCGCTCCGGCGTTTGGTCAACAGGGGCGCTTCCGTCACGACGGGCGAAGGAATCGCGTCCGTTCCCTTCGCCCGCCCGGCGCGTGAGGGAAGCCCGCTCAATTGAGGGTGGAAAGCGGACCCCGATTGTGGAACAAACGGTTCCCGTCTGATTAAGGATGATCGAGCCATGCGAGACGATTATGAAACCCTGCTTTTGGAGCGGCCCGGGCCGCACCTTCTCTTGATCACGCTGAACCGGCCCGAGGCCGCCAACGCGATGAATACTCAGATGGGCCGCGACTTTCTCGACCTCTACCGGTCGCTCATGCTCGAGGTCGGCGATCTTCGCTGCGTCGTCGTCACCGGCGCCGGCGAGCGCGCGTTCTGTGCCGGCGGCGACCTCAAGGAACGCAACAACATGACCGACGACGAGTGGCAGGCGCAGCACGTCATCTTCGAGCAGGCCATGTACACCTGGATGGACTGCCCGCTTCCCGTCATCGCGGCCGTCAACGGCTCGGCCTATGCGGGCGGCTGCGAGATGGTGATGGCGTGCGACTTCGCCTATGCCTCAACCAAGGCGCGCTTCGCGCTGACCGAGGTCACGCTCGGCATCATGCCTGGCGTCGGCGGCACCCAAAACCTGCCGCGCGCCGTGGGCACGCGCCGCGCCGCCGAGATCGTGCTCACCGGCCTCCCGTTCATGGCCGACGAGGCGCACGCCTGGGGCCTGGTCAACCGGGTCACCGAGCCCGACGAGTTGATGGCCGCGGTGCTGGAGACCGCGACCAAGATCTGCGAGAACGCGCCCATCTCGGTTCGCCAGGCCAAGAAGGCGGTGCGGCTGGCCCGCGAGGTCGACCTCAAGAGAGGCCTCGCCTTCGAGGTCGAGGCCTACAACCGCATGATCCCAACCGAGGACCGCCAGGAGGGCATCCGCGCCTTCAACGAGAAGCGCAAGCCCAAATATGTAGGGCGCTGAGGCGCGGGAGAAGCTTTGGAGAAGGCCATGAGTGAAGCGCAATCCGAGGTTTCGGTCCCGATCGGCGAGGACTATCCAGACATCCGCGAGGCGGTCCGGAGGATCTGCGAGGATTTCCCGGGCGGGTACTGGCGCGGGCTCGATGAGCGCGAGGAGTATCCGGCCGAGTTCGTCCAGGCGCTGACGGATTCGGGGTTCCTCGGCGCGCTGATCCCCGAGGAATATGGCGGCTCGGGCCTGCCCCTGCGGGCCGCCTCGGTGATCCTCGAGGAGATCCACGCCGCGGGCTGCAACGCCGCTGCCTGCCACGCCCAGATGTACATCATGGGAACGCTCTTGCGCCACGGGGCCGAGGAGCAGAAGCGCCAGTACCTGCCGAAGATCGCGACCGGCGAGCTTCGCCTGCAGGCCTTCGGCGTCACCGAGCCCACCACCGGGTCCGACACCACCAAGCTCAAGACCCGGGCGGTCAAGGAGGGCGATTCCTATATCGTCGATGGCCAGAAGGTGTGGACCTCGCGCGCGCTCCAGTCGGACCTCCTTTTGCTGCTCACGCGCACCACGCCCCTCGAGGAGGTCGAGAAGCGCACCCAGGGGCTCTCGACCTTCCTCGTTGATTTGCGCGACGCGGTCGGCAACGGGCTCGAGATCCGGCCCCTGAAGGCGATGATCAACCACAACTCCAACGAGCTCTTCTTCGACAATCTCAAGATTCCCGCCTCCTCGCTCGTCGGCGAGGAGGGGAGGGGCTTCCGCTACGTCCTCGACGGCATGAATGCCGAGCGCATTCTGATTGCCGCCGAGTGCCTGGGCGATGCGCGCTGGTTCATCGGCCGCGCGGTCGAGTACGCGAGCGAGCGCGTGGTATTCGACCGACCCATCGGCCAGAACCAGGGCATCCAGTTCCCGATCGCGCGCGCCTTTGCCGAGGCGGAGGCCGCCGACCTTCTGGTGCGCCGTGCCGCCGCGTTGTTCGATGCCGGGCTCGACTGCGGCAAGGACGCCAACATGGGCAAGCTTTTGGCCGCGGACGCGTCGTGGCACGCGGGCGAGGCGGCGATGCAGACCTTCGGCGGGTTTTCGTTCGCGCGCGAGTACGACATCGAGCGCAAGTGGCGCGAGACCAAGCTCTACCAGATCGCGCCGATCTCGACGAACATGATCCTGTCGTATCTCGGCCAGCACGTGCTCGGCATGCCGCGCTCCTATTAAGTGCGCTATGATGGGGTGAGAGCGGAGCCGAGGAGGGACCGATGGCGGAGATCACCAGGACGTTGGCTGAGTACGTCGCGGGCCTCGCTTTCGAGGACCTGCCGGGCGATGTGGTGGAGCGGGCCAAGCTCCTGATCCTCGATACCGCGGGGATAGCCATTCGCGCGCGGACAGGAATCGATTCGACGCCGCCGATGCTGCGCGCCTGCAAGAGGCTCGGCTTGAGCCACGGCGAGGCGGCGGTGTTCGGCGACGCCGCGACCTATGCTCCGGCGGGCGCGGCCCTGATCAACGGCGCCCTCGCCCATTCGCTCGACTTCGACGACACCCACGCTGCCGCCATCCTGCACGCGAGCGCGCCGGTGCTGCCGGCTGCGATCGCCGCGGCCGAGCTCGGCGGTGGGGACGGCCGGCGGCTCCTCGCCGGGTTGGTCGCCGGCTACGAGGTCGCCTGCCGGCTCTCGCTCGCCCTCGATCCCGGCGCCCTCTACGAGCGCGGCTACCACCCCACCCCAGTCGCCGGCGGCTTCGGGGCCGCGGCGGCGGCGGCCAACATCCTCGGACTCGATGTGGACGCCACCGAGAACGCGTTCGGCATCTGCCTCTCAGAGGCGTCGGGGACCTTGCAGTTTCTCGAGAACGGCGCCTGGACCAAGCGCTTCCAGGTCGGCGCCGCGGCCAAGCACGGGCTCACCGCCGCTTTGCTCGCGGCCGAGAGCTATTCGGGCGCGGCGCGCGCAATCGAGGGCAAGCTCGGCTTCCTCCACGCCTACACCGACAACCCACGTCCCGAGATGGCGGTCGCGGACTTGGGCGAGCGCTACGAGACCCTGTCCATCGCGCTCAAACCATATCCGTCGTGTCGCTGGGGCCACGGGGCTATCGACGCCACCATCAGGCTCCGCGCCGAGCACGGCATCACCGCCGACGAGGTCGAGGCGATGACCGTGGGGGCGTCCCGGAAGGCGATGATCCTGATCGGCGATCCGCAAGAAACCCGCAAGCATCCCAAGAACGTGGTCGACGGCCAGTTCTCGGGCAACTTCGTCACCGCGGTAGCGCTGATCGAGGGGACGCTGGACTGGGACCACTACGACACCCACCTCGGTGATCCGAGGACCCTGGCGCTGGCCGAGCTGATCGACGTGGTGCACGACGCCGACGCTGAGGCCGAGTATCCGCGCATGGCCGGCAAGGTGACGATCGAGACCAAGCGCGGCACCTTCGAGGCGTTCGTCACCTTCCCTAAGGGCGAGCCCGAGAACTTCGTCACCTCCGAAGAGGTGAGGGCCAAGTTCACCATGTTGGCCGCACCCTGCATCGGCGACGGCCCGGCGGAGGCGCTGGCCGACCGATTGGCGGCGCTGGAAGCGGAGCCCGACATCCACGCGCTCATCCGCGCGAGCGCGCCCACCGGTGAGCCTGGCCTCGCGGCCGCGGCCGGGGACGACTGAGCGCCGCGCGGGGCGCCGGCGCCCGAGCATGAGCCGAGCGCCTGACGCACTCCTCATTCGCGCCGAGACCGCCGGCGATCCGCAACGCCATCGGCATGGCTGCCAGCATGGCGTCCGGCATCCGCGCCAACCTCGGCACCATGACCAAGCCTTTGCACGTCGGGCGCGCCGCCGAGAACGGGGTGGTCGCGGCGCTGCTGGCCGAGCG
>PVBE010222714.1_pt1 | contig 11428 bp, 6 predicted proteins | sample 1631181 | NCBI WGS metagenome assembly PVBE01 (sample SAMN08397723, study PRJNA350692) | Marine metagenome, whole genome shotgun sequencing project. | isolation source: water | place: Pacific Ocean | collected 2012-04 | reverse complement strand
TTGTGGATGGTGAACACCGTCGCCAGCCCGCCCAGGACGGGGTGCCGGGCGTACCGGCTCCGCAGATACGCCGCAGCCAGCCCGGTTTGCCAATCGTGCGCGTGCACGACGTGGGGCCGGCGGCTCTCCTGGGCCACAACCTCCAGCGCGGCCCGCACCAAGAACGCGAAGCGCCGGTCGTTGTCACCATAGTCGTCGGGACCCACGCCGTAGAGGCCCTCGCGGCGAAACAGATCGGGCCGCTCGACGAGCAGCACCCGTAGCCGATCCGACGGACGATGCTCGTAAACGCCCGCCGCGAGGCTCGCTCCGCCGAGCGTGAAGGTCACGCTGCCGCGGGGTGACGAGAGTCCGTCGTCGCGGTAGCGCGGCAGCACGACGGTCACATCGTGGCCGATGCGCGCCAGCGCAGCGGGCAGCGCGCCGATCACGTCGGCCAGCCCACCCGTCTTGGCGTACGGCACCGCCTCCGACGCGATCATCAGAATCTTCAGCATCCCGGCTGGCCTTGGTGCGACGCAGCGCTCCACCACTGGCTGCGACGCGGACGACCGCGGAGTCGGCCTCACTCTAGCACGCCGCCCGCATGCGGCCCCGGGGTCGGCGGTCGTTGCGGCGACCCACCCCGTCGGGCCACAATGCGCGGATGTCACGACCCGCACGCGCGCCGCGCGGCGACGGTGAGGCCATCGCGGCGCTCCGACGGCTCAAGGCTCGCGAGCCCGACCTGGGCAGCGCGATCGACTTGCAGATCGCCCTCCTCGACCAGCAGCGTCGGGTCCAGTCGCGTGTCCAGCTCCCCAACCTCGACTGGGATCAGGCGTCGCTCCGCGACACGCTGCACGCCGGACGGCCATCCCTCCTCTTCGACGACGTCCAGGTGGACTGGACCGAGTTCAGCCTGATGCTGCGCAAGACGGCGGAGCTGCTCCACCGACACGGTGCGCTCGAGGAGGCCGAGTTCCATCGCATCGAGACGCTGACCCGGGACGCGGGCGCGCTCGCGCCCATCGTCCGCCGGTGGTACGACGCCGCGGCGACACGGGGCGGGCCGGCGGCCGCGACCGACGGCGGAGAGCCCGCCGCGGTCTCGGACATGATGGACCAGGTGATCCTGCTCGCGATGCGTCCGTTCCTCACGCGCTGCATGCAGGCCGTGCTGGCCATGATCGATCTGACGGCCTGGACCCGGGGCTACTGTCCCCTGTGTGGCGGAGAGCCCGAGTTCGCGCTGATCACCACCGCGGGTGAACGCATCCTCATCTGTGGGCGCTGCACCGCCCGCTGGCGCTTCCAGCCACCGACCTGCCCGTTCTGCGCCGCCAGCGACCCGGCGCTCAGCCGCTCGTTCGCCAGTCCCGACCGACGGCATCGGGTCTACGCGTGCGACGGCTGCCGTCGCTACCTCAAAGCCTACGACGCTCGACAGACCGACTACCCCCTCATCGTCCCCGTCGAGCAGATCGCCACGATGCGCCTCGACGCCGCCGCCATGCAAAAAGGCTACGGCGGCTGAGAGCAGGGACCTTCGGCCGTCCGATCGCAGCCCTGAAGGGCTGCACCACGGAGCCTGGGATTCGAGGGAACAGATCGCTAATTGGAGGCGGTGGGCCGGCCGTCGACGGTCTGCGCCAGCCAGTTGAGGAGACGGTGGGTCTGCTGGAACCTGGCGGTGTTGGAGCGTGCTCCGAGCAGCACGACAGCCACCTGCTCGCCCTGCGGGAGCGTCACGAGGGAGGCCAGGCAGTACCCGGCCTTGCTGATGTAACCGGTCTTGCCACCCCGGACCATGACGTCCCGCTGCAGCATCCGGTTGGTGTTGCGAATTCTCAGCCGGCGGCGATTGGTGCGCAGCGTGTAGGTAGGCTTGCGCATGATCATGGCGATGCGCTCGTCGCTCACGGCAAACACGATCAAGCGCGACAGATCGTATGCCGACGAGACGTTGTCCGCGTCCAGCCCCGAGGGCTCGGCGAACCTCGTGCTCTCGAGCCCGAGCTCCTGAGCCTTCTCCGTCATCCGCTCGACGAACCGTTCGGAGCCCAGGGACGAGACCCGTGCCAGCACGCGTGCCGCCGCGTTGTCGGAAACGATCAGCGCCAGGTGGAGCACGTCCTTCAAGCTGATCCGCTCACGGTTCCGCAGGTAGGTCGTCGAGGCCCGCCGGACGTCGGATCGCACGACCTGCACCTCGCGCCTGAGGTCCGGCTGCTCCTCGAGGAAGACCAGGGCCGTCATCACCTTGGTGATGCTGGCAATCGATCGCTGCGCGTGGGCGTTTTCCTCCCATAGAATCTGTCCGGTTTCCGGGCTGTAGACGGCAACAGCGGCGGCCGGCACGTCGGGAACGAGCTGACCGTCCGGACCCCGCTTCAGCCTGGGCAGGCGCGTGTCGCGCCGCTTGCCCGGCGCCGTCGCCGCGGCGTCGGTCCCGGACGGCCCGGCCGCGTAGGTCGGGTCGCTGTGCCAGCCGGTGCCCCCGAGCCACGCGAGGACCACGAGGGTGCCGAGTCGGCCGACGCGTCGGGAGAGCCGCTGGTCAGGTCGATACCGCATACATCCCCAGCTCAAGATATCGGCATTCTAGCAGACGACCTTGACCGTGCAAGGGCCGCCCGCCGGGCACGGCATCTCCCGCGGCGGGTCTGGATGCCACGCAGGACGTTCGCCGCGGGCTGCTGGCTCACGGCCGCGCCAAGGCAATCGTGAGCAATAGGGCCCGCTGGGTGCCCTGCCACGAGTCCCGAGGGTCGAAGGTCTCGCCGAGCGAATGAGCGCCGGTGCCCCGGCCGCCGCCGTCGATCGTGATGGCCGGGATGCCGAGGCTCATGGGCACGTTGGCGTCCGTCGAGCCCTCGTCCAGCTGAACCGACAGCCCGAGCGCACCCGTGACGGAGATGGCGGCCTGGACGATCGGCGAATCCTCCGGCGCACCGCCCGCGGGCCGATCGCCTACGGGATCGGTCTCGACGGTCAGCGCGGCCCGCCCGTCCCATCGCTCGTTCTCCTCGACCAGGGCCCGTCCCACGGCCTCCTGGAACTCGGCATCGAGGGCCTGGAGCGAGTCGGGATCCTTGGAGCGCATGTCGACCTCCATCCATGCCTCGAAGGCGATCGAGTTGACCGACGTGCCGCCGCCGATCCGCCCAACGCTGAACGTCGTCTTCGGCTCGCTCGGCACCTGGAACTCGGCGATGCGCGCCATCGCTCGGCCGAGCGCGTGAATGGGGTTGGCCATGCCGAAGGCGCCGTAGCTGTGCCCGCCCGGTCCCTTGAAGGTCACACGGTAACGATGGCTCCCCACAGCCACGTGCGTGATCCCAAGACCGGTGCCGTCCACCGAAACGAAGCGATCGACTCGCCCGGCGAGCTCCTCGTTGAACAGGTGCTTGACCCCGCGCAGGTCGCCGAGCCCTTCCTCCCCCACGGTGCCGACGAAGGTGACCGTGCCGGCGGTCTCGATCTGCCCAGCGTCGAGTGCCCGGATCACGCCGAGCACGACAGCCAGCCCACGACAGTCGTCGCTGATCCCCGGGCCGTGTAGGACGCCGTTGTCGAGCGTGACGTCCACGTCCGTGCCCTCGGGGAAGACCGTGTCGAGATGCGCGCTGAACACCAGGTGCGGACGCGCGGCGCGTCCTGAGCGCTCGCCCAGCACGTTGCCCGCGCCATCGATCCGGACGTTCGAGAGCCCGAGGTCTTCGAAGATCTGCCGGTACAGCTCGGCGCGCCGTCCCTCCGCGAAGGGGGGCGCCGGCACCTCGCAAAGCCGGATCTGTTCTTCGATCAGCGCGCTCTCGTTGTCACGAACCCACTCCAGGGCACGGGTCACGTCGGGGTCGGCGAGGAGCTCGGCGCCGATGTCGGCTGCGCGCTCCTGCGCTCCGCCGAACGACGCGAGCGCCATCCAGACGACCACGCCGATCCCGGACGCCCGCCGGAAGCCTCTTCGTTGTTCTCGACCGTGCACGGCTCTCCCTTCGCCATCGTGGACGTCGATGTCCGACTCGACAGCTTCCAGCTTCCACCCACCCCATGTCAACCGTCGACGGGCCGCACGCGCGGCACACGGGTCGCGGCCCGCTACACAGAGGAAACTGTCGTACACTCGATACCGATGCCGACGCGGCAGGCCTTCCTGATCGTCTATCTGCTCTCGGGTGCCGCGGGGCTCCTCTACCAGGTCACCTGGTCGCGCCTCCTCACGCTCCACATGGGCCACACGGTGGCGGCCGTGGGCACGGTGCTCGCGGCGGTGATGGGGGGCCTCGCGCTCGGCGCCGCCTTGGCGGGCCGCGCGTCCTCGCGTCTGACGCCGCCCAGAGCGCTCAGGGCGTACGCGTGGTTGGAGATCGCGATCGCCGTCAGCGCGGCGCTCGTGCCGCTTGGGCTGATGGCGGTCCAGCCGATGCTCGCGTGGGCGTACGCCGACGGGCAAGGCATGACGCTGTTCGGTTTGATCCGGCTCGTGACCAGCCTTCTGCTCCTCGTCGTGCCCGCAGCGGCCATGGGCGCCACGTTCCCCGTGGCCGTTCGTTGGTTCGTGGACCGGCCCGAAGAGGCCGGCGCGCAGGCGGGCTGGCTGTACGCCCTCAACACGCTGGGGGCGGCACTCGGCGCGGGTCTCGCGGGGTTCGTGCTGCTCCCCGCGCTCGGCCTCATGGGGACGACCTACGTCGGGGTCTGTCTGAACGGGGTCGCGGCCGCCGGTGGGTTCTGGCTCGCCGCGCGGAGCGCGCTCGAGGCGGCGGGTGCACCAGCCGCGGCCTCCCCCTCCAGCGAACGCCGTACCCCGAAGCGATCGGGTCGCAAGGCCCACAAGGCCCGCCGCTCCTCCCCGGCCGCGCAGCCCGCCCTGGAAGGACGTCCCTGGCTGGCGGCGGCGGCACTCGGCATCTCGGGGTTCGTGGCGCTGACCTACGAGGTGGCGTGGACCCGGATCCTCGCGCTCATCATCGGACCGACGACCTACGCGTTCAGCGCCATGCTCACCGCCTTCATCGGCGGCCTCGCGCTCGGCGCGGCGCTCGGCGCACGGCTGGTGGAGCGCACGCGGCAACACCTCTTGGCGCTGGGCCTGTCCCTGACACTCGCCGCGCTGGGCGCTGTAGGCGTCTCGTGGTTCGTGGGTCAGCTTCCGCTGACCGTCGCCCGTGCGGTCGCCCAGCCGGGCGCCGAATTCAGCTATGTGATCTTGTACCAGGCGGCGCTCGTGGCCGCGCTATTCCTGCCGATGACCGTCGCGCTCGGCGCGGCGTTTCCCTTCGCGATCGCCGTCGCCGCGCGGCGCGACGAGGCCGTGTCGACCGATGTGGCCATCGTCTACGTGCTCAACACGCTCGGCGCCATCTCGGGCGCGCTCGTCAGCAGCTTCGTCTTGATCGCCTGGCTCGGCCTCCAGCGAACGATCGTGAGCGTGAGCCTGGTCTCGGTCGCCACCGGCATCGGCCTCGTCTCGATGAGCCGGGGGACACGGGGATGGCTGAAGACCACGGCGTGGGCGACCGCGACGCTCGCGACCGCCGTGGCGCTCGCCGCTCCGGCCTGGAGCAGCGAGCTGCTCTCGAGCGGGGCCTACAAGTACGCCCCGTACGTTCGACAGGCCGACCTGGAGGCGGGACTGCGAGCCGGCGAGCTCCTGTACTACGCAGAGGGAGCCACCGGCACGGTGTCAGTCCGACAGCTGGCCGGCACCACCGCGCTCGCCATCGACGGCAAGGTCGACGCGACCAACTCGGGGGACATGCTTACGCAGAGTCTCCTCGGCCATCTGCCGTTGCTCTTGCACCCCGAGCCCCGCACCGTCGGGATCATCGGCCTCGGCAGCGGCGTGACGCTTGGCGCCAGCTTGCAGCACCCGATCGAGCGCGTCGACATGCTGGAGATCTCACCCGAGGTCGTCGAAGCCTCGGCGTTCTTCGAGGCTGAGAACCACGCGGGCCTATCGGATCCACGCACCCAGCTGATCGTCGGCGACGGGCGCTCGCACCTGCTGCTCACCTCCCGGCGCTACGACGTCATCATCTCGGAGCCCTCGAACCCGTGGATGGCGGGCGTGGCTACGCTCTTCACCCGGGAGTTCTTCCTGGCGGCTCGCGAGCGCCTCAACCCCGGCGGGATCATCTGTCAGTGGGCGCACACCTACGACATCAGCGACGCCGATCTGCGGTCGATCGTGACGACCTTCCTGTCGGTCTTTCCCGCTGGATCGATCTGGCTCGTCGGCGAGGGCGACGTCTTGCTGATCGGCTCCGACACACCGCCCGAAACGCTGCTGGCCGGCGTCCCGGTCGCGTGGCGGCGCCCCGGCGTGGCGGCCGACCTCGAGCGCGTCGAGGCACGTGATCCCTTCTCCGTGCTCTCGCTCTTCGTCGCCAGCGGGGAAGCCTTGCAGGGCTACGTGGCCGACGCGACGATCCAGAGCGACGATCGCAACGCCCTCGAGTTCTCGGCACCGCGCGGGATCTACGGGCTGTCGGACACCGAGAACGCGGGGCGGTTGCAGGCGTTGCGAGACCGCACGGCGCCACCCGCCTCGCTCGCATCGGCGCTGGCCTCCGCCTCGGCCGAGCAGTGGCGCGACCGCGGGCGGATGTACCTGCACGCCGAGGCCTACGGACCGGCCTACGAGGATTTCGCCAGGAGCCTCGCACAAGCGCCCACCGACCGGCTCGCCCTCGACGGACTCTTCCAGGCGAGCGCCGCGGTGGGACGCCACGAAGAGGCCCTGAGCCTGCTGGAACGCCTGATCGGCGACCACCCCGACAACGTCCCGGCCCGCATCCAGCTCTCGCGGATGCTCGCCGCGCTAGGACGCACCGAAGAGGCGGTCCAGACCGCTTCGGCCGCGCTGAGCCTTGCCCCAAACGACACCGCGGCGCGCCTCCAGCTAGCCTCGGTCTTCGCCGACGCGGGCGACGCAACGCGCCTGGCCCCCGTGGTGCAACAGCTCACACGGGACACGCCGGAGGCGCCGGACGCGCGGTACTACGCGGCGACGCTCCGCTTCCTGCAGGAGGACTACGACGGGGCCGCGGCGATCGCGCAACGCTTGGTGGCGGATGACCCCACGCACGCCCGAGCGCAGAACTTGCTTGGCGCCTGCTACGCAAACCTGGGGCGCCTCGCCGAGGCCCGTCGATCGTTCCAGGACTCGGTGCGCGCGGACCCGCGCAACCCCACGACCTACGTGAACCTGGGCGTGTTCGAACTCCAGGCCGCCAACGGCGCAGCCGCGGCCGCCCATTTCTCGGAGGCCCTGACGCTGGATCCGACGTCACCGGCCGCCCTGAGCGGGCTCGCGGACGCGTTGGAGATCCAGGGCCAAGCGGAGCGGGCCGACAACCTACGCCGCCTGCTGGCGGGCCAGGGGTGATGCGGACCAATTGCCGCCTGACGCAGCTCCAGCTCTGGCCCCGCAACGAGCTCAGCTAGGGACGAGTGGGGATCTTGGGCGCCTCGATCGGTACGATCGAGTAGGCCCGCCGCGACCAAACATCCGCACCCTCTCGGTGAGTCTTGATCTCCAGCTTGCGGTTCTTCTTGGTCGGATCAGGATTAGTCGTGTAGTAGCCCAGCATGTAGTAATCGCTGGTCTCGGCGTCGATTCGCTTGAGCGCAGCGTCGAAGTCGTTCTGGTTCACGACCGCGATCCCGCCGGTGCCCTCGGCGATAACCCGGAGGCTGTCCTGCGACTTGCGCAGGTAGTCGAGCCACTGGGACGGCTCGATCTGCTCGTCGATCTCCGGCCCACCCGCCAGTCCGCGCGGGTCGATCGTGTAAAAGGTCGTGTTGGCTCGGTTGGCCGCCCGGGTGAGGTCGACCATGACGCGTGCCAGATCGGCATCCGCGAACTGGATGCCCTGGAACATCTCGTCGTTCTCCTGGCTCCACTCGTAGTCTTCGAGCAGGGACGAGGCAAAGGGTCCCCGGCCGCTGCTGACGCCCGAGTTGGAGCCCATCCGCGCTTGGAAGAACGGATTGAAGTCGTAGCCGTTGCTCAGGTAGATGAACGACTTGCGCCGGTCGTTGAGGGCCTCTAGCTTCCGAATGATCTCGATGGCGGTCGCGAACGCCACCCGGACCCGATAGGAGATCTCGGGCGGGCCGGAGGGACCATGCGGCATGTCGAGGATGTCCGAGGGCCGGAGGCCGTTGCCCGTGACCTTCTTGACCGCCTCGTCGAGGCGCCGCTTGTCGTAGGTCAGATCGATCGCGAGCCGGGACGGCCCGGACGACACGACACCGAACATGTCACCCTCGTGGATCAGGGTGTTGGCGATCTTCTTGAAGACCGAGCGGAGCCGCCCGGTGTTGCGGAAACCGAGGTGTAGATCGTCGACGAAGATGACGAAGACCCGACCCGCGGTGTCGCTGGTTGGCCGCCGCGCCGGCAGGATGATCCCCTCTTGGCTCGGGGGTGGAGGCGGGGCCTCGAGGTTGAAGACCCGTCCGCCATGCACCAGCACGAGCGACGCGAGCTCCTGACGCACGTCGTCCTCGAAGACCTCGAAGTCTTCCTTGGTGAGGTCCGAAATGAACTGGCCGTTCTCGTCGCGCACGATGACGTCGGTTCTCACCAGGTTGACCGCCATCCGGAAGGTCGGCTGCTCTTCCTGCTGCGCCTCCTCGGGCGCGGTCCGCGTCTGCGCTACCAGGACCGCCGACGCAACGCCGCCCGAGAGCAGGATGCCGATCGCCCAGACCCGGACCCACGACTGCATGTTCTTCATGATTTCATTATACGCACAGGGTGGGGCTCGCGCACACTAGCAGCCCGTGGTGAAAGCCCTGCGTGGCACCAAGATCGGCGCGGCGCGTGGCTGGCAAGGCGCGACGAGTGTGAGAGGCCTCACGCGTCGGCCGGCTCGACCTCTCGAGGCGAATCCACCTGTGGCTCCGCCCCCGGTGCGCCCTCTCCCGCCGCCTCGACCCCCACAGCCTCGGGGGTGTCTCCCATGGTTCCGGCAACGGCCGGGGCCCCGGTCGTCGCCGCGCGGCGTGCTCGACGGGAGCGACCGCCTCGAGACCGCCGACGCGCGCGCGGTTGCCGCTCGCCCGGCGTTGCCTGCTGGACACCAGCGACGACCGGCTGATCCACAGGCCCCACGGTTTCTGACGTCGGCGGCTCAGGCTCGGCCGGGATCCGGTCTTGCCTCGTGGCGTCCTCACCCACCGCCCGCGCGGTGGCCGCCGCCGCCGCGGGTCGCGCGTCGGCACGCCCGGGAGGCGTCCTCCGCCGCCCAGCGTCGCGCTCGCGTGTCGACGTCGACGCCTTCGCCACCGGCCGAGACTTCAGCATCTTGCCCCAGTCGAAGGACAGATCGGGGTAGCGCTCCTCGATCAGCCGGATCGCTTCCGCATCGAGCGGAGCGCGCCCGACGCGGACGTCCGGCGGGCTTCGGTACCAATAGAGAATCTTCGGACGAGTCTTACCGTGGGCACACTCGGTGTGGACCAGGTACGTGCTCTCGTATCCGCGCTTGTCGCGCGTGACCCTGAGGATGGGCAAGGAGGTACTTCGCTACGGCCGCCTCGCGGCACGCTTCACCGAGCGGCCCGCGCGCGACCGGGCTCCGGTGGTTCGTTTCTTGGCGCTGCCGGCCTTCGCGGTCGCCTTGGCGGCGGCCTTCCGCGGCGCGGCCTTCGCGGTCCGCTTGGCGGCGACCTTCCGCGGCGCGGCTTTCGCGGTCCGCTTGGCGGCGGCCTTCCGTGACCCGGCCTTCGCGGTCCGCTTGGCGGCGACCTTCCGTGACGCGGCCTTCGCGGTCCGCTTGGCGGCGGCCTTCCGTGACGCGGCCGCCTTCGGCACCTTCGTCGCCTTCCGGCCGCCGCCTGGCTTCGGCTTCCGCTGGCTCGCGGTGTTCTTCGCGGCGGTCTTGCTCTTGAGCGCCGTCGCTCGGGCGCCGCGCTTCATACGCTGGACGAGCGTAAAGTGCAGCTGATCCCCGAGCCCATGAAACGTCCACAGTTCGGCCAGCTTGATCTTGTGCTCGGCGCACAGGCGCCGCGCGGCCTCACTCTCGCCGACCGGGACATAGAGCTGGAAGGGAGCGCGAGACTTGCCGAGCGGCACCCACTGCGACATAGCCTCGAGGTGGTTCACCGATTCGCCGGTTTCCACCTCGACGACCCCCAAGAGCTTCTTGCCCCCACCCGCGGGGGTCAAGACTACGTCCGGATAGACCTCGCTTTCCCCCACGCGGATCGGGCTTTCCTGCTCGGCGCCCACGTTGATGGCGACCGTGTACCGTCGGCGCCACTTGGCCTGCAAGAACCGAATCACGCGATCGTGCTCGAGCTGCTCGCGGACGGGTCGCACGAGGATCGGACTCACTGTGCCTCCGCGGGGAGTGGGAAGGAACCAGGGCGGGAATGTTCTGGCATCTGACCGATCGACGCCGGAGCTGCCACACGACCAAGCGCATGAGCACGCCCGACCGTGGCTCTCCATGATGGCATAGAGCGGGGCTGGCTGGCTACCGCATAGTACTATTACCCCGATGACCGACCCGACGCCGGTACCCGATCGCTTCCTCGAGGCGTGCCGCCGACGTCCCGTGGATCGGACGCCGGTCTGGTTCATGCGCCAGGCTGGACGCTACATGGCCGAATACCGCGCGATTCGGGAGCGACATTCGCTGCTGGAGATCTGCCAGCAACCGGATCTCGCGACCGCGGTGACGTTGCAGCCGGTCGAGCGGATCGAGGTGGACGCCGCCATCCTCTTCTCCGACCTGCTGCTGCCGCTCGCACCCATGGGCCTGTCCTTCGATTTCGTCAAGGGCGAAGGCCCTAGCTTCGAGCGCCCCGTCCGGTCTGAAGCCGACATCGACCGGCTGACGACGTTCGAGCCACGCGAGGCCTTGGCGCACGTGCTCGAAACGGTCCGGCTGGTGCGGGCCGAGCTCGACGGCCGCGTGCCGCTGATCGGCTTCGCGGGCGCCCCGTTCACCCTGGCCTCCTACGCCATCGAGGGCGGCCCGTCCAGCAACTTCGCCCACACCAAGGCGTTGATGTTTGGGAGCCCCGCCGCGTGGCACCGTCTGTGCGAGAGGCTGGTCGACATCGTCGCGGACTACCTGCGCGCACAGGTCGAGGCCGGCATCCAGGCCATCCAGCTGTTCGACTCCTGGGTCGGGGCACTCAACGCGGCCGACTACCGGGAGTTCGCCATGCCCCACACCCAGCGCATCTTCCAGACGCTGGCTGACCTCGATGTCCCGACCATCCACTTCGGCACCGGGACGGCGACGCTCCTCACCGACATGCGGGAAGCCGGCGGCGACGTGATCGGGCTCGATTGGCGCATCCCGCTCGACGAGGGATGGGCACGGGTCGGGCTGGACCGGGGCGTGCAGGGCAACCTCGACCCCACCTTGCTGCTCGGACCGCCCGAACGGATGCTGCTCGGTGCGCGCGACGTCCT
>PVBE012196374.1_pt1 | contig 11429 bp, 10 predicted proteins | sample 1631181 | NCBI WGS metagenome assembly PVBE01 (sample SAMN08397723, study PRJNA350692) | Marine metagenome, whole genome shotgun sequencing project. | isolation source: water | place: Pacific Ocean | collected 2012-04 | reverse complement strand
TTTATAGAACTCAGAACTATCTTCTCCAAGATATTCACGCAGGTTAATATTTTGTTTTGTTTTTTTCTCTATTACTTCTTCTTCAATTTCGGACATGGCTAGCTAAATAAATTTATATTGGGTGCAAAAATAGTTTTTTTAAAATAAATTTCACAAGCTTTATTCATAGTAGTATTTTTGTTCAATGCATTTATCAAAATTATCGTTACTAAATTTTAAAAATTGTCGTGAGGTAACTTTTGATTTTTCTGATAGGGTTAATTGTTTTTTAGGTAATAATGGTCAAGGCAAAACTAATATTTTAGATGCTATTCATTATTTAAGTTATACTAAAAGTTATTTTAATTCAATTGATAGTCAGAATATTCATTTTAATGATCCATTTTTTGTTATTCAAGGGGAATTTAAATTAAAAGATGATGACTTTTCTCTCTATTGTGGTATGAAAAAAGGGGAGAAGAAAGTTTTTCGAAAAAATAAAAAGACCTATACGCGGTTGGCCGACCATATAGGGATCTTCCCTGTTGTAATGATAACTCCTTATGATAGTAATTTAGTGCTAGATGGTAGTGATGTTAGAAGGAAATTCATGGACGCCCTTATCTCACAATTTAATAGAGAATATCTTGAAAATCTTATTTTTTATAATAAGATATTGATCCAAAGGAATACATTGCTAAAAAAATGGGCAGAAAAAGGTGTATTCCAAAAAGACTTATTAGAAATTATTGATATTCAATTAATTGAAAAAGCAAAAAATATTCATAGTATAAGGTCAGCGTTTTTAAAAAGTTTTATTCCTGAGTTTAATTATTATTATAAAAAAATTGCACAGGTAGATGAGCAAGTCGAGTTGGTGTATGAATCATCATTGAATAATGAATTGATGGATGTTATTTTGAGAAATAATTTAGAAAAAGATAGGAGATTGAAATATACTTCTGACGGTATTCATAGAGATGACCTTTCTTTTAAAATTAATGACCATCCTTTAAAGAAATATGGTTCTCAAGGTCAACAGAAATCTTTTTTAATAGCATTAAAGCTTGCTAAATTTAATTTTATTAGAGAAAAAAAAGGATTTACACCTATATTGCTTTTAGATGATATTTTTGATAAATTAGATAATAATAGAGTTAATTACCTGATTCATTTAATTGAAAAAGAAAAATTAGGTCAAACATTCATTACTGATACTGATATTAAAAAAGTTCCTGAAATCCTTAATGCAATGAAAGTTGAATTTAAGTCTTATGAGATTATTCAAGGATCTTCAAAAGAAATATAATTAATGGCTAAAAGAGATTCAAATGAAGAGAAAATGAATGATGTTTTTAAGAAACTAATTCGCTCTTATGGCTTTACTTCTAAGCTAAATGAACATGAAGTTATTCAAGCTTTCTCTGATATAATGGGACCTGTTATTATGAAAAAGGTATCTAATGTATATGTTTATCAATACAAATTATTTTTAGAACTAAAAAGTGCTCCTTTAAAACAGGAGCTAAGCATGGAAAAGACAAAACTGGTTAATATGATAAATAAGGAATTAGGACAGGATTATCTAAAAGGGATGGTTGTTAAATAATTTAACCTAACGATACATCTAATGTCATCATCACAATAAATCCAGCGATTAATCCCATAGTAGCAAGGTCTGTATGTCCTCCTCTTTGACTTTCAGGTATCACTTCCTCTACAACAATAAAAATCATTGCACCAGCTGCAAAAGCTAAAGCGTAGGGTAATATTGGAAGTACTTGAATAACAATCATTGCTCCTATAACAGCAAAAATTGGTTCTACAATAGCAGATAATTGACCCCATTGCCAAGATTTCCATTTACTAACGCCTTGCCTTCTTAGTGGCATTGACACTGCGAACCCTTCTGGAAAGTTTTGAATTCCGATTCCTATAGCTAAGGCTATGGCAGATCCCATTGTAAAAATACTGCTATCTCCTAGATTTAAAATTTCAGGAGATGAAAGGGCTCCAAATGCAACTCCAACTGCGAGTCCTTCAGGGATATTATGTAATGCAATTGCTAAAACCAATAGTATGGTTTTTCTCCATTTGGTTGACATCCCTTCTGCTTCTTCTCTTTTAGCAAATAAATGCAAGTGAGGAATTACTTTATCTAAACCAAAGAGAAATAATGCACCTAAGAAGAATCCTATTGCTGGAGCAACCCAAGAAGGAGTATCGCTTAACCCCATTTCATTTTGCATTTCTACATATTCAATTGCTGGAGAAAGTAAAGACCAGAAACTAGCAGCTATCATTACACCACCAGTGAATCCTAAAGCCATATCTAGCACCTTTCTATTTGAAGCACTAAAAAAGAATACTAAGCCTGCACCTATAGCTGTAAGTCCCCATGTAAAAAGACCAGCTAGTAAAGCCTGCAAAATTGGGCTTTGTTCTATAAACCAAGTATAAAGGTCATTCATTATTTTGTGTTTATAAGTATGTTTTTAGCTACAGCAGAGCTGATCTGGATACTTTTATTATTTATTAAGATTTCTACTGATTGATCAAAGTCAATTTTATCAGTCACTTTGATTTTACTTCCAAGCTGAATATTAAGCTTATCTAAGTATTGTAAAAAGGAGGGTGTGTCTAGAGATACCCCAACAACTTGTCCAACTTTATTAATTGATAGATCTAATAAAGGGATGGATAAGGATTTAGGGATTTTACCATCAATATTAGGAATAGGGTCTCCATGTGGGTCAAATCTAGGATTTCCTAAATAATCATCTAGTTTATTGACAAGGTCAGGTGAAATAATGTGTTCTAATTGTTCTGCTATTTCATGAACTTCATCCCATTTGAAATTTAGGTTAGTTACTAAAAATGTTTCCCATAATCTATGCTTTCTAATTATAGATAGGGCAATTTTTTTTCCATCTTTTGTTAAAGTAGCACCTTTATATTTTTGATAATTTATCCATCCTTTTTCTGATAATTTCTGAAGCATGTCTGTTACACTTGAAGCTTTCATGTTTAAATATTTAGCTATATCAGTTGTGGAAATAGGATTTTCATTTTTCCATAGGCTATATATAGCTTTTAAATAATCTTCTTCTGATCGACTTCTCATTTTGAAATTATTAGGTTATGAAAATTTTTAATTTAGGTGCAACTAAAATAAATGATTAGCTTAGCAAAAATACCATAAAAAAGGTATTGAGTATTATTCTTTTTGTTATTTATTTTGCACTTAACTAATACAGCTGCAATGAGATTTTTATGGTTATTTTGTTTTTTTTCATTTTCAGGATCATTTATAGCTCAGACTTTTTCTTTAAGTGGTAAAATTATATCAGAGAAAGGTGATTCAATCCCTTTTGTTAATATTATTGATTTAAAAACAAAGAATGGTACTTCATCAAATATTGATGGAGCTTTTTCTATACTTGTTAATAAAGGTGAAGTTATTTTAAGGGTATCTGCGATCGGATTTGAGCAAAAGGTTTTGGAATTAAATATTACTGATAATCAGGTCATAGATATTGAAATCAAAGAAGATGATGGTGTTTTAGATGAAATTGTGATAAGTGGCACTTTAAATGAAATATCTAAAAAAGAATCTCCTATTCCAATTGAGGTCTATTCTGCAAAATATTTAAGAAAGGTGCCAGTTCCAGGAATTCTTGCAGCAACTCAGAATGTTAATGGAGTAAGACCTCAGTTGAATTGTGCTGTATGCAATACAGGTGATATTCATATTAATGGCATGGAAGGACCCTATACGATGGTTACAATAGATGGCATGCCTATAGTTGGAGGGCTTTCAACAGTTTATGGTCTTCAAGGAATCCCTAGTAGTTTACTTGATAGACTTGAAGTAATAAAAGGCCCTGCTTCAACTTTATATGGCTCTGAAGCAGTCGCTGGTTTAGTAAATGTGGTAACTAAAAATGTAAATTCTGCTCCAAAATTTGCTGCTGAATTCATGGCGAGTTCATGGCAGGAATACCAGGCTGATTTTATGTTTAAATATGCTGAGAATAAAAAAATCAGTGGAATCTTTGCTGCAGACTATCACAATTACACTAATCCAATAGATAAAAGTGGAGATAATTTTACAGATCTTACTTTAAAAGACAGAATCTCTGTTTTTAATAAATTGGAATTTAAAAGAAAATTTAGACGAGTTGCTACTTTGACTACCAGATATTTATATGAAGACAGGTGGGGAGGAGAGATGCAATGGACTCCTGAATTCAGAGGAGGAGATAGCATATATGGTGAATCTATATATACTAATAGAGCAGAAGTTATCGGTGTTTATCAGCTTCCTTTTAAAGAAAAGATAATGTTCAGTAGCTCTTATAGCTATACTTCTCAGGATTCTAGATATGGAGATGTCGTTTATATAGGAGATCAGCATATAGGTTATAGCCAATTGGTTTGGCATAAGGATATTAAGGAAAGACATAAAATTGTTACTGGTTTGGCTTTGAGATATAATAATTATGATGATAATACTACTGCTACATTTTTAGATTTAAATGGAGAAAATATTAATAATCCAGATATTTGGTTTTTACCTGGATGTTTTATACAGGATAATATTAAGTTAAATAATAAATCATATTTATTACTAGGTAGTAGGTATGATTATCACACAAAGCATGGAAATATTTTTTCACCTAGAGTAAATTATAAATTAGATCCAAATAAGAATACTTCTTTTCGTGTTGGCTACGGTAATGGATTTAGGGTTGTCAATGTTTTTACTGAAGATCATGCTGCTTTAAATGGATCTAAGGAAGTTGTTTTTATAGAGGATCTTGATCCTGAGAGATCTCATAATTTGAATTTTAATGTTGAAAAGCGAATAAACTCAAATTGGTCCTTTATTAGTTTAGATGCTTCTTTATTCTACACTCATTTTTCTAATAAAATCACCCCCGATTATGAAACTAATGACCAGCAGATAATTTATTCAAACCTTGATGGATATGCTATATCTAGGGGTGCCTCACTAAATACAAAATTCATATTTGAGTTCCCGCTTCGTATAAACCTTGGCGTAACAATTATGGATGTATTTAATATGGAAAAAAATGAATCTGGACTTCTTGAAAGATCAGATCAACTTTTTACTGAGCCTTACTCAGCTATATGGTCAGCGTCATATTATTTTACAAGGCCATCATTTTCTATAGATTATACAGGAAACTTATATGGACCAATGAAATTACCATTACTTAGTAATGATTTCAGGTCAGAATTTTCAAAACCATTTAGTATTCAGAATGTTAAAATATCTAAAGAATTTAAAAACGGTTTTAATTTCTATTTTGGGATTAGAAACATATTAAATTTTACTCCACCTGCTTATTCTATACTTAGATCTCATGATCCTTTTGATAAATTAGTTAATGATCCAATAGATAATCCAAATAATTACTCTTTTGATCCTACTTATATTTATACTTCGTTTCAGGGGATTACCTTTTTTGCTGGATTAAAATATGTTATCAAATAATATTACCAAATATTGTTTTCTGTTTGTTTTATTTATGGGTGCTTTATGTGCAAATGCTCAACAAATTAAATGGACAGATTTAAGTAGTTTAAAAGATAGTATTTCTTTATTTCAAAAGCCTATTTTGATCAAAATTGAAACTGATTGGTGTGGATATTGCAAGATGATGGATGCTAAAGTGTTTTCACATAAAAAGGTGGTTTTTGAAATAGGATTAGAATATTACTTTGTAAGACTAGATGGAGAAAATAAAGATTCAGTTAATTTTTCAGGTAGGTGGTATCAGCCAGCTAGTTTTACCATTAGAGGTGGAGTGCATGAATTAGCTATGTATTTAGGAGGAATAGAGGGGCATTTGAATTATCCCTGTTTAGTAGTTTTAGATAAAAACTTAATTCTTAAAAAAAGGATTCAAGGTTATTTAAATAGAAAAGATTTTATTGATTGGCTTCAGGTTGATTGATCATTTCGTAATTCCATTCTTTAAATGAAAATCCCCATTTATTATTTATCTCATCTATAAGCTGAGGTTCAGGTTTTTTGAATTTATTTTTTTTATATTCCCCTAACGATTCTAGGTATTCAATTATTTTATTTTCAACATTGTTAAAATCACCAAGCTGTAATTTTTCATATATTTTTTGAATGGTTTTAATTGGTTTTTTTGATAAATCTTGATAGCTAATCTCAATGTGATTTCCACTTGGTATCAATTCTCTTTCTTTTAGATATTTTTTAAGAGTTTCTTCATAACAGTAAATAACTCTTTGTTCAATTTCTTTTTGATTGAATTCATGCAGGAATTGTGTTTTTATAATTGAATTATATAGATGAACATTTGATAAAAACACATCATAAGGATTGCGATGAATAAAAATGAATTTTGCGTTAGGGTAAAGCTCTAATAATTCTTTAATTCTTCCTGTGTTGTGAGGGTTTTTAAGGAGAAGTTTTTTGTTTTTTCCTTGATAAAGTGCTATTTGACAAAGCATTTTGTGATAGACCCTCTTCCAGCTATTTTTTTCATGATTTGTTGTGTTTTTAAAAAGATTGTATTTGTCAAAATAGGATCTGTTTTTAGGAAAAAAAAAGGATTGCATTCCACTTTTTTCAGTTAAGTTAGTTAGTGGGTGTTCTTCTTCAGTTGGGGCACCTGCATCAATTTTGATATTATCTTGAGGTCTAGTATTTGGCATTAAATAATTCAATACAGGCTTCATAAACGATTTTGAGATAAAAGCAATCTTAAAGAAAAATGCTTGAAACGCTTCTAAATAGCTGAATTGTTCATCTTTAGCTAACAAGTAATGTAAATGAGTTGTTCCACTTCTCCAGTGTCCTATAACAAAAACAGGAGGGTTATCTTTTAGAGAAACAGATGGGATTTTAAACAATAAATAAAGTGATTGGAGCCACCTGAAAGGGGCAGATATTAAAACAAATAAAGTGATTTTATTTGCCATGGCTTTTTTATCCTTGGAAATTACATTTTGTCGCTTAAGTTTTAGCCATAAACGAAGACTTGTTATAAATAATTGGTGCTCTTTAATTTCTTTCTTACTCATTCAGTTTAGCTAATCATTTTGCTAAAATTAAAAAAACTCTAGAATTGATTCTTTTTATATGTATTTTAGCGAACTCTAAATCAAAAATAGATCATTTTGACTGGATATGTTTTATGGAAACTCTATTAATATTATTCTGTTTTTAACTTGATCTAATTATTTAACTTTTAAATTTTTACAATGAATATTTATGTTGGAAATCTGAATTACAGATTACAAGAAGACGATCTAAAAGAAGCTTTCTCAGATTATGGTGAAGTTTCTACTGTTAAAATCATTTCAGACAGGGTAACTGGAAGAGCTAAAGGTTTTGGCTTTGTTGAAATGCCTAATGATAATGAAGCTTTAAAGGCAATTGAAGATCTTGATGGGTCACAATTAATGGATAGGGAAATGCGTGTTAATCAAGCTAGACCTAGAACTGAAAATAATTAAAATTATTACAATGAAAGTATCTGAAAAAAATAGTATTTCGGTTCATTATACCGGTAAATTGAAAGATGGAAGTGTTTTTGATTCTTCCGAAGGTAGAGATCCTTTAAACTTTGTTGTAGGTGAAGGAAATATGATTCCTGGTTTTGAAAATGGTGTTTTAGGGATGGGGTTAAATGAGAAAAAGACAATTGAGATCCCTTTTGATCAAGCATATGGAGAAGTTAGGGAAGATCTTTTTCATGATGTATCTAATGATAATTTACCTGAAGATCTTAGTCCTGAAATTGGAATGCAATTACAATCTAAATCTCAAGATGGTTCAGTTTTAAATGTAACTATCATTAAGGTTAATGATAAATCTGTAACTATTGATGCTAATCATCCATTAGCAGGAAAAGATTTATTTTTTGATATAGAAGTTGTCAAAATTAATTAATACAAAATAATTTAAATTTAAAAGCCCGGTTATCCGGGCTTTTTTTATGCTGTTATTTGCCTATTATTTTTAATTCGACCCTTCTGTTTTTTGCTTTTCCTTCTGGAGTGTTATTGGGTGCTAATGGTTGAGATTCACCATATCCCTTTGAAACTAACCTATTTGATGAAATTCCTTTGCCATTAAGGTATTTTACTGCAGATTGAGCCCTGCCTTCAGATAAAGATTGATTAAAGGTTTCAGCTCCATCACTATCAGTATGACCAGCTAGTTCTATGCTAATTGTTGGATTTTGATTCATGAAATCTACTAATTGATCCAAAATTCTATATGATATTTCATCTAGGTCAGTTTTTCCAATCTTAAAATGAAGATCATCTACAATAATGCTTTTACCAACTTCAATGGATGATAAAAGTACTACTTGTTCTAAATCTTTGATTTGATCGGCATTTATTTTTAATGTTTTATTGAAGTACCCTTCTTTTGTAACAAGAATTTCAAATTCTTGACCTAATTCAAGCGGGTAGCTTTCAGGTGCTAAACTATTAAGAGCAATTAATGAATTAAGATGATTGTCTGGATCAGTTACATTAATAGCCATGATTGTACTTTTAATAGGATTTTTAGTTGCTTCATCTAAAACTGATAATTTTAGCATGGTTGCTTTAATTTCAGGCTTGATTTTAGATACATACATTGTTTTACTTAATGTACCATATTTGTCATATCTTAATTCAAGTATTGCGTTGTCATAACCTTCTCTATCTAGTGATAGAGTATGTTTAGTGCCACTTTCTAATTCTGTTTGCAAATTCGATTTAATTCCAAGGTCTGTCTTTTCACCAGTATTTTGATCAATTAATGAGATCTGCACCTCAACAGGTTCATTTGTTTCTTTGTCAAGTATTTCTAATTCAAGGTCAAATAAACGTACTGTTTTAGTTAGGAATATTTTTTGAACATTCTCTTCCTCGGTGTCATTTGTTAAACTTATTTTTTTTGATTCATAGTCTTTCTTAGTGACCTCTATAATATATTGATCTTTTTGATTAAGTAGATGTGTGGATTTTGAAGTGTTTTCAAATAAAATTCCTTTTTCTTTATTTGTAAGATTTTTATAATTAGCACTTGCTTCTAAAAGTTCTTTTGTGTCTTGATCGTAAACTTCAATAATAAACTCAAATTGTTTTAATTTTTTATGTTGCTTTATTTTGTAATCTAGGAAAACTTCAAAAGATCCAGTTTTAGTATTTAATGGATCAGAAATAGAAGATGTAGTAAGGTCGTATGTAAGACCAATATCTAAAATAGAAGAAAGATATTTCAAGCTTAATATTGCAGCATCATTCATCCTATAATAAACCCCCATAGCCATAGCTAATGGCTTTTCTTCATTTTTAGAAAGCAGATACTTAACATCTGTACCTATTATAGCATGGCTTTGTCCACCTTGTATCATAAATAAACCTCTAGGCATTATTCCAAAAGTGCCAAAATTAATTTCACCACCTCCAGTAAATGATAATCTCATAGGTAACCTAAAGTCTGTCACTAAATTTAGGTCTGGATCACTAGTAATGGGTTGATTAATATTGAACCCCGTAATGCCTATATAATAACTATGCTCTCCAGACTCTTCAGTTTGATGCCATGTTACTGATGGAGATATTTCTAAACCATTTATAACAGGATTATTTAAATTTTCACCTAATGCATTTGTTGAATTATAATAACCAAGTTGAAATTGTTCTCCTGTTGTTATTCCGTTGAGGTCAGTAGCTCCATTGAAATATCCAAGTTTTAATCCTACTGCAAGGTGCTTGTGCTGATCGAAGTTAAAATTGTAAGCACCAGTAAGAGCAAATTGGTTAGTTGTAATATACCCACCATCTCCTAATCTTTCATTAATAAAAGAGATGCCAATAGTTGCAATTTTTTCATGGCTATTGGCTTTTCTAATTGGGTAATAACCTTCAAATTGTGAGGTGCTGAAAGGTTTTATTATACTCATCCATTGACTTCTATGAAGCATGGTTAGATTAATGTCATCACTTATCGCAATTCCCGAAGGGTTACTTGTAGAAAATGAGCGATAGAAGTTAGAAAAAAATGCATCCTGTCCTATGCCTAAATAACTAATAAGCATGCATGAAATAATAAGTAGTTGTTTATTCATTGTTAAATTATTAGTTATCGTTTTAGTAATATACTACCAGATGATTTTAAATTAAGTAAGAGGTCAAAATTTACAGGGTTACCACTTAAGTCATTAGCTATTAGAGTATACAAATAAACTCCACTGGGTTGGTCAATACCATTGTACTTTCCATCCCATCCAATAGTTTGTAATTCACTCAGTAGGTTGGTTTCGTAAACAACATTTCCCCACCTATTGTATATTTTAAATGAGATATCTTCATCTAATCCAGTACCATAAATATATAAAATATCGTTTTGGCCATCATTATTTGGACTAAACATATTAGGAAGGAAAAGATTGTTGTTTAAAATTGTTATTGTAATGCTGTCAGTAACCGAACAACCGTATGAATTTTCAATTGTTAGAATATATATGCCAGAATCAATTACAGTAATAGATGAAGTTGTTTCATTTGTATTCCATAAATAAGAAACAAAATTCGAAGTGTAGCCATTGATCGTAATGGATTCTCCATCGAAAATACTCGTATCATTATCCATTGTAAGATTAGGATATGCAGATACATCAATAGTATAATAATCTGTTGCAACACAATTATTTCCGTCAGTTATTTCTACATATACAGTGTCTGCTTGAATAAGGCTGTCTGTTGTATAAGTATTAGTAGACCCAGATTGAAAAACACTTCCCCCTGAATTAATTGACCAGTCATAAGTTATACCATTCTGTGCTGTAAACATAACAGTATCTCCCTCACAAATTGTATCTGCAGTTGAATTCAATAGTGGATCAGGCAACCCATATATATCAATATTTATAGAATCAGAGTTGGTAGAATTTATACAACCAGTGAGTGTATTCCAAACAAGTATGTAACTTGAGTCAACTTGACCTGTAAATGAACTATTTGGATCGCTATTGTTTGAAAAAAATCCACCTGTACCACTTGCTACTGACCATATTCCATTTCCCTGAGCTGATAATGTTAAAGTAGAGTCACAAACAGCATCATCAAATCCTGCAGAGAAAGTTGCGTATTCCCATTTTATTTGAATTTTCGCATAATAATCGCCATGATTACTACCTCCATCACCAGGAATAGATACTTCATATTCATTCCATTGACAGGCGGGATCATTTTTAAAATCAATAATGCCAGAAATCGCTACAGCTCTACCCGTATAATTATCATCTGAATTCCAAACAGAGCAAGATGTATATACGCATTCATCATCATCACATCCTACCCAAGGATCACCATCCTCTTCCCAACATTCCATTTCAATAGTAATTTGTGTTGCAACAGTATTTGTTCCTATTATTAAAGTA
>PVBE011930413.1_pt1 | contig 11429 bp, 7 predicted proteins | sample 1631181 | NCBI WGS metagenome assembly PVBE01 (sample SAMN08397723, study PRJNA350692) | Marine metagenome, whole genome shotgun sequencing project. | isolation source: water | place: Pacific Ocean | collected 2012-04 | reverse complement strand
TCTACGTCGTCACCCTCGTGGCTCTGGTCATAGGCGCCAGCGGCGTCGTCTTCATCGCCACCTTCGTAGTCGAGAGCATCTTCATCGGCGGGGATGTCTCCACCTCCACCACCCGGCAGGCAATCGGACTCTCCATGACCATCGTCGGGCTGCCGCTGTGGTGGTTTCACTGGCGGCTGATAGTCAGGCACGTCGCGGAGATGCCGGTCGAGACACGCTCCGTCGTCCGCAAGCTGTACATCTACGTCGTACTGGCCATCAGCGGCGGCCTGGTCATGCAGGGCGCGATCGTTGCACTCGGCTTCATGTTTCGCACGTCGGACTTCTACGGCCGCCCCTGGGCGGCAATGATCGTGTGGGGAGGTGTGTGGGCATTCCACTGGCGGCTGGAGAGCCTGGAGGGCCAGCATACGCCGGAGACGCGGGCCCTCCGGCGTATCTACATCTACGGGGTGGCCGGCTTCACCCTGGTCATGGCGGCCGCCGGGTTCGGCCAGATAGTCCACCTGGTCCTTCGCGAGGCATACGACGCCCTGGTCTCCCCTCCCACGGTGGCATCCTCCAGCCTGTCGGACGAACAGACGAGAAGGGCGCTGATCCTATTAGTGGTGGGGGGCGCGGTCTGGGCGGGGCACTGGGTTTACTTGTCCAGGGACGACGAGGACTCGGTCCTGAGGCAGCTATACGTCTACGTCCTGGCCCAGTTCGTGCCCTTCGTGGCGGTCTTCGTAGCCTCGGGCCTCGCGCTAAACGAGACCCTGGTGTGGGCCATCGGCGTGCCCGAGGATACCATCTCGGTGCACTTCCGCTTCATCCCCGACGCGCTGACGGTCATGATCGTCGCGGGAAGCGCGCTGGCCTACCACCGGTTCGTCGCGGACCGGAAGGCGCATGGGCCGTCCGCGGAGGCGCAGCACGCTTATCCTTACGCCCTGGCCGGAGTGGGGCTGCTGGCCCTGACGCTGGCCATATCCATGCTGGTCAACACCGTGATCGAGTTCGCCTTGGAGCGCGATGCCGCGGTATCGGCAAACGAGCTGCTGAGAAACTCCATCGCCCACGTCCTTTCCATCGGAGTGCTGGGCGCGCCGCTGTGGTGGTACTACTGGAACGGCGTGCAAAGGCGTCTCGAAACGGACGGCCTGGAAGAGCGCTCCGGCCGGCCTAGACGCATCTACCTCACGGCGGCGCAGGGCGTCGGGATGATCGCCCTGCTGAGTAGCGTGAGCTTCGTCGTCTTCGTGTTCTTCCGCTGGGTACTGGAGGCCGATCTTACCGACTTCGTCCAAGACGCCAGGGTCGGCCTGGCCATCATGGTGCCGGTGGCCATCTTCCTGCCGTATCACTGGCTCGTGTACCGGGAAGACCGCAGGGTGATCGGTGAGGTAGCGCCTGAGGACCTGCCGCGAGAGAGGAAGTCGGTCACGGTATTCGTCAGCCGCGACGCCTGGGGGTTCGTCGAGCAGCTCGAGAAGGCCCTCGGGTATGCGGTTACCCCGCTGGAGTGGACCGACCCCGATGCACGAGCGCCTGAAATCTCCAACGGCGAGCTCGCCGAACTCGTCCGGCGCATCGGCGACGCGGCGGGGCACAACGTCCTGCTGGTCCCCGACGGCGGCGCCGTCCGGGTGCTCTCCTACGAGTAGCGGGCCGCTCAGCCCGCACCGATAGACTAGCAGGGTGCCGAAAAGCCCTTTCGACTATCCCCTGACTTCCGTCCCTTCGGCAGGTTCAGGACACGGCCTGGCCAGGAAGGAAGAAGAAAGGAATATTATCTGAGGGACACCTTCAGACTCCCGGCAGAGGGGCTCTGCTCCTCTGCACACCCTATCCTTCCGCAGCCTGCCAGCTGAGCCCGGCAAAGGGATAAGTGGGCCCCACCGAACCTGATACACTCACGCCATCTTCCAAGAGGAGCGCTCTCCCAATGGCACGCATACACGTCCTGGGCGCGGGCACGCCGACTCCAACGCCGACCAGGTTTGGCTCGTCCTACGTCACCGAGCTGGCAGGAGACCAGGTAATGGTCGACTGTGGCCCGGCCACGACGCACAAGCTGGTAAAGGCAGGACTTTGGCCGACGGACATCGACTACCTCTTCTTCACGCACCACCACTTCGACCACGACGTCGACTATCCGTGCTTCCTGCTCTGCCGCTGGGACCAGAGCATCGGCAAGGAAAACCAGCTCCAGGTCTACGGCCCTACGCTCACCGAGAAGATCACCGAGGGCATCATAGGCGAGGATGGCGTTTTCGCCCACGATTGGAAGGCCCGGGTCAGCCACCCCGCCAGCCAGAACGTCCACGTCAACCGCGGCGGGACTCTGCCACGCAAGCCGCCGGAAGTATTCGCCAAGGACGTTCAGCCCGGCCGCGTGTACTCGGCCAGCGACTGGGAGATGTCGGCGGCCCAGGCCGAACACGTCCAGCCGTATCTGGACTCGCTGGCCTACCGACTGGACAGCCCCGAGGGCAGCATCGTCTTCACCGGCGACACCGAGCCGTGTCAGGCCGTAGTCGATCTTGCTCGGGACGCCGACGTGATGCTGTGCATGTGCTGGGACGATCAGGACGCGATGGAGCTCAACGGCGAGGCGTCTCGCCAGTGCGGCACCACCAACGCGGCGCGGATGGCCCAGGAGGCCGGGGTGAAGAAGCTGGTCCTGGTCCATGTCGGCGCCAATCTGTCCCGACACCCTGTCATGGAGAAAGGTATCGGAGACATCAAGCGCATCTACGACGGCGAGGTCGTCTTCTCCGACGAGCTGATGACGATAGACGTGTAGCCATGCCCGCCACTCCCTACGACCGCATCGCCGACTGGTACGACGAGCTCGTTCGCACGGCCTGGGGTGACCACGAGCAGACGCTCCCCGAGCTAGGCGATCTGATAGGGGACATCCGGGGCAAGTAGGTCTGCGACCTCGCCTGAGACCAGGGCTCGCTCACCTGGTGGCTCGCCCGGTCTGGTGGAAGCGTCACGGGCGTCGACATCTCCGAGCGCCTCCTGGAGATTGCGATACGGGCTCGCCTCGCCCTCTGACCCAACCTTCTCCAATATCGTCTGCCGTGTTAGAATCGCTTTGTTAGGCTAGCCCGTTTTGTGTGGGCTGACCCTTTCTGCGTTTCGACCGCGCGAGGGAGGGATGTGACGCTACACGCCCTGGACGGGCTGCTGGACAAGGTGCCGCGCTATCGGCAACTGCTGGACGCACTCGGTGCCGAAAGACCGCGCGTCAATCTGCAGGTGCTGCCCAACGCGGTGCCCTTCGTGATGTCGTCGCTGAGACGCCGACTCGATTACCCCATGCTGGTGGTCGCTCCGAAGCCGGAGGAGGCGCGGCGCCTCTACGAACAGCTTACCGTCTGGTCCGGCCCCGACATCGAGGTCCTACACTTCCCCGAGGCCGAAACGCTGCCCTTCGAGCGGGTCATATCCGACGACGACACCATCCACCAGCGGCTCAGGACGCTGTCCCGGCTGAACCTGGGTGACAGTCCCGTACTGATAGTGGCTTCGGTGGCCGCGCTGATCCAGAGTACGGTCGACCGCGAGGCCTTCGAGTCGTCATGTCACACGCTGACCGCGGGCCAGGAGGTCGAGCCCGAATCGCTGCTCGACCAGTGGCAACGAATAGGCTATCGCTTCGAGGCCAACGTCGACGCGCCCGGCCTCGTCAGCCGTCGTGGCGGGATCCTCGACGTCTTCCCGCCCGACGCCGAGGCCCCCGCCCGCATCGAGCTGTGGGGCAACGAGATCGAGAGCATCCGGCTCTTCGACCCGGCGACCCAGAGGTCCTCGTCCCAGGTAAAGTCCCTGACCGTCATACCATGTCAGGAGACGCTGCCCGGCCTGGTGTCCAGCGCCGAACTGGGCGAGATCGCCCGCTCCATCGACCTATCCGGCTGCAACGCCGCGACACGGCAACGCATCTCCGACGAGCTGGAACTGATCCTGGAAGGCCAGCTTGTCGAGGACCTGAACTTCTACGCGGGGCTGTTCAACCACGGGTCGCTGCTGGACTACCTGCCGTCGGGGAGCCTGCTGGCCATGCACCGGCCTTCCGACATCGCCGAGGCCGGGCTGGGGATCGACGAGCGCACGCGGCAGCTACGGGAAACCAAGCAGCGGCGGGGAGAGCTGCCCGCGGGCTTCCCCTCGTCGGACCTCTCCTTGGAGGAGCTGCAGCAGCGGTGCAACTCGGTCACCCGCCGTCTCGAGACCTCGCCGTGGGGCGCGACCGACATCACGCATCACGACACTCACAGCCTCCCGTTTACGTCGCCACCGGGCTTCTTCGGGAGGCCGGAGGCCTTCGTGGAGGCGGCCGACCAGATGGCCGGGGAAGGCCACCGCGTCCTGGCCGTCACCTCCGTGCCAAAACGGCTGGCCGAGATACTGGGAGAATACGGCGTCGAGGCGAACATCCCGGACTCGCTGGACGGGCCGCCGCCGCCCGGGTCGGTGACGGTGGTGCAGGCCGAGGGCGCCGGCCTGAGCGAGGGCCTCGTGCTCGCGGCGGAGGACCACAACCTCACCCTGTTCAGCGACGCCGAGATCTTCGGCGTAGCCAAGCAGCGGCGGTCCGTGCGCAGAAGGGCCGCTCGCCGCGACTCCCTACTCTCCGAGCTCAGCCCCGGCGACTTCGTCGTCCACGTCGAGCACGGCATCGGCAAGTTCACCGGCACCGGAAGTCCGGAGTGGGACGAGGGAGACCGGGAGTACATGATCCTGCAGTACTCCCAGGACGACCGTCTCTATGTACCGATGGACCACCTGGACCGGGTCACCCTTTATATCGCCCCTCTGGACCGGCCTCCCACCCTCACCCGCCTGGGTAGCCAGGAGTGGAGCCGTGCCAAGGCCCGGGTGGAGCGTTCCACCCGAGAGATGGCCGCCGAGCTGCTGACGCTCTACGCGGCCCGCGAGCTGACCAAGGGTCAGGCCGCGGCGCCGGACATCCCGTGGCAGCTCGAGCTCGAGGACTCCTTCCCCTACGAGGAGACGCCGGACCAGATGATGGCGATCGCCGACGTGAAGGAGGACATGGAGAGCAGCAAGCCCATGGACCGCCTTGTCTGCGGCGACGTCGGATTCGGCAAGACGGAGATCGCCCTTCGCGCAGCCTTCAAGACGGTCATGGCCGGCAAGCAGGTGGCCGTGCTGGTGCCGACCACCGTGCTGGCGCAGCAGCACTACGTCACCTTCTCGCAGCGCTTGGCCGCGTACCCGGTCAACGTGGAGGTCCTCAGCCGGTTCAGGTCGGACAGCGAGCAACGGGCTGTCGTGGAGGGACTGGCCGACGGCAACGTCGACATATGTGTGGGCACGCACCGGCTCATACAGAAGGACGTCGGTTTCAAGGACCTGGGCCTGGTGATAATCGACGAAGAGCAGCGGTTCGGGGTCGCCCACAAGGAGCGCCTCAAGCAGATGCGCCACGAGGTCGACGTGCTCACGATGACGGCCACGCCGATTCCGAGGACGTTGCACCTGTCGCTGGCCGGCATCCGGGACATGAGCACCATCGAGACGGCGCCGGAGGAGCGGCTGCCGATCAAGACGTACGTCTCGGAGTTCGGCGACGAGCTCATCCGGGAGGCCATCCGCCGGGAGATCGACCGTCAGGGGCAGGTCTTCTTCCTCCACAACCGCGTCCATAACATCGACTACATGGCCGGATACGTTCGGGACCTGGTGCCCGAGGCCAGCGTCGGCGTCGCCCACGGGCAGATGCCGGAGGAGCAGCTCGAGCGCGCGATGGTGGAGTTCTCCCAGGGCGAGACGGACGTGCTGGTCTGCACGACGATAATCGAGTCCGGGCTGGACATGCCCAACGTCAACACGCTGATCATCAACAGGGCCGACTCCTTTGGGCTGGCGCAGCTCTACCAGCTTCGAGGCCGTGTCGGACGGGGCGCCCGGCGGGCCTACGCCTACCTGATGATCCCGCCGTCGAAGAGCCTGACCGAGACCGCCGAGAAGCGGCTCAAGACGATGCTGGCCGCCACCGAGCTCGGCACCGGATTCCGGATCGCCATGACCGACCTGGAGATCAGGGGCGCCGGGAGCATTCTGGGCGCGCACCAGAGCGGACACATCCACGCGGTGGGCTTCGACCTGTACACGCGGCTCCTCGGCGAGGCCGTCGAGTCCCTCCGGGTGCAGCGCGAGTCGGCGGAAGCCGGCGGAGTGCCGGACGCCGAGCCGGTGGCGGCGCTCACTCCGGCGTCCGTGGACCTGGGCATCCCGGCCAACATCCCGGAGGACTACGTGACCGATCTGCCGACCAGGATCGGCATATACCGCAGGCTGGTCGGCGTGCCCGACGCGGAGGCTGCTCAAACCATAGAGGACGAGCTGCGAGACCGTTTCGGCCCGCTACCCTGGCAGGCCCAGAACCTCATCTATATCGCTCAGCTCAGGGTGGCCGCCACCAGGGCGGGCGTCCGCTCCATCACCAACGACGGCGAGAAGATCGTGCTGCAGCTCCACGACGAGATCGGCGGGGCCAGGGTGGCACTTCAGCGGCGGCTGGAGCGAGGCGTCGAGGCCGGCCACAGCCAGATCAGGCTTGACGTCGCGGCACTGTCCGGCGGCTGGCAGCTCCTTCTGATGAGGACGGTCGAGATCCTCAACGTGTTCAGGGACGAGATGGTGGCGCAGCTCATGGCGGTTAGCGCAGACTAGAGGTGCGTAACATAACCGCGGAAAGCGCGGAGATCGCCGAGAAATCAAGTTTGAAGGTCCCTACCTCTGTGTTCTCAGCGTGCTTTGCGGTGAGCTCTGTTAGAGACGGCAACCCGCAGCCCTGGAGGTATCTACCATGCGTGACCGACTGATGGCGCTGGATGAGGCGGGGGACCCCATACAGGTCGCCATCATCGGCTGCGGCCGGTTCGGGTCGATGATGATCGCCCAGATCGCCCGCATGCCCGGGATGCGTGTGGCCGTGGCATGCGATCTCGACGCCGAGCGCGCGACAGAGGCCCTGGGGCGCGGTGAGCGCGAAGTCAGGCCCGTCATTGCCCAAAGCGTCTCGAAGGCAAACGACGCCATCGAGCGCAACATCCCGGTGGTCACCGAATCGTCGCAGGTCGCGATCAAAGCCGAGGTCGACGTGGTGGTGGAGGCCACCGGCATCCCCGACGCCGGAGCCCGCCACGCCTTCGATGCCATCATGGCAGGGACGCACGTCGTGATGGTCAACGTCGAGGCCGACGTGCTGGTGGGGCCCATCCTAAAGAAGATGGCGGACAGCGCGGGGGTCGTCTACAGCCTGGCCTACGGCGACCAGCCGGCACTGATCGAGGAACTGTACGACTGGGCGGCGGGCCTAGGCTTCGAGGTCGTCGCGGCCGGGAAGGGAACGATGTACCTGCCGGAGTACCGCAATGGGACACCCGACGAGGCGCTGGCCCGTTACGGCTACTCGCTCGAGGACGCCGCCGTGGCCGGGCTAAACCCGCGGATGTACAACTCGTTCCTGGACGGCACCAAATCCGCGGTCGAGATGTGCGCGGTCGCCAACATGACCGGCCTGATGCCCGACGTCCCCGGCATGCACTTCCCGCCGGCCGGCGTCCGGGACCTGCCACGCATCCTGATACCCGAGGAGGACGGCGGCATTCTGTCGCGTAGGGGGGTCGTGGAGGTCGTCAGCTCGCTGGACCGCGACGGCTCGGAGGTGGCGGAGTCGACCCGCTGGGGTGTGTTCGCCGTGATCACCAGCGACAGTGACTATCTCCGGCGGTGCCTGAAGGACTACGGGCTACCGACGGACCCGTCGGGCCGATACGGCGCAGTCTACCGCCCCTACCATCTCGTCGGCATGGAGGCGCCGGTCTCCATCGCCAGGGCCGCTCTCTACGGCGAGGCCACCGGGTCTCCAAGAGCGAGGGTGGGCGAGGTGGTGGCCGTAACCAAGCGCCGCCTGGACCCGGGGGACGTGCTCGACGGCGAGGGCGGCTCGACGGTTTACGGTATCCTGGTCGACGCGACCCACTCGACGGCCGAGCGCATGCTGCCCATCGGGCTATGCCACGGCGCGAGGGTCGTCCGGCCGGCGGTCGACGGCCAGACGCTGGGCTACGGCCACGTGGAGCTCCCGCCGAGCGGCTTCGCCCGCCGGCTCCGCGAGATCCAACTGGAGAGCGCGGCCTAGTCGGAACCCGCTGGGAGCTCGTCGAGCAGCGAAGGCAGCTCAGACATGCCGACTATGCGGGGGCAGCGGTCGAAGTCGGGGTGGTTGCCGTCGCGGTCCAGCAGCACCGCGGAGATTCCCGCGGCCAGAGCGCCGTCGACGTCGGACGCAGGCTGGTCGCCCACGTGGACCGCCTGCCCCGCCTTGACGCCCGCGCGCCTCAGCGCCTCGACGAAGATCCGCGGTGACGGTTTGTCCGCTCCTACCTCGCCGGAGGTGACGATGACGTCGAGGCGGCCGGCCAGGCCCAGACCGGCGGCCAGCTCCACTCCATCGCGGTCGATGTTGGTGATCATCCCGATCACCAGCCCCCGGGCGGCCAGCACGTCCATCACCGGGGCAACGTCGTCGAAGGCGGCCAGGCCGTACTCGACCTCGCTAATGGCGCGCCATATCTCCAGTGCCTGCTCGGCGGTCACGTCGGCACCGGCACGGACCAGGATGAGCCGCTCGTACTCGGAGAAGAACCGGTCCTTCTCCTCCGGGCTACGAAGCCTAATCGGGGAGACTGAGTTCTGCTGGGCCATGTAGGCGTCGGCCGAGGCGTAGCCCGCAGTGATGCCCTCCTGCGTTACCTGGACCCCGAAGGGCACGCAAGCCTGGGACTGGATCTCGTAGCGGGAGGGTCGGAAGCCGGCCAGGGTGCCGTACATGTCGAAGAAAACGGCCTTGATCATAGGATGCCTATGATAGCATTGGCACCTGGGCTTACAGGCCTGTTGAAACTGCCCGATGCCCGAGGGACCAGATGCAGGCAGGCAAGCTGCCGCTCGACATGCTCGCGGGACTTCTGGACCAGATCGAGGTCAAGGACCCGCGGGTGGTCCTAGGCCCCAGGGCGGGTGAAGACGCCGCCCTGATCGACTTCGGCGATCGGTATCTGGTGGCCAAGACGGACCCGATCACCTTCGCCACCGACCTGATCGGCTGGTACGTCATCCAGGTCAACGCCAACGACCTGGCCGTCATGGGTGCGACGCCGCGCTGGCTCATGGTCACGCTGCTGCTCCCCGAGGGCACCAGCGCAGACTCGATCGCCGGCATCTTCCAGCAGCTTCGCGAGGCCTGTGCGGCCCTGAACATAACTCTCGTCGGCGGCCACACGGAGATCACCTACGGGCTGCCGCGTCCGGTGGCGGTGGGCGCGCTGCTGGGGGAGGCGGACAAGGCCGCGGTCGTCCTGACGTCGGGCGTTCAGGCCGGCGACAGCATCGTGCTTACCAAGGGCGTCGCCATTGAGGGCACGGCCATTCTCGCGCGCGAGGCGCCCGATGCTCTGGCGGAGGCCGGTGTCGACGTGGGCGTCATAGAGCGGTCGCGAGAGCTGTTGTTCTCCCCGGGCATCAGCGTGGTGCGCGACGCGTTGGTCGTCCGGTCCGCCGCCACGGTCCACGCGATGCACGACCCTACCGAGGGCGGAGTCGCCACCGGGCTGCTCGAGATGGCGACCGCAGCGGGCGTCGGGCTGGCCGTCGACGGCGACCGCATACCCATCGTGCCGGAGTGCGCCGAGGTCTGCCGCGCGCTGGGGCTGGACCCCCTCGGCCTGATAGCCTCGGGCTCCCTATTGGCCGCGGTCGCCCCGCAGGACGGTCCCCGCGTCGTCGCAGCGTTGGCCGAAGCGGGCATCGCCGCCGCCGAGATAGGCCGTGCAACGGACGCCGGGGAGGGTCTGAAGCTCAGCGATCCGGACGGCGGCCGGGACCTGCCGCGCTTCGACCGCGACGAACTGGCCCGCTACTTCGGCCGGTAGGCTGGACTTGGCAACCCGGTGCTCGGGCTCCGAAAGCGGTATCCGGACGGCCCAGGGGCGCTTGAATCGCTGACACACGGGAGTCCCCCTCGACAGGCTCCTTCGATACGCCTCGATGTCGCATGGGGCTATTCAGGACGAACGGATGTGGGGCTTCCGTACATGGTGAGCCTCTTCTACAGGATCGAGACAGGCTTCCTTCGATACGCCCAGGTGCCGCATCGTGGCTACTCAGGGTGAACGGATGTGGGGCCTCCGTACGTGGCGAGCCCCTTCGACAGGCTTGTCGAACCACAGCGCATCTCCGCGAAGCCCTGGGATACGAATCACCCTGCTGGACCGGGCGAAAATGCTGGACTGGCCTAGCGCGCTCTGCTAAACTGCACCCGCGATCAGAAGGCGACTCCGACTCAGGCCTCCCCTGCTAGCAAGTTAGGGAGGCTGTCTTTTGTCAGGCCCAAAGCCGGACAGCCCGTCCTTGACGAAGCCCTAATCCGAGGGCACAGGTGTACCCAGATGGAACAGGAGCAAGAGTTCAATCGGGCCATGGTGGTGGTGGCCCACGCGGATGACGCCGAGTACGGCTGCTCGGGCACCGTGGCCAAGTGGTGCGCGTACGGGTGGAAGGTCGTCTACGTCATCTGCACCGACGGCAGCAAGGGCGGCAGCGATCGCGAGATGACTCAGGAGCGGCTTTCGGCGATCAGACGCGAGGAGCAGACCAACGCGGGCAAGGTCCTGGGCATCGCCGACGTGGCGTTCTTGGACTACGAGGATAGCAAGCTGGAGCCGACGCTGGACCTCCGCCGCGACATCGCTCGGGAGATACGCCAGCATCGGCCGGACGTTCTCGTCTGCCCCTACCCGATGCGGAACCTCGATGGCGCCGGCTGGGGCGTGGGCCATCCCGACCATCTGGCGGCCGGCGAGGCGGCGCTCTCGGCCGTGTTTCCCACTGCACGCGATCACATGACCTTTCCCGAGATGCTCGAGGAAGGACTGGAGCCGCACAAGGTCGCGGAGGTCTGGGTCATGGGGCACCCCCAGCCCGACCACTGGGTCGACGTCACAGACCATATAGACACGTCGGCCAAGGCCCTGGCCCAGCACGTGTCCCAGATCGGCGAAAGACCGGCCGACGAGCTAGCGGAGATGATGAGGCGTGGCCGGCGCGATCGCGCCATAGGCAAGGGGATGCAGTACGCCGAGGGCTTCCGGAGAATCGTCTACGGGCGCTAGGCAGGCCCGTTCAGCCACGATTGCCTACACCAGGCGCACTTGGCCGCAAGAATGGTTGACACCGCAATAGGGCCGTTCGTATAATACTGTTTTGGCGCCTAGCAGGGCGTCCGGTGGGAGTGCGCCTCCCAATCCTGTATTGTTGGGACTGGAATTACCTGATGCCAACCGTCAATCAGCTTGTGCGAAAAGGCAGGCGCTCCAAGCGGCGCAAGGACAAGGCCGCGGCCT
>PVBE012649177.1_pt1 | contig 11430 bp, 11 predicted proteins | sample 1631181 | NCBI WGS metagenome assembly PVBE01 (sample SAMN08397723, study PRJNA350692) | Marine metagenome, whole genome shotgun sequencing project. | isolation source: water | place: Pacific Ocean | collected 2012-04 | reverse complement strand
CTTCGTCCAGAGCTGCTTGACCACGTCCGGATCCGCCGTGCGTGGACCGGCCTTGGGCTCTGGTGGTGCTTGCTCGAACCAGCGGCGCTCTTCAGACATCTCGTGATCCTCTGAGGGCAGGCAGGGCTGCTTGAGGCCAGATTAGCTTCACCGGCTCAGGCAGGCCACCGTCCAGCACCACGAAGCGAGCTCACCACCGCACCGTGGATCGCCGGTCGGAGCGCCTTGAAGGCCGCATATCGCGGATGAATGGGTGCGTCAGGCACGCTCCCACCCTCCACCACGGGGTGGACGCGATTGGATACCAGCACAACGATCGTGTCCTGTCGTGGCGCGATCCACACGCTGCAGCCCGTGAAGCCGAGGTGCCCGACCCCATCCGCTGGCCACATGGCCCCAGCAGACGATCCAGAGGCCGATACGCCATCCCATCCCAGGTGGTGGCTTCCCGCTCCCTCGTGGGACCAGAAGCGGCGCACGACCTCAGGCGAGAGCCCCTGATCTGTGGTGCCACGCCAGGCCCGCAGCTGCCACGCAGCAGCAGCAGCCACGTCATCCACTCGCCCAAAGAGTCCGGCATGGCTGGACACACCACCCATGGCATGAGCATTGAGATCATGGACGGTACCCCGGACCACCTCCCCGCGCTCAGGACAGTCCTCCGTCGCCGCCGCACCAGGCCAGCCCCACCTCAGAGATACTCCGCTGGGGCTGCATACCCTCTCCTCGAACAAGGCATCCAGACGGTCACCGCCGATGGTCTCCATCGCCGCCCCCAGAAGCAGGAAGCCCAGATCCGAGTAGGCATGCTGCGAGCCAGGCGCTTTGGTCAGCGCCGTGCTCCGGACAGCCGCCAGCGCATGATCCCGGGCTGCCGGAGACCCCCAGCCAGCCCCAGAGACCTCCGGGAGCGCATACAGCGGCGCCCAGGGGGCGAGACCGCTGGTGTGACTGAGGCAGTGGGCAGCAGTGACCCCGGCTGGCGCGCCCGGGAGCACGGCCTGCAAGGGTGCGTCGAGGTCCAGCATTCCGTCCGCCACCAGGGACATGGCCACCGGTGTCGTGGCGAGCACCTTGGTCAGACTGGCCAGATCCCAGGGTGTGTCGATCTCAGCGGGCCGTGATGACGGTCGGATCTCCGCCATCCCGAACGCAGCACGATGCACCCGCTCCTCGCTCGTCCAGACCGAGACCGCACATCCCGGGATGACCTCATCATCCACCGCTCCCTGCAGGAGCTTGTGAAGCTCAGTCCACACGGGACTGTCCAAGACCGTCCGCTCCGAGAGTGCCCACCTCGCCCACCCGCCAGGGGCGGTTGGAGGGGCCGTGCCCCACGGGAAGGCCCTCTACCACCGGCAGTCCGAGCGGCGCGAGCTTGTCCTCAATCACGTTCCGGATCGTCCAGTCAGCTTCCACTGGCGCATCACAGTCGCGGAATTCACCAATCGCGAGGCCCACAGCCCCCTCGAGTCCACCGGAGTCGATGAGCTGCTGAATGAGGCGGTCCACCTTGTACGGAGCCTCGGCGATCTCCTCGAGCACGACAATGCAGCCTTCAGCCCGCAGTGCCCAAGGGGTCCCCGCCAGGCTGGCCAGCACACAGAGATTGCCGCCGACCACTGGGCCCTGTACCACCGGGCCCGGGATCATCGACGTCCCAGGCAGCTGCACATCACCGCCGGCTAGCAGCGCACGCATCGCGTCCTGACTCTCCTCATCTGCCAGGTCTGCCAGGGAGTGGAGGACAGGGCCATGGATCCCTCCACCCACGCCCCGGGAGGCCATGGCCGCGAACAAGGCCGTCGCATCGGAAAACCCGATCACTGGACGCCCATCCATGGAATCCCACGGAAGCCTCGGGAGGGTCTGGACCGTGCCGTAGCCGCCGCGTGCAAACCAGACCGCATCGATATCGGGATCCGTGAGCGCCCAGCTTAGATCCGTCGTGCGTTCAGCGGCACTCCCCGCTGTGAACCGATGTCGCTCATACAGGTGTGCGCCTGGGACCACGGACAAGCCCCAGGACTCCACTAGCGCCACGCCCCGTGCAAGGCGATCGGGGTCAAACACCCCTGAAGGTGCGACGAGCGCAATCCGGGCGCCGGCTGAGAGCATGCGGGAATGGTAACCTCCGGGCGGTGAGTGCGGCCCTACGAGTTCTGTTCCTGAGTCTCTCCGCCTGCTCGGCACCGGTCATCGCACCGTCTGCCGAGCTCGCAGGGTCCCAGCCCGTCGGCAGCAATGGCGTGGCAGTGGAGTCCGTGCAGAGCTCGCCTCCGTTTTCCGCCTGGACTACCGCCACCCCCCTCACCCTGGTCGCACCCGGAGGCGACAACCTCGGGGTACTCGAGCGGGTGGGGATTCGGGTTGAGGTGCTCCAGATTCGAGCCGGCCGGATTCATGTCGCCTGCAGCGGATGTGAAGGGAAGGCCAAGGACGCACAAGGCTACCTGCCCCGGCAGGTGCTCTGGGCAGCACCACCCGCCGGGGCCGCCCCGCCTCAGACTGCGGAGGACCCCCTGAGCCTGCTCCTCGCACATCGCTCACGCTGGGCGGCTGGGCATGATCTTCCCGAGGGCGCCACGAAGGCAGCGATGTGCTGGTTGGCCGATCAGGGGGTCACCGTCGATGGCAGCAAGGCGAGCGCCCTGAGCGGCGGCGGGAGCTTGCTCCTGCAGCGCACCGGGGCATCCTGGCGGCTCACCGAAGTCCAGGCTCCCGCGGGCGCGCCAGGCGACTGGGGCTGCGGGCAGGTTAGACCCAGACAATGAATCGCCGTCTCTACAGCATCCTCGGGAACTCGCAGAAGCTCGATGGCGGGGCGATGTTCGGAAATGCACCGCGCGCCCTCTGGGAGCGCTGGGCGGCACCTGACGCGCGCAATCGCATCGATCTCGCTTGTCGCGCCCTCCTCATCCGGGAGCCGAACCTCAATATCCTGCTCGAGACGGGAATCGGTGCTTCCCTCGAGCCCAAGCTGAAGGACCGGTACGGGGTCCAGGAAGCGGACCATGTCCTCCTTTCCAGTCTTGCCAAGATCGGACTCAGCCACGAGGACATCGACGTGGTGGTCCTCTCCCACCTCCACTTCGACCACGCCGGCGGCATGCTGAGTGCCTGGGGTCCCAAGCAAGCCCACCAGCTGCTGTTCCCCAACGCCACCATCATCGTGGGGAGTGAAGCCTGGGAACGCGCTTGCACGCCCCACCCCAGAGACAAGGCGAGCTTCATCCCCGAGCTCCAGGTCCTCCTCGAGCAGTGCGGGAGACTGGAGATTCTCACCGACTCCCAGAGCACCACCCTGGGACCGGGCTACCGCTTCCACCAGTCCTATGGTCACACGCCCGGCATGATCCTCTGCGAGGTCGAGGGCAGTCTGGGCCCCATCGTCTTTGCCGCCGACCTGATCCCCGGCCGAGCCTGGGTACACCGCTCCATCACCATGGGCTACGACCGCTTTCCTGAGCGCCTCGTCGACGAGAAGGTGGCCCTCATGAATGACCTGGCCGAGCGCGGCGGGCGGGTCTTCTTCACCCATGACCCATCCTGTGCCATCGCCCGGATCACAAAGGACGAGCAAGGACGCTTTGGCAGTACAGGCGGCAAGGCATCCCTCAGTGGGGAGCTGGCCTAGCGGTGGGCGGTCCCTGGGTCCAGCTTGCACACACCTTGGCGGATCGCCTCGATACGGATCTACCCCGGCAGATTACCGGCTCGCTGGCTGTCGACCCTTCCGCCTTTCGTACCGTGCTCGGCGGCAAGGGACTGGCATACCACGACCCATCCACAGGGAAGAAGCCCGACGCGGCGGAGCTACAGCGTACGGCTCAGCGACTCATACGCCATGCCACCCGCAAGGCCCTGATCAGCGGTGCGGTCGGGGGCATGGCAGGTGCAGCCAGCGTGCCCCCAGAGGTGGCATGGAGACTGGTACAGCTCCTCCGACTCGCCCAGCGTCTCTCGGTGGTCTACGGACACGATCCGACGACGGACCGAGGAAGACTCCTCGTGCAGCGAGCACTCGCCTCAGGCCTCCAGGTGGAGCTCCCCGACCAACAAGGCGTCGGACTGCGGGTCCGCGACCTGCCCGTCCTCCTTCGGGACAGTGTGCCTTCGATGCATCAAGGCGCCTCCTGGCTGGCCCAGGTAGCCGTGCGGAAGACCACCCGGGCGGTGATCCGGCCCATCGCCCGCTCGGTGCCTGGTCTCGGGGCAGGTCCTGCCGCATGGCGCGCCCGGCGTACCATGCAAGACCAGGCTGAACGAATGCATACAGTCTTCCGTCGCGCCTGGAATGGAAGTGCATGGAACACTGCCGAGATCGTGAATGCTATCGAGGTTGGGTGAGCCCGCCGGGTTATGCCCCGGGCTGACTGAGGGTCCAATGTTGAGCCGCGTCCAGAACCTGCTGACCTGGCCCCCCGCTACAGTGGGCAGCCCAGCCCATGCGGTGTCACTGACCGCAGATGAGGGCACCTGGATCAAGCTGTCCGACTTTGCTGACCATCTCAATGTGGTCCTGGTCTTCTTTCAGTCCCTCACCGATGATGCCACCGATGCCTGGCTGACAGACTGGCACCGGCGCAGGGGGCAGCTCGAGGAGCTGGAGACCGTTGTCTTCGGTGTCCACACCGCAAGGACCGACCACCTACGGGAATTCCGGCACCGACTGGGGCTGGACTTCTTCCTGCTCTACGACCCCCTCGCGATTGAGTCTCGAGCCATGCGCTGCAGCTCCCGCGTGCGGCCTGTGACCAAGGACAACGTGGTGGTGGTGGGCAAAAACGGCCTCATCCTGCTCGCCGAGCGTGGACGGGTCGAGGCCCAGGCGGTGATCGAAGCTATTGCTGCGAGAGAAGGCACTGAGGTGAGCGACCTGGCATCGCCAGAGACGGATGCCGAGCTGGAAGCCGCCAAGGCCTCGGGTCGCCGGGTCGGAGGGATGCCCGATGAGGTTCGAAGCATCGACTCGGACCAGGCCAACCTGCTCCTCGCTGAAGAAGATGGCGACTACGTGCTCGTCGATGTCCGGACCACCAGCGAGTACGAGGCGGACCACAGCCCAGATGCAGTCCACATCCCTATCGACGAGCTGCCACACAGGTACAGGGAGCTCAAGCAGACCACCCGAATCCTGTGCATCTGCCAGGCAGGGGGACGTTCTGCAGCAGCTGCAGAGTTCCTCACGAGCATTGGATGCTCCGAGATCTATGACATCCAGGGCGGGATGAGCGCCTGGACCGGAGAACACGTTACGGGAGGGCAGCAGCAGCCCTAGCTCCGGGGATGTTTCCGTGGGCCCGGGGGTTGATGAAACCGACCCGCCGCAGCGCAGACCCGGAGAGCAGATGATTCCCGCGGGAACCGAGACCATGCAGATTTACCTGGCGACTGTCGCGTCCGTCGAGGGCGAGCCAGAAGCCAAAATCATGGACCTGATCCTCCAGGCGGATGTAGTGGTGCAGTTCGTGCTCCTCGTCCTGGTGTTCATGTCGCTGGCCAGCTGGGTCATCATCTTCAACAAGATGATGATGCTCCGCAGGGCCACCCGAAACTCCCAGTCCTTCCTGGACCTCTTCTGGAAGAGTCGACGCCTCGACCAGGTCTACGAGCGCGCGGACCGCATGGGCCCGAGCCCTGTCGGCGCGGTCTTCAAGGCTGGGTATGTCGAGCTCAGCAAGCTCACGAATAAGGATAAGGACGACCAGGTGGGCGAAATCGCCGCGGTCGCTGGAGAGGAGAACCTCACCAGGTCCCTCCGTCGGGCTGCCACGGTGGAGCGGACCAACCTGGAGCGGATGACCACCTTCCTGGCCACCACTGGCTCTACCGCGCCCTTCATTGGCCTCTTTGGCACGGTCTGGGGCATCCTCCGGGCCTTCCAGAAGATTGGTCTGACCGGCCAGGCAAGCTTGAGCGTGGTCGGCCCTGACATTGCTCACGCCCTCATCGCGACGGCAATCGGCCTGGCCGCCGCCATCCCTGCGGTGATGGCCTACAACTACTTCAACAGCCGGATCCGTGTGCTCACCGACGAGATGAGCAACTTCTCCAGCGACTTCTTGAACATTGTGAAGCGCCACTTTGGGAACCGGTGAGCCATGGGTATGACCGGTCCTGAGGGAGACGGCGGACGCGGGATGATGTCCGAGATCAATGTCACGCCCTTCGTGGACGTGATGTTGGTGCTGCTCATCATCTTCATGGTGACTGCACCGCTGATGACCACTGGCATGAATGTAGAGCTCCCCAGGACCGATGCTCCGCCGCTGCCCCAATCGGACAAGCAGATGGTCCTGAGCATCACGGTCGATGGTGAGTACTACATCAACGAGCACCGCTTCGATATCGGAGAGCTCGGCCCCAAGCTGGCCGCCATCGTACAGTCCAACCCCGACCAGGAGGTCTTCCTCAAAGCAGATGCTGCCGTTCCGTATGAGAAAGTCGCCCAACTCGTGGCCCTCTGTACCAACGCCGGGGTCCCCAAGCTCGGACTGGTGACCCAGCCCGGCAAGGCCGACTGAGTCCGCGTGGTCGCACAGTCCACCCTTCGGCCTCCGGCCTTCCGTCCCACCTGGGAAATTGCCGCCTCACTCGGTATCCACCTGTTGCTGCTGGCCGGGGTGTGGGCGGGCTCCCTCATAGACCGAGACCCAGACGCACTCTTCCCGAAAGAAGACGTCATGGAGGTCACGGCGGTCTCTCTGCTCCCAAGAGCCACCACCGACGTACCCCAGCGCCGCGAGCGCACTCCGGATCCGTTTCGGGGCCAGGACGCACCAGAGGCACCGCCAGTCCCGCCGACGGCAAGCAAGATGGTCAGGCACACGGCAAAGGCAAAGTCCAAGGGCAAGACCAAGGTGCAGAACCTGCGGCAGACCCGAGAGAATCTGCTGAACAAGGCCCGTGCAGAGCAGATCCTCCGCGACATGACCGCTGGAGTAGGAGAGCACAACCGCACAGAGACATCCCCGGACGGCGTCGATCCCAAGGAAGCCATCCTCGGACCAATCGGCGCAGGCAAGCTACCGCCCGAGATGGCTCGGTGGCACAACCTCTGCAAGCAGCGCCTGCATGCCAATTGGACTCCCCTGCCCTCCACGGTCGCAGCGCACCCCAAGTACGTGGTCTGGATCAAGGTCGACTTCAAGGCAAACGGGCAGACCCGGAACCCCAGAGTGGTTCGTAGCTCCGGAGATGTGGGCTTTGACCGCTCCGCAGTGATGGCCTTCCACAAGACTGGGCCCCTGCCGCCGCCGCCAGCACGTTATGCCGCCCAGGCGGAGCGCGTCGGCCTCACCTTCAAATTCCCTGCCCGAGACAAGCGGTGAAAGCACCTACGCTGCCCATCCTCCGACACACTCTGATGGCACTCCTGGGAATGGTGCTGCTTCTCGGACCCGCCTCCGCCCAGGATCTCTCCGAGGGCGCATTCCACATCTACGTGGGCGCACCTGGGCGGAACAAGGTGCCCATCGCCCTGCCCTCCCCCCGCGGTGGGCACGCCAAGTCCGCTGAGTTCTATGCCGTGATCCGGCGAGACCTCCACATCAGCGGCTGGTTTGAGGTCATCAATCCCGCTGCCTTCGTCGAGCCAAAGTCGGCAGGCATCATGCCCGGGAAGTTCGCCTTCAAGGACTGGGATGTCCCTGGTGCGGTGGTCCTGGCCAAGACTCGCCTCGGAGATGCTGGCCCCGGGGAGCTCCGCGCAGAGGTCTGGGTCTACGACGTCCCCGGGCGCCGACGCCTCGGAGCCAAGGCATTCACCGTCCGCGCTACATCCTGGCGCTCCCTGGCCCACCGCGTGGCCAACGAGATCATCTTCCAGGTGACCGGACAGACCGCCCCCTTCAACACCCGCTTTGCCTACGCCCGGCGCACCAAGACAGGCAAGGAGATCTGCCTGGTGGACTTCGACGGCTACGGGCGGGCCTCGATCACCAAGAACGGCTCGATCAACATCAAGCCCATCTGGAACCCATCGGGCAGCCAGATCTCGTTCACCAGCTACAAGGCCGGCAACCCCGATCTGTACGTGGCCGATCTCGCGAAGGGTCAGGTCCGGCGACTGTCCAATCGCATGGGCATCAATATTGGCGGAGTGTGGAGCCCAGACGGCGGCACCATGGCGCTGACACTGGCACCCGATGGGAACCCCGACATCTACACCATCAATGCATCCTCTGGCCGAAAGATCGCTCGGCTCACCAAGAACTCCGGCATCGATGTGGCACCATCCTGGTCTCCCACTGGCGGGCGGATCGCTTTTGTGTCGGAGCGGTCCGGCGGAGCGCAGGTCTATGTGATGGGAACCTCCGGCGGCGGTGCCAAGCGCGTCACCTTCACTGGGTCCTTCAACACCGACCCCGTGTGGAGTCCAGACGGCTCCAAGATCGCCTATGTGGGCAGAGTGGGTGGTCGCTTCGACATCTTTGTGGTCAATGCAGACGGCAGCGGCACCATCCGAATCACCCAGGCTATGGGTGATAACGAGGACCCATCCTGGAGCCCGGATGGGAATTACATTGCGTTTTCCTCCACCCGTGCCGGAGGTAAGCACATCTGGATGAGCACCGCAGATGGTGTTCATCAGGTGCAGCTGACCGAAGGAAGCGGCGGATACCACAACCCGAACTGGTCCCCATCACAGACTTGGTGAGATGCCCCGAGCAAGCATCGATATTGGCAGCAACTCCCTCCTCCTCCTCGTCGTGGATGATCAGGGTGCAGCTCTGTACGATGCGGCCAAGGTAGTGGGCCTGGGAAGAGGGATGGGACATCGCGGGATGTTCACCTCGGATCGGATGGACGCCGCACTCGATGTCCTCTCTGAGTACGCCGAGACGGCCGACTCCATGGGAGTCCCCCCGGCTCAGGTTCAGGCGGTCGCTACCAGCGCATCTCGTCGAGCGATGAACGCACAGTCCTTCTTCCAGCGGGTGAAGGACGAGGTTGGTATCAGCGTCGAGGTCATCTCCGGTGAGCGGGAAGCTCAGCTGACCTGGGCGGGAGCACTCATCGGGCTCCCCACGGCCTCCGGCATTGTGGCCGTCGTGGACCTCGGCGGCGGAAGCACGGAGATCGTGACCGGTGATCCGGGAGGTGAAGGGGTAATCGACAAGTGTTCCCTCGAGCTTGGAAGCGTTCGACTCACCGAGAAGTACTTCGGTATGGAGCCGGACCGCTACCATCCAGCAGACCTCGCACAGCTGCGCGCCTATGTCGCACAGGAAGTAGAGAAGCATGGCTGGGAACCAATGCCTCGTGCCCTCGTCGCCGTAGCTGGAACCGCCACCACCTTGTGCGCCATGGAAATCGGAATGACACAGTGGGATGCCGCACGGGTGCACGGAAGTCGCCTGGGCAGAGCCGCACTGCGACGCTGGATCGATAAGCTCCTGGACTCGAGTGCGGATGAGCGACGCGCCCAGGCTGCCGTCAGTCCCGAGCGAGCCGACTACCTACTGGCAGGTGCCTGTGTGCTCGAGGCGGTCTGCAGCTCAGCGCACCGGGACAGCATCTGGATCAGTGATGGTGGCGTCCGCCACGGTGTACTCCTCACCGACTGAGCCGCCGACTCAGAGCACGCCCAGGGAGAGGTGCGGCAACAGCCAGGGCTCGTCGCGCTCGAGCAGCGGGCTGGGGTTGATACCGAGGTCAAAGGACGCAGGCCCGATTGGCGTGGCGATCCGGATTCCCGCACCAAAGCTCGCCCGGACCGGAGGGTCCGCATCGAGGAGACCGGATGTGGTGGTGATCGCAGGGTCGAGGAAGCCGACATGGCCAGCATCAGAGAAGAGAACCAGCGATGTGCTGTCGAGCTGATGTAGACCCACCAGGGGCATGGGAATGCGAAGCTCCACCGTGACCGCGGCAAAGGCATCCCCGCCCGTCGCGACCCAGTGGGCCGGCTCGTCCCGCAGGCTGAGACCGTCGACAAGTGGCTCTATCTGAGAGGGGAATAGGACCTCCGGTCGGGAGGTCAGGTTTGCCGGCCCCACACTATTCAAGGCGAAGCCCCTCAGGGTGGAACCACCGCCGAGATAGAAGCGGTCCTCGAGCGGAAGCGTGACGGCCCTACCTTCTGCCCAGCCCGCGCCACCCGAGGCGACAAGATCCAGAGTCAGCGGGCCCAAGGGAACCAGTTGCTCGATACGGGTAGATCCCCGCACGGAAGCGACACCGGAGAAGGCACCATCACCAAGCTCCAGACGAGTGGAGCTATTGCCCCCGTGGTGCGGAGAGAAACGGTCGTCTCGGCTATCCGTGTAGACGACGATCGAGCCACCGCTGTAGACCAGAGGCGTGGAGGTCACCAGGACCTCGCCAGAGAGGTCGGTATCCAGCCCCAGCAGCGGGACCCAGGGATCCCCATTGACCAGCGCACCAGGGTCAACATCCTCCAGAGAGCGGACCTGAAGGCGATAGTCGAAGACCAGCTCCGTCTGCTTGGACAGGCGCATCTTCAGCGATGCGCTTCCGCCCGAACGACTCAGCCGCCAGGTGGGTTCCTGCACCGTCTCCTTGAGTAGACCCTCGAGCACCAACCGGTGGCCCCGGCCCGGCACATAGGGAAGCTCGTAGCGGGTCGCTGCACGCCAGACTGGGACGGCAGTGTCCAAGGACCACTCATCCCCGACCCAGCCGTATCCGACCTGCCCCAGCAGGCTGAGCCGCTGACCAAGGCCTGCCAGGTTTCGGTGCGTCACTCGCCCTCGCGCGAGGAGGCCCTCGTCGGTGGACACACCTCCACCGGCCTCCAGGACGATGTTCCGTCGCTCCTCAACATGGAGCAGGAGATCGCGGGACCGTGGGTCATCCCCAATCAGATCTGGCCGGACAACCCGAAAAATCTCGAGGTCATACAGGGCCGACCGGGTCCGGTCCACCCGCTGAGGCGTGACCACTTCGCCGACCTTCAGGGCAAGCTCGCGAGCGATCACATGCCTCCGAGTGCGACGGTGACCCCGAATCACGATGCTCCTGAGGAGCACCTTCTCCCCGGGGTCGAGGGCGACCTCCACACTCGCCTCGGTGTTGTCTCTGGACATCACGAGCTCCATCGATCCAGTGGCATCGAGAAAGCCCCGGTCCTGAGCCTGAGCGACCAGTTCTTCTACCAGGGAGTCGAGTACAGCTGGGTTGAGAGCCTTGCCCTCCAGTGCAGCGCGCCTGGTCTCGAAGAGGTTTCTGACACCGGATGCCTCGGACCTCAGAACAAGCTCACGGAGCTTGGTCTGTGTGCCCTCCGAGACGGTGACGACCACGCGATTTCCGACCCCGAAGCGCAGCGGCAACCCAACAAAGCCAGCACGCTTTTCCCGCTGGTTGTCGACCTGGACCTTGGCTGAGAGATGACCCGCTCCCCGGTAGAGTTCCTGGACTGCGTCCTGGCTACGGGACGCGCCATCGAGCACCACCAGGCCG
>PVBE012474408.1_pt1 | contig 11430 bp, 12 predicted proteins | sample 1631181 | NCBI WGS metagenome assembly PVBE01 (sample SAMN08397723, study PRJNA350692) | Marine metagenome, whole genome shotgun sequencing project. | isolation source: water | place: Pacific Ocean | collected 2012-04 | reverse complement strand
CGATAACCAACTATCTGTTGTCTCATACTAGCGGTACATCTCCTGGCTCGAGGATTATTCTGCAGCTGTGATCTGTTAACCCATTGCCTAACACTGCGGCAAACCTTAAGCAATTATTAAGGCTCCTATCAAGTGCTGCCCTCAGCGGGCATCAGTCCTCACTCAAGTTTCAAAGCCTGGCATACACCTAGCAGGCCTACCTGTTGCTTCGGTGTACGCTTCCATCTGCTTAACGAAGGTATCCCTCGCCTTACGTGAATCAAAACGTTTGTATGTGCAGGTGCCTACTTCTGCCCAACGGTATTTACTTGGCTTTGAATTAGGAAGTTCCTCGTAATAACGTTTGACGTATTGACGAAGCAACTGCTCAACATTGAAGGATCTTTCCTGTCCAAATGAGCAGACATGACCCTGTAGATAGAACAGTTCATCTAGGGCTCTAACTAAATCAGATAGTGCTGTCTTCCCATATAGAGTATCCTTACCTGCCTGGTTAAGCTGAGCGATTTGATCAAGCAGCTCTGCTGTGGATGTGAGTCCGAGTAGTGAGAGGCAGTAGGTTCCATCCTTGTGTTGTAGGGCTAGACGTTCTTCATCAAACTGCCAAACCCCCCATGCATAGTTCATCTTCATTCGTTGGTGCTTGTCGTGAAAGAATCGCCTTGAATTAGTAGGCTCGCCCATGCCGGGATAGAAATAAAAGGTCGGTGCAGGATCTTGTGTAGCTTCAGATTCAGGAAATGTTGTCATTGGATTCTCCGTTATTGGTTGGTTGTGTTTCTTCTAGGAAGGTCTGATACAGTTCTGGGAATGCCGTAAAGTAGGCGGCAATGATTTGACGTGGACCGTTAGCACGATCACATGCAACGCGGTCAGAGTACCATTCAATTAACTTCACCTCATCATTAGTGAATCGGATTGTGATTGGGTTACGCTGAGGCGATTTAGATTCTTTAGTTGCCATGGGACTTTCAATAAACAAATTAAATGAGGATGTCAAGGGGGTTGGTACTTCTAAGTAAGGTGAAGCATTCGCTCAACCTCGGTGCAGGATATCGGCGGGCACTTGAGCACATATAAGGACACTCCGATTGCCAACCGGGTGATGCCTCATTAGCGAGGTACACAAGCGTGGCAATAGTGAAACTTGAATGTTCGCTATAGCTTTCCCATGCGCGTACTAGCTGATGCTGTATACGCCACGGGTGGCCATCATCCACACGCTCCATCGTCCCCAGGAAGGGATCAAGTAGCTCTTCGCCTAACCCTTTAGCGCAAGCCACCACCTGTTTGATAGCAATATCCCTGTCAGTAAGCTGATCCTCACTTAGCAGATCCATCTCAAGGATCCACTGTGCAACCTTGATATCCCTAGAGAGTTCATCGTCGCTTCTAAGTTTGATTGGCTCAAAGATTTCAGGATGACTGAGGGTATAAGCCTCAATCACTGCGTCCATATCAGCAGCGGGTAGTACCCCATCATTGATGTGGATGCGCTCTTCGGTAGAGCACTGATAGCTTTTGGTGACTGAAGTTTTACTGCCATCATCATTAATGGTTTCAGTCTCATACGTGATAGGGGTGACGCCATCGTTGCCATAGAAGATCTGACTTACAGTCTTATGGCAGTTGTCTTCTAGCTTTGTGATCCCAAGCTCAGAGCAGAATCTATCTGTTAGATGATTGGTAACAGCTATCCGTTCAAGGTGCACACGCTTTTGCGTAAGCCTTTCACCAGCTTCATTGAAGTACGGAAGTGTACTTACCTCCCTACCAAGCCTGAAGCCTACACGCCAGCGTTCCCTACCATCTACCTTGTCTTTCTCAGCTACAACGCCGCAGCTAGCGGAAGGATACACAAACACACCATGCTCTTTATAAGTAGCGGTGCCGATGATATCGTCAAAGCTAATGCCTTCATCAAGATCAAGCACCACGAGGTTACCCCCGTAAGCGGCTCCATTAGATCGTGTCTGGTTATCACGGAATCGGCTTTGGTTTAGAGCGTGACCCTTTCTTATGTACGCCACCAGCTGAGCAGGTGTGCCTACGAAAGGAACCCAATGCTTGGATTCCTCTTGCCAATCCGCTGTCTTATTAATAATGGTGCTGTTAGCAGAGCATATTAGCGGTTGTGTAGACATAGCAGTACTCAGAAGTCAATGTTTGCGTATTCAGCTTTGATGGATGATGAGTTCTTAGTATCATCAGTGTCGTAGCCATCTTCATAGTCAGCAGTCACAGCAGAATTAACTACTTTCTTCGTGCCCGGATACCGAGTACGTGTGGCAGTCAGTTCAATCTTCTGTGCACCATCAACAGTGAAGCTGATCTTATCGTGAGCTGGAATGGCACCCTCAGCAGTCTCGTTTGTTTGACGGGTGAATACACCAGACAGCATTACGTCTTGATCAGTAGCTCCAGCGGCTATAAGATCCTCACTGCTTTTTCTACTCAGGGGAACAGCAACTGGTCCAGTGCTGTCATCCAGTGCAGACTGTAGATGTCCGAACTGAATCTCAAGGCTCCCGAACTTTGTTGCTCTTGCACGTCCGAAGATCATGGCAGCATTCATCGTAGGATCAATACTGGGATTAGGATGAACAGGCCTTATCAGAGTTGCTGAAAGGTGCAGCGAGAGTGTTGCCTCCTTCCCGACCTTGCTCAGCTCAGTGTCAGCCTCAATTGGACCTGCGCCTTGGAACCTAAATGCTGGGTCCCCTTTCTTAACAGCTTTAGCGTATTCAATCTTAAGCTGCTTAGCTGCTGATTCTGTAGCAGTAGTTCTGACCTTGAAGTAATTTTCGTTGTTACCTTGAGTACCGCAGATAACCTCTACAGAACCATCGGGATGCTCTACGAACGTCTCAGTCTTAGCAAAGAGCGTGGCGGTCATTGAGCCGCACAAAGCTGCTGCACAGTGTGTACCAATTAAATCTTTCATGTTTAAATAAGTTGAAGGATATGTGTTTCATGGATAACCAATCTCCACATTTCAAATATAACAACGATTAACTGACTGTGGGGATTATTTATATATTATCTGGAGATTATTACCTTTCTTAATATTTGCTTAATCATTAGGATGCAGCCTGATTGGCCTAGGCTATCACTGTTCTTTCATTCTCAGAATACATCACGCAGTATTAACGTTCACTACAAATAGAATTAAAGATTATTCGCGTATTCTTTACTACCATCTTCTGACTAGGTGTAAAGCTACGCGAGTAACGACTTTCTATGCTTAGGCGCCAAGCATTTGGAGTGTTTGATTGACAGCGGGCTTATCCTTGACTGGCTTAACGGTGACCGTCTTGATGGCCTGGTAGTAGGCTTCGCTAGTTTTCCTTAGGACTGCTGCCTGTGCATCAGTCATGCCACCCATAACCAGACGTTCCAAATCGCACATTATCCAATCCGATTCACTGACTACTGGCTGAGTATCGTGGTACTCAACTTTAGGATTGACGGTCATTACTGCATACCTTGTGCCCCTACCTACAGCAAGCTGACGGATAGCGGGTACTGCTGATGCCTCAGGAATACGTGATGCTTCAATGATGATATCTTGTAAAGCTTCAAGACTGTGTGGCTTTGTAATGCCCATCGCCTTGGATAGCCACGAAAGGTAAGGTGTCTTAGATGATCGCTTGTTTCCTTTAATAGATTCAAGTTCCCGCATGATCGTCAGGATGCGGTTGTTAGTAATCTGATGTCCGTTCGTGGGATATGTATCTTCAAAGCGCCCTGCGAAAACGCTGAACACCGGTACACGAATATCAACACCCGGTACAATCGTTGTTGCCTCTGCTTGGTGCAGCGGGAGAGCAGATACAACCATTGTCTTATTGGTATGGCTTACGTCTCTGAACCGTTCAGTCGCATCTTGCTGCTTTCCAATATCCCCACTAACAGCTACAACCAACCCATTCAAGTAAGGCAATTCAATAAGGCCCTTCTGCTCATCAACCATTGTGCTGGTGATGCCAAGCGTGCCGAAAAACGTTTTCAAACTTTCAGTTTTCATATTCATTATGTTGTTGTTGGAGTACCCACATAGGCTGCACCTGGTGGGCGTTTGTTTAAATCTACCTAGATATTGATAGCAGCGTGGCTTCATTCCATCACTAGGCTAGCAACAATCCTGCACCTATTATGAGCATTGTTTACACACAGAAAAGCCGCCTAGTCTATACAAACCGGGCGGCTTAACTTGATCCTTCTTTTCTTAGTATAGCAATCAGTTACGCTATCTGAGGCTTCTCATGCAGCGGGATATCTTACGTATCGCCTACGCTTTGCTGTGGAAGAGGGTGATCCACTGAAGTCGGGCCTGATAGCGCTTGATCCAGCTGATGCTCCACAGTAGATGCAATCTGATCCTTAGGTTGAATCAGCGATGCATCATTAAGTCTGAACACGTATAGGCGCTTACCATTCTCTGTGACTGAGGCCTTCTCAAGGAAACTCAGCTCTACCTCTCTAGTCCACATGACACCCAGAATACTAAACATCTTCTTAAGGACATAATCCCTTTGATAAGCACTAGGGCTGTTGGTCTGGAATACCCATGATGCAACTGGTGCAGGAGATAGCCATGCATTTTCTTGGTTCTGCTTGATGAAGCAATCAACAAGCCTGATGTCTAGAAAGTTTTCAATTTTGTCGTGGTCGTATGGATTCATAAACTGTACCTCCGTTGTATTCACACTAGCAAGGATTGAACACGTATGTGTACGCAATCGCCTATTTTAATTTTACCCCACGCGGCTTAATTATCCTTGCTATAGTTAAGGTGGTGTCGGACGAATGATACATTTTCCGACTCCAACTTATCCTTCTTAAATATACAAATGGAAAAGACAAGTAAAACTTCTCAAGTACCTATGAGAACACGGCAATCCTTTAGGGCTGAACCTGATGTCAACAGGGAGTTTGAGGAGCTAATAGTTGAGGGCGGTTACAGTAAATCCGCAGTACTACGAAAGCTACAACTCCACTGGGTTGAACAGCATCGTGCGGTGAGGAGTGGGTCATGATGGACACTTCACAACGTACGTCAATATCCACTTCAGTAGGTAAGCAAAGCATCACTCCAGCCGAATCAGCTAACGAGGCATTCGCTGCATTTGGAGAGAGGCTAGGCAAGTTTGCACACAAAGTTGATTCCGGTAACACGATCTTTCCGGTTGAAGCTGTGTTTAAAGATGCAGCATCCTTAGTTAGGGATCATCCTGAGAAAAGACAAGATGTCATAACCGCGATTACCAAGTCGCTGAATATGCCTGCCTCACAAGTAGGGCCTGCAATTGATGATGCTATTGAACGGTTTGAGTATAAGGAAACTGTAGGCGATCTAGGTTTAGCGCCAGCGGTTGTAGCTGACTATGAGATCAGCGATATCCTTCCATCAACAGTGGCTAGTCGGATCAATCAGGAATGTGCACAGACTGGATCACGCCCACTTGCCTCAGCACTTCTACTGCTTACAGCAATGGGAGCATTACTTGGATCTAGGGTTCAGCTGCGATCAGGTAAGAAGACACGCACGCCTGTGCCAGGCAATCTCAACACGGTGATTACAGGTAACAGCTCGGCTGACAAATCAGTTACGGCTGATCCTATTGTTGAGCAGATGAAGAAGCTGAATGAAGCGGAAGAGGTGAAGCTCATGCAGGCACTCGCCTTCATCTCAGATAGTGATGATGATGCTACTAAACAGAAAGCTGCTAAGGCTAAGCTGTATGCAAACAGGAAGGAGTATTACGTACACTTGAGCAGCTTCAGCCCTGAAGCTGTTACGAAGCACGTGACTAATCAGGAGCCAAGGGCTGGATTCCTACTGCACCGTGACGAAGCGTCAGGCTTGTTTGCATACAAGCGATGGATTGGTGGTGCTCAGAGCAGCTTCGGAGGGGGAGCAGGTGACAGCTCTACTGATGAATTCTCTGAGATGATCATGGATGGAATGAGTAAGGCGTTGGACTTTAGGTCTTCTCGCGTATCTGATGATAAGGAACGCAGAGCAAGGAACCAAACACTTTCTATTTCAGGCTGCTTACAGAATAAGTACCTGAATGGCCTGTTTGATTTCGGGATTGATCAGAAGGGATGGACTGCTAGGTGGATCTTCGTAAGGGCTGTAACTGCGGAAGGGAACCGTAGTTCACAACGCTTGTCCGGCGTTAGTCCTGTCGGCTCCTTCATGGAAGAGCGACTGATCCCTTTCGTTACCAGTATTCGCCCTACCTTGAAATCTGGTGAAGCCTCTTCAATTGACCTTGAATTCTCGCAGGATGATGGTGCACAGGATGCTTACGATGAGATCTGGGAAGATATCCGGCAGCAGGCAGAAGGCTTAGCTGAGAAGGGTATTGAGCCTGCGTTTGTGACCTACTGCCGCAAAGGTCCAGTGAGGGTTGTTAAGTTCGCCTTGCTAATCCATATCCTGGAATCACTTGAAGGTGCACGTTCTGAGTTTAAGCAGGTGCCTACAGAGGTAGTAGCTCCAGAGTCTCAGACGCTGGACCAAGTACGGATCGGTATGTGCAATACCTTCAAGTCTGCTGAGAAGCGGGTCAACCTACCCGTCTCCCACGAGACTTTGCAGAAGGCGATTGCGCTGGAGAAGATGATTCTTAAGGAGCACCAGGAGGTGAGCATGGATGCACATGCCGCTCAGTTTGAGATCCAGAAAGCGGTTGAACAGACAGAGGCGCTGGGCCTGCTGTCTACTGTGCTTAAAGCCATCCAGAAAGAGGGGTGTATTGTTGAAGCGGATCTGAAAAAGAAGATTCGTACCAGCAAACTTAAGAGCAGTGAGATCACTAAGCAGATTGAAGAGCTAGCACGTAGGGGATGTATCACTAGAACACCTCAACCCAAACCGGCTAAGAGCTATCTGTTGGAGTACGTCAAAGGATTGCGCTCTTGATGATGTGAATATTCGCAAGGGACCGGCTAATAATGGCTGGTCCTTTTTTAATGCTGTGAAATAAATGTAGTGTTGAAGCGGGTTCTTGCCATGCGAAGAGGTTTCACAGGGCAATTTTCTTCTTTTCTCTTGCTTCTGCCTTGTGCGGTTTTCCCTTATCGTAGAGAGAAAATAATAATAATAATATATATTTTCAGTGAGGGACTGGGTTCTTGCTTTTTTGTGGGTGGAGAAGATTCATTGAGTTCTTGCAGGCTTCACAGGGCAAATAATATTTAGGGGCGCAACCCTGCAACGGCTCAGGAAATCTTCTCACCGCTTTTTATCCGAGATCCTTTGCTATCACTAGAGCACCTCCCTTTCACGCCGTGGGGAAGACATGAATTTCGCAGGCCGGGCGCAGACCTGTGCTCAGCCTTCTTCAATTAAAGACTTTCACATGCGTAATTATGCCTACTGACTTCCACTATTTATAAAGATCTTGAGCGTATATTTGTCCACCGTGCTCCCTGTTAGTCGCTAGATTAGGAATACAAAGCGTACCTAATAATGACTAAGTTCTCATTCACTTCATCTGCTGAACCTATCCGCGTGTTGCAAGGTGGACTTACTGCCCCTGCTTTAGGTAGGCCGAGGAAGACTGCTGATGCTGTCGCCTTAGAGAAGGTTGCAGACGTGGATAAGATTCGGGCTCTTGGTGTGAACTTTGCCAAGAACAGAATGACTGGTCAGATTGAATTCAATGGATTGAATGGTCAGACCATAGCGTTAGAAGGAGATAGGATGACCTGGCTTGGGTCAGATCTAGCTGTACGATTCGGTGCCTCGCTACCTGATATTCGCCTGAAGTCTGCTGTACATTTCCTGGCTAACGAAGGTGAGTACGATCCCCGCATCTCGTATCTAGAAAGATGTGCTGAAGAGTTTGAGCCTTCAGCCGGTATTCATACCATCGCTACAGATTACTTCGGTAATGAAAATGAGATTGCAAACCTTGCAATGGAGCGGATGCTTATTGGTGCTGTGGCACGTGCCTATGAGCCTGGATGCAGCATGAGCTGGCTTCCGATACTAATTGGCGCTCAGGGGCGGGGTAAGTCCGCCTGGGCGAAGCATCTGGTCCCTAAAGATATGTTCGTTGAATTGAATTCAGACTTAGGTGTACTAACACGGGAGGCCTATCGCTTGCATTCCGGTTGGATCCTGGAGCTGCCGGAGATAGATCAGCTGTTCAAGCCGCAGCAGGCTGAGATCCTGAAGAACCTGATCACCTTGCAGGTTGACGAAGTTAGAAGGCCGTATGAGCTGCCTTCAAAGGCCAAGCGGGGCTTTGTATTTATCGGTACATCCAATGAGCCTCAGCTCCTGGTGGATAGCACAGGCAATCGTAGATTTGTGCCTATACGACTGCCTCATAATCATCTGGTGCCTTGGCTGAATCTGGCTCAGGAGCGTGGCGGCTTGTGGGCTGCAGCTGTCAAGTTGTATAGAGAAGGAACACCTTGGGAATACACATCTGGTCAGCTTGCACAACTCTCTTCCTATCAAGATGAATTTCTAGAACGCGATAGCTGGTTTGATAGTATTACTCAATATATAGTTGATAAAGATAAGGTACAGACATCTGAGATCCTGCGGAATGCGATTGATATTCCGCTTGACCGGATCAACAATGGCCACCAACGTAGGGTTGGAAGGGTAATGAGGTCCGTCGGTTGGGAGAGTACCGCTAGGACAATTAAAGGCAAGTCGGTTCGCTTGTGGGCACGAACACCTAACGCATCAACGCAGACGATTGTAGACGGGGATCTCTAATCGTTCTGTCGTTAAATGTGTGAGGATTAACCTCTCATTCTTATGAGCGCCTTACTAGACTAATAAGATAACGATAATCAACTAATGACTGTATTAGCTGCTACTAAAGAACTTACTATCATTAAAGATGCACCCATACTTAGTCACACCCGCTTACCTTCAGGAATCAGTAAGGGATCAGGTGGTGTGACGGGTAGATACAATTTCCCAGTTCGGAGCCTGCCGAGAGAGCGAGGTACGGAACTCGCCGCATACCTGCACGTTAATGACGAAGAGGGAATTTATAGAAATCTGCAGCGTAGGTCTATAGAAGAAGGATTATCTGAATGGAAGGTAGAGATACCTTTATATGAAGAAACCGCTCTGCACTGCCCAGTATGTGGCGGTGATAATCTTCACCAAGCATCAGTCGTAGATGGCTACTCTGATCACGAGCGGATCGGTATCCTTTATTGGTGCGAACATTGTCCAGCAGAGCCTATCCTTACTTTCACACAGTACCAGGGATTATCTAATTTCTTTTGGGATGGTGCATCAATTTTAAAAGACTTCGGCGTATACGAGGCGATGATGATTGAGCGGGGCAAACGTTGGTGAATTAGTACTGGTGGGAATTATAAAGAGAACATAAAGGAAATTCAAGGTATCACTTTTATGTGCTGATTGAATTAACAATAACTCAGCCGAGCGCTTGGCATTCGTAGGTAATACGTTGTAAGCCCGAGATTAAAACAAACACATTGACACTGAAACGATGACACTTCAAATCATGCCCCCGGAATTGGTGAGTAGCGATCAAGCAACTTCATCTGAAACAAAGAGATTTGACCGGCAAGAATTCACTGCTTCATCCCTCGCTGATGGGCAATCAGAAACTTTCAGAATAACTGGAACAAATACAACAGGACAAATAGAGTATCTCTATAGATGGCCTACTGAGACTGAAGTACAGGGAGAGCTTAAATTCAGCGGGTTCGCGTACTCCCGTGAATTCCCAGGAGCACACCCACCTAATGCAGCGCGTAAGGTTGATTGGTCACAGGCATCCCGCCCCAAGTTGGACGGAGAGTTCACACCTTCTAAGCGAGCACTGCTGGTTGTGGCATTCAGCCATGAGAGGCAGCGTGAGGAGCTACTGATCCTTGAGCAGCGCTCCCTCAAAGATGGCTTGCTTGAGATCGTTGGGGATCCTGACTACACGTGGACTGAAGATGGAGTTGCTGAATTCCAGATCAAAATTTCACGTAAGGGAACTGGGTTAAGTACTAGCTACTCAATCATGCCAAAACCTTCCAAGCCAAACAAAGTTGAACTTAATGCCTTCAACGAAGTTAAAGATACGGCCCAGGTGGCGAAGCTATTGGATGGTGGTCATCCTTTCCTAGAGTCCATTGCTTCATTCACATCTACAAAAGTGGATAGCGATACTGAATTCTGATACACAGAAGCTTAGCTAACGCATAGCCCCTGTTTTGGCAGGGGTTTTTCATTGGCGTTTTATATCACTCCGGCTTGATTAACTTCTGATACAGTTACATTTTGAGATTAAGTAGGATTAAGTCAGGTTAATCCTCGGGATATAAAATCCCTCCTGCTAATGACTAATAGAATACTGGGCTTTGAGTGCGATGGCGTTGTGCTTCCTAGCGTATCCGCTATCTTGAAATCAGATAGTAAGCACAAGACGAATCGGAAATCAAATGGATTACGGAACAGCGAGAAGCAATCTGCCTATGAAAGCTTCGCCACAGAACGAGGGTTGGCAGTTCATGCAGCAGCTCGCAGCTACCTTAGAGATGGAGAAGCAGACCTTGAAGAGAAGTTCTTTCCCTTCTTTCGCAACATACAAAGCAAGCTTGAGATCCTAGACCTTGAGCCGTACTGGGCAGAGGAGCCAGTGATTCCACAGCTAATGCACCTTAAGAACAATGGATGCTCTGCTGTATGGGATAACGATAATCGGTACTGCGGCACTCCTGATTATGTCGGCAAGGTAGGTGGTGTTCCTTGCGTAATTGAATTCAAGACTTCAGATAATCTCTATCAGACGCAATACCACAAAGATTTCAAGACTTACAATAACTGGTTTAAGTTCTCCCAAGCTGCAATGCAATCAGCTGCATACGCAAATGCATTCAGCAAGACGACAGGAATTGAAGTTAATACCGCCATCATTATTGTTGCTACGCGAGATGAAGGACAGCTGTTCATCCTTGAGGGCGAGCAGTTTATTTATCAGCTAACTAAGTTTCACAAGCTGGCAAAGGAATATCATTCCTGCCCTCTTTGATAGGGCCTTAAAAGCTAAACTTAAGACAACACCATTCTTAGAACTATGAACCAACGAAACGATCCCACATCTATTAGTTTTGGTAGACGATTAAGGAGCACAGAGCAGCAGGCTGCCACCACAGCTAGAGAGCTGGCAGAATTTAAAGCTGTTATCCCAAATCCGAAAGCTATATCAGAAGCAGCTGCGGAGACACAGAAGTCAATTCGTTCTATGCGTGCAGGCGTGAAGCGGATGGTCAATTCTGCTGAAACCACCCTTGATGACATTAGTGGTATTGATGATTCTGTTCTTACCCCGCAGTTGCGTGAGTTAGTGAGGCAGAAGAAGAATGATCTGCTTATGAGTGAGCAGATGATGATACAGCCGTTTATGTTCCACGATGAACAGG
>PVBE012029663.1_pt1 | contig 11432 bp, 7 predicted proteins | sample 1631181 | NCBI WGS metagenome assembly PVBE01 (sample SAMN08397723, study PRJNA350692) | Marine metagenome, whole genome shotgun sequencing project. | isolation source: water | place: Pacific Ocean | collected 2012-04 | reverse complement strand
TACACCACCGTGTTGAACTGTCCCTCGCTGCGAAGAGTCGCCAACCGAAGTTGGTTGCCGGCAATCGGTGGTGGGGGCGAGATGTCGACATCGTGGGCGAGTGCGCGGCCAGACTCCGTTGCAAAGTGCGGCCGATGGAAGGTCCGCCCCTCTATCTGGAATTCACCTTCGGCGCGGTATCCCGGGATGACCGCCGCAATCAGCGATCGAATGGTGCCGTGGTCACGAAACGCACACCAGTCAATGCCCGGAATGGAGGCCTCCGCCAGATCGGCGATGATGGCCACCTCACTCCGCGGCCCTTCATGCCGCGCTCGGCCACCGCTGCTCTGTCGAACATAGTTGAACATCGACTCCTGCGTCGTACTCTGCGGCTCCTCGTCACGGGCAAGTACCGGCAGAATGACAGTCGTGCGGCCGCGTCCCCTGATGTGTCCCAGATTCAGCGTCGTGGACAGATACGCAACGGTGCCGATTCGAGCCATGGCCGCCGACGCGAAGGATGAGTCGGGATTGGAACTGAGAAGGTTGCCTCCGAGGCAGAAGGCCAGATCCATGTTGTCCTCGGCGGCCGCCTCCATGCAGGCCATCGTGTCGAGTCCCGTCGACTGCGGCAGCGAAACACCCAGTGCCTGTTCGATTCCGCCAGCAACCACGCCCTTGAGTTGCGGCACAACACCGACGCTGCCCATGCCTTGAACATTTGAGTGTCCCCGCAGCGGCAGAAGTCCGGCACCCTGCCGTCCGAGCATGCCGCGAGCAATCGCGCAGTTTGCGATCATCCGCACACTGCCCACGCCGTCTGCGTGGTGCGTGATTCCCATGGCCCAACAGAAGATCGTCCCCCTGGACTCCGCGTACAAGGCAGCTACCTGCTCAATCTCCGCACGGGCAACTCCGCTTGTTTCTTCGATCCAAGGCCACTCTGTCCCGGTTGCCCGGGTCTCGATGGCATCAAACCCCTCGGCGCTGGTCTCTGTGAAGTCGCGATCAATCGCATCCCGCTCCGCAAGTGCCTTGATGATGCCGAGAAGCAGTGCGCTGTCCCCGCCGAGGTGAACCTGCACGAAGAGATCCGCGATGCGACTGGCTCGCACCATCGACCGAACATCGCTTGGGACGCGGAACCGCTCAAGACCCCGCTCCCGCAGCGGGTTGATCACAATGACCTTCCCGCCGCGGCGGCGCAATCGCACAAGTTCCTTCATGAGACGAGGATGGTTGGATGCGGGGTTGCAGCCGATCAGGAAGACCAGATCGCATGAGCTGAGATCATCAAGCGTCACGGTCGCCGTTCCCGATCCGGTCACCGACGCGAGCCCGACACCGCTCGCTTGATGGCAATAGTAGGAACAGTTGTTGACATTGTTGGTGCCGCGAACCCTCGCTGCCAATTGCAGCAGGAACCCAGCCTCGTTGGAACTGCGGCCACTGAAGTAGTAGAACGACCGATCGGGTTCGGTTTCGCGAACGGCACTCGACAGAACTTCCCTTGCCTCATCCCAGGACGCGGCGCGGAAGTGCGAGTCCAACGGGCCGGCGATGAGTGGCTCCACGAGTCGGCCGCATCTCTCCAACTCGCGCGATGACAGAACCGTGAGTTCGGCGATGGAAAACCGCTCGAAGAAGCTCGAGTCGATTCGCCCCTGCATGTCCGCGGCCATGGCCTGCACAGACTTTTTGCACACCTCCGGAAAACCTCCGTGTTCATTGACCATGCCGCCGCGCTGCCCGCCCATGCCAAGCGCGCACGTTTTGCAGGCATTCTTCGATCGCAGCGAGCGATACATCCGCAGCAGTCCGCCGCTGCGGCGAGCCTCCCGCAGCACATAGCGGATCGCCGGCCATCCGCCGCCGCTTTTCACTCGAGACATTGGTCCACTTCCTCGCGGAGCATCGCAATCAGTTCATCAACATCACGCATCGTGGTGGTCGCGTGACCGATGCAGCATCTGACAACAAACTGTCCGTCAATGCTGCAATGTGTCAGCATTGCTCGGCCGCTCGTATTGATCGTCGATACCAGTCTCCGCGTTGTCTCATCGCCGGCGGCAGCTCGAAAACACACGAGGTTGAGAGGATGCGGCGCGGCAATCTCGAAGCGATCGTCCTCCGAGATCGCCGCTGCGAACGTCTGGGCCATGGCAACATGGTTGCGGATCATGGCGCGTATGCCCTCAAGCCCGTGCCACCGCAGCACGAACCACAACTTCAACGCCCGAAATCGCCGGCCAAGCGGAACCTGCCAATCGCGAAAATCAATGACGCCGCCGCTGTCTGTAGCACTGTTGCGGAGGTATTCAGGCATGATCGAGAGAGCCGCGAGCAGAGGTTCGCGGTCAGCGACAAAAAAACAGGTGCAGTCGAAGTTGGTCAACATCCACTTGTGGGGGTTGACGCAGTAGGAGTCCGCATGCTCGATGCCGTCGTGGATCCAGCGATATTCCTCGCAGATGCTTGCCGTTCCGAACATCGCAGCGTCCACATGCAGCCATGCATCGTGCCCTGACGCGGCGTGAGCGCATGCAGCGATCGAGTCGAATGCGCCCGTTCCAGTTGTGCCGCAGGTTGCGACGACCAGAAATGGAACAAGATCCCGCTTCACATCCTCGTCCATGGTGGTAGCAAGCGTATTGCCGCACATCGCCCCCTGGGCGTCCGTGTCGATTCGCCGGAGTCGATCGCTTGGAATGCCGGCTATCCGCAGACTCTTTTCCACGCTGGAATGGGCCTCGTCACTGGCATAGGCGACCAGTTTCTCGATGCTTGCCGCCGATCGATCCCGCGCCGCTGCGATTGCGCAGAGGGTCGCGCTGCTCGCGGTGTCCTGAATGACGCCCCCCCCCCTGGATGTTGAACGAAATCGCTCGGGCAGGCCAAGTGCCTCTGCCATCCAGTCCAGCATGCGGATCTCCAGTTCCGTGCAGGTGGGACTGGTTGACCAGAGCATTCCCTGCACACCAAGTCCGCTTGACAGAAGGTCGCCGAGAATGGAGGGTCCCGATGCGTTGCTCGGAAAGTACGCGAAGAATCGCGGCGATTGCCAGTGCGTGATGCCGGGCATGACAACGCGGTCTACATCCGCAAGCATGTCCTCGAACGGCTCGCCGTGCTCGGGAGCCGCGGTCGGAAGTGCTGCGAGCACACTGCCCGGCTCGGCCGGCGACTGCACCGGAAACTCACCAACCGACTCCATGTAGTTGGCTATCCAATGGACGACCTCGGTGCCTCGGCGCCGAAACTCGTCGGCCGACATGGGCAGGAAACCCTCGGTCACGCTACTTCGGCAACGCCTCCAGTTCGCTCGAAACGGCTTCCATGAGTCGCTCCACATTTGATGACGTGAAGTCGAGCGACAGTCCTCCTGCCTCGAAGAGTTCGGGAAGAGGGCGGCTACCGCCGAGCGAAAGTGCCCGCTTGTACGCAGCAAGAGCCCCGGCGGGGTCCTGCCGATACTGGATCCACATCTGGAGCGCGCCGAGCTGGGCGATGCCGTACTCGACATAGTAGAAGGGGACCTCGAAAGGATGCAGTTGGCGATGCCACATCGCGGCGTGCTCCGCCTCAAGTCCATCCCACGACACGGCGGCGCCGAACCGTTCCTCCAACGCAAGCCAGGCTGAAGTTCGCTCGTCGCGGCCATCGGTCGGATGCGTGTAGATCCAATGCTGGAAGGCGTCGATCGTCGCGACCCAGGGCAGGACCTTCACAATGCCTTCAAGGTGCTTGCGTATGGACCGCTGACGGTCTTCCTCGTCGTAGAACTCGTCGAGATAGTCGTAGGCCATGGACTCCATGCTCATCGAGGCGACCTCCGCAAACTCCAGCGGGGGGTGCCTATACCAGAGAAAAGGGTCCTCGCGGCAGAGCATGGAATTGAATGCATGACCAGCCTCGTGCACCATTGTGTCAACATCGCGGGGCAGCCCGGCAGCGTTCATGAAGATGAAGGGTCGCCGCGATCGGTCCCGCTCGTACTGATATCCACCCGGCGCCTTACCCTTGCGGGAGGCTAGATCAAGCGAGTCGCCGCCCCGCATCGACTCGAACAACTCGTGCAGTCCATCATCCATTCGAGCAAACAGGCGGGAAGTCTTCTCCACCATGTCGTCAGCGGTGTCAAACGGACGGAGAGGGTCACGCCCGAATGGGTCCACATCCATGTCCCACGGTCGCAGTTCACTGACCTCAAGCGACGCACGCCGCTCGTCACACAGTTGGGTAGAGAGCGGCATACAGTGCTGCTCGATGGCGTCGTGGAACGCGATGCAGTCCTCCGGCGTGTAGTCGAAACGGTGCTTCACTCTGAACATGTACTCGCGAAAATCGCTGCAGCCAGCGTTTCCTGCCATGGTGCCGCGGAGACTGATCATTCGGTCAAAGATGGTGTCGATCGCATCGCGATCCTCCAACCGCCTCTCTGCAACAGCCCGCCATGCGGATTCGCGGCGATCGCGATCCGTCTCCTGCTGGTACCTCGCCATCTGCGGCATCGTTTGAGTTTCGCCGTCGAACTCGACCATCATTGCGCCGCAGATCTCCGCGTATTGCTGTCCAAGTTTGGTGTCCTCGGTCTGCAGCGGAACATTCTCGTCGCGGAAGAGATCGATGTCGGCCTTCCAGTTTCGAAGGAGTACTTCGTGGCGGACGGGGTCCAGTTGAGGCGCGTGCGGCGATGTGACAACCTTGCGATCAAGTTCGAACCCGACCTTCTTGAGTTCCGGCTCGACATCTTCCACGAATGCGAGATACGCCGCCTTGATTGCCTCGTCCTCGGTATCACATGTCATCGCGATATAGAGATTCGCCTCCGCCTCGCTTGCACAAGCGTCCAACTCGCTGCGATCGAGCAGCAACTGCGCAAGACACCCGACGCACTTCAACTCTCGATCGAGCAGTTGTTGGTAGTAAGGCTTCAAGATCTCCCATTGGGTCGCGTCCAGATCGGCGGGTACGAAATCGGTTGCCATGATCGTCATTAGGTCAATTCCTTCTTCTTCGCAGTGCAGGATGTCGCAGTCGCGATTGCTGACAGATGCGTTTCCTTCTCTATGGCCGCGGCCAGATCCGAGGCATGCTCTGCATTGTCGCACAGCACGAACATTGCCGATCCGCTTCCCGAAAGGTGGACTTGATCCTCCGCAATGGCTGCAATCGACGCCATGTCCACGGCCAGCGGCGGCGCAATCTCGCACGCCGCTGCGGAGAGGTCGTTGAACACCCCGCCGTTTCGCACATGAGATTCGTCCAGCATCCCACCGCCAAGTTCGTCAAAGGCATCGTAGACCTCGCCCGTCGCACAGCCGTAGTCCGGCATGACGAGGACCATGTGCATGTTCGTATCGTCAAGCGGTTCCACGACTTCGCCCAGCCCGGAGACGATGGCGGTGCCGCCGCAGACAAGGAATGGGATGTCGGAGCCGATTTCACTTGCTATGTCGATCAACTCCGCCGAGTCGAAGCCCAGTTCGAACAGTTCGTTGACAGCGCGGAGCATGGCCGCCGCATCCGATGAACCGCCCCCAAGTCCGCTACCGACGGGAAGGCGTTTTTCGAGTTTCATCTGCACCGGAAGGGCCCGCCCGGCGTGTGCCTCCATGGCTCTGTGAGCCCGCACGGCCAGATCCGATGTCATCGGCCAGTCGATGGGGGATTTCCGCGTGGCCTCATCGTGCCAGAGAATCGCGTATCGAGACAGCCCCTCATCGGCCAGACGCTTGACCTCCAGATCGTCACAGAAGCCGACCGTGGTCATTCTGGACACGATCGGATGCATGCCGGCATCGTTCAGGGATCCGACAGACAAGGCTAGATTCACCTTGGCAGGTGCGTTCATGGTGATGGCGTCTGTCATTCGGGCTCAGGATAGCAGGGCTATGATGCCGCCATGAAGACGGAGAAAAGACGCCGACGGTGGCCGTGGATAACCCTCGTTGTTCTGGTCGTTCTTGGGGCTGGGGTCTTTTTCGGCGGGCCGCCCCTCGCCGCGGTCGTGGCGAAGAGTGCGATCGATGTACCGGTCAAGCACGTGTCACTCAGTTGGTGGGGACCACAGCAGATCGACGGCATCTCGCTGGCGTCCGACACTGCCTCTGCCGAACTTGATGTTCGGATTGACAATGGTCTCATTCCGATCCTCCTTCGCGATCGCACGCTACATGTCTCAGTGGGTGGCACTGTGAGCGCGACGATGGCAACTGCGACGCCAACGCCTGTGTCCGCAGGCGCACCCGGGACTCCTGGCGCACGATCTCCGCGGGAAGACTTCAGCCTACAAGGTGTCCCCCCCGTATCCGTCACTCTGGATTTGAGATCGGTGATCATCGACGATCCGGATGGCGGACGATCCATCAACCTGCAACAGGTCACCGGTTCATTCGACTATGACCCAGGAAGGCATGTGGCCGGGGTCATTCGTGCAGCAACGACCGACGGCGGCTATCTGGAGATTGATGGGTCGGCCCCAAACCTGTTTGACTCAGAGGGCATGATGAGACGCGATGCGGCAATTACTGCCGATGTTGTCGCGGCGAGTTTTCCTCTTCCCCGAGTAGAGGATTGGATCATCAGAAACCTGACCGCCAAGATCAGTTCGCCCGGCCTGGAACAGACTGCATCGCTTCTATTGGAAGGGACGCTGAGCGAGAAGGGGGTCGCACGAGGCCGTCTCCTTGCCAAACTACAGATTGACCGACCAATTCGAGAGGGCGCCTTCACCCTCGATCCTGCTTCGTTGATCGGACATGCTGAAATCAAGGATGTTCCAACTGCCCCGATCGCACCACTCCTTCAACTCGCGGACATTGACCTGATGGCTGACATCGGCCCCATGCTTGCACTGCGGCTGGAGCGATCGGTTGCGACCAACCCATTGAATGCGTCGCTGACGGCGGAGCATGTGTCGGGCTCCGCTCGCGTGCTGGTAGGTGAGAGTGGAAATGTCGAGCGGATTGAACAGTTGCAGGTCGAAGCCGATATTCGCGCAGCACTGCTGCGGCGCTTCACCGGCGATGTCCTGGATGGTGATGTCGCAGCAACCGTTCGTATCGGATCGTTCGTGCCGAGCGGCGATCACGCCATTCTTGAGGGTGAGGTGGAAGTGGAAGGGGCGGTGCGGATTGCCCTGGATGACCGGCATGTCGCGGTCGACGGTGGTTCGTTCAGCATTGTTGGTTCTGTGGAGGACCGACGGGTAGTGTTGCAGGGCGATCTCTCCGCAGATGGGCGGGAGATGCCGCTGGAATTGAGCCTCGGGGTCAAGTCTCACGCATCACTCGATGGACTTGATGATCTGTGGAAACAGGCTGTGGAGCCGTTGCCCCATGGACTTGGATCACTGCAGCTGTCGCAAGTACCGACTGCGTTGTTGCAGCCATGGCTGGCAGATTCGCCCCTGAATCGCGCCCGTGACATCGGTGACTCCGTTGACCTGGCCATGGCATTGCGAGGAGATGTGATAGAGACAACGCTCACGGCCGACCGAGTGACCGTGGAGGGTTCGATTCAACTTCGCGATGGTGAAGTTGCCTCCCTTGAAGAGGTCGTGGCTACAGTGAAGGTCGCCCCTGCACTGCTGTCTGACATTACCGGCCTCCAGATCAAACAGTCCTCGACTGCGACGATCAGCAGCTCCCGCATCGACATGGACGCCAGTGATCACATCGACGCGACGTTGTCGATTGTTGGGCCGCTCATGATCGCGACGAAGCGAGCAACGGAGTTCGTCACGCTCGCATCATTGGACTGCACGCTGGTCGGTTCACTGACGGGGGACGGACTGGTTTTTCAGGGTGATATCGCTGCCGAAGGTAATTCTGCAAGTGTCAACGGCACTGTGACCAAGTCGGGAACGGGAAGCGTGGATGCGTTGGTCACAGTTGTTGGAGCCAGCACTTCGACTCTGGATTCGCTCGCGAATCTCGAAGGGTTGTTGGTTGATGCGATCGGGCAGCGATTGGATGCCAACATCGCCCTTCAGCACTTGGAATCCGACGCAGTGACCTGCGTTGCCGATGCAGTGTCCACGAGCGGGACGATTCAGTCATCCTTCATTGTCGAAAAGGAAAACATTCGAACGCAGGAGAAGAGCCGAACGACGGCGGAATTGCAGTTGACTCCGCAGTTGACCTCGCAACTCCTGCGCAACCTCGGGCCAGTTCTCGCCGACATCCGGTCAATCGACCATCCGGTTCGCGCCACCATGTGGAATGCATCCATTCCAACCAATGGTGATCTTGCGAAACTGAATGCGGATATCAATCTGGACATTGGAAACGTTACGCTCGACAGCGGTTCGGCAACCATGCGGCTGCTGACGCTGTTTAATTCGAGCCATGCCGCAAGTGTGCCGGCCTTCGTAGAGCCAATCGAACTGCGGATCCGGAAGGGAATCGTCATGTATGACACATTCCGGATCGTCATCGACGACAAGTACACGATGCCATTCGGCGGCCGCATCAACCTCATGACCCATGAATTGCGGATCGCATCCGTGGTGCCGCTCAAGGGACTGGGTTACAGCATCAAAGAACTCCGCGGGCTTGCGAAGGACATTGAAGTACCGCTTCTCATTCGCGGAACGATTGAGAAACCGACGGTTTCAGTGGATCCCTCGTTCGACCTGGCGAAACTCCTTCAGGACAGTGCTGTCAATGCCATCGGTGATGCAATCAGCGGCAGCGGCAAGGACATTCCCGATCCGATGGACCTCATCGAAGAGCTGCTCAAGGGGCGTTGACATGCCGCGTTGTGTCTGGTGCGGAAGCGATCCTCTGTATGTCGAGTATCACGACGCCGAATGGGGCGTCCCCGAGCATGACGACCGTGCGCTCTATGAAAAACTGTGTTTGGACGGATTTCAGGCGGGTCTGTCATGGATCACGGTTCTTCGCAAGCGTGAGAATTTCCGCAAGGCGTTTCGTGGTTTCGACCCGGGGAAGGTCGCGCGTTTCGGCAAGAGAGACTTGAATCGCCTGCTCGGCAATGTTGGCATCATTCGCAGCAGGGCCAAGATTGAAGGCGCGATCGGCAATGCAAAGGCGTGGCTCGCTCTGGCGGAACAGGGGACCTTTGATCAGTTCCTCTGGAAGCATGTCGATGGTGTGCCGATCGTGAATCGGTGGAAGTCCGACGGGCGGATTCCCGCGTCAACGCCACGGAGTGTGGCGATGGCGAAGGATCTCAAGAAGCATGGTTTCAAGTTCGTCGGACCGACAATCTGCTACGCGTTCATGCAGGCGACGGGCATGGTCAACGACCATGTGGTTTCATGCCCGAGACACTCTGAACTGGCAAATCAGAAATAGGTCCACGGTGCAGCGTCGGCCGTGCTGACTGTCATCGATGCTGTGGGTAACAACTCGGCCAGTTGTTGTTTGAGCCTGGGAAGATACCCGCGCTCCGAGTTCGTGTGACCGGTGAGAAACACGGTGCAACCACGGGCTTGTGCAGCAACTACATCGTGATGCGGCATCTCGCCTGTCAGGAAGGCGTCGCAGCCGTCACTGATCGCGGCTTCGCACAGAGACCCGCCGGCACCGGCGCAGAGGCCAACCGTTTGGATCTCGGCATCTGGATCATGTTTGGCACCTGGCGCGACGCGGACATATCCGATGCCGAGGTGTTTCTTCACTCGCCGCGCAAGTTCGTCGATCCGCACAGGCGAATCGAGATGAACGCGACGCCCAACGCCAAGTTCGCGGCGAGGCCGTTCGCCCAACTCGTGGACCTCAATGGGCGGTTCTTCATAAGGATGGAACTGGCGCAGGGCCTGTATCGCCAGCGGCAGTGAAGAGCGAGGTGTCACGGTTTCGAACCGCACTTCGGCGACCTGCTGGAGTTCGCCGGCGATTCCGATTGTCGGATTTGATTGCTCGCCTCCTCGGAAAGAACCGGTTCCCGGCGTGATGAATGTGCACTGATCGTACGCTCCGATTCGTCCGCACCCGACGCTTGAGAGCGCGTCGCGCAGTTCGTCGACAGCGTCTTCGGGACAAAAGGTCACAAGTTTGATTTCCTCGTCCGGCGGGAGGTTGCCGAAGGGCCGCAGCGCTCGCACATCTCCCACACCGACGCCATCGGCAATCCAGTCGTTGATGCCGCCCCGTGCAACATCCAACGCCGTGTGTGGTGCATAGATCGCGATGTGGTTGGATATGGCATCCAGCACAACTCGTTCCTTGAAGGTTGAATCAGTGACTCGTTTCAGCGGGTGAAAGATCGGCGGGTGATACGAAATGATCGCTTGGAACTTGCCGTCGACTGCCTCTTGCATGACTGCCTCGGTCAGGTCAATTGTGAGCAGGATGCGGTCGGCCGGCCAGCTCGGTGAGCCCACAAGGAGGCCGACATTGTCCCAGTCGTTGGCGAGATGCGCCGGTGCGATCGTCTCGATGGCCGTGATGAGGTCTTGTGTCTTCATGAGGGGAGCGCGGTATTCTACATGCTCGAAAAGGGAGTAGATGACATGCGTTTTGGTGTATCCATGTTGCAGACCAGTAACCCGGCACTTCGGCGATCCGAGCCGTGGCAAGAAGGCCGCTCCGCTGGGGGCACCGGCGTTGCGACTATTCAGGGTGTTGTGAACAAGACGGCGATGCTGGCCGCGGTCTGCGTTGCTGGTGGCATGCTTGGGCTGTGGATCGTGCAGAACCGCCCCGCCCTTGCGTGGCCGCTTGGAATCGCGGGCCTCGTCGCGACAGTCGTCGTGTACTTCATGATCTTTACGAATCCCTTGCGGGCTCGGTATACCGCGTGGGTATATGCATTGGTGCAGGGGGCCTTTCTTGGGGTCGTGACCGACAGCCTTGATCGGGTTCTCTTGGCGCAGGGCGTGACTGTGACAGGAGGGCTGGCGCTTCAGGCGTTTGTCATCACATTCAGCATCCTGATTGCGATGCTTGCGTTGTATTACTTCAGGATTCTGAAACCGACGCGGATGTTCGTATCCGTCGTGAGCGTGCTCACCCTGGGCATCTTTGTGACCTATCTCGTGTCCTTCATCATGTCACTGTTCGGCGCGCAGATGCCGTTCATCTCGCTCGGATCTGCCATGGATGGTGGGCAGGCCGCTTGGATCGGCCTTGGTATCAATGTGCTGATTCTTGGAGTAGCGTCGTTGTGGCTGATCATCGATTTCGGCATGGTCGAACAGCAGGTACAGGCCGGTGCGCCGCGGGCGATGGAGTGGTTCTGCGGATTTGCACTCATGGTGACCCTGGTGTGGATCTACCTCGAGGCGGTGAAACTGGTTTTCCGAATCGCCATGTTGATGAATCAGCGGGATTGAGATTGTTCGATCGGAATTTGATCGACGATTTCCAGGCCGAATCCATGGAGCGCGGCGAGATGTTTCGGGTGCAAGGTTGAGTCTCACTACTCAGACCACGAGCATGCGCTTGCCGAAGCAGGCCGAGGTCGACTTGACGGAGATC
>PVBE011899080.1_pt1 | contig 11432 bp, 7 predicted proteins | sample 1631181 | NCBI WGS metagenome assembly PVBE01 (sample SAMN08397723, study PRJNA350692) | Marine metagenome, whole genome shotgun sequencing project. | isolation source: water | place: Pacific Ocean | collected 2012-04 | reverse complement strand
TCAGAGGTACATCCGAGGTATATTAGAAGTATATTAGAGGTATCTCAGATGCCATGGATCAGGTATTAGAGGAGAGGGGGATACCCGAAAGGATTAATCGAAACTCCCTGGGCGTGAGGGTGGCACGGGGTCCCTAGACAACGCTATCGTGTTGTCGTCCGCGGCGGCCCAAGCCGCCCTCTCCCGGTGGGATAGGATGAACGGCACCTGGGAAGAAAAACGTGAGGGGGGTAGATACCGCGCGGCCTGAGTAAAGGCGCTTCCCCAACAAATGCTGATGCTCCAAGTGGCCGAACGCGCGATCGCCGACGCCGCCCTCAGCGAACTCGACCGCATTCGCACAGGAGTGTTCGTGGGGGTCGAGATCGACCTCAATACGACCAACTACCACCTCAGGTGGGCTGTGCGATCCCGGGCTGAGGATTGGGCCGGTAGAATGGCCCGTCCGACCGAAGGGCCCGAGTTCGAAAGCTGGGTCGAAGAACTCTGTGACTCCCTCACTCCTGCACTCAACGCCAACCGCACGATCGGCGGCCTGGGCTCCATCGTGGCAAGCCGGGTCGCAAGGGAGTTCGGACTCGGTGGCCCGAGCTACGTGCTCGCCAGCGAGGAGACCTCGGGGATGTCGGCCCTCCAGGCGGCAATCCGATCACTCCAGACCGGCCGCCTCGACTGTGCCGTCGTAGGAGCCGTCGACCTGGCCGGAGATGTGCGCGCCCTGCTCTCTCTCGCGAGTACGGATGGTGTGGCGACCGACGGTGTGCCTCGCCCCTTCGACGGCGATTCCCAAGGCGTGGTCCCCAGCGATGGCGCGGTCGCTCTCGTCCTGAAGCGGGAAGAGGAAGCCCGACGAGACGGTGATCGTATCTACGCCGTCGTCCGAGGGGTGGGGAGCGCCGGGGGAGACCTGACTCATGCGAGCACCGAGGCGGCCCGCCGCAGTTGCCTAGACGCTGGAGTCGCCCCGGAGGACATTCCCTATGTGGAGGGCCACGGAGGCGGAGCACCGCGGGAGGATCGCGCGGAAGCACGGGCGCTGGCGGAGGTCCACGGGGCCGATACTCTCCTCGGATGCACCAAGGCACAGGTCGGCCACGCAGGAGCTGCCGCCGGCCTCGTTTCGGTCCTCGGGGCCAGCCTTGCGCTCTATCAGCAGGTGCTGCCCACGGCGGATGGTGGCGACCGTCCAGGGACCGCCAACGATGCGAGGGATGGCTCGGTTCGCGATCCTGAATCGTGGGCGGGACTGATCCCGTTGGCCGACTCCCGTCCTTGGGTATGCGATCGCACGGAGGGCCCCCGGCGTGCCGGGGTTCTGGCGATCTCGCGAGGCGGATCCTGTTCGCACGTGATCCTGGAGGAATCGGCCGAAACGGTGCGTGAAGAAGAGAGGACGAGTCCCGTGGGTACGTTGCACGAGGGGCTCTTTGTGGTGGAGGGGGATGACGACCCGGCAGTGGTCGCGGGACTTAGACGGCTCGCCGACTTCGTCACGGCGGAGGCACATCCTCGCGCCGACGCCGGGCAGGGTTCCGGCTCTGATGGAGCCGCCGAAACCAGTGTGTCCGACCTGGCACAACTCTGGTGGATGGAAGAGCCCATGCAGCCGGACGCCGCCCAGGCCGTCGCCCTGGTCGCCCGAGATGCGACCGAGGTCGAAAGCCTCGCCCGGGCCGCGGCCAACCAGATCGAAGCCGGTGCCGATCCTTCCGATCGGAGCGCGGGGCGGGTCTTCTTCACGCGAGAACCGCTCGGACGCGAGGGCCGACTCGCCTTCGTGTATCCGGGCTCGGGAAGTCAGTTCGCCGGCATGGGTCGCGAGCTGTGTCTGCAATGGCCGGAAATTCTTCGAGGGCAGGAAGGGAGCAGCGAGAAGCTCAGCTCCCAGCTCCGAGCATCGGAAATCTGGATGGCCGGCCCGACCCCGACCGATGCGCGCACGGTGATCCTGTCCCAAGTGGCCTTGGGTACGCTCGCCACGGACCTCATGTCCCGATTCGCGGTGAGCCCCGACGCGGTGATCGGCTACTCGCTCGGAGAGACGGCAGGACTCTTCTCGACGGGAGCGTGGCACGAGCGGGACGAGATGCTCCGCAGAACCATTGAGAGCGACTTGTTCGAGACCCAGCTCACGGGTCCCTGCACCGCAGCGCGCGCAGCGTGGCATCTCGACGCTGACGCGGCGCTGGAGTGGAAGATCGGCGTGGTGGACCGTCCTGCCGACGAGGTAAGAAAGATCCTCGATGGGCGCGAGCGGGTCTACCTGCTCATCGTGAATACCCCGGACGAGTGCGTCATCGGTGGCGATGCGAAAGCCGTGGACCAGGCTGTGGAGGCGCTCGGTTCGGCGTTCCACGAGCTGCAGGGCGTCACCACGGTGCACTGTGAGGTCGCCCAAGAGGTGGCCGACGACTACCGGAACCTGCACCTACTCGACACCCGCCCACCCGAGGGCGTCCGCTTCTACAGCGGGGCCTGGGGAGAGTCTTATGTAGTCGACCGGGAGCGCGCCGCCGACTCCCTCCTCGCCCAAGCGCTCCACGGGGTCGACTTTCCGAAGACCGTACGCCAGGCGTATGAAGACGGTGCTCGAATCTTCCTGGAGATGGGGCCGGGAGCTTCGTGCACACGCATGATCTCGAAGATCCTGGACGGTCTCCCGTACAGGGCGCTCTCGATTTCCTCGCCGACTCAGGACGAGCCGGCCGCAGTCCTCAGGGCGCTGGCCATGCTCCTGGTCGAGCGGGTGGAGGTGGACCTTGGCCTGCTCTATCCCGGTGTCCCGGAACCGGCGCGCGAGTCGAAACCGGCCATCAGAGTCCCCATTGGACAGGTTGGTTTCGGAGCGATCCCGGTGGGGCCTACGGAAGACGCCACGGTGACTACCGAGGCATCCCCGGCCGCTCCGGCGATGTCCGAGGCCGAGCCGGTGATGGCGGCTACACCCGCCGCCCAACCGGTACATGTGGTGGAGCCGTCTCCCGACCTGGCAGCCGCGGTGCGGGCTGCCGAAACCACGCTGGAAGTCCACGGAGCTTTCTTGCGCTCGGCTGAGCATACTCGGCAGTTGGCGGCGGCCCAGTTGGCGCACCAGCAGGACCTCCTACAGGCGCTGGCTGAGGGAGGACGAGCGTCTTTGATCCCCACGAGCCCCGCCCCCAAACGATCCGTCGCCCTCGACCGCAATCAGCTCATGGAGTTCGCCATCGGCTCTATCGGCAAGGCACTTGGAGACCGCTTTACCCACGTGGACGGCCACCCCACCCGGGTGCGGTTGCCCGACGAACCGCTCATGCTCGTCGACCGGGTCCTGACCATAGAGGCCGAGCCCCAGTCCATGACCTCCGGGCGGATCGTGACGGAGCACGACGTACTCGAGGGCGCGTGGTATCTGGACGGCGGACTCATCCCGACCTGCGTCGCCGTCGAGGCCGGGCAAGCGGACCTGCTTCTGTCCGGCTATCTGGGAATCGACTCGGAGACACAGGGGCTGGCCGTGTATCGGCTCCTCGACGCCGTGGTGACCTTCCACGGGGAGTTGCCTCGAGCCGGCCAGGTGATCGTCTACGATATCCGGATCATCCGCTTCTTCCGGCAGGGTGACACCTGGCTCTTCCGTTTTCAGTTCGATGCGACGGTCGATGGGCGTCCACTCATAACCATGCGAGAAGGCTCGGCCGGCTTCTTCAGCCAGGGAGAGCTCGATGCCGGAAAAGGCATCGTCCTGACCGCCCTGAAGCAACGGGAGATTGCCGGTCAGAGACCCGCTGACTGGCGGGAACTAGCCCCCATGCGCAAGGAGTCCTACGACGAGGGACAGGTCGAGGCGCTCCGCCGCGGTGACCTGGCAGGTGCCTTCGGCGCGGAGTTCGCCGGACTCGACGTGACCCGTCCGCTCACGATTCCAGGGGATCGTATGCGGCTCGTCCACCGGGTCACCGAGCTCGACCCGGAGGGCGGCCGCTACGGCATCGGGAGCATTGTGGCGGAAGCCGACATCCACCCCGACGACTGGTTCCTGACATGCCACTTCATCGACGACCAGGTCATGCCGGGCACGCTGATGTACGAGTGCTGCCTGCACACACTTCGAATCTTCCTTCTCCGCATGGGCTGGATCGCCGAAGAGGGTGCGGCAACCTGGCAGCCGATCGTGGGGGTCAAGAGCCGATTGAGGTGTCGGGGTCAGGTCCTGGCCTCCACGGCGATGGTCACGTATGAGATCAACGTGCGAGAGCTCGGCTACGACCCCGAGCCGCACGCCATCGTGGACGCGATGATGTACGCCGACGGCAAACCCATCGTGGACATCCGAGAGATGTCGGTGCGGCTGAGTGGCTCCAACCGCGAGCAGTTGGAAGCCCTGTGGGCGAGCCGAGCGGCCGTACCTGAACGAGGGACCCCCTCCGAGATGACCGTGGTCGACGCGCCGGGAGCCGCCCCAAGGCTGGTGCCCCTCCAGCGAGATTCGTCGGTCCCGTACGACAAGGCGAGCATCCTGGCCTTCAGCAGCGGCAAGCCGTCCCAAGCGTTCGGAGACGTCTACCGCTCCTTCGACGGTGGTCCGAGCCGCATCGCCAGGCTCCCGCGTCCTCCGTATCAGTTCATGGATCGGGTCACGGCGGTGGAAGGTGAACCCTTCACCATGAAGGCCGGAGCCAAGGCCACGGCCGAGTTCGACGTCACCGCGGACCACTGGTACTTCGCGAGCAACCGTCAGCAGGAGATGCCCTTTGCGGTGCTCCTCGAGGTGGCCCTCCAGCCCTGTGGGTGGCTCGCGGGCTACGTGGGCTCCGCCCTGGCCGCCGAAACCGACGTGCGCTTCCGAAACCTGGGGGGTGAGGCCGTCCAACTGGCCCGGCTGACCGCGGGTCCGGACATGATCACCATCCATGTGGAGCTCACCGGCGTCTCCATGTCCGGTGGGATGATCATTCAGCACTACTCCATGTCGCTGGCAAGCGATCGTCTGGGTCCCCTGTACGACGGCACCACCTACTTCGGATTCTTTTCGGAGCAGGCCCTGGCCGATCAGGTCGGGATGCGGGACGCCGTCCTCTATGAGCCCGCCCCTGAGGAGCGGGAACGTGGGTCGAGCTTCCCGATCCCCACCGAGCGGCCACTCCCCGACCCGGACTTCCGTATGGTGGATCGGATCGATCTCCTGGTGCCCGACGGTGGTCCCGAGGGTTTCGGGTGGATCGAGGGGTCCATCGACGTCGACCCCAGTAAGTGGTTCTTCGAAGCACACTTCTATCAGGATCCCGTGTGGCCCGGCTCTCTCGGCCTGGAGGCGTTCGTACAGCTCCTCAAGAGCTACGCGGTCGAGCGCTGGAATCTCGGCGAGACGGCAGAGTTCCAGACGGTCCCGAGCGAAACGCCACACCGCTGGGGGTACCGAGGCCAGATCGTGCCGGGTTGCCAGCGGGTGGAGGTGTGCGCGAGCATCACTGCGGTGGACGACGAGCAACGCACTCTGGCGGCCGACGGATTCTTGTCGGTGGACGGTCGAACGATCTATTCGATGAACGATTTCAGCCTGGGCGCGCGCTAGTGTACCGTTGCCGAAGTATCTCGGGCGGTCGAGGGCACTAATGAGGTATTCGCGCGTGGTCATCGAGCGTATTGGATATGAGCTGGCGCCTTGTGTCGTCACATCGGACGAGCTCGAACAGCGACTATCCTCGGTCTACCAACAACTCCGCATCCAACCGGGGCAGCTCCGGCTCATGACCGGGATCCAGGAAAGGCGGTACTGGGACCCCGGCTACACCGTGACACAGGGTGCCACGGCGGCGGCCCTCAAGGCGCTGAACCACTCGCCTGTGCAGGCGGAAGCCCTGGACATGCTCATCTACGCCGGAGTGTGCCGCGAGCACTTCGAGCCGGCGACCGCGTGTCACGTGGGCGCCGGGCTTCAGAGAGCCGGCCACAGCATCCGACCGTCCGCCCACGTCTACGATGTGAGCAACGCGTGCCTCGGTGTTCTGAACGGCATCCTCGATGTCGCCAACCGAATCGAGCTCGGTCAGATCCGCGCCGGTATGGTCGTGAGCTGCGAGTCCGCCCGGGACATTGTCGATACGACCATTGCCCGCCTGAACGGCAATCCGGATATGGAGGAGTTCAAGACGGCCATCGCCACGCTTACGGGGGGGTCGGCCGCTGTGGCGGTGATCCTCAGCGACGGCTCCTTCGGTGAATCGGACCGTCGGCGCCTGCGGGGCGCAGTGGTCGAGACCGCCCCCGAACATCACATGCTTTGCCGCTGGGGCGTCGAGGCCCACCCCGCAGGTCAGGCGAACGGCGCGGAGGCCAGCCTGAGGGAGTTCGCCAGCACCGACGCGGCTGCCGTTCTCGAGTACGGTGTCGCCTTGGGCGCCCGCACGTGGGACGCTTTCCTGAGTGAGATGGAGTGGCCGGTCGATGAAATCGATCGCACCGTATGTCACCAGGTGGGATCGGCCCATCGCGATACGATGCTGCGGACCATGGGCTTGTCTCCCGAGCACGACTTCGTGACGTACGAATACCTGGGCAATACAGGGACGGCTGCGCTCCCCGTGGCGGCGGCTCTAGCTCAGGAGCGAGGCTTCATCGAGCCCGGACACAAGGTCGGTCTTCTCGGCATCGGCAGCGGCCTGAACTGCATGATGTTGGGAGTGGATTGGTGAGCACCCTCTACCCCTTCCAACCGCACTACCACGAGGTCTCCGGACACCGGCTCCATTACGTGGACGAGGGTGCGGGCGAGACCGTGCTGATGGTCCACGGCAACCCGAGCTGGTCGTTCCTCTACAGGGATCTAATCCGGGAACTGCAGGGCGACCACCGTACCGTAGCTCCCGACCACATCGGGTGTGGTCGGTCGGACAAGCCCGATGACTCGAGCTACAACTACACCTTGACCTCCAGGGTCTCGGACTTGAATTCGCTGGTGGAGGAGTTGAACCTGCGGGACATCACGTTGGTGGTGCACGACTGGGGCGGAATGATCGGCATGGCCTGGGCTGTTCAGAATGTCGATCGGCTTTCGCGGTTGGTCGTCATGAACACCGCCGCCTTCCCTCTGCCTGCCACCAAGCGCATCCCGGCCTCTCTCTCGCTGGCTCGAACCCCCGGTCTGGGTGCCCTCCTGGTGCGCGGCGGCAACGCCTTCGCCCGGGGAGCCGTTCGCACTTGCGTGACGCGCACACCCATGTCGAAGGACGTGGCAGCCGGTTACCTGGAGCCTTATGACTCCTGGGCCCACCGTATCGCCGTCCATCGCTTCGTGCAGGACATCCCGCTCAAGGAGGGCGATCGCGCGTGGGACATCGTCCGTGGAACCGCCGACTCCCTGGACCGGCTGACCGGCCTCCCGATGCTCATCTGCTGGGGCTTGAAGGACTTCGTGTTCGACGGCGAGTTCCTCTATGAGTGGACCGTTCGTTTCCCGTCCGCCGAGGTGCACCGCTTCCCGGACTGTGGACACTACGTTCTCGAGGACGCCTCGCAGGAGATTGTCCTACTGGTGCGGGACTTCATCGAGGCGCACCCGCTCCACTCCCCCGTATGACTGACGAGGTCTCTCCCTCTCCGGCCCATCCCGCCGGACACGTCAACGTGGGGGCGTACCTGCCGGAGATGGCACGTCGGCAGCCCGACGCGCTGGCCGTCGCGGTGGCCGCGGGGCGGAATCCCGACGGTACAGGACGATACGCCGAGCTGACGGCTGCCGAGCTGAATCGGCGCTCAGACCGCATTGCCCACGCCCTGATGGACATCGGCATCGGCGAAGGGGTGCGCACGGTGCTCATGGTGAAGCCCAGCCTCGAGTTCTTCGTCCTCACCTTCGCGATGCTCAAGGTCGGAGCCGTCCCCGTCATGGTCGATCCGGGGATGGGCACCAAGAATCTGGGGCGCTGCCTGTCCGATGCGGAGCCCGAAGCCTTCATCGGCATCCCAAAGGCACATATAGCCCGGATCGTCTTCGGGTGGGCCAAAAGGACACTAAAGACCAAGGTCACAGTAGGGCGCCGACTGTTCTGGGGCGGACACTCGCTCTCCTCCCTTGAAGCCGGGGCGCCGGCAGACCCCTTTCCGATGCTGGATCCTGATCCGGAACAGACCGCGGCGATCCTGTTCACCAGTGGCAGCACCGGGATTCCCAAGGGAGTGGTGACCCCTTTTCGGGTATTCTCCGCCCAGGTCGACGCACTCCGCAACGTCTATGGAATCGAGCCCGGCGAACGTGATCTCGCGACGTTCCCGCTCTTTGCCCTCTTCGGCCCGGCTCTGGGAATGGCCTCCATCGTTCCCGATATGGATGCCAGCCGACCGGGAGCCTCGGACCCCGAGCTGCTTTTCCAGGCGTTCAGCGACTTCGAGTGCACCAACCTCTTCGCTTCGCCTGCGCTCATCGACAAGCTGGGCCGGCACTGCAGCACCCGGGGTCTCGAGCTGACCTCCCTGCGGCGTGCGATCTCGGCAGGCGCCCCGGCATCGAACCCGGCCCTGGAGACGTTCCAGCAGTGCCTTCCGAAAGGCGTCGAAGTGCTCACGTCCTACGGGGCCACAGAGTCGTTGCCGGTCTCGCACCTCGGGAGCGAGACCATCCTGCGCGAGACCCGACAGCTCACCGACCAGGGTGCAGGCGTCTGCGTCGGAATGCCTGTACCCGGCATGGAGGTCAGAATTCTACCCATCCATGAGGAGCCCATCGAACGCTGGTCAGACGACCTCCCTCTCCCCACCGGCGAGATCGGCGAGATCGCCGTCAGCGGCCCGGTCGTCACGCCGTCGTACTACAATCAGCCCGAGTCCACGAGGCTGGCGAAGATCCCCGCGCTAGACGGAACGTTATGGCACCGCATGGGTGACGTGGGCTACTTCGACAGTGGCGGCCGCCTTTGGATGTGCGGCCGAAAGGGCCACCGGGTGAAGACCGAGAGCGGCACCCTGTTCACCATCCCCTGTGAGGCCGTCTTCAACACGCATGCTGCTGTGCGCCGGAGCGCCCTGGTGGGGGTACGTCAGGACGGTGCAGTGATACCGGTTCTGTGTGTGGAGAGGGAGTCCGACGCCGTCCACGACGAGAACGTCCTCACTAGAGAGCTCCTTGCCATCGCTCAGAAACACGAACACACCCGGGAAATCGGAAGCGTGCTCTTCCACGACTCCTTCCCCGTCGATGTGCGCCACAACGCGAAGATCTTCCGCGAGAAGCTGGCGGAGTGGGCAAAGGAGCAGCTGACGTGACGGGCCCTCAACGATGCTGAAGTGAGAGCGCTGGTCACCGGTGCTGGAGGCTTCCTCGGAGGCGCCATCACTCGGGCGCTGAAGGAACGGGGCGACCATGTGCGTGGCTTTTCGCGGGCAGATCATCCGGAACTGGCGGCCCAGGGCGTCGAGCAGCTCCGCGGCAGCGTGGCCGATCCGGCTGCCGTAACCGAGGCGGTTCAGGGCGTGGACATCGTCTTCCATGCCGCCGCGAAGGTGGCCGCGGGAGGCCCCCGAGAGGACTTCTGGGACACCAACGTGCGTGGCACCGAAAACGTCATCGCGGCGTGCCGGGAATGCGGAGTGGGAGTCCTGGTCCATACATCGACGCCCAGTGTCACCTTCGGGACGACGGACCTGGAGGGCGTCGACGAATCGGTCGGTTACGCCGATCACTTCGAGGCCTTCTACGGCGAGACCAAAGCTGAAGCGGAACGTCGGGTTCTCGCTGCCGCTTCGGACGATCTCCTGACCGTAGCCCTGAGGCCCCATCTGGTGTGGGGTCCGGGCGACACGTCCATCCTGCCCCGCCTGGTTCAGCGCGCTCGGAAGGGCCAGCTGCGTCGCATCGACAGCCCGCCGAAGCGTTCGGGACACACATACATCGACGACGCGGTGCAGGCGCACCTACTCGCGGCAGACCGACTCCTCGCGGGCGGTGAAATGGCCTCCCGGGTGACCGGCCGGCCCTACTTCATCACCGCTGGAGAGCCCGTTGAAACCTGGACCTTCCTCAACGGACTGTTGGGAGCGGCGGGTGTGCCCCCCGTGGAGAAGCGCATATCGCTCCGCGCCGCCATGGCCGCGGGATGGATGTTCGAGAAACTCCACGCCCTCTCCGGCGGAAAGGGCGACCCACGCATGAGTCGGTGGATCGTCAGGGAGCTCACGACGTCCCATTGGTTCGATATCAGCGCGGCCCGGAGCGATCTGGGCTACGAACCACAGGTGATGATGGCAGAGGGAATGCGCCGGCTGGCCGCTTGGGTCACAGAAGAAGGCGGAGTCCCCGGTGCCTGAGGATTGGCGCCCGGCCCTCGACTGGACCCCGCCGAGTGGCGGCCTCATCGACGTCTGGCGGTTGGATTTGACGGTGAAGGAGGAGGACTGGACCCTGCTGAGCCCGGACGAAGCCGAACGGGCAAACCGCATCATCGTGGAAGGTAAGCGGGACCAAAAGGCGACCGGCAGAGCTCAGTTGAGGCGCATCCTGGCGCTCTACATCGACGTCGCTCCACAGAGTCTGCTCTTCCAGTACGGTGAGCACGGCAAACCCGGCCTATCCGAGCACCCCGATCTCAGCTTCAACCTCTCCCACTCGGAAAAGGTCGGCCTGGTCTGCGTGTCGAGAAGTGTCCGCATCGGCGTCGACGCAGAGCATGCGCAAGAGGGGCGGGACTTCTCGGGCCTGGCAAACCGCTTTTTCTCGGCTGAGGAGAGCGCCGCGCTGCAAGCACTCCCTGAATTGGAACGGCCGGACGCCTTCTACCGGGCCTGGGCCCGCAAAGAAGCCTACCTCAAGGCACTGGGTACAGGCTTGAGCTTCCCCTCGAACGGCTTCACCATCGACTACACGGGTGAGGGTCCAGGGCGCGTGGTCAGTACCGACATGCCCGGAGACGACCCGACCGCCTGGCGCTTTGCCGACGTTGAGCTCGGCTCCGACTTCGCGGGAGCCGTTTGTTTCGAGGGGCCGGAGCGACCGTTTCGGTGGTGGACGGGCTGAGCGGCGCCTCCCACCTCAGGGAAGACTAGTCAGCCAGCGGTTGCATGTTCGAGACCTCCCAGTGGATCTGCCAGCTACCGTCCTCTACCTGTTTGCAGAGGAGCAGGAACGCACCGGCCGCGAGCGGATCCCCTCCCTCGGACGCGTCCAACTGGAACCACCCGCCGTCCAACGCCCATCCCTCGCCGAGAGGAATAGTCGCAACGTCATGGATGGTGAGGTGGGCGCCAGGGCTCTCGGCCAGGAATCCTTCCAAGTAGGCTGAAACCGCCTCTCGGCCGACCGTGATTGGACTGTCGCCGCTGGAGGTGATCGTATCCTCAGTGTAGTAGCCCGCTGCCACTGAGGCATGGCCCATGTTGAAGTGCGACGCCAGGCCCACCCAACATGTCCGTCATCGTGCCCTCGTCCTCGGGGGGATCTTCTCCATCCCCCACCGCATACG
>PVBE012117614.1_pt1 | contig 11433 bp, 9 predicted proteins | sample 1631181 | NCBI WGS metagenome assembly PVBE01 (sample SAMN08397723, study PRJNA350692) | Marine metagenome, whole genome shotgun sequencing project. | isolation source: water | place: Pacific Ocean | collected 2012-04 | reverse complement strand
ACAACAAGGATGCAAACTGCAAACGTCAAGGGTGAAACGACGCGAATACAGCTCACACAGCGCACAACATGGAAACGAGAAGAGAGACATTTCGGCGAGGACGTCGTGTGCGCGTACCGGCGTGTCAACGTGCGCGGTTGTTGCGCCTCGCAGATTTTGAGCTCACCTCGGGCTGTTTGCCGTATTCGTTTCATCAGCCATGGCACGGACGGGTTGCCGATATCTTGTTCGTCTTTTGGATGAAGCTACAGGGTGCCGGTATCTCGACCAGCTCCTTGACAGCGATGAAGACGATGATGTCGCCAACGTGCCGGGCGGAGGCACTACTCCAATCGATGCGTTCGAGTCATCTGCCGGGTGCGGTGGTGCTGCGGGCCGTGATGCCCCAGTTGCGGCGACGGCCAGTGGATTTGCTCGTGCGTATCGTTTAGCGTTGGCGCGATCTGCACCTGCGCGAAGGGCGCGGCGCCGGTCGCGCAGCCCGCGCTCAGCTTTCGTCATGGAGTGGGAATGCGCGTTGCGCATGCGGCCTGCGGCAGAGCCGATGGGGCCAAGTCTGGCTGAGGCCTTGGCGCCTTTGTTCGACATGCCGCTGGCTGTGTCCTGCCGTATTCTTTTCGAATACCAAGGTCGCGTGATTTTCTACAAGGATTTGGCGCTGCAGACGTTTGTCAGGGCAGAGGTTGCTCGCTGGCGGCAGGGGCAGCGTCATTGTCTTGGACAAGAGCAGCGCCATTCTGGCGGAGGTGGTCGTGCTCCGCAACGCCATTCTTGTGGAGGTGGACGTGTTCGCGGGGATGGCTGCGCAGGATGTGATCTCGGCGGATCTTGTCATATCCCGAGCCTCGCTGACGCGAATGTCTTTCCGATTGCTGTCGGCGCCATGCGTCGGTCGCGCTTTCGAGAACCTCAAATCGATGGGCGGCAGGCTGCCTGAGATGATGCTCCGAGCTTGCGTCGGGCTGGTTGCTGGCAGCAATTGTCTGCGCACCAGTTCTGGCAAGTTTTGCTAATGTTCCGTTGCGATCTTCATTCACGCCACGGTTTTCTCGCAGGTGTTTGGCTTCGTTGTGCCAGCGGTGTCGCCAGCACATCGCAGACTTACGTTTCGAAATGAGGCCGCTGCGCGCCACTAACATGCGGGCTGTCGTTCGTCGACAGTTTTGGATTCCTCAGTGTCGTAATCAATTTATCGGTTCGGTTTATATCCACATGTTATTATTGCTCTTGACGCCGGTCTCCGCCCAGAGTGCTAATCAATACAATGCATTTTCACTATCGCTTGCGAGAGGCATGTTTGCATGTGATTGTGGCAATCGCGATCCGTCTGTAGCAGCGCCGTTCGAACTCACGACCTGGTGCTCTGCCAGTAGCTTTCTCAGTGTCCACGGCCCTAGTTATCATTGCCCGTGTTGCCGGCGCGTGCGCCTTCGCCATGGCAGGAATCCAAGACTCACGCCTGCTCCTCTCTGGTATTTGCGCGTCTCGGCCTGCGTTCGGCGACCACACGGCGGGCACGGCGTCGCCGCGAGTGCGCAGTGATTCTCGTGAACTCAGTCAAGGTGGCGCGAGCGCATGCTTACCGATGAAGCGGCAGGCGGCTTCGCCGCTTGCAGCTCTGTCAGACCGCGACAGTGGCCGAGCCATGTTTGGTGCTGAGAGCGCAGGCGTTGCTCCTTGGGAGTGCGAGACCGCGATGCATGGGACGCAGTCGCCGGCTCGGACACCGCAGCCGCAGGTCCCGCGCGGGTTCTCGGCGTCAGCTGATGTCAATTGGAGTGCTGTCGTGGCTGCGGCAGGTGATGCTGGCGGAGGCGGGGCGCCCGTCCAGATTTCGGCGACGGTGCCGTTTGACGCAGTGATCGCGGCCAACGATGTTGGCGGAGGTGGGGCGCCCGTCCAGCGATCAGCGACGGTTGCGTTTCGTGGAGACTTCCCGACGGTTACGCAATTGTGGGGCTCGCCATCCGATGCGCAGGTGGATTTGTGTTTTGCTTGTCCGCTGTGTGGCGTCGTGCCTGCGCCCCCTCCGTCCGGGGCCGCTGCCTTGCGCTTGCTTGAATTGGAGCGCGACGTTGCGAACTCGCCTCGCCGCGCCGCGGAGCAGATCCTCAACATGAGCCGGGAGTTGACGGCCATGCGCGCCAAATTCGCTGCTGAACGCGGCGAGGCGGTGGATGACGACATTGCGGCTCTGCGGTCCGGGTTGGCTTTTCAGCGTGCTCGTGCCGACCGTGCCGAGCGATCGCTGCACATGGTGGTCGATGCGCAGGCGGCTGCCTTCAAGCAGGCCTGCGCAGTTCTTGCATGCATTTCTGTAGCCACATCTCTTGTTTCAGGAAAGCGTAGGCCTTCGGGACATTCCGTGCGATGTTGTCATGCATTTTTCGCTGACAGGCTTGCAGCCATATTGGGGCTGAGGACGCCAAGCGCCTGTTCGAGGACCCCGTGTGAGGTCGCAAGTGGAGAGCTTTGGGTTCGGGGCGTGGCTGCGGTGTGAGGCCGGCGGGGCAGCAGCCACATACATTGTCGAGATCCACCGTTGTCGCCGGCGTCTGTTGCCAAAATGAATCGTATTCAGGCGTCCCCGGGTCGTCAATTACGGCGCGATTACATTCTGCAGTCGAGGTGTGTTTCGTGTGGCGTGCGTGTGGCTGCCACCCTGCCATGTAGCATAGCAACGTGTGTGTGGTTACGTTGTGCGCGGTCGTCTTTTGACCGTGTCGTGCGGGAGACCAGTTTCGATGCTATACACACACGCGCGCAGGCAATGGACCATGCTCTGAAATTCGTCTTGTGGCAGTGCATTGCAGTTGACGCATCATTCCATTTTCAAGTTGCGCGCATATGTTTTGACACCTTTGCATCCAGTCGACCTCTAAGACCTCTAAATGCTGCTAGCTCTGTGCCAACCATTGACTCGGGTAAACCGTGAATCGTAAGCATGCAGCAATGACACTTCTCGGCCGTTCTGGGCGCCGGCAATGCCAAACCAGATTTGCGTGTACATTGAAAGGCGTTAGAGGCGACGCAATGTCAGTGCAACGGTGCCAGTTAATTCGGCGGGTAAGACGAGCACAAACAACCAACAAACGAAATACATATTAACAACAACAATCAATCAATGCAGATCAAGCTGACAAATTGAGGCCAGTTACGCCCAGAGCTCTGAGACGCAACCCAAAGACCCTGAATCCACGAGCCCACGCCATTGAAATCTCAAGATTCAATGTCAGAGATTGCCATGGTACTCTGTAGGGCCAGGCGCTTAGTCCTCGTTGCTTGCCTGCCGAGCATGCATTGCTATTTTCAGCTCAGCTCTTGCGACCAATAGGCGCTTCTCTGAATACCCAGCTCGCGCACTATGTCTGACGACGAGCGCTTGCCGGATTCATCGTTGCCGCCGAGCACCTCGGCTAGGAGGCGCAGGCGGCGATGTGATACGGACGGCGGTCGCGTACCCGAACTGGAGATGCCCCGCTCAGGCGCGATGTCAGTCGACGAGCGCTTGCCGGATCCATCGTTGCCACCGAGCACCTCGGCAAGGAGGCGCAGGCAGCGACGTGACGCGGACGGCTGCTGCGCGCCCGGACAGGAGCGCTGCCTTCCGGGCGGCGGAGGAGTGGAGCCAATCGCTGCTCTAGAAGCCGACTGTGATGCAGCAGGCCAGGTCGGGCGGCATGATGGAGCGGAGGCGCCAGTGCCCGCGCCACCGACGCTTGTTACGCTGACAGCCTGGGATGTCTTCGCTGACGACCGTTGTGTACTGCGACCTGGTGCTTCATCAGCCTCGACTTCGAAGGCATCGGCGTCGACGTCCGGAGCCCGTGGCGATTGGCGGTGCCTCTGTGGCGCTTCTTTCGGGACTCGTGGTGAGGCTTCTCGGTGCGCATGGGGGCATGCACATGCCGCTGCGAAGCTTGCTTACGAGCAGGCCATTCACGTTTGGACTTTGGGAGAGCCAGGCGCGCGCGCTTCCGTTTGCTTGTCTATGCTTGGTTCGCATGTTCTCCGTCAGCTCTTGTCAGGAGGGATGTGTCGCATGTCTGTCGCTTTGTGTTTGCAGGCGCGTGGTTGGCTGCAGGCGAGACTTGCCCAGCATGTGGCTGATGCGATGGTGGCTGGGTCTGTGCCGGGGCGGCTGCGCATCTGTGCGGGTGCTCCGCTTGCGAGGTCAAGTGCGATGGTAAGATCACTTATTCAGCTTGCGGCGGGCCTGTTTGCTTCCATGGCTCGTGTCGTTCGGTGGCTCCAGCAGCAGGGGAGTTATCGCGTGTCATCAGCCACTTGAAGCGGCACGCAACGTATGCAGACCGGTTTCAGGAACACGTCGGTGCAGTTCTGAAGGCCGCTGGTCGCATCGGGAAGGCCGAGCGCTCTGGCTCGCCACTTGCGAGCGTGAAGCCCTCTGTCCCGGCAGACGCGCCGTCGCAATTCAGAACGAGATTGAGCAGCCTCAAGCGCATGGCCGAGCGCTTGCCCGAACATGATGTCGTGAGAGCCCTCGGGGCGACTGGTGGCGCGCTCGCTGCGCCTGCTGCTGGTCGCCGCGCAGAAGCTCTACTGCAGCGTGCCAGGCTTGACGATGTACAGGCTTGGTATCAGCAAGGGTCAGTGTTTCGCCTTCGTGGCGCTTCTGCAGTCTGCGTGCTTTGCCTTTACGAGACGGATGAGGGCAGGCGTATCGTGCCTACCTTGCCGCTCATGGGCGTGAAGGCTTGCAAGGCGCACCCGGCTTGTGATGGGAGACTGTGCTGGCGATTCAGAGGCAATGTCGTCAAGCTGTGGCAGGCTGATGCTTTTCATGCCCTGGAAAAGATGCCGATGCATATAGCGCCACGCTTTGTGACAGACAGGGATGCGAAGGTTGCTGCTGGCAACGCGTGCTATGCAGCTGTGGAGATGCCTGCTCCGGCCGGCCCTTGTGACGACCAAGCTCTCATGCCAACATTGCCTGCTGCGTCTCTGCGTGGTTTGGTTCTCGACGGCGCTGTCCTCGGCGCCGAGGAGGCTAGAGCCTTACACGCAGTATTCCCGTTGCAGGTCCTGTGGTTTGTCCACCAGGACGGGCGTAATCTACAGCCAGCAGAGCTCGCATGCCCCAAGTGCGGCGACCCGTGCGAGCTCAAGAGCGTCAATGAATGGAGCAAATATGGCGTCGGCCTTGGGTGTATCTTCCGGGCATGTGTCGTTACAGTGCGGTGCTCCAGCCGGGGGGACTGCCCCTTCACATCGTGCAGCACGGTGGACCAGAGATTTGCAGGGCTCTTGCCTGCCGGCGTGGAGCCGATGTTCGCTTGGGATCGCGTCGGGGACAGGGTGTATTCCAGCGAGTGTGTCGATTACCTTTGCGACGAATTCCGGGCGAGGTTCAATCAGAATGCCTTGCGGACGTCGTTGGCAAGGCGTTTGTTGTCTAAGTTGATGCGCGAATTGCCAGCTGCAGATGACGTACGGTTGGCTTCAGTGCATGCTGTTGTTTACGCGCATGTCTTCACTTGCCTACCGAGGCCGAAGGAACTTGCGAACATTGTGTTGCTCGTGTTTCAGCGGTTCGAACGTCCTTTCATTGAGGCGCAGGTGAAGATGGTTTGCGCCCGCTACGGCTGGATCTTGATTTTCGATGGCAGCTCGGCCCCCCTGCAGGAGACTCGCACTTACCCTCTGCCAGCCTTCAAGAAGAACGGCAGGAAGCGCCGCAAGCGACAACCGCAACCTATAGGTGCAGGAATTGCATGCCATGGCACGTTCGATGTGCCTTTGATGCCGTGGGTTGCGGCGGCTCGTGAGAACCAAGTGACGTTGGCTGTTGTAGGTGCGTACATGATATTCTTGATGCAGCAGATCGATCCCGATGCCGCACCGCTTGGCTGGGTTGACGACTGCACTGAGCGCAGCTTCCATCAAAGCACACGCGCTGTGGAGCACATGTTGTTCGGCTTGGCGCAGAACAAGACGATCATTGTAGACCGGGTCAATTTCATTGTGGCGGGCTTCTTTCGAGGAATCGACCCGAAGCATGTCCAGTGGCGTTTGGAAGATACCTTGTTGCGTACGTCATTTGATTTCGAATGTGCGGTTGATGCTTTGTCGTGGCTCTTCCGGATGTTCAATCCGGGGGCGTTCGACCCTGACTCCGCTGACAGCGACCCAGAGGATGACACGGCTCAGGCCAGGCAGGCAGGTGCGGTCGCGCCCGTTTCAGTGCTTGACGCGCTCGAGAAATTCATGGCGAATGTGCGTGTCATTTGTGCTGCGGGGTTTGCTACTTCCATCGTCGACGCGTTCCTCGCAGGCAGTCTCAGGCGTGCATGTGACGGACAGTCGCCGCCTCGTTGTGTGGTTTCGCTTCTCTTGTGGAGGCTCGGGCATCGTGACATGGTCGTGCGGTTATGGTGGTTACCTCCCACAGTTGCGTTGTATTATGACGAGCTCGAAGGCTTCGAGGCTTGGTTCCGTGTTCCGATGGCCACTCGAGCCTGGGCTGGCAGTGTTCGTACGAAGCGGGGGTCGCGGCAGCGCGTGACGCTGCGGCGGGATGATACCGCCTTGCGAGGCCGTGCTTCTTGTGCCGCAGTGAATTCCGAATGGGTCGCGGCCAAGGCAAATCAGCAGCGCCCAATCGTAGCGAACGCGCTGATTGCGTCATACAGTGCGAAGCGCCTTTTGGTGCAGTGTCTTGGGCCCGGTGCGACCAGCTTGGGTAGCACTGGCGTCGAGCGCGGCTGGTGGACGCACCATGTCCACAACACCAACAAGACTGGTGTGTGGGCGACGAACGCCTACCGCCAGTTCCGGGCCGTCGTCGTCTGGAAGCGTCAGGTTCGCGCAAGTTTGCGCCGGCGTCTCGAGCATGTGGTGGGCACCCGCGGCAGTGGAAGCGGGAAGCAAGCGCAAGCGCTTGCAGAGGAGTGCGACGGCCTTGCTGAGCAGCTGGCGGGGCAATCGAGGTCGCAGCTCCTGCTTCCGCCCGGGGAGGCGCTGCCTGTGGAGCCGTCTGCCACAGAGCTCAATTTTGGTTTGGATGCATTCCGCCGGCAGCTGCAGCATGACGGCTTCGACTGGAAGAACGAGGAGTGAGGATGTTTGCTTTGGCAGCAGCTTATTCAGATTCCAGCGTCGTGTTGTTCTGTTCTTGTTCAATGGTTCGTTGCCGGCGCGTTCGAAAACAACAGTTTTGAGCGACACGCGTGTGTGCATGTCTTCATGGCAGTCGGATGTTCAATCGTGCAGGGTGGTGTGGTGTCATGTCGGTGCTCGCCTTCAGTATGGTCACACCACGCGCATTCAAAACATCTTTCGTCAACGTCGTCTGCCGAGGGAGCGTGCTGAGGTATGGATGAGATGTCGTGCCATGCCGTTTCGTCGTGTAGCGTTGGTAGATTCGGTTCAGTGCCACAGTGCCAGTCATGCCGTGCAGCATGGGTCGCGACATGCATCTGCGTTACAGTGCTCCTGCTCATTTGACGACTAGGCCTTGCGCCCGTCTGACGTCCCACGTTTTTCGGTCCTTGCGTGCTCGGGCGCAATGGCGGAAGGAAATGATATGAATACTCCAGGACGCCGCGCTGGTATTCTCTCACAATATGATTCTCCGACCGCGCCAGCTGCGCCTCGTGACCAATCGTCGCCGGGGACGAGCAGTAGTGCTGAGGCTCTATCGCCCACGATGGCGGCTGCTCTGAAGCTCGTGCGCGAAGATGGTGCCAGCATCATGCGGGCGAGGGGCCAGCTGGAGAGCAAACCCGAGCCGGATGACACCGCTGTTGTTTACGACGACTTGATGGCGGTCACCTTAGGTCAGTCGTATGCATTGGCTCATTCGGCGGGAGCGCCTTTGTCTGCTCAGTCTAGCCCCGGGGAGTGCTCAGCACTCGCTTCCCGTGTGTCGCGCCCACTCTTCAGTGATACGTGCTTGACACATGCATCCGATGTGTCGTGCGCACCCTTCATTGCTATGCATCAAGTTTGCTTTGCATCGGCTGCAGGCAGCGTGTCAGAGGAACAAGCTGCGGCCGGCGACGCTGACTCCGAGCAATCCGAAGTTCGTAGCGACGCTCTACGACACAGAGAAGCTGTACAAATTCGGAGCAACGCTTGAGAGCTTCAAGCAACGCGTCGGCGAAATCGTGAAGGTGTGGCGTAGGTTAGTCTGACTGACGCACAGATGGCACAGTTTGCTGCTGCAGTGTGCTGACAGCAGTGCTGTTCGCAGCGTGCCGTTGTTTGCGCTAGAGTCCGCGCCGTCAGGTCATTTGCAAAAATGAAGGGACCGGACCAGGAGGCCATCTTCGTTGGGAAGAGTTGGAAGCAATCGTTCCGATCGATGATGCCCATTACTTCCTCGACCGGTACTCTGCCCAGCGCGTTAACCGCATCGCGAAGGCGAGGCGTGTGACTCCTGTGGCTCAGTACCTTTGCGAGACCTCTTGCTCGGCTGTATTGCACAACCCTGCGTATCGCATCTTCCCTGGTGGCAAACCGGCGGTTCCGAAACCGGATGGTCCGGACCCGAGCGCGGCCCCGCCAGGAGATGCTGCTGTAGCAGCTGCTGCACGAGCGGCTGCTGCCGCCAAGGCACGGCGAGATCAAGCCTTGGCCGAGTCCGTCGCCCACAAAGTTGGCGTTCATACGCCGGTGGTCATCGTCGGCAAGAGCGGCATCGGCAAGTCGCCGGTCGTAAACACCAACGTGGCCGTGTTGGAGGGGTTCAGCCCCGCAGATTTCAAGGGCCGTTCCCGAGAATTGCTCGTTGAGCTCAAGTCGCCGCGAGGTGATGACGGTGAGGCCCCGGGCCAGAAGAAAACCAAGTTGCCCGTCTACCGTGAGGTGATGACGCTCAAGACCGCGGGTACGAAAGCGAAGATGCACGGCCACATCATCAAAGCGGACGATGAGTACGTGAATGCTTACCACCACGTCCGCAAGGATCCTCATTCGGTGGAGGGTGGCTCGCTCTCCACTGATAAAATGTACCTGCAAGAGCTCATCAATTTTATTACACCGCCGCAGGGTGGCGGCGGGAGCAGCGGCAAAACCGTCAACAACACGTTCGAGCACGGCAACGGCTTGATCGCCAACATCACACCCGCGAAGACGCTCTATTATCTGTACGACGATAAGGGTGGCGGCTTGTGGCGCATCTCGTTGGTGCACGTCCCCCGGCCCATGTTCGTGACCCTCCCACCGCTGCGGCAGAGCAGCGCCGAGAGTGAGAACCCTGCCGAGTTGGACGGCGAGGAGCGTGAAGCAGAGGAGCTCCGCAAAGCACTCCAGTCCAAGCCGCGACCGCTCTGTGATGTTGCCGTCCGGTTCCTCGAACGCAAACACAAAACATCTGTCGATCAACTTTGGTTGCACGGCGAGTCCGAGGAGCTCCTTCTCCAGACCTATTTCAACGACGATGCTGCCCGATTACAGTCCATGTTGGCCGGTGGTTTGACGAACGTTGGCAGCATGTTCCTTCGCGAGGGCGACCGCTTCGATGGCATGCCGAAGAAATTATCCGATGCCTGCGCGAAGTTCAGCCATCACATCTGCTTGGACATGAACAATATGACCACCGAAGTGTTCCAAGCCATGATGAAGGATTCAGAGCCGCACAATGTGGATTATGACGTCCCCGATTGGGATATGACGGTACTTCCACTCCACGTGCGTGGTGCTACGTATGTGTGGCTTCTCTGTGCATGTTCTGCTCGCTGGGTGCTCAACATGCAAGACGCCCATGATTACAGTCCATTCACGAAAGCGCCGGCTGGCGATGTCGCTCATGCGTTGACGTCTGGCGACGGCCAGCGCCGACGGAGTGGTGTCGGAGGTGCGCGCGCAGAAGTCGAGAATCCAGTGCGTTTGGCTGTCATGTTGGTCAAGGAGGGCGTGGACGCAGGGAATACCGGCCACGTGACGCATATCGCGGTGCGTCGGATCACCCAGAACTCTCGTTGGTGCAACAGGGCATTGGTCTTCGAGGTCCTTAGTCAAATCGCAGCAGTCAATGGTCTTGCTGCTGTTGAGCGACCGTCTGCCGCGGCCGAGCACGGTGCTCCGGATTGTGATGGTGCAGCAGCCGCGGTTCAGCCTCGTCGGAAGCGCCGTCGTGCAGCTGGCGACCGTGGTGGGGATGCTGGGGCTGCTGATGGTGGTGATGTTGCTGGCGTTGTGGCCGCCGTTGTTGGTGCTGTCGCGCCGGCACCCGTGCCGGCACCGGCAGCAGCACCGGCAGCAGAACCAGCGGCAGCAGGCAGAGCCAGCATGGTGCCTTACGACCAAAATTCTGGCCCTGTGTCGACTGTCAAGCGCAATGGCCAGGAGGCTGTGCCGGAGTTCGTTTTGCGTCTGCCTGTTACGGCGTGGGCGGACTCAGAGTTCGCGCGGAAGGTGATTGCTGGTGGCCAGGCTCCTGCACCAGAAGAAGTTTGAGCCAGCGTTGCTTGTGCATTACAGATGCGCTGGGGGGGGCGTTGAGGGACTAGATGCATGTCCTTGTCGCGGCGTTTGATGTCGAACCTCTTGATGCGCGCAGCGTTGTATTGCGCAGAGCCATTTGGGAAATCATCCGTCGATGTTCGTGTGATCGCATAGGAGTGGTATCTATTATCGGTGCGCGTTTGCAGGGCAGCTTGCGGGATTCATGTAGCGTAGAGGTGAGGACATGCATCAGATCATTAGTGCACATTTACAAGCAATTCTGCAGTCTCACTGATTTGTGCCGCATTTTGAGTTGCTCGATCAGACGGTGTGTTGTTCTCTCTACACCGGAAGGCTAAAGCGCAGATGCGAGATCAAGATGGAGCCGGACCGAACATGTTTTTTTGGGTGTTAGACGATATTCATTCAAGTGTTCGTCCCGACTAAACATTGCCAGTCGTGTATTCGTCTCAACGAAACACGACCATGCATGTGTTTGTTACAACGAAGCATAACCATTCATGTGTTCGTATGCCGGAATATGATTAGTCCGTGTTTGTCAGCGGAACATGACCATTCATGTGGCCGTAACGGCGAAACACGACCATTCTGTATTCATCTTGACGACGCATGTTCATTCATGCGTTTGTCAGTGTTTCAGTGTTTCAGTGTTTCAGTGTTTCAGAGTTTCAGTGTTTCAGTGCTTCAGTGTTTTGGAATTCCGCCCATTTTGCCTCAACCAAGTCGTACATGAATGTTCGTTGGCCGCCTTGTCGTGCACACAAATTTCACACACCCAGACGAGTTGGCGGGTGGTGTATTGTCTTGTGGCAGTGGTGTGACAAGTCTTGCATTGATACTTCGCAAGAATTCCGCATGCATGACAATTTTCGATTTCAAGGTGCATGATGACTCACGAACAATGATCAGTGATGGAATGGTTGCCATTGACCTTTGAATCTTCGCCATTGGTAGTGGCAATCGTCTACAACAGCGCGTTGCTCCTTGACCGAATTGTCATTT
>PVBE011547529.1_pt1 | contig 11433 bp, 7 predicted proteins | sample 1631181 | NCBI WGS metagenome assembly PVBE01 (sample SAMN08397723, study PRJNA350692) | Marine metagenome, whole genome shotgun sequencing project. | isolation source: water | place: Pacific Ocean | collected 2012-04 | reverse complement strand
AGAACAGCTTTAAAATTTGGAATTTTATCTTTAGGCTTAAAAGAAAATGATGAAATATTAATCCCTAATTATATATGTGACGTTTTATTAGAGCCCTTAATAGAATTAAAAATAAAATTTCAATTCTATGAAATAGATAGGAATTTCAATCCTTTATGGAAAAATATAAATAGCTATTTAAATATAAAAACTAAAGCAATTATTATGGTTAATTATTTTGGCAATTTGATTGATTTTGATAATTTTATAAAGTTTTCTAGAAAGAATAACATCTTTCTAATTGAGGACAATGCTCATGGTTACAGCGGAAAATATAACGGAAAATTGCTAGGAAAATTGAGTGATATTGGTATAAGTTCTCCAAGAAAGTTAATCGGATTAAATTCAGGAGCTATACTACATTTAAACAAATCAGATCTTAATTTAGATAATTTAAATATAAATTTATCTGAGTATAATACCAAGTCTAAATCAAGAATTAATTTTTTTTTAAAATCTCAATTCCCTAAAAAACTAAAAAAATATATAAAAAGAACTTACAAAAGAAGACCATTATATGAAGATCAAAACTCATTTAGAGAATCAAAAATTAAATCATATTTAATTGATCCTAAAGATTATGAGATTATAAAAAAGACCAATTGGTTTGAGTTAAGAAAAAAACGATATGAAAAATATATTTTCTGGAAAAAATTTTGTCAAAAAAATGATCTAGAGGCAGCTTTTAATAATTTTAATGAATCTTTCATTCCTTGGTGTTTTCCTGCATACACTTCAAGTCATGCAGAATCAATTAAGTGGTTTGATTGGGGTTGGAAAAATAATGAAATTATTTTTTCTTGGCCTACATTGCCGCTAATGCATAGCACGAATAATACAAATCAATATAAGAGATGGCAAAAAATGATATTTTTTAGCACAGACTAACAATGTATAAATATATTTTATTTGATAATTTTAATAATGAATTAAAAAAATTATGGACATCAATTGAATTAGATAATAATTTTTCAGTATTTCAATCATATGAATGGAATTTAAATTGGTATAAAAATATAGCTAGTAAGAATAAGGCAATTAAATTATGCATATTGGTTGTAAAATATGAAACAAGGGTAACAGATATCTTCCCATTTTGTATTCGAAAACATAATTTTTTAAAAATTTTAGAGTTTTTAGGCGGTCTTAATACGGACTACATGATGCCTTTATTTACATATGAAAGCATTATGTATGGAAATCATCTAGATTCAAAAAAATTTTCTAAATTTTTGAATTCTAACCTTCCAAAATATGACATTGCGATTTTTAAAAATCAAGTTGAGTTTTATAATAATAGTGAGAATATATTTCTTAGATTTTTTAAAAAAAAAGAAACTTCTATTTCCCATAGAATTATATTTAACAAAAGAAAAGTAGAAGAGTATTTAAAACAAGACGTTAATAAAAGGTTTTACAACGATTTAAAAAGACAAATTAAAAGACTAAAAAAAATAGATAAATTATCTTTTATAGTTGCCAATTCATTTGAAGACCAAACTATTCTAATAAAAAAAATGATCGAACAAAAATATATTAAATATGAATTAACTGGATTTAATATGTTTAAATCTAATAATTTTCAAAATCTTTATCTTGATTGTAAAAATAATCTAGGGTCTCTAGGCTCAAAACATGTATCCGCGTTAAAATTAGGAGGCAATTTAATCGCAGTTCATTTTGGCTTTATTTCAAAAAAAAGTTTATTATATATTATGCCGTCATATGACAAAAAATGGCAAAGATATTCTCCAGGCAATGTATTAATATATTATTTAATAAAATATTGTTTGGATAATGATATAGAAAGTTTTGATTTTACTGATGGAGATAATTTCTATAAACAAAAATGGTCTAACTTTAATTGTATAATATTTGAAAGTAGTTTTACAGTAACAATATTAGGTTATTTATATTCTGTTTTTTACATTTTTAAAACTAAGTTAAAGAACGTAATATTTATTAGAAATCTTTATAGATATTTAAAAAACAGATTATGAAAAAATATTTAAGAAGTAATTTAGAAAAATTTAATCATTTTAAAAATTTACTTTTTTATAATAATACTAAATATATAGTTATTATTTATCATAGAGTTTTACCTTATCAAATTGAGGATCCCACGGATAATTATATTTTACAGGAAGATTTTGAAAAACAGATTAGTTATTTAAATAAAAATTATGAGATTGTAGATATTAATAATATACAATTACTGAATAATAATAAAAAACCTAAAATTATTATTACCTTTGATGATGGGTATTATGATAATTATTTATATGCATTTCCTATTTTAAAATCTCATAAAATTTCTTCAATATTTTTTATACCGACATACTACATTGATAATAAAAAAATAATTTGGGATAAATTACTTTCTTTAATTCTAATCTTTGCTAATAACCACTCAAAAAAATTGATTATAAGAAATTTGCAAAATAAAATTATTTTTAATAAAAGTTATAACTATAATTTTTTAAAAAAAGATTTTTGGTTTTTAATTAATTATCTAAAAAAAACTAATATTTCCTTTATTGAAAATCTTTTATTTGATTTAATTGATCAACTTGATAATCCTATTTTTGAAAATAAGTTAGATTATTGTGTAGGTAAAAAAGAGATTAAAGAATTATCTACTAACAATATGCATATAGGATCACATGCAAATTACCATCTTTCACTTAGACATTATAATGACCATAATTTTTGCAATGAAATTATTGAAAGCAAAAATAAAATAGAAACAATAATAGAAAAAAAATGTCAATATTTTGCCTTTCCCTTTGGAGGCAAAGATGATTTTACTTATAATCAAATTAATTTATTAGTTAACTTAGGTTTTAAAAAATGTTTTCTTAATATTAAAGGATTAAACAATAATAATAAAAATACAATTTATGAAAAAAGAATCATTATGCATACATTTAAAAATTTAAAATATATTTTAGGATAGATTAAATGAGTAAAAGAATATTAATAACAGGTGGTAATGGGTTTTTAGGAAGCGCTCTTGCTAAGCATCTATCAAAAGATTCTAAATACAAAAAATATGATATTATTATTAGCTCTAGAAATAACGAAAAAAATTATGATGTTTCTAATATAACAAAATGTTTTTTTGCACCTATGGATGTTTCTAATATTGAATCAGTTCGGGATATTTTATACAAATTTAAACCTGAGATTATAATTCACGCTGCTGCTACAAAATATGTTCAATTATCAGAGTTATTTCCTTTTGAATGTGTAGATACAAATATTAATGGATCAGTAAATATTGCACGAGTTTCTAAAGAAATAAAATGTAAGATAGTAATAGGAATTTCAACAGACAAAAGCGCTCAACCTATTAATAACATATACGGTTTTTCAAAAGCCATTATGGAAAGAATATTTTTATCTCAAAACGATATAAATGGTGTTTGTTTTTCTTGTGTCAGATTTGGAAATATTGCTTGGTCTTCTGGTTCTGTATTTCCGATATGGAAAAAAATGACTGAAAAAGATAATTTGATTTTAACTACTGGCCCAGATATGAATAGATTCTTCTTTTCAATTAATGAAGCAACAGATTTAGTCATTAGATGTTTAAAAAATATTAAAATTACTAATGGTAGAATTTTAAGTATAAAAATGAAATCTACAAAAATGAAAAAAATATTAGAAATCTGGAAATATATATATAAGACAAAATGGAAGACTGTAGATAAAAGAATTGGAGATAAAGATGACGAATATTTAATATCTGAAAACGAAATTCCTTATACCAAAGAAATTAATTTAGATAAAAAAATTAATCATGCTTTAATAATGGCGGCAGGAAGGGGTATTAGAATGGTACCATTAACTAATCAAATTCCAAAGGCAATGGCTCCATTAAACGGCACTACACTAATAGCTAATGGAATTAGAGAGTTAAAAAAATATATAAAAAACATTCATATTACAGTTGGTTACAAAAGAGAAATTTTGTCTAGTCATGTCATGTTTAATAATGTTAATACAATAATTAACTCTACAAATAGAGGTAACTGCTGGTGGATATTTAATTCTGTTATAAGTACAATTAATGAGCCAATATTTGTACTTACATGTGATAATGTAGTCAATTTAAATTTTGATCAATTATCTTTAGATTTTTTTGATTTAAAACAACCTGATTGTATGATTGTGCCTACTAAGCCAGTAGATGATTTAGAAGGCGATTTCATTATTAAGTCTGTAGATAATTTAATTAAATCGATTAATAGAAAAAATGTATCAGAACTTATGTGTTCTGGTGTTCAAATTTTAAATCCCAGAAACATAAATAAAAAATATAAAAAGTGCGATAATTTTTATGATTTATGGAGTCAAATAATAAAATCAAAATCTATATATTGTTCTAATATTAATCCAAGTTTTTGGTATGCTGTGGATAATATTGATCAACTTAAAAGTTTAAATAAAAGTTATAAATTTGAAAATGAAAAATGAAGATTATAAAATCAGTGTTATTATTCCTACTTTTAATGAAGAAAAAAATATAGAAGAGTTAATACAATCCTTATTAAATCAATCATATTTACCAAATGAGATTATAATATGTGATGGTGGTTCAACAGATAAAACTATAGAAAAAATAAGAAAATTCCCAGAATTTGGCAAAATAATAAAAACAGTTCCAAGAAAGAATAAATGTAGAGGATCAGGAAGAAATTCTGCAATTGAATCATCTAATAATAGATTAATTGCTATGATTGACTCAGGAACTAGGCCAAATAAAAGATGGTTAGAAATTTTAATTGATTGTTATAAAAAAAATTTAAATGCAAAAGTAATATTTGGGAGTGTTAAATCCATTAATCAAAACTTTGTTTCTAGAAACTTAGCAAATATTGTCTTTGGAAAAAATAATTTTGATGAAAAGATTGTATTTTCAGTATCTTCTTTATTAATTCAAAAGAATGTATGGATCGAAGTAGGCAAATTTCCAGAAAGTGAAAATGGAGAATACGTAGTAGAAGACTTAAGATTTATTGATAAAATAAAAAAGAAAGCACCAAATTATTTGATTGAAAAAGATGCAGTTGTACTTTGGAAATTACCTACTAATTTAAAAGCAATATATAGTAGATTTAGAGAATTTTCATTAGGGGCTATTTTAAATAAATATGCATATACGTGGCATTATGGCATAATTAGAAATTATTCAGTTTTATTATTTTTAATTTTTTTTAGTTTTAAAATTAACTCATTAATATTAGTATTTTTGATTTTTTTTATTTTTTTACGTTCTTTTAAATATCTTTTTAAAAAGAAAAAATATGTCAATAGACAATTTATGTTTTTTAAAGATATTTTTATTACCTCTTTTTTATTATTTGTTATAGATTTAGCAGCAATAAATGGATTTATTGAATATTTATCTAAAAAAATATCTAAACACTAGTGCAAAAATAATTTTTTTCTTTAATTGATTTAACAATGTGTATCTTATTTTTCAGTAAGATATTTTTTACTTGATCATATTTCATTGGTTTATCATATTTTGCATAAAGTCCATCAAGTGTGTCCAGAATAGATAGTTTTTTTAATTGATCTTTTGTAAGTTTATATTTTTTGTTATAATCCCAAATAGGAATTAGGCAGTCAGAAAAAAATTTTTTTTGAAAAAATAATATATCTAAAAATCTTTTTAAAGATAAAAGCCAATAAATATTTTTCTTAAGAAAATCTTCAAATTGTTCATACGTAAACAACTTTTGAATTAATGGTCTCCATAATAAATATTTAGGATGAAAAAGACCAATCTTAGGCATTTTATAAATATCAAAAATAACTAAACCATTTTTTTTAACAAATTCATGTATTTTTTTAATTGATTGCTTTGGATCCGGAGTGTGTTGAATAACTCCTCTGCAAAAAACAATATCAAATTTTTTTTTAGCTTCCAAATCAAGAAAATTTGCCTTTGCTAATTTGACGTTTACGTTGTTTTTGCTGACATTGAAAAAAACAGCATCTGACAAATCAATACTTACACATAATTTGGCATATTTTGCAAAATATTCAGTAAATCTTCCTGCGCCACAGCCAATTTCTAATATATTTTTATTTTTGAAATCAGATAAATCATTTAAAGTTATTTCAGAAAGGTAATCTTTTGATAAACTAAATTTGTTTATACTATCTATTTGCACATTTCTGTAATCTCTCCATTGTTTCCCAAAATTTTTTACTCCTTGATCATCAGAAGTATAAATAGTAATGTCTTCTTTAATATCAATTATTGTATTTCGAAAATATTGCTCAAGCACAATTATATTTATATCCTATTTGATTTGACAATGAAACATATCTATTAAATGTGTGGTTTTTTTTTTACATTTAATAAAGGTAAGTATTTTCTTTCTCAAGATAAGTTTAAAATAATTTTAGATACACTTAATAGAAGAGGGCCTGATGATGAAGGGATAGAATTTGAAATTTATCATAATAATTTTTTACAATTTGGATTTAAAAGATTGTCGATCCAAGATTTAAGTCAAAATGGTCATCAACCAATGAAGTCACAAGAAAATTCAATTATTTTATTTAATGGTGAAATCTACAATCATTATAAATTAAGAAAAGAAATAAATAAAAAAAGGAATATATTGTGGAAAGGAACAAGTGATACTGAAACAATAGTAAATTATTTAGATATTTTTGGCATTGATTCATTTTTGGAAAATTCTGAAGGTATGTTTGCTTTTTTATATTTCAATAAAAATCAAAATAAATTAATTCTCGCAAGAGATTTAGCAGGTGAAAAACCTTTATATATATATAATAATCATAAATTATTTTCCTGTTCTTCTGATTTAGAGTCATTCAAAAAATTAGATTCTTTTGAAAAAGAAATTTCTAAAAAAGCTTTATCTAGTTTTTTAAACTATAGTTATGTACCAAGTCCGATTACAATTTATAAATCAGTTATTAAGCTACCTGCTGCCTCAAAGTTAGAAATAAATTTAAAAGATTTTAATCTTTTAAATACTGATTCATTTGATAAATTTATTAATTTAGAAGGTGTAAAATATACTAAATGGTGGAATCTAAAAAAGAAAAAAAATATTCATTCTAATCTGGATAAGATGTTTGTTGCTTCTAAAATTAGTAATTTAATAGAGAGTTCTGTTAAAGATCAATTAATTTCTGATGCTCCATTAGGAGCTTTTTTATCTGGAGGAATAGATTCTAGTTTAGTTGTTGCAATGGCAACAAAATTTAAAAAAAATTTAAAAACATTTACTATTGGTTATGAATTTGATCAAATGGACGAATCTAAATATGCAACAAAAGTTGCAAATTATTTAAAAACTGATCATGAAAATATAATTTGTAATAAAAATCATGTTATTGATTCAATCTCTAAAATTCAAGATTCTTATTCTGAACCTTTTGCAGATAGTTCTCAGATTCCTACTTTATTGATTTCTCAAATGGCCAGTAAAAAGGTAAAAGTAGTTTTAAGTGGAGATGGTGGCGATGAAATCTTTGGAGGATATAACAGATACTTAATTGCTTATCGTTATTGGAAAGCTATAAATTTGATACCAGTGAATTTAAGAAATTTTTTTATTAAAATTCTATTAAATATGCCTTTAAAATTGCAAGATTTTTTATTAAATTTGATTCTAAGTAAAAAAATTTATCTTAGTAATTCAAATACAAAAAAAATACTAGATAAATTAATTTTTATTAAAGATGAATTTTCATTTTTTGATAGTTTTATTTCTGAGTATAACAATAAATTTGATATTCTATTAGATACTGATATTTCTCCAATAAAATATGAGAAATTATATAATAGTTTTCAATATGAAAATGTTTCTGAAAATATGATGGCAAGCGATTTTAATACTTATTTACCTGATGATATATTGTGTAAAGTTGACAGAGCTACAATGTATAATGGATTAGAATCAAGAGCCCCTCTATTAAATAAAAAACTCATACAATATATTTTCGATCTTCCTTTTAATTTCAAAATATACAACAATAAAACAAAATGGATTCAAAAAAAAATATTATCTAAATATATACCTGAATCATTATTTGATAGACCAAAAATGGGATTTGGAATCCCTTTAGGTCAATGGTTTAGGAATGAATTAAGAAATTTAATGGAAGATTCTCTATCTGATGAAATGAATAATAAACATATGTTTTTTAATAAAAAACAAGTAAAGAATCTAATGAATGAGCATTTAAAATGTCATTCAAATAATGAATTTAAATTGTGGTCATTGATTCAGTTTAATTTATGGTATGAAAAAAACTATAAAAATGCGTAAGAAAAGTATTCTTTATATAACTTATAATGGAATTCTTGAACCTTTAGGTCAGTCTCAAATTCTTCCATATATTTTTTCTTTGTCTGAAAAATATAATTATTTTATTTATTCGTTTGAAAACCCTGAAAATATCAATACAAAATTATATTACCAAATAAAAAAAGAATTAGATGATAAAAATATTGTATGGTTTTTTGTTTTTAGAAGAGAAAATTCTAATTTGTTAAATTTTTTTAATTTTATCAAAATTTTATTAAAATCTTTTCTGGTTCTAAAAAAAAATAATATTACAATAATTCATTCTAGAAGTTTTATTCCGTCAATAATAGGTTGTATTCTTAAATATATTAATTCAAATATAGGTCTAATTTATGATATTAGAGGTTTTTGGATCGATGAAAAAGTAGACAGGTTAGGAATGAAAAAAAATTACATATATTTATGTCTTAAATACCTTGATAAAATAGTTTATAATAATTCAGATATAATAATTTGTCTTACAAAGGAATCTGCAAGAATTTTAAAAAAAAAATTTCGTAAAATAGACAAAAAAGTATTTCATATTATTCCAACATGTGCAGACCCCAAAATTTTTTATCCAATAAGTAAAAAGCAATATTCTTTTAAAACAACTTTTTGTTATATGGGTTCTGTAGGTAATGCTTATAATTTTGAAAAAGTTTCAAGATTTGTTTTAAATTTTTTAAATAAAGATAAAAATTCGAATTTTTTAATATTAAATAATAATGATCACAATAAAATATTAAACATTTTAGATAAACAAAAATTTCCTAAAGATAGTTATGAATTATTATCTTGTAATAGAGAGGATCTTAATAATCAAATAAATTCAATAGATATTGGATGTTTTTACGCCAATGAAAATTCGTCCATTAAGGCTTCATTTCCAACGAGAATTGCTGAATTTTTATTAGCTGGAAAACCAATTTTATGCAATCAATTTAATGAAGATATTAAAAACATATTAGATTTTAATCAAGTAGGTTTTATTTGTAATTTTGAAATTTCAAATATAAGTAAAGATTTAGAAGAAATAAAATATTTTTTAAAAAAAAATACTTATAATAATTATTGTAGAAAATATGCAATAGACAATTTATCTTTAAATTTTGCTAAATCTAAAATCGAAAATATCTATCATTTAATATAACCAATATTTAATGAATAATTTTGAAGAAATAAGTTTAATAATTCCTTTCAAAAATGAATTTGAAAATTTAAAAAATCTTATTTTATCTATTAACTCTCAAACTTTATATCCGAGAGAAGTTATTATTATTGATACTGGAAATAATCCAAAAAAAACAAAGGATATTTTATTTAAATATATAAAAAAAGAAATTTTAATTAATCATATCATTAAAAATAATGCATATCCTGGTAAGGCTAGGAATATTGGGGTAATGAATTCAAAATACGATTATGTATCTTTTTTAGATATAAGGACATATCCAAATAATAATTGGCTAAGTGATAGTTTTAAGTTATTAAAAAAAAGTAAATCAGATATTTTATTAGGATCAACAAGATATCTAGCAAATAATTTTTATGAAAAAATAAACTTATCTGCTACTTTTGGTAATCTTAAACATGTAACTATTCCAGGGTCGATTTTTAAAAAATCATCTTTTAATCAATTAGGTTTATTTAATGAAAAAGTTAGGGCTGGTGAAGATTTAGAGTTAAAAGACAGAATCTTTAGAAGTAATCTGAAATTTCAAATTTCTAGTTTTAACGTAAATTATAATAGTATTGAGGGCAATCTTTTAAAACTATGCAAGAAATATGTTTTGTACTCTTATCATAATGCTTATGTAAATAGTTTATCTCATACAAAATTAATTTACATGTTAATTTTTTCCTCACTTCTTTTCCTCACAAGCTTTTTTGATCAATTAATTGTTTTTTTATCAAAATTTTATAATTTAAAACTTATTCTTGCTTTTTTGATAACAATAGTAATTCTTCCAAATTTTTATTCTTTATTTTCTCAATTATATAAAAAAAAACTATTTTCATCTATCCTAAACTTTATAACAATTTTTGTTGTTATCTTATTAATTTATAAATGGAATTTATTTTCAATATATTACATCAATATTCATTTATTCTATATACCTCATATAACTAAATTTTTTTTATTTTCTATTTTTTTGATTTCAATTATTTATAGAGGATATTATTTACCAATAAAAACAAATATTAATATTGATTTTATTAAAAAAAATTTCTTTTTGATAGGTTTTAGTGGCTTACTGTTTGACTTATGTAAAGCTCCTGGTTTTATACTTGGTTATTTTCTTAGTCCCATAATTTCTATAGATTTGAAAAGTTCGTTATTTTTTAATTTTAATATTTTAAAAAATAAACCTTATAATAAAAAAATTCTTTTTGTTTGTCCCTTTCCTTATGGCGTCCAAGCAGGACAAAGATTAAAATATGAGCAATTTTTTAATCATTTTTCAAATGATAATTATAATATTTTTATTTCTTCATTTATTAATCTTAAAACTTGGAAAATTTTATATAAGAAATATCATTATTTACAAAAATTTATTTCTTTATTGGAAGGATATTTTTTAAGGTTTTTTTTAATCTTTTATTTAAAAAAATTTGATCTTGTTTACGTATTTATGTGGGTTACACCTTATGGCTTCCCTATATACGAAAAAATTTATAGAAAATTTTCTAAAAAATTAATTTATGATATTGAAGATAATATTTTGATTATAAAAAAGAATAATATAAATCCTTTAAACCATTTATTTAAAAGTCAAAATAAGATATTATATTTAATTCAATCATCTGATAAAATTATTACCAGTTCTCCTGAATTATCCCTTACTTGTAATAATATTACTAAAACCAATAAATCATTCTACATTTCTCCTTCAATCAATTTAAAAAGATATTTGCCTGTTAATAGATATACTAATAAGGAAATTATCAAATTAGGCTGGACTGGAACCTTTACCTCTAAAGAATATTTAGATTCTTTAGAAAAGGTATTTTATGAATTAAACAAAGAAATTGAATTTAAACTTATTGT
>PVBE012808357.1_pt1 | contig 11434 bp, 8 predicted proteins | sample 1631181 | NCBI WGS metagenome assembly PVBE01 (sample SAMN08397723, study PRJNA350692) | Marine metagenome, whole genome shotgun sequencing project. | isolation source: water | place: Pacific Ocean | collected 2012-04 | reverse complement strand
CAGCATACATCTCCAAATATGGCATTATGCAAGAAAGGTATAGCAGCTATGTAACATGCCAGTAAACCTGATAGTGACTTAGTATACAGGGTGCCAACAAGCCAAACACCAAGATTGGTCCATATCCAAAAACATAAGCTCATTAAAGGTGTTATGATAACCAAACGTAAAGTTGTTACTCTATTCAGCAGTATAGACCCTAAATAAGCAATTGCAATAAAACCTGAGTACGTAAAGAAAGTCCAATTGCCAATCGTAGGGAACTGTGTGTAAAATCCTATTGCAATATCAGAAAATAGCATCATGATAAATATAGTGATAAAAGCTATGCGAGAAGGAAAATTAGCACCTAAGAATAAAGAAAGTGCTAATATTGGCGTTATATTAGGTGTATGAGGTAAAAATCGTCCTAATATCGTAATAATAACAGGCACTAATAAGCAAACAGTCAGTTTAATAAGCGATAAAGAATCAGAAATCTGATTCTGTGATTTCATATGTTGCACGTTACGTTTCCTATTTTGAGAGTGTTACATGACATGTTGGCGTCATCGTACAATGACTTTAGTACCATTTGCAATGGGCAAAGGTCTTTTGTATAAAAGCAAGTTATATAGATTATTTTTGTATGCGTGTTCCTCTTATTATTAATAACAGCTAATGTATAGTTTGGCATGAATTGACTTATTTTTATGAATTGGACTTCTGTTCTCACAAATGCAAACTTTAATAATTATATGCAGATAATGATTATAATATTTAATTTTTTATTGGTGAGGTCTTTAAAAAAATAAAGTGCTATAGTAAATTCAGTATTATTTTTTAGTTTCTGTCAGACAGTATGAATAGTTTTAATGGCTAATATTAATATTAGAAGCATCTTGTTTTTTAAATAATTTGATTTTAATATTTTGGTAAGTTTTAAGATTGGCTGTTAATAATGTGTTTGTGAGCCTGTGGTTAGTATTTCTATACTCTGTTTAACTTAAATTAAAAATAGTGATTTTAATTTTTAGTGCGAATTGATTATGTAAAAGTTTCAAAACAATACTTTGAAACTTTGGATTTACTAACGACTATCTTTTTCTTTATATTTTTTTTAAAAATTACGGTGATTATGTTTGATGTTCGTTTATTAGTTTTACTTCTGATCAATAATATGTATATAAGTCATTGTAGTGTACAGTATAATGTTTTATTGATAACATTTAATATTTATTTTGCGAGTTTTAAAATACTTACTATCTGGATGAATGTTTAAGTCTGATTTTAATCTCTGTGAATTTGATAATGGCTTGTAGCATGTATGTGTTTATTTTTTACTCAATTAATGAGTGAGAATTTGTATTTATGATGGTGTGAATGGATAAACATTAATTACTATTTTAATAAATGTTGGCATATAAAATTACAAATAGACTCTGATATGTTGTTCAAAGTCACTCTAAATTATGTGATGGTGATTTAAGTACTCTGATGTTGCAATCCCCGTAATTGTTTTGATTATAAAAGCAACCTTTCGCTTACTATATCATGTAGCATAAGGTTTTATATTTCTCATTATTATACTTATTGATATATTATTTAATGTTTTCGTCTATATAAGAATGAGAAAATATTCATGCAGTTAAATATTGTTATGTACTAATAGAAAGCATTTGTATTTAAATAATTTATAATGATAGTGGTTTTAGTAATACGCAGTTTCAAAGTTTCATTAATGGCATAGCTGTTTTTAGAAATTGGCTGTGTCCTTTTGTGATTTTAGTACAATAGTTAATTATGAATCTTGAAAATTATGATTCGTATGTGTATCTTTTTGACAGATATTGAAGAAAATATTGACCTGGTATTCAATAATATTGGTGATGATTTCAGACAGTTTTTATTAAAATATCTTAAATCTACAATAGCTAAGGTATCGTATTCTGTGGGACACACATTTTTAATTGGAACTAAATGTGTCTTACGGTAGGTGATTGAAGCACTGCCAAGGTAAACAATGCATATAATAGTAGCTGGAATTCTTAACGATTTCTATTGGTAGTCTAAAAACAAGGGAGATATTTTAAAAGTATTTAACTTTGTTATAAAATGTTGAGAATAGGGTAAAGGTGCTGTGAATTTATTTTTTAGTCAAATAATAAGATTACTTGTATCATTTTGTTGTGTAGGAATTTCATAGATTTTCCAGGTAGCTTGTATAGGATTGGCTATGTGGAATTTATCGTTAGGTTTCATATTTCCTATAATAAGACTTATACAGTGGATATCAACGTTTGATTGTGTTCAGTTAAGTTGTGTATAATCAGATATGCGCTAAGGAAAACCTGTGGACATCTAGTTCTATTATAGAATAATCAAACTTGTTGGGAATGAAATCAGTAAATAAGTTTTTTATAATGTGTGAATAATGATTCAATTATCAAGTTCTGTAATGAATGAATTAAGGAAAGAAATAGAATCAGAATAGAGGTGAAGATTGCTAATTGAATGTTAAAGTGACTATATCGGTGTATGCTAGTAAACAGCAATGCAGCACCTGCACTAAAAAAAAATAATTTTAAAACTAAACTAAGTCTAAATGGTTAATTTGACTTAATTGTACTACATTGTATTCATATTATAGGGTATTGAATGTGATTGATCAGTAATATAAATGGGCAACTATGAATGATAATATGATATCTGATAAAAAAGTTTTAAATATAATAATGAAATGTAAAATTGTATGTAATTTGAGAATCGACGCACCATAATAAATATATTATTTAAGTATGCGCCCCTTTTTTAGATGATGTTAAATATTCAAGTAATATTGCATGCTTGTGATACTCACTTTCATCTGCTTATAACAATGAGTAGATACATGTTTGTTAGTGCAAAATATACTGCATCTTTAAAATTTGACATTGATATTTTACTATACAATAATTGATACTAATTCATTGGTATCACACTATAATTCACTAATGGTATATATTTTTTTTTAAAAAGTAACATTTAGAGAATATAGTTGTGAAATTTTAATATAATCTTATTAGTTTAAGGTGTATGAACTTTAATTTTATCTAATTTTTCTACTTGGTTGGTGGATAAGCATGATTATATGATGTGTAAATACTATGTACTACGTTTAGCTAAGATGTATATCAAATTATTTAATGCGTATGATACCAAACTTACTGTTACTTACATAAGGTAAGTGCGAAGATTGCTATTTATTAATTGTATAATATGTGTCTTTGCAATAGGTATCTGTGCACAAATATCAACTAAATGTTCGGTTTTTAATGATTATATGTTTTCATAAAATATTTATTTTTTATAATGCTGTACCTGTTGTCGGTAAAAATATAAATTGAGTTGATTTAGCTTGTGCATTCCATTGATTATTAATTTTAAAAATCGTTTTATATCCAACTAGATAATTATTGCCATAAATAATAGTTACATGCATTCAGCACATTAATATTTTGTTTTGGCGTAAATTTAGATTGACTAATATTAGTATAAGAACAGTCTGGTAACTTAGTTAAAAATTCTGTACTTACAGAGTGCTCATTAATGTGATATTTTGCACTTTTTTCATAAAGTTTTCTGTATTCAAGAAGTTTCTGTGAATTACAATGTAAATTTACAGACTTATTCAACAATATTGAGTTGTTGCTAATTGTAGAAATTAATTTAATTAAATACTTTCATTGTATGTACTCTAGATTTAGATGACTATGGTGTAATAATTTTTTGATATAGTAATTTGAAAAATTCAAGCCTATGTACTCTATTTAAAAAAAATTGATAAAATGATTGGCCTTAATACATCATTGTATGAATAATTTTACTTGTGTTTTTTAATATATGTATTATTTCACGTACTGTGATAGTTTATTGTGACTTTGTTTGATTTACCCTTTTAAACGATGCTCCTTATTTAGATATAATGAAGAGTTTTTGCAAGCTAAGTTTAGTTTTTCAGAATAATCAATTTTCTCTCATTTTATGACATAGTATAATGTTGTTTGTTTTCAACATTAAGTGTTTTGTTAGTGATGCAATGTGTATTTTACGGAGAATTTCTAAAAGTTTTTATAATCTTCATATTTGTATTGTGCATAATATTAAATTAAACATATATTTGTAGAGTCTACAGCATGTAATGATATTTCTAATATCATTAATTTTTTCATAGATTTTATAAATTTAGTTTGAATTGCTACTTTGCTTTTAAAAGGTGTATTTTAAAATCTAGTGATTTACTAATGCACAAATCTAATGGTAGTAGTATATATCTAACGATAAACTTTTTTATAGTCATTTTTTTAACTAAATTATGATGGCTAATCGTAAATTTTATGTATGATTTAATCATTCAGAAGAATGATGTTTTGTTTAAACTGCATAGTTTAAATAATTTTAATTTATTTTAGCGAAAATTAATCAAAAAATTATCATTATTAGATGTACTTTATTTGTACATTAGGTTAACAATGCAATAATGCTTAATGCATGATAGAAGATATTGATTTTTTGAAATAAGTCACAATTTTAAAATCTAAATGCTGGTGACGAAGTATTTGGTTCAAGTCTAATTTTTGTAAGTTGTGGATATCTATAGATAGTTTGTTTTCATGAATGTATTACACTCATATCACTGTTTAGCATAACTATTACTGACTAACTTTATGTAGTTGACAAGGTGGAGTTCATTTTGTACTAAAGTTGTATCAGCAAGATGCATATTTATTAATGATTCGATAAAGTCTTTTATGATATTTTTTGTCAAAAAAATAACATGTGAGAATCGATTTTAAATTTATTATCGGCTATAATTTCACTTTTCAATTGTTTGTTGACTAACTTTTAATAGGCAATATTCTTCTTTCTTAAGCTTTGTTTTTTTGTGAAAGATTTTCAAAACAAATTCAAGTATATTCTTATTGAAGAGATCTTTTCTGATAGAGAATATTACTTCACGATATGCTGTGTGTTTTTGTTCATCTGCTGTATTTTGATTGTTAATGTACATTGTATTTATAAAGGTAGAGATCTTAGTAATAACTTCATCTGAAGCGTACAGATATAATAGATCTCGGTTATTTAAAAAATTTTGTATCATTTCGCTGTTGTTTTTGTTCTCATAAAAACAACGTATTGCTTGAATTGCCTTTTCGTATTTTTGTACTTTTGTATTTCTTTCCTTTATAAATATTTTTATTTGTTCATTGACAAACCATGCAACTATTAGTAGAAATATTGTTGTGAATGAATTTAATATTTCCATTTTTTCTCCTATTTTTAAAAACGATTGTCTAGTTATCCTGTTATTTTGAATTGATATAACAGATGTGCCCTTAAATTGATTAATTGATGTAATAAACATTATTAATTTAAGTTAATGTTATACTAATTTTTAGACATTAAGCAATTTTGCTTACATGTATAACTAAAAATAAATAGAATGTAAGTATAAGTATTATTGCGTAAAGCTAGTATTTAGCAATTGACAATTCTAAGTTAGAATATTATCTTATTTTTGTTTTGAGGCTTATATTTTGTTTAATAAAAAATAACTGTTAGTGTAGCTTTATAAGTATGTCTGATGTTACCAATTGTCACCATAGTTGAATGAAGTTAAGGAATGTCAACTGTTCCGCTTGGTCGTACGATGAATGATTGATTAAGCATAAATAACGCTGTTAGCAATTGGAGTATTCAGATTTTGCAATTAAAACAGCCAATTATTATTATAGCAGACTTCCGTTAACTTTAGGGGTGGATGAATGTTATTAAGTTACGCTGTTGTGAAGGCTGTAGTGCTTGTCTTCAGAGATAGGTAAGTATTTTTGATTTTATAGACTTTATGATGCCTGTGTTTGACAATTTACTTAATACATGGGCAACTAATTATTAATTATACGTTGTAGATAGAGTTATATTGTACAGTGTATTTCAATGAGCATTTTAAAGTGAAATATGATCTTTCCCAAAGGTTTGCAGTTACAAATCATAGTAACGCTTACAGTTAACTTTGAAAACACATTACAAATAAATCTTATGTTCCCTTGATGTTTGATTTTGATAATATTTGCTTAAAAATCAAGCAATGCCTTTGCAGCTGAGATTACTAATGAGATGTAGATGTTTTGAAATATCTCGTTAAATACTATTTGAGTAATATCTAGTATTGCAGATATGATAATAACATTCCATTCTTTGTACGATAAATTTAATAATAACACGTTTATGATACATAGTTAGCTCTGTGAAAAATTGCATGTGTACTATTAATGACTAAGTGTAGTTATTACATTACATTTCGCATTTTTACATACACAATTTTATTATAATATTAGCTTAGTTCTCAATGTTAAACTCAGTATTATCGAAAAGCATGAATATGTTTATTTGCATTAATATGTCAAAAGTCTGATAGTTAAATGGTGCTATTTACATTTTTTGCTAATAGAATATCAATCTATATTTCCATGAGTGTCACTATGGTGATTTGAAAGTTCAGTTAGCAAGTAATGTAAATGGAAACTTGCCTAAGGTAAATTTAATATTTAAGCATTATCAAATGATAAATTATATTTAATATTATTCAACGAATAGCACTGAAAGAACAGAATTATATTTTTTTAAAGCTGGCCATTATTATGGCATGTTGGTAACTTTAAAAATCTTGAGGGTAATGTTTAAAGTATCAAGGTGAGGTTGTATTCCAATTTAATTAATTAGTTCGTGTAGCTAGTCGTTTCATATAACAATGCGATTTAATAGATATACTCAACATGGGTATGTTAGTTGTATATCTGTAAACTTACATGCATTAGCAATTTTGCTAATAGTGAGTAGCATGGCTATTAATGTTTCATTTAGTGAGGTAATGTACCATGATAAGTTAAGATGGAAATTGTTATAAGATATTCATTTGCAATTATTATCATATCTAGAAGATTTGTTTTTATTCTTAATTTATTTTAAACTTATGAAGATTTTAGTATTTTATTACCATTAGTAGGAGTTATATGCTGTGGCTATTGAATTTGCAATTTTACCTTATGTAGTGGATGCACTTGAACCTCATATTTCTCGTGAGACAATTGAGTTTCATTATGGAAAACATTATAAAGCTTATGTAAGCAATTTAAATACTCTCATTACTAGCACAAAATTTTTTGGAAAAACATTAGAGTTTATTGTTAAAAATTCTTGTGGTAATATTTTCAATAATGCTGCACAGGCTTGGAACCATAGTTTTTATTGGCAATGTCTTGCTCCTGATGGTGGAGGTGAACCTACGGGAAAGCTTTTAGATGCTATTAAACAATCTTTTGATAGTCTTGCTAGTTTTAAAACACAATTTATTCAAGCAGCAGTTTCGTTATTTGGCTCAGGTTGGGTTTGGCTGATTATCAACGTTCAAGGAAAGTTAGAGCTTATTAGTACTAATAATGCAGGTATTCCATTAGTTACTTATCATGTAAAACCTCTACTAATTTGCGATATTTGGGAACATGCATACTACATAGATTATAGAAATGCACGACTAAAATATATAGAAGCCTATTGGCAACTAATTAATTGGAAGTTTGTGCAGGAGAACTTAGTAAACCGATAGTTTATTATTACCTTTGTAAAAGCTGGAACTTGTTAGTTTTTTATAAAATTAAGCTATCTGTAAATGCTGTTTGCTTGCATAGTAAAATTGAGTTCATTTTTTATATGCGTGTATAAATGGCAAATTGTAAAAGGAGCGTTTATTGAACGATTATTTGTTGAAAACTTATAATCCTTTGCCAATCCAGTTTGACTATGGTGATGGTGTATGGTTGTTTGATAAAAAAGGTAGAAAATATCTAGATGCTTTTTGTGGTATTGCAGTTACAGGATTAGGTCACAATCATCCAGTGATTACTAAAGTTATAAAGCAACAGGCAGAAACGCTCTTGCACATTTCAAATCTTGTTGAAATTGCAGAGCAACAAGCGCTTGCAGAACAACTTTCTAAAGCTTCAGGTATGCATGCTAAAATTTTTTTTAGTAATTCTGGTGCGGAAGCGATTGAATCTGCAATTAAACTATCTCGATTATATGGTTATAGCAATGGCATAGAAGTGCCAAAAATTATTGTTATGTCAGATGCATTTCATGGAAGAACCTTAGCTGCATTATCAGCAAGTGCTTCTCGTAATGTACAAAATGGCTTTGATCCAGTTAAAGGATTTATTAGAGCAACTTATAATGATATGAATGCTTTAAGAAGCATTGCTAAATACCAATCTGACATTGCTGCTGTTCTATTAGAACCTATTCAAGGTGAAGGTGGGATTCAAGTTCCAAGCCATGATTATTTGGGTAATATTCGCGAACTTTGTGATAAAAAAAATTGGCTGCTTATTTTAGATGAAATACAAACGGGCATGGCAAGAACTGGACAACTGTTTGCATACCAAGATGCGGGTATTATACCAGATGCTGTGACATTAGCTAAAGCACTTGGAAATGGGATTCCAATTGGGGCTTTATTAGTTCGAGATAAATATTGTGATTTATTTAAGCCTGGTTTACACGGTTCAACTTTTGGTGGTAATCCATTATCATGTGCAGTTGGGCTTGCCACATTAACTGAGATACAAAAATATCGCCTGTGGGACAACGCTAGGCATCAAGGGGAAAAACTTATTGTTGGTTTACAAGATAAGTTAAAAATTCATCCAAATGTTAAAGATATTCGAGGTAAAGGCCTTATGGTCGGTGTGGAATTAGACAGATCTTGTCATGGTATTTTACAACATGCCTTGAATCATGGTATCCTTTTCACAGTAACGCGCGGAAGTACTATTCGTATATTGCCGCCACTCATTATTGAAGATACAGAAGTTGCACAAATTATTGATACTATTCCGGTATTGATCGATGAATTTGTGGCTGATAGTTGAAGTTTGTATTGTGTTTTTTGGTTATGTTTAAATGTTGAGATAGCAATATGCTATTTTTTCTAAAAAATTAGGTGATAAATATTGTATTGTACATTTTCAGTGATGCTGTAAAATGTAAAATTATGTTTTGTAGTATTTCATCTATTTTTTTTTGTTTTATAATTAATTATACTGTTTATAACAATTCATAAAATGTAAAGGTGGATTAAGTTTAGCGTATATATTGCTGCATTTACATTATCTTTGGTTATTTTACTGTGAATTGTGCAGTATTTTGTTAAAAGTCGTATAATTTTTACTATTGCCCTCATAAGAATAATTTTTTCTTGATTGTTTTTGCTTTATACATTTAATTGCTTATCTTATTTATATGTTTTTAGGATATGATGCAAGAATGGATATATATCTGTTTATTTCTGGTTTTTAATTTGGTTCTATGAAGCATAATTTGTAATAGTCTAGCCTGAATTAGTGTGATTGGGATATTTTCTGGTGATTTATGGTATGGCAACTTTGCTATTAAAATATAGAATTTTATTTCAATATGTATGTGCTGATGGTATATTGTTAGAATATACAATTCTATGAGATGAATGTATTAGTATGCTTTTAAGTTTGAGAAAATCGAACTAATTTCTAAGCAGAGGATCAATTAGTAAAAGGTTGAAAAAGCTTGTGGAAATATCTTTATCGTGCTGTGGATTCTAAAGCTAACACATTTGTTAAGGGAAAACGGAATAGAATCTATTATTGTGTTAAATTTATTTTTTGTAAACATCGTACTTTAAGGCCTAATATGGATGATGTAAAATATTTTAGCAGTATTTGAGGAATGATAACCATCATTGATCTGTTATGATGAATTGAGCTAATGTAGTAAAGATATATGAGTAATATCTATAATGAGAACATTTATTTAACTAATGGCTAAATCATGTTTTAAAAGTTGTTTTAGCTTTGTATATAGTTAAATGGATAATCGGATTGTATAAAATGATACATATGTTATGAAAATAATCAGTGGAAAACCATGTAACATATGACGTGATTGTACAAAATAAAATTTATTTGCATTTATTTGAACTATCTTTATATGTACGAAAATTTTGCAAAATTTCACCACATCTAAAAGATGTAGCAGCGATTAACCGAGTTATAAAATATAATCATAATACAATGGATTATAAAATTACATATACAGATTTAATGTTAGTTAAGATGAATTTATAAGGTTATAATATGCTATTTATATAAAATAAAGTAAAAGTGGTTTTGAAATTCGTATTTTTAATATCTACATAGATAGTACATGTCAGCAAAGGTCGTTTCACTGTTAATGTATGTGTACATCATTGCCTCCTGTAATTTTTTATATTTGTTTTGTAAAAATTTTAGATAGTCATATTGTTTTTGGAGGTAATGTGTGTGTTGGTAGTTTTAAGTTGAACAACTTAGCTATCTTATTTACCTTGTAAGTTCTATTAGAGAATGACTAAAATGCAAAGTTTATAAATAATTGAATATATGATAGTGGAAAATACACACTCATTTATTTTAATTAGTTATGTTATAGTGTGTTGTAATATCTATAAATATACAGAATACGTGAGTATGGCAAATAATTTTAATTTTATTTAAGCAAGTAAAATGATATTATGATGAGAAAATCTATGTTGTTGGATTGTGAGATGATAAATGCTTAGTTAAAATGCTTGTAAATTTTATTTTTAAAGCTAAGTACTTATGTATGAATACGTAGAGAGTGATCTAATGAGTGATACGATTGAGCAAATTAAACGACAGATTTCTAATAATAAGGTTCTATTATATTTGAAAGGTACACCACAGTTACCTAAATGTGGTTTTTCTTCAACGGTTGTTGAAATCTTAAAGAAGTTACAGATTAGTTATGTTTATGTAAATGTACTAACAAATCCTGATATTCGATTTGAGTTACCTAGCTATGCGAATTGGCCAACTTTCCCACAGTTATATCTAGTAGGAGAATTGATAGGTGGATGTGATATCATACAGGAGCTGTATGAAAAATCTGAATTAGAAATTTTGTTTAAAAGAGCTAGTGTCTTAACAAGTACTGAAGCTATCGTATCTGCTTAGAATAAAAACTTTTAAATTCGTGTTTTATGATTGAATTGTTTTGTGTTATTAAAAAGTAATTTTAGCAGTAACAGAACATCGTAAAAGTTAATCGTAAGGTTATTTCACATTCATAATTCTTCATATGTTATGTGTGGTGTGAAGCCTACTACCTATGTGTGTTTAATATCACGTAGCATGATGATTTTGTCAGATAAAGTTTTTTAAAAATAAGTGTACATTAAGGTTTTTTATAAATAATATAGATATATGATATTGTATATTTAAAAATGCTAATTGCTTCATATAATATAGTACATATTGGACATAATAGTAAAATTTTCTTAATATTATCATTTGATAATTACACTTTTATTTGGAGATGTCTATAT
>PVBE012390030.1_pt1 | contig 11434 bp, 8 predicted proteins | sample 1631181 | NCBI WGS metagenome assembly PVBE01 (sample SAMN08397723, study PRJNA350692) | Marine metagenome, whole genome shotgun sequencing project. | isolation source: water | place: Pacific Ocean | collected 2012-04 | reverse complement strand
AATATACGTTTCAACAAAATTCCAATCGAACAATTATTTAGTCTTCGCCGGAAATTACTTATTGCTATTTTTTTAATTGCAATCGGTTGTAGCTATCTCATCGGGTTAAACCCGCTGCGGTTATTGAACGGTAACAATCTTAAGTTGGTTGGAGATTTCATAGGTGCAGCGTTCACCCCAGCCATGGATTACGAGAACCCTGTGCCTGGGACCGAGCCGTTCCTTATTGCAGTAGTCAAATCCGTTCTAATGACGCTTCGTTTTGCTTTGTTAGCCATGAGTGTTTCGATACCTATCGGAGCCCTTCTCGCTTTTTTTTCGACCACAGCATGGTGGCCTAAAAAAAATAGACGGAAAATAAAACCAATCCTAATGGGCACACTCATTGTTTCCAAATCATGGATAGCTTTTGCAAGATCTATACATGAACTCATGTGGGGACTTCTCTTCATCACTGCGATGGGGATATCTACGACTGCTGCAATTATTGCTGTAACCATTCCATTTTCCGGAATACTAGCAAAGATCTACTCTGAAATAATAGAAGAACATTCAAGAGATGTTCAGGAACTGTTCAGATCCATTGGCGCAGGCACCTTAAGTTCATTTTGCATAGGAATTATTCCTCAGGCTCTGCCTGATCTTTTTTCGTATACATTTTACAGACTAGAATGTGCCCTAAGAACAGCAACTGTGTTCGGGTTCATCGGCATTGAGACTATAGGATATAGAATCAAGTTATCCTCAGATGAATTCCATTATCATGAGGTATGGACATACCTATATGTGTTATTCGGAACCATAGCGATCCTGGAATGGTGGAGCAGATCAATTCGCAAAAGATTGAGTCCATCAAAAATATAATGGCCACAAATAACAGACTGCTAAGAATTAAGGAACTGCATCAAAACAGATCCAAATCGCTGTTTCTCAGAATCAGCTTAGGAAGCTTGATGATCTCATTGGTCTGGGCATGGTCAGCAGGGACTCTTCATGAATCATTGGTCACCAAAGAGAAGCGAAGCGAAAACTTAGACAAATTCATAGGAAAAATAATTCCTGACCCCACTCGCGAAACGGGCCAATGGATAGACTCTATGCCATGGATAACCGATCTATTAACGGAGGGTCAAGGAATGAAAGCCACTGGAATCACTTTCGGCCTTGCAACCGTAGCAATTACAATATCAGGATTTTTTGCCTTACTACTCTTGCCTCTTTCTGCAAGAAATTTTGGAAATCAAAGACCACTCGGAATTAATCAGGGTAGCAATATACTCAAGTCTTTGTACTGGTTAGCCATTAATAAGTTTTCTCGAATCTTATTTTTATTTACTCGGAGCCTGCCTGAATATGTTCTCGGATTTCTCCTTATCTCAATTCTTGGTCCCGACCCTTGGGTTCTTGTTTTAGCTCTGGCAATACATAATTTCGGTATCCTCGGAAGGCTAGGTTCGGAACTGGTTGAAAATGGTGCTAATGAATCAGCTCGAATTATGCTGGCGCAGGGAGGAGGACGTTACAGTTCTTTCTTATCAACAATACTTCCTGATTCATTTAATCGTATGCTGGTCTACTTCTTTTATAGATGGGAAACTTGTATCCGTGAATCTACGATCCTAGGAATGCTGGGTGTTATTTCACTAGGTTATCTGATTAATGACGCAAAGGCGGGGAGAGACTTTGATAGGATGCTTGCATTTATACTATTGGGTGCACTCATCGTGATGGCCGGAGACATCATATCAACATTGGTCCGCCGCAAGCTTCGCATCACCAGATCCACATAATTAGTCATTTTGCTTCAAGTTACTTATTTATAGGGAAAATTGGTTAAGGCCCTGTTATTATAAATATAGTTAATGTAGAAATTGCAGAAACAGCACTATAGGATTAGCTTAACGGCCCCGGAAAACGATCCATCCTCAAATACCATGAAACAATCCGTCTATCTATTCATTGGCATAACATTGTACTTCTCCAAGCTATGTATTGGCCAATTACCCTCCTATGAAGATGATCCTTTTCGCCAAATTCATGAATTGCTACCTACTCCGAATGAATCACGGTTAGCCTCTGGAGCACCTGGTCCTAATTACTGGCAACAAAAAGTAGACTACGACATCAAAGTTTCATTGGACGACACAAAACAACGATTGAAAGGATATGAAACTATCTCTTACAAAAACAACTCACCCCATTCCTTAAAATATCTCTGGTTACAACTCGATCAGAACCGATTCGCGCCTGAATCAGATGAAGCATTGACTCAGGAAGCACCTAACCTTGATGGAATAAGTTTCAATGGATTGAGGTCTCAACTATATCGTCAGTCTTTTGATGGAGGGTACAAAATCAAAAAGGTAATGGACAGTAAAGGGAATCCGTTAAAGACCCAAACAGTTGGAACGATGATGAGAATTGACTTGGAAAAACCACTCCATCCAAAATCAAAAATAAGCTTCAGCGTTGAGTGGGAACATAATATTATCGATGCCGACCTTAATCGGGCACGAGGAGGTTACGAATTCTTCAAGAAAGACAAAAACTATATCTACGAACTGGCACAGTGGTTTCCGAGAATGGCCTCCTATACAGATTATACGGGGTGGCAGCACAAACAGTTTCTAGGCAGAGGAGAATTCACACTCGAATTTGGTGATTATAAAGTAGAGATAACTGCTCCTTCTGACAACATTGTTGCTGCGACTGGTGAACTACAAAATCCTCAACAAATACTAACCGAGGAACAGAATAAGCGTTGGGAAAATGCTATAAAAACGGGAGAAACCACTTTTATTGTCAATCCTGAAGAAGCAAAGAAGACTCAGGAAAATAAGAACAAACCAAAGAATACTAAGACCTGGATTTTCAAAGCTGAAAATGTCAGAGACTTCGCCTGGGCATCTTCTCGAAAATTTATTTGGGATGCAAAGTATCATGAGTTTGCACCAGGAAAGCGCGCATGGGCGATGTCCTTCTATCCCAACGAAGCTGAACCTCTCTGGAGTAAGTATTCGACGGCATCCATAACCCACACCCTTGATATCTATTCAAAATTTACTTTTGACTATCCATACCCTGTAGCCATAAGCGTGAACGGACCAGTCTTTGGTATGGAATATCCAATGATTTGTTTTAACGGACCAAGACCAGAAGAAGACGGCACTTATTCGGAAGGTACCAAGAACGCTCTTATAGGAGTTGTAATCCATGAAGTAGGTCATAATTGGTTCCCCATGATCGTCAATTCTGATGAGAGACAATGGACATGGATGGATGAGGGTCTTAATACATTTCTCCAATTTCTAGCCCAAGCAGAATGGCAACAAAAATGGTCATCAGGAAGGGGTAAGCCCAAAAGTATCACCAGTTATATGTCGAGCAGCACACAAAGGCCCATAATGACAAATTCAGAATCAATACATCAGTTCGGTAATAATGCTTATAGCAAACCCGCCGCTGCATTAAATGTGTTAAGAGAAACTGTAATCGGACGTGACTTATTTGACTTTGCTTTTAAAGAATACTCTACCCGTTGGATGTTTAAAAGGCCAGAACCTGCCGACTTTTTCCGAAGTATGGAAGATGCTTCAGGCGTGGACCTAGATTGGTTCTGGAGAGGATGGTTCTACACTACAAAGAATGTTGACGTAGCCATGAAGTCTTTGCGCCTGTATCAAATTGACACAAAAGATCCAGACATTGAAAAGCCACTCAAAAAAGAAAAAAGAGAAGAAATTGATGCGAAAGATCTGATTGATTCTAGAAATGAGCCATTACCAAAATTAGTAGAAAAGAACCGAGAGCTTCTTGATTTTTATAATAAATTTGATCCACTCGATGTGACAGAAAGTGATCGCAGAGAATACAATGAATTTTTGAAAAGCCTTGAGCCAGAGGAGCTAAAATTATTGTCCCTTAGAAGAAAATTCTATGTGATTGAAATTGAAAATATTGGAGGTCTTGTATCTCCCGTCATTCTTGATATCACATATGCGGATGGAAAAAGGGGAACGGTGAGAATACCGGCTGAAATTTGGAAGAGAAACACTAAAACAGTAAAGAAATTAGTCGTAGCCAAAAAAGAAATTACTCAAATTGAAATCGACCCAATGCTAGAAACTGCCGACACGGATAGAAATAATAATTATTGGCCTCCTCGTCCGATAGAATCTCGGTTCCAATTACAAAAAAGGAAAAAAGAGACAAATCCAATGCAAAAAGCTAAGGAGGAAGAGAACCGTTCCAAAGAACAAAAAAATGAAAAGAAAAAGAAAAGTTCTGGAAAGGACTAATCGTAAACTATTTTCGTTTACGTTTTTTATTTGCTTCTTGGCATATTTTATTATTCCTGCGAGAGCTCATCCGGTACACGCCACATTTGCAGAAGCAGTTTGGAACCCCAAAACACACTCCATTGAAATAGCTCTTAGGGTAAGAGTTGTTGATTTAGAATCTGCATTGTCCCAGGGCATCAAAAAACAAATAGACATTGAAAATACTGAAGGCATTGAAAAAAATATCTGCTCTTACTTAAATAATAATTTTTATATTATCCTGCCAACAGGAAAGAAACTCGTCTCAAAATGGTCAGATAAGGAAGTGGGAATTACTAATGCTTGGCTCTATTTCGAATTTATTTTGGATTCGAAAACCAAACCGAACCAATGCAAAATACAAAATTCAATTTTCTTCGATGACCTTGAGGGTCAAAAGAATGTAATTGAATACAGAGAAGGCAAAAATAAAGAAATCTTCTCTTTTAAACAGGACACAAAAATAAGGCCTCTAATATTAGAACAATGATTAAAGAGATTCTTCGCTCTCGTCCAAAAAACTAGTCTTACAGAGGTCTGCATAGAGGCCTGATTGGGACAACAGGTCTTGATGATTTCCACTTTCAATGACTTCACCGTCTTTAAGGACGTAAATTCGGTCAGCTCCACGGACTGTGCTTAAGCGGTGGGCTATAACAAAACTAGTCCTGTTCTGCATCAGTCTTTCGAGAGCTTCCTGGATCAACCTTTCGGTTTCAGTGTCAACACTTGCCGTTGCCTCATCCAAAAGAAGAATCGGAGGATTTCGCAGTAAGGACCGAGCCACACTAACTCTCTGTTTCTCACCTACACTGAGTTTTACTCCACGTTCACCTACCTGAGTGTCTAATCCTTGAGGTAATTGCATAACAAAATCAGAAGCATTTGCAACCTCTAGAGATTTCCACATCTGCTCATCAGTTGCATCCCTGTTCGCAATAAGTAAATTTTCTCTTATAGTCCCATTGAAAAGAAAACTTTCTTGGGTCACGTAGCCGATTGCATTGCGAAGAGATCTTTTTTTAATGGAATTGACTGCGACTCCATCCACTAGAATCTCCCCCCCATCATATTCATAAAATCGTGTCAGCAAATTGATTAAGGTCGTTTTGCCCGCCCCTGTTGGCCCCACCAAAGCTATTGTCTGTCCAGGCTCGGCCTCTAAATTTACTCCATTGATAGTAGATAATTCTTCACCATAACTGAAGGACACGTCTCGATACTCTACATGACCTTTTACGGGCTCATGTAGTTCCTGACCCGATTCAAGACCAGGCTCCTCTTCCGAATCTAATATTTCAAATACCCTCTCTCCTGCTGCTCGACCTGACTGCAACATTTGATTGAGTTGATGCAACCGGCCAATAGGCTCATAAAATAGTGTCAAATAGAGTAAGAATGCTGTTATCTCTCCAGGAGTCATTTGGTCATCAATAGCAAGCTTTCCTCCGAATCCCATTACCAAAATAAAACCAATTCCGCCAAAAAAACTCATAGTTGGGTTATAGATTGCCCAAGCAAACATTGTGCGAAGAGTAGCTTTACGGACCTTATCACTAGCAGCATTAAATCTTTGATGCTCTTCCTTTTCCATAGTGTAAGCCTTGATCTGGCGGATGCCGGAAATATTATCATGAAGCAAGGCGTTCATTTCCGATGTAGCTTGGCGAACAGTTCTGTACCGATCTCTTGTACTAGTATATATAATCGCACCAATAAACAATAGTGGCACTGGAGCCAATGCCCAAAAGGCCAGAGTAGGATTGATCCAAAACATTACAATCCCTACAGCTATTATTTGCAATAAAGCGACGAGTCCTTGTTCAATTCCATCAATGAGTACCCTTTCCATGGCTGTCACATCTTCAGCCACACGAGTCATTATATCTCCAGTCGGTCGATTATCGAACCAGCGCAAGGGTAGCCTTTGCAGTGTCTGATAAAGATCACTTCTGATATCGAAAATAATTTTCTGCTCAAAAGTATTATTTAACATAATACGTAACGAATTAAGTAAATCCCTTCCAAAATAAGCAAGGCATGCCAAAAGAGTATATTTAACTAACAAATCAGCGCTTTTTTCCGGAACAGCCACATCGAGAACTAACCGAGCCACATTAGGAAAAACAATCGCTAGTAAAGTCCCTACAATGGCACAAATGAGCTGTAAAGAACCAAGCTTTGGATAGCGCTTAAGATAGGAAAAAACGCGTAAAATTGTTTTCATTTGAGGAAAATCATAACCAAAGGAAATTTAGTCAAAGTGTATCTGGGTCATCTCTAAAAATTTATCTGATAAAGAAAGCATTGGAATACTTACAGCAAAGAGTCAAATTTCACTATTGTGTCTAATCGTAATGTTTTTGTCAGACCAGAGAATAGCTTCTGGTACGCTCGTGGCAAATTGATACGCTTTATTATTCTGCTGTCCACCCTTTGCAGCATATCCTTCCTGTACTTCTCGCAAAAACCATGGGAATTGGATACCCATCCAAGTAATGAGTTATATTCTCTGAGCAATGATATAATCATCGGTCTTTGGTATGGTTTTGCATCCAGCTCATTCATTGGAATTGTTCTGATATTCTTCTGGAAAAAATGGTCAAAATACTCTCATCATAGAGAGAAAAATCTAAATCCTAGCCCTATAATTGAACATATCCGCCCAACGGTATTTTGGATCTTGCTTCTATTAATTATTTTATTGGGGGGGCACCTGCGGTGGAATCTTGCTACAGGAAGTTTGTGGTGGGAGGAAATCAACTTCGTTAAAAATACAAATTATGAAACCTCATCTAAGGATTGGAGAGAAACCTTGTGGATGCATCAGAAACAAAATGAATGCCCCCCATTGGCCGCAGCGATAAAAATATCTCAGAGCATTTGGCAAACAAAAACTAAATCCGAAGAATTTGAAATTCATGAATTATCAATACGTGCGCCGTCTTTTATTCTAAGTATTCTTTCTATTTTAATAATCGGTTTATTGGTCAAGCGCTGGGGATTCAGCACAGGAGCTCTAGGGTCAGCACTATTGCTTGCCATGCATCCATGGCATATACGACATGGAACTGAACTGGGCAGTGTCGGAGTAATTATTTTTTTAACTTTACTTGGCACTTTATGGTTAACTTATGCAATTAATGATAACAAAGAGCAGTGGAGGTACTGGATCTTGTTTGGGTTTAACCAGCTGATTCTTGCATGGACAATTCCTGAAGGAATATTTTACGCCATTGGATTTAGCTTGTGCGGAATCTTATTAATTTTGTCTCAAAACACAAATTTCTCCCATCGCTTGGCATCCATTGGTAGGCTCATTGCCACTAATGCTATGGCCTGCATGGTCTACCTCCCTCTTTTTATGCCGAACATCATACAAATGTTGCACTGGGAACCAATAGAGAACCCTCACTCTTCAATTTCACCAAACTTTGGAAATTCAATTGGGCATTTACTATTTGGAATGGATATCAGTCAACCTGGAAGTGAATTGCCTTCAGTAGTAAAAGAATTGGAGCAAAGTCCAGTCATTGGTTCTGCTATCTTATTAATAACATTCTTTAGTTTATCTTTTGGCATTATTAGAACTTGGATTAACCGAAAAGGTGCAGCAAAAATATTGATTGCCATTATCATTTTAGGGCTTGGATCGATTCTAATTAACGGAATTACAGATACTTATCTTCATCATCACTTTATAACATTCTGTCTTGTCCCTTTAGTTATTGTTCTGGGCATCGGATTTTCAGGGATACTTCATACCGGAAAATCAAAATACTCATTCAATTCATTAATCAGTATAATTGTAATTTGCTTTTATTTATACATTGCTCGTGAACCTAGAAATAACACACAAACGCTTCCCTTTGCACCATATAAGGATGTTGCAAAACATCTTAAAAAAAGAGCAGAAACAGGTGAAGAAATGCATGTTGTTTGTTATGGGTTCGGCGGAAAGATGATGAAGGCTTATTACCCAAATTGCACTTATGCTAAAAACAAAGAAGATCTCTTATTTGAAATCAATAAATCAAAAAAGAATCAAAAAAAACTTACAATCATTTTAGGTTATCTGGATATCAACAGTAAACACCACGAACACCAAGACGGGATTCCACTAATTAAATCTAAGGAAAATTTCCATAAGTCTAGGGAATTCTCTAGTCTGGAACCCCTCTTTAATTTTGAAATAATTAGAGCTATCAACTCTTCTTAAGATACCCCAACTTAATTACTAAATCATCAATTGAATTCTCAGCTTCTTGTAATTCAGCAATAGGATCCCATCGCCCATCCGTTAAAGATTCTTTTGCTCCGGCAGGAATCTCAACCGGGAATTTTAAATCACCTGCACAGACTTCAGAATTAACTACATCAATAAAAACTTCCGTTTCCGGAACAGCATTAATGATCCCAGTCAAAGCCTTTATACTTTCCTGAGTTGCCAGAACACAAGGCATACCAAGAGCACAACAATTGCCAAAAAATATCTCAGCAAAACTCTCTGCTATAATAGCTCTAAATCCATACCTATACAAAGCCTGCGGTGCATGTTCACGAGAAGATCCACAGCCAAAGTTAGCATTAGAAATCAGAACTGATGCACCAAAAAATCGCGGTTCATTGAGAGGATGATCCTTATCATTACCCTCTGAATCTTTTCGGACATCATAAAATAGGTATTCACCCAATCCATCAAAGGTCACACATTTCATGAACCTTGCCGGTATGATTCTATCTGTATCAATATCGTTTCCCGGAACGTAAACTGATCGGCCGCTAACTTTTTTAATTTTTTCTAAAGACATAAAATTTGGTGATTAAAAATCACCCCGCATCAAATTGAAAAATTTCACGGGCATCACTTACCTCTCCACAAACCGCAGCGGCAGCAACCATGACAGGACTCATTAAGATTGTCCTCCCTGTCGGGCTTCCTTGACGCCCCTTGAAATTTCTATTGGAAGAACTAGCACACAATTGCTCACCAATTAACTTATCAGGATTCATAGCTAGACACATTGAACAACCTGCTGCTCTCCACTCAAATCCTGCATCACTAAAGATTTTATCTAAACCCTCTTGCTTTGCCATAGCATCAACAATCTGAGAACCGGGAACAGCAATCGCTTTCACATCAGGAGATACCTTGTGACCTTTAAGATACTTAGCAACTTCACGAAAATCGGACAATCTCCCATTAGTACAGCTACCTAAAAAAGCCACATTAATCTTGGTTCCTTTGATTGGTTGACCCGACTCAAGCTTCATATAATCAATTGCTTCCTGAATTGAAAGCCTCTCATTCTCATCAGTTTGCTCCATCGGATCCGGAATCTTTCCTTCAATAGAAAACCCTTGATCCGGGCTCACACCCCAAGTCACCGTAGGAGCAATGTCCTCGGCTCTAATATTAACGATATCATCATATTCACAATCTGGATCAGAAGCGATACTCTTCCAATTATCAACTACTGACTCCCAATCATCATCCGAAGGCGCATAAGGACGACCCTTTAAATAATCGAAGGTCTTTTGATCCGGATTAACATATCCGCAACGTGCACCACCCTCTATGGCCATGTTACAAACAGTCATACGCTCTTCCATGGAAAATGAATCAAATAAAGACCCTCCATATTCATACGCATACCCAATTCCACCCTGCGCTCCGAGTAATGCAATAATATGCAATGACACATCTTTAGCATACACACCGGGACGCAAACTTCCCTCAACATTAATTCTCCTGACCTTAAGTTTTCCCAAAGCTATTGTCTGAGTCGCCAAAACGTCTCTGACTTGAGTAGTGCCGATCCCAAAAGCAATCGCTCCGAATGCTCCATGGGTAGCAGTGTGCGAATCTCCACAAGCAATAGTTGTTCCAGGCTGAGTAATCCCTTGTTCTGGACCAACTACATGCACTATCCCCTGCTTGCCAGTCGAAAGATCAAAGTAAGTAATACCGAATTCTTCAGCGTTCTTAGCTAACTCTTTAATCATTGCATCAGCTAATGGATCACTGAACGGTTGTTCACGCTGATCAGTTGGGACAATATGATCAACAGTTGCAAATGTACGTTCGGGATATTTAACCTTAATTCCAAGATCCCTCAGCATACCAAATGCCTGAGGAGAAGTTACTTCATGTATCAAATGGGTTCCAATGAGCAGTTGAGTCTGCCCATTAGCTAAAACGCGCACGGCATGAGCGTCCCAAACTTTCTGAAAAAGGTTCTTAGCCATCAATTATTATGTTCTCCCTAAAAAAAGCGTATGAGGCTTAACCCAATTAGTGATGAGATTCAACTGATGATCACATTAACTGGGAGCTTTGGTATGGACATATTCATCAGTAAATTTTTAGCAAAATAGACGAATCAAAGGTTAAAAACTCAGATATCCACGATTATTAACTGATTTAAAATAAAAATCAGCACCTGAAGTAGGACTTCTCAAGCATAAATACCTTCAAACCTAAAAATTTCATTCCCTAAACAAAGAAATATTTAATATATATTAAATATAAAGAAACCCTTGACGGTAACATATGCTAAGCAAATAATACAAGAAATGAAAATAGGTATTTTACTGGCTAGTCCTACACTGCGAAGCCGCATGCGAAGGAAAAGAATCAACGATGCCTTCATCCAATATGACCAGTTGAGCCTTACTCCTCAGGACAAAGGGTACCTTGAATTGGCTAAAACAATTCTTTCTTCTGACAATAGTGAACCACAAAAACTGTCAGACACAAAATTAGCTAAATAATCAAGCAAAATTCCAAAAGCTAACCGCAGAATTCCAGATTGCGGCATGCTAATGTTAGGTTGATCTTCTGACCTCATGAAAGATAAACCATTGCGCACAACAGTCATTGGCAGCTACCCATTTCCTAGTTGGCTTCATTTCGCAGGAAACAACCTCAATGAATTCGGCGCTAATGACATTGATGAAATTCAAAATGATGCAACCACATGCGCTGTCACCGATCAACTTAATGCAGGTCTTGATGTTATCACAGACGGAGAACAAACCCGTTTAGACTTTAACCTTTCCTTTTATGGACACTTGGAAGGAATTGCTTTGGAACAAGAATCCCCAAGACTATT
>PVBE012434014.1_pt1 | contig 11436 bp, 8 predicted proteins | sample 1631181 | NCBI WGS metagenome assembly PVBE01 (sample SAMN08397723, study PRJNA350692) | Marine metagenome, whole genome shotgun sequencing project. | isolation source: water | place: Pacific Ocean | collected 2012-04 | reverse complement strand
TTTCTCTTGTTAGCTTTAAAGCTTCTTTTTTAATCATTGTCTCAAATTTACCTGCTGCCTGTTGCTCTTCCAGTTCAACAAGCCTCTTAATAGATTTTCTAATAGTTTTGTAGTTAGTTAACATTCCACCTAACCATCTATGATCAACGTATGGCATTCCACAGCGAATCGCATGTTCTTTAATAGCCAAAGAAGCCGCTCTTTTAGTCCCAACAAATAATATTTTATTGCTAGTACTTGCTGTTTTGCCTAAAAAATTCATCGCATCATGAAAATATGAGACTGTTTTATCAAGATCAATAATATGTAGATCGTTTCGTTTACCAAAGATGTATGGTTCCATTTTTGGATCCCAAAATCTTGATCTGTGTCCAAAATGGACGCCCGCCGTGAACATATCACGCATTGTTACTTTTGACATTTTTTCTCCTAAGTTGGGTTTAACACCCACATACACAACATACTAACCAAAAGGCACCCAAGTATGTTTTCATGTATGTGTGATTTTTCAAAAAGTTAGTCTAAATTTATACCATAAAACCCTATTAAGAACAATTAATCATTGCCCTTTTAACAATTTAACCGCTTGTTTGTGCTCAATAATTGAGCTCATATGTAATTCAGGCTTAAATTACTCTCATTATCATATGCTCTATCAAGCTGCTTCACATAACTATGTATTAAATGATGCAATAAGATCTAGAGATATAATCTTTTAATGCCTCTGAATTTAAATCGATTAGTAAATTATGTTAATCTTACTGGATTAAATAAGGTTTTAGACAAAATGAATATCACTATTAAAACACCAGATGAAATAAATAAGATGCGTATAGCCGGAAAACTTGCTGCATCTGTCCTTGAAATGATTGAGAAGCATATTGTACCAGATATTACAACAGATGAGCTAAATACTATTTGTCATAACTACATAGTTAACGATCTAAAAGCAATCCCTGCACCACTAAATTATAAAGGTTTTCCAAAGTCTATCTGCACCTCTGTTAACAATGTAGTCTGCCATGGCATACCTTCTGCAAAAAAATTAAAAGAAGGTGATATTATCAATATAGATATAACCATTATTAAAGATGGCTACCATGGCGATACGAGTAAAATGTATTACGTGGGAGAAACATCAATTAAAGCTAAAAGATTATGCCAGGCCGCCTATGAATGTTTATGGGTAGGAATAAACATGATCAAACCAGGTGTTTTACTCGGCGACATTGGACATGCGATTGAACAGCACGCCCATTCTTACAACTACACTACAGTAAGAGAATTTTGTGGTCATGGTATTGGTGAAAATTTCCACGAGCCTCCTGAAGTCTTACATTTTGGTGCTCCTGGAACTGGAGTTGAAATTCAAAAAAACATGACATTTACCATTGAACCTATGGTAAACCTTGGTAAAAGATCCGTAAAAATACTTTCAGATAATTGGACAGCAGTCACAAAAGATAGATGCTTATCTGCTCAATGGGAACATACTCTACTTGTCACTCAAAATGGCGTTGAAGTCCTCACTCTAAGAACAGAAGAACACAAAACCAATGATATCCACCCTTAATTAATTTACTAACTTATCAAGATGCTTTTTGTGAAATTAATTGACTTGTCAGTACTTTTATAAACCTTGCTGGAATCATCAAGAACAAAATACTAAATAATATTTTAAATAAATAAACATATTTCAAAGAGCAAAAGGTTCATAATCTTTTGTTTTATTTATGTTTTTTTTATTTAGACTCATTGCGAATGCAAACAATTTGTTTTATCAGCTTTAAACTTATGTTAGTTTGTATTTACCCCATGGATGAATGTGCTGAGCAAGGAAGCTCTTTCGTTAGAGACTTCCAAACATGTGCGACGCAGGTTATACAGTTGTGGCTACACAAAACAGAACGCATTAAAATCCAAAAGAAATAATAATAATTGTCGCATTACAATAAACAAGAAATAGAGCTATCTTTAATTCACTTGCATATACTTACGCACTATTCTTCGCAGGTAATGGTTATATCACAGTAATAATTGCCGTCCAAAGTAGTAACCAAATACTTTTTCACCAACGTAGCACCCTCCTCCTTTTGAGCTAGAAGTTCAATCACTAGTGAAGATACACCAGTATCACTGTCTGTTGCTGTTGAATTCATTTTATCGGCGTTGACAACAATCTGGAAGAATTGGATAGAAGATGCGACTGTAGGGACAACATACGATCGAGTCTGCCTAATTTCATGACATTGATTAATTTTTTTTGTATGCTCAACAAGAGTTGTACGAATAATATTATCAACATTGCGACAATTATCAATGCTAACAACGACAGAAGTTAACAAAGGACCTAACCCATTTCTTACTCCACAATTACCTATATTAACTTGACTGAGAAAAATTATTGAAGCGATTAATAAACATGATTTCTTTAGCATAACGATCACCTATTCCATTGTTTGATCTGTGATCATTGTATAATAAAATTCTAATTTAAGGAATGGGTTTTAAGCTTAGCACCATGTAAAAAGTAATATTTTTAAAATAGCGCACAACTTACTATCGATAAAGGCAAACTTTGAACTCCAATTGGTTCATTAAGCTTATTAGCTAACGGGTTGTGTTAACTCTGAACTAGCAATTGCAGAACTTATGTTATAGCCTGGATAAAGAGACTTCATTAGAAATTTAATTGTAACTGTCCCTGTTGTTGCTGATGATTCTGCATTGCGAGTTATGTTAACTTGATAACGAACAGCAGCTAAGTGACCATCCTCTGTCAATATTTGATCTATTTTCCGAATATTTGTTACAGAAATACTATCAGCTCCAGCTACAGCCAAACTTTTTGGGATATCAACTAAATTAACCCAATATATGAGAGTTTCTTCTAAAATTGGAACATATATGCCATTGCCTGCCCATGATACAATGCCCTCAAATTCATCAGCGTTATACAGTTTTAATAAATGCCCAGGTAATTGACTTAATAATGATTCACATATTCTTAAAGGCTCTGCAGTTACTGTTATAGAAGACGCAAGACTTAATAAACCGCGCTCTTCTACTACGGTTGCTATTTTGTCCCCCCGCACTAGCGCTATTTGTCGTGCTTTTCTGATAGATGAAACTTTAGAAGGAGCTATTGTAACAGAACTTTTTTTTGCCCCACTCGCCACACTACTACTACGCCCAGCAAAAGAATTTGTTACACTTAAAGTGCTAACCAGAAGGACAATTACGGTCACTAACTTAATAAATAATCTATCCATATTCAAATCCCCTTTTAAATCTTATTACCTCAGTGTAGTACACTTAATACAGTTATGTGTGATGTAAAATCAATCAACTTGCTCCAAAAAAATAATTCAGTATAACTTCACTGTGACACTTTTGTAGTATATCAGCTTGCAAGTGATACAACAAACGTAAGTAATATCTCAATTAGCCGTAATATAAACACCAAAATGTCAACGCTTATGCAGTTAACCTCTTGATTTTAATGAATTAATTCACGATGTATCAGTAAATATTACCTACAAAAGAACTACACCTCTTAGAAATTATCTGCTAAATTGTAATTACCCCATGGATGAATGTGCTGAGCAAGGATGCTCTTTCATTATCTTTAAAGCTTAGAACCGATATCTTTCATCGTCAATAAGTAAAGTTTACCTAAATCTTTGGTATGCATATAATCATATGTATTTCTCTTTGCTATGTTATAATGCGTAAGCATAATTATGCTATTTTTATACTATGCCAAAGAAAATCATTCAAAAATATCTACCTCACCCAGATAAGCTTAAAGATCATAATCATCTTAAGATATTCGGCTCTCTTTTATTAAAGAACCAAATTTGGAACCTGAATAGATATACCACACCAAGGGCATTTGCGATCGGCATTTTTTGTGCATTTTTACCCATGCCATTCCAAATGGTAGCAGCAGCAGCCATAGCGATACCATTTCATGCAAACTTGCCACTTTCTGTAGCTTTGGTTTGGTTAACCAATCCTATTACAATACCTCCGATATTTTATTTTTGTTATAGAGTTGGAGTTTGGATTATGCAGGTTAATCCTAAAGCTTTAAGCATAGAGCTATCCTTTGATTGGTTATCAAGCCAATTAGGTCAAATTTGGCAACCTTTACTACTTGGCTCACTTATTTGCGGAATTTTCTTTTCAACAATCAGTTATTATACCGTAAAATTGTTATGGAGAATTTCAGCTGCTAGAAAATGGAAATCTAGAAACCGAAACTTGGCGAAAACTTCAAAATAGTAACGACTATGATCTTTGAGCCACAACTATCTAAATCACAAACCACCTATTGGAAAAACTTACCAGGAGCTAGTTCACCTCTAGCGATATCATCTTTATATGCTTCGAATGACAAACCTCTGCTAGTAATAACATCTACTATTCTAGAAGCTACTCAATTACAAAAAGCTTTAGCTTTTTTCATTAAGCCTCCATTAGAAGAAAATGTTTTTGTATTTCCTGATAGAGAAACATTACCATATGATCAATTATCACCTCATAAAGATATTACTTCTGCAAGATTGAAATTATTGTTAGATCTTAACCATCTTAAAAAATATATATGTATCGTTAGTGTTAACACTCTCTTGGGAAGATTACCTCCTAAAATATATTTGGAGCAAAATACTCTTCAACTCTCAATCGGAGAGTCTCTATCACTTGAAAACTTTAAATTACATTGTGAAACTATTGGTTATCACAATACCAATCAAGTAATTGAACACGGAGAATATTGTGTTAAAGGTGGGATTATAGATATTTTCCCAATGGGTCACACCACTCCCTTTAGAATCGAGCTTTTTAATAATGAAATTGAGTCAATAAGAATTTTTGATCCTGAAACTCAATTATCAATAGAAAAAATTAATAACATTAACCTGATGCCAGCAACAGAATATCCTTTGACTGAAAAAACCATCAAAGATTTCCAAGATAGATGGAAAAGCAAGTTCGATTTAAACCCTAAACTCTGCCCTATTTATCAAGCTGTCAAAAACTTCATTCAAGCTCCTGGAGCTGAATACTACTTACCACTGTTTTTTGACCAAACAAACACTTTATTGGATTTTATCTCTGCTGATTCAATTATTATTCAACATCAAGATATCTATTCTTCTTGCAAAGAATTTTCATCCCAAGCCTTTGAACGATTCGAATCCATTAATGTCGATAAATACAGATCTATCTTGCCTCCAAATGAAGCTTTTTTAACGTCTGAAGAGTTATTTCAAAACCTCAAAAAATATCATAATGTAAAAATACTTGACTCAACTGATAATAACAAACATGGCATTGATTTTAATTGTTCAAAAATAACCAGCTTTAATATCGATGTACATAAAGATAAACCCATGAATATAGTAAGTGATTTTATTGAGCAAACTACCGATAAAGTATTAATTGTGGCCGAATCACAAGGGCGTCGTGAAATTGTTTCTTCACTACTTGAACAATCAAATATTATACCAACAGCAATCGAAAACTGGCATCAATTTACTAAAGAAAACCACACTTTTGCTATTACCACAGGAAGCCTAGTAAATGGTGCAAAAATTCAAACTGAAAATATGACGATAATTTCAGAAAATGAACTATTTGGATATCAAGCTCATTCCAGAACAACCAACAATAAATTTATTGATAGCAAATCAGTTTTTAAAAATTTAGTTGAGCTAGAAATTGGATCATTAGTGGTTCATATAGAATATGGGATAGCTAAATATCAAGGCCTAAAACTTATTGAATCTAAGAATGAAACAACTGAATTTTTATGTCTTGAATTTTATGACGATGCAATGATTTATGTCCCTATAACATCCTTAAACCTAATCACAAGATACAATGGATTAGATCCTGATAACGTAACACTGTCAAAATTAGGTACTACTCAATGGAAAAAAGTCCGTGAAACTGCCATCAAACAACTTCAAGATGTTGCTGCTGAACTACTTGACATATATGCAAAACGCAAACAACAAACCGGCATTAAATTTTCAATTAATCGTAAGGAATATTTGAATTTCTGCGCAAAATTCGAGTTTGAAGAAACAGTTGATCAAACTCGAGCATTTTTAGATGTACAAAACGACATGAACAGCCATAAAATAATGGATAGATTGATTTGTGGTGATGTTGGTTTTGGGAAAACAGAAATTGCTATGCGAGCAGCATTTATTGCAATTCATAATAAAAAGCAAGTGGCTATATTAGTCCCTACTACACTACTAGCATCACAACACTATCAAAATTTTATTGATAGATTTTCAGGGTTTGATATCAAAATAGAATGTCTTTCCAGATTTAAAAGCGCAATGGAGAAAAAACTCATTTTAAAGGATATTAAAAACGGCGTGTTAGACATTGTTATTGGAACCCATAGCCTTTTGCAGCCAACTGTAACATTTAATAATTTAGGGCTTTTAGTTATAGATGAAGAACATAGGTTTGGGGTAAAACAAAAAGAATTTATTAAAGCTAGTCGTAATAAGGTAGATATACTCTCCTTAACAGCGACACCTATCCCAAGAACTTTGAATATGTCGCTACATGGAATTAGAGATATCTCAATTCTTGCAACCCCTCCTTTGCAAAGATTATCAATAAAAACTTTCATCCAACAAAAATCTAAATCCATTATTCGAGAAGGCATAATGCGTGAATTATTACGCGGGGGGCAAGTCTTTTATTTGCATAATAATGTGCAAACCATGCAAGCAACCCTCAATTTTTTGAACGAGTTGGTTCCTGAAGCTAAAATACAGATTGCTCACGGACAATTACCTGAAAAGCAACTTGAACAGATTATGTCAGATTTTTATCATGCAAAATTCAATATTTTACTCTGCACCACAATAATTGAAACAGGACTAGACATACCATCTACCAATACAATCATTATAGATAGAGCAGATCGATTTGGATTAGCTCAATTATATCAATTACGAGGACGCGTTGGTCGTTCACATCATCAAGCATATGCATATTTGATCTTACCAGATGAGAAAGTTATGACCAAGGATGCGATAAAACGTATTGAGGCTTTATCATCACTGAATACTTTAGGCTCAGGATTCACCCTAGCCTCTCATGATTTAGACATCAGAGGATCAGGGGAAATTCTTGGCAAAGAGCAAAGTGGAAATATTCAAAAAATTGGTTTCTCTCTATATGCTGAATTGCTCGATCAAACGGTAAAAGCATTAAAAAATGGTAAACTGAATAGTAATCCATTAAAAATATTCGAAACTTGTGAAATCAATCTTAAAATTCCTGCCCTGATCCCAGAAGAATATATTTATGATGTCAAAGATAGATTGGTTATTTATAAAAAAATTGCTAGTGCAACTACTTCTGTTGAACTCGATAATATTCAAGTTGAGTTAATTGACAGATTCGGACTCATGCCAGCTGAAGTACAATCACTTTTTAAGGTGTCACTGATCAAGCAGCAAGCTGCAAGTCTTGATATTAAAAAGATTGATGTTTCATCTAAAGGTGGTTATATCCTATTTAAAGAAAATCCAAATATAAACAAAGATGCAACTTTAGATTTAGTAATGAACCAACCGAAAATCTATCAATTAATTGGACCATCTAAATTATCCTTTACAACTACGCTAAATTCAGAAGATAAAAAAATTGAACTCATTGACAAATTGTTTAAAACAATGAAAGCAGACACTTCAAAGAGTATTAATTAGAGTTTAGTTTTGGATCAAGAGCATCGCGTACACAATCAGCAAAAATATTTGCTGACAACACTAAGGTAAACATAAGAAAAAAAGCCGAAGCAATTGGCCACCACACAATAGGCTCACGGGCTAATTCAAGCCGCGCACTATTTATCATATTACCCCAACTTATGGTTGTTGGTGAAACTCCAACCCCTACATAAGATAAAACAGCTTCAGCTAAAACCAACGCACTGAAATCTAGGACTATAGTGATAATAATCAAATGCTGAACATTTGGTAATATATGTTTAAAAATAATTCTAGTTTTGGACACCCCTAAACTTGTAGCAGCAGATATAAATTCAAGCTCCTTAATTTTCAATGTTTCTGCTCTAATTATTCTACATAAAGAAGTCCAAGTTGTGAGCCCCAAAATGACGCATATTGCGATAAGTCGAATGTCGGCACGCTCGGCAAGATATTCAAAAGCTCTACTGTGATTACTAATGTAAATTTGCAATGATAAAATAGATGCTGCAATTAACAAAATTCCTGGTATAGAGCTAATAGTTGTATATGTATATTGAATGATATCGTCTACTACTCCAGAAAAAAAAACCAGACATAATACCAAGTATGACCGCTATTGGTAACATAATGGATAATGTTAAGACTCCAATTAAAAATCCCGTACGAACACTCTTAATAGTTTGGTAAAAAACATCTTGCCCTACCTTATCCGTACCGCAAATATGATAAAGTGATGATAAATCCTTAATGCACAAGATAATACAAGTTAATATCAAGCCAATTAAAAACACATACCTTATTAAACTACTATCATTATCAGAATATATTTTATTAAAAACTGAAGTGAAAGTCATATTATATCTAAAGGTTCTATAAAATATGTAAATTGTTAAAAACACTATGGTTAATAGCAAGCCTTTAAGACATGCCCATAAAATACTACTTATAACATCCCACGCTATATGTTTTTCATGAACGATGTGGTTCCCAGAGTGTTCCAAACGTTGATAACTATACAAAAACTCTCCCGATTCACTTTCAAAGATCTCTTTGACTTTCGAATAAATGCTAAGAGGAGATGAATAGGTTTTTTCATACTCTGATCCTACAGGATAAAGTATGATGTCTAAAAGACTAACAATATTTTGACTGTATTGGGGAGCTTCTATGTTTTTTGAGTTTTCTACTTTAAAATGCAAAGAATCAAGTAATCCAATCCCAAAGAACGTCATCAACATCATAAATGATACAATAGCTAGCCTATTGCTTTTGAGATCATTGCATGCACTGATAAAAATATATTTTGTTCGTAACCTATATAATAAATAGCCTGTTACTAATATAACTATATACAAAAATATATCTGATCCTAGTGGGTGAAAATTATAAATCATCAACTTAACCTTATTCTAGGATCGAATATTGTATATGATATATCTGTTAAAATAAGCCCTATGATATATAGAATTGATCCTAAAAAAACCATACAACGCACAATAGCAAAATCTTGAAGTGAAATTGCATCTATAACATAACTACCAAGCCCAGGAACCCCAAAGAATGACTCCAGAATAAGACTACCCATAAATAATGTAGGTATGATAACTACGACACCTGTCAGTATCGGTAACATGCTATTTTTTAATAGATGCCCAAAAAACACTCTCAAGTCAGAGACTCCTTTTGATTTTGCTGTCTTAATATAATCTTGATTTAATTCTTCAAGAAATATAGTTCTATACCACCTTGAGCTAGCTCCTATACCACTTACCACACCTATCAAAACAGGCAAAATAACAAATTTAATTGAGGATAATCCAGGATCATACCCAGATATTGGTAATATTTTTAGCATTTTACCAATAAGATATTGCCCTCCAATCACATAAAATAATCCTGATATTGACATTAAAATTATACAAAGAATAACTCCCCAGACATCAACATAAGTTGATCTAAAAAAAGTCATAAGCATTGCAAACGTTATGTTGGTTAAAAGACCAAGTAATAATATTGGAATAGCCAAACTCAAACTCGGCCACATTCTTTGCAAAATATCATCACTTATATCACGACCAGCATCAGACACGCCGAAATCAAACATAAATAATTTCAAAGACTTTTGAAAAAATAATGTATTTGAAATTGTATTAACTCCATTGTCTGTGGTATTTATAAACAAAGGAAGATCATATCCGTGAGATTGCTTCCAACGTGAAATTGTTTCTTTTGTTAAGTTTTTTTCACCAAGATGAGCTCTTGCCATATCATCAGGTGAATTTACCATGAAAAATAACATAAATGTTATTACGTTCACTCCAAATAAAACAAAAATAGCAGCAATCATTCTTTTTAGTATATATCCACTCATAATTATCTCTTGTATTTTGGTTTATGCTGCCTTTTTCTATAACTAATGATAATCGGTAAAATAGTCAGAGTAAATACCAGCAATAATAATATTACCGGTATAAAATTAGGAGCATTCCACAAATTTCTTAGTTTTTGCCTCTTGCTATAATTAATATCTTTATATTTTAACGTATTGTATGCTATTTCACTGGGCTTTAAACGATTAGTCCAACTATGAGATAAAATATAGCTTTTTGGATGCATTCCCCATACCCATGGTGAATCTTTTTGTAAAATAGTTATCATCTTCCTTGCTAATTTATCTCTATCGCTTTTGTTGATAGATTGTTGCATCTTTTCGAATAATCTATCAAATTCTTTATTTGAGTAATTCGTAGCATTTTCACCGCCATACTTCACTCTTCCATTTGGACCGTAAAATAAAAATAGAAAATTCTCCGGATCAGGATAATCAGCATGCCATCCAAGCATAAACATTTGAACATTTCCATCCAGTATTTTATCTTGAAACCTATTGTAATGTGTGGCACGAATATTTAATGAAAGTCCAAGCTTTTTAAATTGCTTGCGCATCCAATTAAAACGCTCTTTATCATCAGGGCCACCACTCATAGCCACATCATAGTTAATAATTAGTGGCCTTCCTGTTTTTGGATCAATACCATTGGCATATCCTGCCTTAGTCAGTAGTTTTTTTGCAACCTTTAACGATTTTCTTGTAGGCTTATCAACCTTATGATTGAAAACATACATGTTTTTGGTATCTTTTGTATAGGGTAAGATACTTGGAGGAACAGGACCAGTTGCAACCTCTCCTCTACCATTTGAGAAGATGGAGATGAATTCTTCAAAATCAACAGCTATGGAAATCGCATGCCTTAAAAAAATTGCTTCTTGGCTATAACCACCCAAAATCTCATCAAACATATTAAACCCTAGATAAAATATAGTCGGTGATATGGTCGTTTGAAGCACAATATTTTGTTTTTGTAGTTCATCAGTTAAACTAGGAATACCATTTTTATTAATATGGATAGCTTCATCAAAACTATCTGAAGAGATACTTGAGTAGTCATAATACCCTTGTAAAAATTTGCTCCACCTTGGAATAGCTTCCTTTTCTAGTGAATAGATAACTTTATCGATTAACGGTATTTCCTTATTTGAGTACTGCAAAAATTCATACTCTTTGGGAGTTTCTCTCTTAACATCAGGATAGTGATCTTTTCTGAAATTTGGATTCTTTTCAAGCACCATTTTACTGTTTGGATTATTCACGGTCAGCATATATGGACCCGTGCCAATAGGATAC
>PVBE012356703.1_pt1 | contig 11437 bp, 10 predicted proteins | sample 1631181 | NCBI WGS metagenome assembly PVBE01 (sample SAMN08397723, study PRJNA350692) | Marine metagenome, whole genome shotgun sequencing project. | isolation source: water | place: Pacific Ocean | collected 2012-04 | reverse complement strand
GGTGTTTCATCGCTTCCCTGTAATATTCGTCTCCCCGGAGGATGGTCTTTCGAATCCCTCCTCCTCTATTTCCTGAGCGTCCCCTCCCCGGCGGACGTGGAATACCTGTTCAACGAGGTGCTTCAACCCCGGTACTCCGACACGGGAGCCTTCCGGGAAAGACTCCGGAACGACCCGGAATCGCTCGACCGGCTCGCGATGATCCTGGAAAAACCGGTCGACCTGAAACCGGACGGGAAGGAAGATCCCCCCACCTCCCCGGGGAAACCGGCCACGGAGGAGAGCCTCCCCGAAGCGACTCCGGACGGGATTCGAAAGACCATCCTCCGGGGAGACGAATATTACAGGGAAGCGATGAAACACCTCCTTCGATCGGACCCCTCCAAAAGCCAGGAAAGCTGGGGCGAGGAGAACCGAAAGGCGTTGGACCTCTTCCGGAAAGCGGCCGGAGCATACGCCGAGGCACAGGAGGGCTATGAGAGGACCGCGAATATTCCCTCCGCCCTTCTCGACCGGTTCCGGGAAACGCAGATTCGGATCTCCCTCTGTCGGAAACGGAGCGTCTCCGGGAGATAACCGGACCACAGGGGTTGCGATTTCGCCGCCATGCGATTAAGATTTGTCCGTCGATTGCGGGGCGAAAAATGGCCACAGGGAGTAATGATAAACAGACCGAAGCCGACCTGGCTCATTTCCAGGAACGCATCACCTACCTGGAACTGTTGAAGTCGTTCCACGACGAGATCGTGAAGATCGTCCGCATCTACACCTCCAACGAGGCCTTCACCTCGGAACGATGTCTCCAGGAAATCGTGAATTTCATCCAGCGCAAGCTCCAGCTCTCCCTCGCCTCCATCTTCCTGGTCGACGACATCTCCCGGGAACTGGTCCTGTACGTGGCGGCGGGAGAACAGAAAATCACCCGCCAGGTGAAAAGATTCCGCGTCTCCGTCGGCGAGGGAATCACGGGCGGGTGCGCCCGGTCGGGGGAATCGATCTGGAGCAACGAGGTCCCGCCGGGCGACTGCTTTCTCGAACACGCCGACAATGAGTCCCCCTCCAAGATGTGCATCCCCATCAAGAGCAAGCACCGCATCGTCGGCGTTCTCGACCTGGAAGAGACCAACCTGAACCGGCTCGGAGAGGATCTCCGCCCCCTGCTCGAGGACCTCGCGCTCAACATCGGTTTCGTGCTCGAGAACAAGAAGCTCTACGACGACCTGAAGGAATACTCCGAACAGCTGGAACGAAAGGTCGAGGAGAAGGTCCAAGCCCTGAGGAAAAGCGAGAACCGCTACCGCTCGATCGTGGAAAACGCGACCGACGCGATCATCACGACCGACCTGAACGGGAACCTGACTTGGGCCAACCGCGCCTTCTGCGAACTGGTCGGAATGAGCCCGGGAGAGTGGGAGGAGATCAACATCTCCCGCATCGTGAAGAAGGGAAACCTTCACCGGATCTTCTCCTCCCTGAAAGAGGTCGCCGAGGGCGCGGAAGTGCGCCCCTTCCCCCTCACGATCCTGACCCAATCCGGCGATGAGCGTATCGTGGAATTCGCCTGTACCGGCGTCCGGGAAAGCGGGCGGATCTCCGGCCTCGAAGCGACCCTTCGCGACGTGACGGAAAAAATGGTCGTCGACAAGCTCCGGAAAAACTACCTCCAGAAGCTGGAAGAGGAGGTCATCCACCGGACGGCGGAGATCAAGGACACCCAGCGGGCGTCGATCCTGGCGATCGCCAACCTCGCGGAATCGATCGACGACGACTCCGGCGGACACATCCAGCGCATCCAGTACTACTCGAAGGAACTCGCGGACAATCTCCGGAACGACTCCCCGTACCAGGACCAGATCACCGAGGAATACGCGGAACTGATCTACGATCTCTCTCCCCTCCACGACCTGGGAAAGGTGGGCATCCGTGACTGCATTCTCCAGAAACCGGACAAGCTCACCAGCGAAGAATTTGAAAAGATGCAGGACCATACGGAGATCGGCGCGCACGCCCTCCGCATGGCCGGCGCCATGATCCACCGGGAGAGCATCTTCTCGATCGCGGAAATGATCGCCCGGTACCACCACGAAAAGTGGGACGGCTCCGGCTACCCGGCGGTGGAAGTCGGGAACGAGAAGAGACCCCTTCGCGGGGAGGAGATCCCGCTCTGCGCCCGCATCGTCGCCGTGGCCGACGTCTACGACGCCCTCACGTCCAAGAGGCCCTACAAGATGCCCTTCCCGCACGAACGCGCGAAGGAGATGATCGTCCGGGATTCCGGGAAGCATTTCGATCCCGTCGTCGTGGACGCCTTCCTGCAATGCGAGGAAGCGTTCATCGAAATCCGGAAACGTTTCCCGGATACGAAGATGGCGGAAGGAAAACCGTTCGAACTTCCCGCGCGGGACCGGGCCTGAATGAAATCTCCGGCCCGGCGCCGTTCCCGCCAGATCGAGGGGGACTTCATCGGAACCGGCATGAGTTTCAGCGTCATCGTCCCCCGCTTCAACGAGTACATCACCGAGAAACTCCTCGAAGGATGCGAGAACACTCTTCTGCGGCACGGCGTCTCCGCTGACCGGATCGAGGTCTGCCGGGTTCCGGGAGCGTTCGAAATCCCCACCGCGGCGAAGCGGATCGCGGCGCGCGGAGGGGTGGACGCCATCATCTGCCTGGGATGCGTGATCCGCGGATCCACCTCCCATTTCGACCACGTCTGCCGGGAGACGGCGAAGGGGATCTCCGAGGTGGGCCGCCGGACGGGCGTGCCGACGATCTTCGGCGTTCTGACCTGCGACACCCTCGAACAGGCGATCGAGAGGGCCGGAACCAAGATGGGCAACGCCGGACGGGACGCCGCGCTTTCGGGACTGGAAATGGCTTCGCTCGTGAGAAAGATCGGATGAGAAAACGGAGCCAGGCGAGGGAGATCGCCCTGCAGACGCTCTACGAACTCGACGTCCGGGGGTCGGACGTCCTGCAGGAGATCGAGAGCCTGATCGCGGAGACGTCCAAGGACCCGGAGGTGCGCACCTTCGGCCGCGAACTGGTCGAGGGCACCTGGGAGAACCGGGCCAAGATCGACCGTCACATCGAGGAAGTGGCGCGGAACTGGGAGATCTCCCGGATGGCGGTGATCGACCGGAACGTACTGCGCCTCGCGACCTACGAGTTGATCTTCCGGGACGACATTCCTCCGCTCGTCTCCATCAACGAGGCGATCGAAATCGTCAAGAAGTACTCCACCCGGAACTCGGGCGCGTTCGTCAACGGGATCCTCGACAACATCCGCCTCCGGTGGGCGCCGGAGTCCAAGCAGAAGCAGTAGGTCACGCCTCTCCGAAGCAGACGCGGTCGCGTCCCGAATTCTTCGCGCGGTACATCGCGCGATCCGCCCGGGCGACGAGTTCCTCCCGCGTCCCCATCGCCGCGGGGACGAATCCCGCCACCCCGGCGCTGGCCGTGACGAGAACCGTGACGCCCTCGAACTCGAATTTTCCGGTCCGGATCCGTTCCAACGTCCGCTCCGCGATCACGAGGGCCTCCTCCACCCCCGTGGCCGGGAGAAGAACGAAGAACTCTTCCCCGCCGTACCGGGCGACGGTATCGCACGCGCGGGTGCTCTTTCGAAGGATTTCGGCCACGACGCGAAGGACATGATCGCCGAAGAGGTGGCCCCGTTCGTCGTTCACCTTCTTGAAATGGTCCAGGTCCACCATGATCACCGACACGGGAAGATGCTTGCGCATCGAAAGATTCAGTTCCTCTCCGATCCGCTCCTGGAGGTACTGGTGGTTGTGGAGACCCGTCAGGTAATCGGTGGTCGAAAGACGCTGGAGAACCTCGTTCTGCTCCCGGCTCTCCTCGAGCCGCTTCTCCAGTTCCTCCTGCAACCTCCGGTTTTCCACCTTCAGGCGATGCTGTTCCAGGTTCTTCTCCACCACGACCGGGATGGCGCGAAGGTAGTCCCCCGCCTTGCAGATGTAGTCGTACGCCCCAATCCGGATCGCCTCCACGGCGACCTCGTAGTTGTCCTCGCTCGTCACCATGATCACCGGGATGTCGCACCGCTTCACGATTTCCCGAAGAAGATCCGTTCCGGAAGAATCGGGAAGATTCTGGTCCAGAAGCATGAGGTCGAAACAGGATAGATCCCGGGAGAGGCAGGACTCCCCGTCCGGCGCGTGAGAGACGAACGCCTGCCGCTCCAGGAGGATGTCCTTCAGGAGCTCCGCATGGTCCGGATCGTCCTCGACGATCAGGATTCTCCGTCGCCGCAGCCCCCGGACTTCCGTATCCGGGGGATCGCCCGCCCGCCTCGTTTCCATCGATCACTCCTCGTGGGGTCGCCTGTGGACGCGGCTCCAGTACCGGGTGGCGTCTTTCACCGTTTCGATGAACCGATCCGGATCCGAAGGCTTCACCGTGTAGGAGTTCGCGCCGAACTCGGCGGCCCGTTTCTTTTCCCGGTCGTCGTCGATGTTGGTCATGACCACGACGGGGATGTACCGGAAATCCTCCCGGGAGCGGATCTCCCGCAGGGTGTTGAGCCCCCCTATTCCGGGCATCTCCAGGTCCAGGAAGATCAGTTCCGGAAGGGGGCAATCGGAGAATTTCCCCGTCCGGGAGAGAAACTCGATCGCCTCCTCCCCGGTTTCCACCTCGTAGATCTCGGGGTCCAGGTTCGACTCTTCGATCGCGTCCCGGACCATGAACCGGGTGTCCTCGTCGTCATCGACGAGCAATATTCTTGTCTTCTTCGGCTCCATCGGCTCCCTCCCCGGAACATTCCCTTTTCCCGAGAGTAAAATGAAAGGTCGTCCCCTTTCCCGGTTCCGACTCCACTTCGATGCGTCCCCCGTAGGTTTCCACGATCTGCTTCACCAGGGTCAGGCCAACGCCCCGTCCCGGGTTCTCCCGCACCTGGGGTGTTTTTCCCCGGCGAAAAACGTGGAACAGGATTCCCCGGTCCTCCGGCAGGATTCCCGGACCGTTGTCCCGGACCGCGAACCGGTGCACGGACTCCTCTTCGCGGTATTCCACCCGTATTTTCGGCGCGTCCCCGTCTCCCGCGTACTTGATCGCGTTGTCGAACAGGTTGTGAAAGATCTGCCTGATCCGGGACTTCTCCGCCCGGATCCGGGGAAGGCGCTCCGGAATCTCGAGCGTGAATCCCTTCTGCTCCACCTGGAATTCAAAGAACCCCCATACCTCGTTGATGAGATCAGAGATATCCACCCAAGTAAAGGGTAACCGCCTCGACTTGATCCGGGAGAGTTCGAGGAGATCCCCGATCAGGTCGGAAAGTTTCCCGACGTTCCTCAGGATGCGCGAAAGCCGGTCCCGAACTCCCTCGTCCAGCTGGTCGGAGTACTTCCGCAGGATCATCCCGCACATCCCGGAGATGTTCACGAGGGGCCCGTTCAGGTCGTGGCTGACCGCGCGAAGGAAATCCTCCTTCACCGCGATTGCCATTTCCAGGTCCCGGTTGCTCTCCTTCAACTCCTCCGTCCGGTTTTCCACCTCCCGTTCCAGTTTCCCGCTCCATTTCCGGAGTTCCTCGTTCGCTTCCACCAGGTCCTTTCGGGACGCGGCGAGGTTTTCCGTCATCTTGTCGAACGACCCCGCCAGCCGGGCGATCTCGTCGTGTCCCCGCAGGCCGATCCGCTGGGAAAGATTTCCGGCCGCGATCAGGTCGGCCGCCTCCGTCATGGCGCGAATCGGCCGGACGACCACTTCGATGACGAATGCGAGGAGGAGAAGGGAGGCGACGAGCACCACCATCCCGATCGACAGGCTCCGGAAGATCATCACCTCGATCGCCGCGTCGGTCCTCGACGTGGAAAGGCCGACATGGAGCGTTCCCAGTTTGGTCAGCCGTTCGGTCGGAGGGGCGAGAGGGTCGGACTCCTCCGCCACTTCGGTCAGCACGATCAGGGCGGAACTGAGCTGGTAAACTTTCTCCCCCCGCACTGTCAAAAGGTTCGCGTGGAAGGTCCGGCTTGGCCGGGGCTCGGGGAAGGCGGGAACGGACTCGGCATACTCGCGGGCGGCCGTCCATTCGGGGTCGGCCGTGTCCGGTTCACTGAGGGCCCCTTCCCACAACATGGGCTTCCCTTCCCCGTCCAGCACCAGGACGTACATCACGTCCGGTTCTTCCTGCAGAAGGGGAAGTCTCTGCCGGAACCGGTCGACGTCTCCCAGCTTCAGATCGATCCGACCGCTCCGCGAGGCGTTGGCGAGCAGGGTCTGCCCCCGGCTGAGAAGTTCGTTGTTCATCGTCTCGGTCTGCCTGCGGACGGACTGGTAGGTGAACCCTCCCGTCAGGAGCACGACGATAAAGGTGACTCCCAAGGCCATCTTTGTACGCAAGCTCATGGAGACCGGCCTATTCCACCATTTCCCATTTTGTAGAAACGGGACGCGCCACGCGGAGGTCCCGGGCGATCCGGACGTTGAATTTTCTTTGAAAGAGGAGACTCTTCGCGTCCCGGATCACGGGTCCTTTCCGGAACTCGTCATTCCGGAGTTGCCGGGCGAGAACGGCAGCCTCCTTCCCGGAACGGGCGGCGTCCAGGTCAACGAGGGCGAGAGCACCCCGCTTGAGATCAGCCCGGTGGGTGGTGATCACGGGCAGGTTGTTCTGGGCGGTGGCGATGCTGAGGATCCGCTCCCGCACGTCGTCCCGGGAAGCGAGCCGGTCCCGCTTGGGAACCAGGAACGCGTCGACCCGGGTGGCCAGGTCCCGTATCGTGGGGCCGACCTGGTCGAGGGTCTTGATCTTCTCGGCATGAACCTCGACGCCGAGCCTCCGCCCCTCCGATTCCAAGGCTTCGACGAGGCTCTCGGTGTACCGGGAGTAAACGATGCCGACGCGTCGCGCGCCGGGGAGAAGTTCGTGGAACGCCTTCAGGGCCTCGACGGCGCAGTCCCGGTCCCCCCAGAAAACGCCGTTGATGTTCTTCAATCGCCCCGTCTTCTGCGCGCTCCGGATCGCCGTGGAAAGATAGTCGGGTATGCCCGCGTACACGACCGGGATTTCCTCCTCTTCCTTGAGGAGGAAGAAGGCTTTCTGCCCCACACCAAAAAAGAAGCGGGGCCGGAGTTTTCGAGCCTGGTCCAGGAGTCGCTTCGCCTGCGGGTCGCTGTAGAGCATTCCGGCGAGGGAGTAGGTGTGAACGCTCACGTCCGCCCCCATCTCCCCCCGGAAGGAGTCCGCGGCGCGGCTGTATTCCTCCTCGTTCTCCGAAAGGAAAACCACGACCGGGTCCGGTTCCTGCGCCGTCACGGAGGAACAGTGCGGAAAGAACGCGATGAATACGGCAAGAACTCGACCCACGTTCAACTTCTCCTCACTTCACCTGGAACCCGACGTAGAAGGCGCGACCGAGTTCCTCCCCCTGCGGATGCTCGAAATGGCGATCGTCGTTGATGTTGACCAGGGAGGCCCAGATTTCCGCGCGTCCGTCCCAGAAACTCCACGCCACCCGCGCGTTAAGCATCCACCGTTCGTCGTACGGCACATTGGGGGTGCCCTCGATTTCCACCTCCCCGAAATAGTTCAACCAGATATCCGCGAACAACCGTTCGGAAGGAAAACTGGCCCGGATCCCGAGGTTCCCCTTGCTCTCCGGCGCTCCCGTGATCGGATCCCCGGTGTCGCGGTACTCCGCGCGTTGGACGGAGATGTTGCCCCACAGGGAAATATTGTCGGTCACCAGCATGTCCGTGGATATTTCCACTCCGAAAACCTCGGCGTCCCTGTCGTTCCGGAATTGCCTGATCTCGATCCCGAGCGGGGGAGCCGTGGCGGCGTTGATCGCGACCAGGTTGATGATGTCGTCGATCCGGTTGTAGAAGAAGTCCACCCCGACCTTCATTCGGTCCCAGAGCAGGCCGGAATAACCCGCTTCGAAGGACAACATATTCTCGCTCGACAGGTCCGGGGAGGGGCTATTCTGGATCTGGACAAGAGTCGGGGGGATCGGGTCCGAAAGGAAATCCAGGAACGACTCCAGGTTGCTGGGGTTCCGGAAACCCCGCTTCACCGAGGCTCGAAGAGCGTGATCTTCATCAAGGAGCCAGAGAAGCGCCACCTGGGGGCTCAAGTCCAGCCCAGACTCGGGATGATCGTCGAGTCGAAGCCCGTAGGTCAGGTAAAAATCCTCGAGAAGGCTCCACTCGTCCTGCAGGTAGACGGCGGGACGCCACTGCGTTTCCATCCCCCCCGTGAGCTCGTCGAACCCGGACCGGTTGTAGATGAGCCCGGCCCCGATGATGGTGGTGTGCGGGCCGGACAATTCCCATTCGGTCGTGTAATGAACGTCGAGATTCGCCGCCCGGTTTATCCCCGTGCTCCCGTCCCCCGGGATCAACGGGATGACAAGATTGGAGACGTCCCCAACCATCTGGTCGTAGACGAGCTGGATCTTCAGGCCGTCCAGCCAGTAATGGAACATTCCATACCCGCGCTGAAGATCGACATGGATGTTCCCGCTCCGCACCGTATTGTATTTACCGGCATGGAATCCCGCGTGCAACTCCCATCCATGATCTTCCCGAAAGTCCTGCCGGAAAATGAAATTACCGAATCCCATCTCCTTGATCCGCTCGTCGTGTTCGGAGTAGGATCCCACGTCGTTCCACCCCAGCGTCATCCGAACGCCCCAGTCGTCCTCCCGGTACGCCCCCCGCATCGAAGAGATGACGGTGTGGGAGCTCCCCAGCGTGGTGGAGAGACCGATCGCGTATTCCTCCCCTTCCCGGACCATGTCCGAAGGCCGCCGGGTAATGACGTTCACGACCCCGTGAAGCGCGTTCGGACCATAGAGAAAGGAGCCGGGCCCGCGGATGATCTCCACCCGGTCGATATCCTCAAGCGCGATCGGAAGGTTGTCCCAGTTGTTCTCGCCCGAAAGGTCGAGATAGGTTTGCCGGCCGTCCACGAGAAGGAGAACCCCGGAACTCGTTCCCGAAGGGCCGAAAAATCCGCGGAACGCCACGTTCGATTCCGTGGAGAAGGTCCGCATCACCTCGGTGCCCGGGATGGAGCGCATGGCGTCCGAAAGCGTGGGCCATCCGAGGCGGAAGAGCTGGTCCCCGGTCAAGACGCTGACCGCGGCGGGCGCGCGGCGGAGGGGACGTTTTGTCCTGGTAGGCGTAACCACTTCCGGGATCCGCTCGAAGATCACCCGCTCGTCAAAATACATATCCTCGAGCGGATCGTCCTGCCGGTTTTCCTCTCCGGGCTCCTGCCCCTTTTCCCCTTTCGGAACGACAGGTTCGGGAGCCTTTTCCTCCTGTACGCCCCAGGCATGGCTCCCGCCGAAGAAAAGCCCAAAAACAAGTCCCAGGTAGATGATACGGCCCCCTGTTCTTTTTCGCATGATTGCCATCCCATCCCCAATATAGAAAGAACGACCGGCCCCCCAGACTACCCCCTTCCGATTTCGCGGTCAAAGAATTGGATTCCGGATGGCAAAATCCAACTATTGACGGAATGACACGGCCCGGTAGACTGTCCGCCACATGGGAATCGTGAAGGGCTTTCTCGACAGGTTTCGGAAGGGTCTGAAGAAGACTTCCTCGGTGGTCTTCGCCCCCATCCGCCGGATCGCGGCGGTCTTCCGGAACATCAGCGAAGAGGATATCGACGAGATCGAAGAGGCGCTCATCACCGCCGACGTGGGCGTGGAGGCGACCGGGCAGATCATCGACCACATGCGCTCCGCCTACAAAAAGGGGAAAATAAAAACGACCGATCAGGTCATCCCGTTCCTGAAAGCGGATCTGAAGGCCCGGCTGACCGAAGACGGAAACGAAATCCTGTGGGCGGAAACCGGCCCGACGGTGATCCTGGTTTGCGGCGTCAACGGAACGGGAAAAACAACCTCGATCGCCAAGCTCGCCCACCAGTTCAAGAACGAGGGAAAGAAGGTCCTCCTCTGCGCCAGCGACACCTTTCGGGCCGCGGCCGTAGAGCAACTGGACATCTGGGCCACCCGCGAGGACGTCGATATCGTCAAGCACCAGATGGGGGCCGATCCCGCCGCGGTCGTCTACGACGCCGCCGACGCCGCCCTCGCCAGGAAGGTGGACGTCCTTATCATCGACACGGCGGGACGCCTCCAGACGAAGGAAAACCTGATGGCCGAACTGGGAAAAATCGGCCGCGTCGCCGCGAAGAAGATCGACGGAGCTCCGCACGAAGTGCTTCTCGTTCTCGACGCGACCACGGGACAGAACGCGATCTCCCAGGCGCGCCACTTCGGAGAAGCGACGAACGTGACGGGCATCTTCCTCAGCAAGCTCGACGGAACCGCGAAGGGCGGGATCGTCGTCGCCATCAAGGAAAAACTCGAGATCCCCGTCAAGTTCATGGGCCTGGGGGAAACGGCCGAAGATATCGCCCCCTTCCTCGCGGACGAGTTCGTCGAGGCCCTTTTCTCTTAGTTCCTGCCCCAGTGGGTAAAATGGCCACGGAAGACCTTCGGGAATACCATCGCCTCCTCCGGGAACGTTTCGGTGCGCGGAACTGGTGGCCCGCCGATTCCCCCTTCGAGATGATGGTCGGCGCCATCCTGACCCAGAACACGGCCTGGACGGGCGTGGAGAAGGCGATCGCGAACCTGAAAGCCGCGGACCTGCTCGATCCGCGCCGCGTCGCGGAAGCGGACCCCGCGATCGTGGCCGCGTTGATCCGGTCCTCGGGTTACTTCAACCAGAAAACGAAGAGACTGCAGGACTTCGCGCGCTGGTTCGTGGATCGGTTCGACGGGGACCCGGATCAGATGAAGGAAGTTCCCCTGCCGGAGATGCGGGAAGAACTCCTGGCGCAAAAGGGAATCGGCCCCGAGACGGCCGATTCAATTCTCCTGTACGCCCTGGACCACCCCACCTTCGTGATCGACGCCTATACCTTCCGCGTTCTGCACCGGCATGGATTCGTCGGCGAGGACGCGACCTACGACGAGATGAAGGCCCTCTTCGAGGATACCCTGCCCAACGAGACGGACCTCTTCAACGACTTTCACGCCCAGATCGTGAACGTGGGCAAACTCTTCTGCCGCAAAACCCCCAAATGCGACGACTGCCCCCTCAACCCCCTCCTCCCCCGCTGACCCTCTCCCGCATATCCGTCCCCCATAAATTTTGGACAAAAAAAAGCCCTCTCAAGAAAAGAGAGGGCTTTTTGGTTTTACGATTCGGGAATCGACTACGCCTGTTCCGGAGTAGACTCGACGGTTTCCTCGGAGACCGCTTCGCTCGTGCAGGTTTCTTCCGTCTTGGAAGCCGCTTCGCTCGTGCAGGTTTCTGGGGCCAACGTGGAGGTCAATATGCAGGCATTCCAGACCTATGGCGGGTCCGTAAGGTATGCTGCGCTGCACCACCCGTGGCCCGAAAGTCGGCCTCCCGACAACTGCCGTGCCCCCCCACGGGG